>Ga0209515_10000636_pt1 | contig 62105 bp, 58 predicted proteins | sample Subgroupgradi54m_FD_187454 | JGI IMG/M metagenome (GOLD analysis project Ga0209515, IMG submission 187454) | Subsurface groundwater microbial communities from S. Glens Falls, New York, USA - GMW60B uncontaminated upgradient, 5.4 m (SPAdes)... ...
CTTCTTTAAATTGTTCAAAGAGCTGCCACTCGAGCCACTCATGAAACCGAATCCGCTCTTGATGCACCTCAGAAAAATCACGAATCGCCTGTGGATTTCTTTCCTTAAGCGGCGCAGGCCATTCTTCCCAACTCTTACCGCCATTTTCCTCTTTGATCACTTTAAAACAGGCGTAATCCTTAAGCCAAAATTGATTCTTCAAGCGATACCTTCTAAAAGGCGGCAGATCTTTGGGAACTTGTTCCTTAAAAATCTTCCAAAGCAAATCAAGCTTGGCAGCTTTAATTTTATAATTAACCCTCGTCTGTCGCGTGTTGAAAGTTTTCCTGAGCAACTCAACATTTTTGCGGTAAGGTTTCATCCTCACTTCAATCAGATGATCGAGCGACACATACATCGGCTCAAGCGCAAACCCGCTTTGGGCATCATAAGGGGTAAACGAAAATCCTGTATCATTCATAGGAAGAAGTTGAATCAGGCTCATATTCGTCATTCGGCACCAATCGATGAGAAGTTTTAAATCCGGAATCTCGCCAATCCCAACGCTTTTTTTGGAATAAATTGAAAAAAGCGGCGTCGCAACTCCAGCGCGCCGGCGGAGTCCAACACGCTTCCACTGTTTGGCTGAAATAGACTTTAGAAACGATCGATACGTCATTTTTTGTGAGACGAAAGAACGCTGGCCGGCTTGACCAATTTTTTGTAAACGCCGCGGCCGGTTTTAAATTCAGGAACATTGCTCTTAGCCTCGGCCAGACGTTCCATAAATTCTTTTTCAAAAGATTGGTGAGCAATTTGTTCGGCCAGCTCAATGGCGCGCGCAGCGTATTGCAAAATTTGAACAGTTTCGATTCCAGAAATATCATTAAAAAACCAACCGCAGCTCGTATACATCAACATGGCGTAACGCTCCATCTCAAGCAATTGAAGACTTAAAATGACTTCTCCATCAGACAAAACTTTGCTTGCGTGCTGTTCAAAAAACTCCCACTGAGCTTTTGGGGAATGGTTTAAGATCAATTTAATGTAACTGTTTCGGGTTTCCCACACATTTTTGAACAAATGGCCTCCGTAAGATTCAAAGACCTTTGCAAGCTCATCTCTCAACCAATCAAGCGATTCTCTCAAGGGTTTTCGCCAACGTTGAGTCCACTCGGAAGGACCTCCGGCGTGACATCCGCAATGTTCTTTCCAACGTTTCACACCATGTGCACAACTCCAAGAGGTGCCACTGCTATCTTTTCCTTCCTGAATCGAAACCTCAAATCGTGGCGGATGAGACTCTAAAAATTCACCGTAATTAACAATCCGATATCCTCGCTTCGGTGCTGCTTCATTTAACAAATAGGCCAAAGCCCTTTCCCCAAAAGCCTTGTGATGGCCGAATGTTTCTCCGTCTGTAGCCAAATGAATGAGTTGAGCGCGCGCTTCCGTTTTGGCCCTTGCCTGATCCAAAGCATCTGCAAAATGTGTGGCGTCAAAAGCAAGATTTCCAAATGCAAGTTCCTTTGCAATCGGTCCATCATAGAAAAAAAGATCGATAAATTTGTCTGGATCCCCCTTTACAAACAAACGATAAGGAAATCGGGGGTCAATAATTCCAGACGAGACATCATGCCTGCTAGTGCCTTTCAAATTTTTAACCGCTTTAGCTTGCCCAGGAGCCAGAATCGTAAATTTAATTCCTTCATCCGCTAAAATTTCTAAGGTTTCTTCGTTGCAAGCTGTCTCGGGAAGCCAAATGCCCTCAGGGTCACGCTGAAAACGATACTTGAATTCATAAATTCCCCACTTAAGCTGGGTAATTTGATCGCGGCGATTGGCTAAAGGCATGATCATATGATTGTAGATTTGAGCGATCGCATTTCCATGACCTTTGTAGACAGACTGGCTAATTTTGTCTGCCTCCAAAATTTTTTGGTAGGTCTTGGGATGTTTTGCTTCAAGCCACGACAGAAGAGTAGGACCGACATTGAAACTCATTTTTTCAAAATTATTTACAACTTCAACCACTTTTCCTTTTTTGTCGAGAATCTTTGCTTCTGTGTTCGAAAGATAACATTCATGATAAATCCTTTCATTCCAATCATGATAAGGTACAGCGCTCGGCTGCGTTTCAATTTTTCCCGTCCACGGATTTTCCCTGGGAGGCTGATAAAAATGCCCATGAATGCAAAGATTTACATCCTCTGGCATCATTTGCCTTCTTTCCAATGATAGATATTAACCGCGAGCGGAGGAAAATGAAGCGAGATTGAAAAGGGTTTCCCCTGCCACTCAACATTTTCAGCATGCACGCCTCCGCAATTGCCCATACCGCCTCCTCCGTACTCGCGGGCATCGCTATTGAGTACCTCTCGATAAAATCCTAACTTCGGAACTCCAACACGGTAATGGGTTCTCGGAACGGGCGTCATATTGCAGGTTACCAAAAGAAATTCCCGCTTCTCGTGCGACCAACGGATAAAGCTAACCAAACTTGCGGTGGCATCGTAAAAATCTACCCATTCAAAACCGGGCCACTCAAAATCGACTTCATAAAAAGCTTTGTGCTCACGGTATACATGGTTGAGATCTCTTACAAACTGATTAATCTGCTTGTGCGGTGTGTAATCAAGGAAATGCCAATCCAAAGATGAATTTGAATCCCATTCCCGCGTCTGAGCAAAGTCGCTACCCATAAAAAGTAGCTTCTTGCCTGGATGACCATACATAAAACCAAGGAAGAGTCTGAGATTGGCAAATCTCTGCCAGTCATCTCCGGGCATCTTATAAATTAACGATGCTTTGCCGTGAACTACTTCATCGTGAGATAAAGGAAGGACAAAATTTTCGGTAAAAGCGTACAACATGGAGAAGGTCAGCATATTCTGATGATATTTGCGATGAACGGGATCTTTCGAAAAATATTCGAGCGTATCGTGCATCCACCCCATATTCCATTTCATGCTAAACCCGAGCCCGCCGACGTAAGTGGGACGCGAAACACCGGCCCAAGCTGTCGATTCCTCCGCAATTGTTAGAACTCCCGAATGTTTGGCATGGACGACTTCGTTCAGTTTTTTAAGAAAACTGATCGCCTCAAGGTTTTCACGCCCTCCATATTGATTGGGCTCCCACTCACCTTCTTTTCTGGAATAATCCAAATAAAGCATGGACGCGACAGCATCGACTCTGAGACCATCGACATGATATCGGTCGAGCCAAAAGAGCGCGTTGGAAATTAAAAAATTCCTAACTTCATTTCGTCCATAATCAAAAATAAAAGTGTCCCACTCTTTGTGCACCCCTTTTTTCCAACCCTCGTACGCGTAAATTTGTTTTCCGTCAAAATAAGCAAGCCCATGACCATCTTTCGGAAAATGAGACGGCACCCAGTCCAAAATCACGCCGATATTGTTTTGATGACAATAATCCACGAAATACATAAAGTCTTCTGGTTTGCCGAAACGACTCGTCGGAGCATAATAACCTGTGACTTGGTAACCCCAAGATTGATCCAAAGGATGTTCCATAATCGGGAGAAGTTCGATGTGCGTGTAACCCATCGATTTGACATAATCAACAAGTTGATGAGCCAGTTCCCGATAACTCAAAAACGTAACGCCAGCCGGCCCTCCTCCCCGCCTCCACGACCCAAGGTGTACTTCATAAATGGAAATGGGAGCGGAAAAAGCATTCCGGTCTTTGCGTTTTTCAAGCCACTCGGCATCATGCCATTGATATTGATTAAGCGATGCCACAACAGAAGCAGTGCGCGGTCTTAACTCTGCCTGAAAAGCGTAGGGGTCTGCTTTAATGCGGACTTCATTGTCCACCCAAGACCTAATGGCATACTTATAAACTTCTCCTTCTTTAAGGCCCGGGATAAAAAGCCCCCAGACTCCTGAGGAGCCAATTTTGGTAAGTGGATGAGCGCCCATCTGCCAATGATTGAAATTGCCAACGACACTCACACTTTTTGCGTTTGGTGCCCAAACAGCGAAATGTACACCAGAAAATTGCTGGAATTTCCTGAGATGCGCCCCGAATTTTTCATAACTTCCAAAATGATTTCCTTCGCCGATTAAATAAAGATCGTAATCGGTAATCTCGGTGGCCAACTCGTAAGGATCTTCAGTCTCGGATGAATAACCTGTTCCATCGATGAAACCAATCTTATAGGGAAATGTGCTGTTCGTGTCCTTGAAGATCGTTTGAAAAAATCCTCCTTCATGGATTTTTTTCATCTGCTTTTTCCTCAGCTTCTTTCCATCGATTTTAACCCAAGCCTCTTTTGCTCGAGGGAGAAAAGCATTAATCACCATGCATTTTGCTTCTTTAAAAAAATGGGGTCCCAAAATTTCAAAAGGCCTTTCCTCGAGAAAACCGATGACTTTCTCTATTCGCTCCATTGGAAATGACTGGGAAATGATTTTGTTAAATGGGGTTTTCTTTTTTAAGGAAGCTTTTCTTTTAGCCATTGGGATTTCGCTGAGTCGCGACTACCGATTATTATAGCAAATATACCGCCAATTCGCGAATAGCAGGATTGAATAATTCGGTTGACATATTTTCGAATATCAAGTAAAAACCGTTTGAAAATTTGGAGGCTTACTAAACGTGCAAAAACTAAAAACACCTTTGATTTTCGCTGCGATCGTTTTGGGAGCAAGTCTCTTCCTCGCCAAAGCCGGCTTCACGCGAGATCAGGTTATTTCAACAGCGATTTTCCTCGTTATTATCTGCGGCACTCTTTTTTACTGGCCATTCCGGGTTACATTCGCTTTTGCGGGAATTGCAACTTTGCTTGCGACTAAACTTTTGGATGTGCCGCATGTCATAGAATTTGCCGGCCTCGACATTATTCTGTTCATTGTGGGGACAATGTGTTTGATCGGACATCTGGAAGAAAAACACTTTTCTGAATATTTACTAGCAAAAGTGGTAGACCGAATTGGGCATCGGCCTTACCTTTTGGTTGCCGTTCTGATGTTATTTTCGATGCTCTCAGCCGCTTTAGTTGGGGAAGTCACGTCAACTCTCTTTATGATGGCCACCATGTTTCACTTGACGAAACGGTACCAGGTCAATCCAATTCCGTTTCTTCTCATGATCGTTTTCGCTACCAACATTGGTTCAAGCGCCACTGCTGTTGGAAATCCAATCGGCGTGATGATCGCCCTCCGAGGACAATTAACCTTCAGTGATTTTCTAAGATGGGCGTGCCCTATTTCCCTCATTGTCATTATCGTCACGATTCTGCTTTGTTTTCTCTATTTCAGAAATGAAATGCGTCACCTTGCAAAACAAATGAAAAAGGAAAAAAAGGAAGAGAGTGAACTCACGCATGTTCATTATAGGAAAAAAGATATCTACATTTGTTGGATCCTCCTTTTAGGAATGGTGGGATTCCTTGTGTTTCACCATCCAGTTGAAGAAATGCTTGGGCTTGAAAAAAACACGCTCTTGCTAGGCACTGCGCTTGTGGCGGGGGCAGTTGCGATTTTCTTAAATGCGCAGAATGCGCGAGATTTTTTTACGCGCCGTGTCGATTGGTGGACGTTGACTTTTTTCATGGCTTTATTTGCTTCCGTTGGAACGCTCAAATACACCGGCGTTACCGAACGAATTGCAAGAGAAATGATTTCGCTTGCCGGAGGAAACTCAACGCTCCTTTTGGTTACTTTCACGGGCGCCATCAGCCTCCTGACGGGCTTTATGGATAATGTACTCGCCGTTGCCACATTTATCCCTATCCTTTCCGATATCCAAAAATCTGGTATTTTCACTTATCCCTTTTGGTGGGGGATGCTTTTTGGCGGAACACTTTACGGAAATCTGACCGTCATTGGAAGCACCGCCAACATCATTGCCATGGGAATGTTGGAGAAAGAATACAAACAAAACATCAGCTTTATGACCTGGTTCAAGCCCGGCTTTATCGTCTCAACGATTACAATTGGAATCGCCCTTCTTTTAATTTATCTCCAAATACCCTTAATGCCACATTAAAGCGTGGCTTTCTCTTCGCGTAAAACTCTTGACAGACGCTTAAGAACGTTCTTAAATAAAGCATGGACACTAATCAAACGCGAATTCAATAAAGCCCTTCACGAACGTTACCGAAAAGAAGGCATTGTCATCTCCGATCTCATTCGTACTCTTGACATCTCAGCTACAGCTTTGGAAAAGCTCAAAAATCGTTAAAATTCAATTGCTCGCCTGCTATACTGCTTTTATAACATTGCTGTGGGTTTGTTTCGCGGAAAATCAGTGAACCAAAAAATAAAGTTATACGCTTCTCTCTCTCTCTTGTGTCTCGCACCGCGTCTGGGTTGCTTATTCTTTCACTTCCGCCCCGAAAATTTAATCTCCTTCTATTGGGAACTGTCCAATGGTCTGCTTCATAATGGTACGCTCAGCATTAATGGCATAAAAACAACGGCGTTTGAACCGCTTTATCCCCTATTCCTTGCCAGCACTCGATGGATTACGGGCGATCACAAGTTTTTAGTACTCATATTCCAAATCGTCATCGGAATGATTGGGTGTCTTTACCTTTACGAGCTCGGCGGTTTGTTGGCTAGAAATAAGCGCGTTGGTTTGATTGCATCATTACTTTATTCGTTCTACCCATATTTCATCTATCAGGCAGGTATGATCATGGAAATCACTCTCTTTGCAACCCTTTTAATCATATCCGCCTACTACTACTGCAAAGCGAGCAACTTGAAAAATTCAATCTACTGTGGAATTTTTTTTGGGCTCACAATACTCATACGGGCTACTGCGCTTCCCATTTTACTTTTGGGAATCGGTGCGCTTGTTATTAGAAAATCTTACCGAGAGGCTTTTCTTGTATTGAGCACATCTATCCTAATGCTTTTGCCGATGGCCATCCGCAATTATCAAATAGACGGCTCTTTTCTTCTGACGCGAAGTGGTGAAAATCTCTTTGACGGGAACTTGGAATATTCTGACAAATTGATCCCAGCTTATAACGTTGACCTCCTGCGACCTTATGTCTACGGTATTCTGGAGAAGGAACGGCCAGATTTAATAAAAGGTGATCGCAAAAAGAAGGACCAATTTTTCACTCAAAAAGCCCTTCAATTTATGATAGACCATCCTTGGCGGACGTTTCGATTGAAACTAAAAAATATAGCTTACCTCTTTCATCCCCGCCTCGTTCCCTTTTATCCAATGATCGAAGATTCAAAATTAATTTTAGAGGAAGCGGAGGGCTGGCGCGTGGAAAATGCTGGCAAACGGAGCTTCGTGAAAGAGTTTGTTCATTCGTTCTTTTACACATTTATTCTTCTTACAGCTTTAGCCGGTATTTATTTGAGAAGAAAAGAGGCCCGGACGGATTTGATCCTTTATTTGATCGCTTTAAGTTTTATTGTTGTCTATTCGCTTTATTTTCCCACAACACGTTTACGAGCCCCGATGGATTTTGTCTTGATATTTTACTCCGCTTATGCGATAGAATCATTTCTAAAACGCCTCAAAATTTCAGCATGGACTCAACTCAACCAAAACCCAACCTAACTATTTTCTTTCCTTGCTACAACGACAGAGGAACCATTCGAAACTTAATTGAAAAATCAGACACTGTCGCACGCGAATGGACAAATGACTACGAAATTTTGGTGATTGATGACGGAAGCGGTGACGGAAGCCGTGAAACCTTAAAAGATTTGCAGAGCAAATATCCGCACGTGCGCGCGATCTTCCACGAACACAACAAAGGATATGGTGCTACACTTCAGACTGGTTTTCGCGAAGCGATTAAAGATTGGGTTTTTTACACGGATGGCGACGGACAATATGATGTTTCGGAACTTAGAAAGCTGATTCCTCTTACGGCGGGTGCCGTGGACATTGTAAACGGCTATAAAATCAAGCGGGCGGACTCTTGGTACCGCAAAGTTTTAGGCGGTATGTACGCTATCTTCGCAAAAATACTTTTCAAAATTCGGATCCGAGATGTAAACTGTGACTTCAGACTCATCAGACGTCGGATATTTGACAAGATCAAACTGGAAAGCAAAAGTGGAGCGATCGGGCTTGAATTAATTAAGAAAGCGGAACTTGCAGGGTTTCATATTGTCGAATGCCCTGTTCATCACTATCCGCGCTCTTATGGGCGTTCCCAATTCCTAAACTTGAAGCACATCATGCAAACTGTTCATGACCTCACACGCTTAACATGCGAGCTTGGAAGGCGATGATCATGCCGAATTATCATTTTTTCAAAGGGAAAAAAGTATTGATCGCTGGTGGGCTCGGTTTCATCGGGTCCAATTTGGCAAGGCGGCTTCTCGATTTAGACGCAAAGGTTCAAATCGTAGATTCGCTCATTCCTGAATGCGGCGGAAATCTTTTTAACGTAGCAGGGATCGAGCATCAAGTGGACATTCGAATCGCAGACGTTCGAAATGAACCAGAAATGCTCTCCTTCATAAAAGGACAAGATTATCTCTTTAATCTGGTCGGCCAAACCAGCCACTTAGATTCCATGAAAGATCCTGATACGGATCTCGAACTCAATTGCCGCACTCAACTTTCAATCTTAGAAACCTGTAGAAAAATTCAATCCCCTCCCAAAATTATTTTCACAAGCACGCGGCAAATTTATGGCAAGCCTCAATCACTACCGGTTCATGAAGAGCATCCTCTCACCCCGATTGACGTGAACGGCGTCCACAAACTTGCTGCGGAATGGTACCACAGAATTTACGGCCAAGTTTACGACATCCGGATTTGCATTCTCAGGCTCACCAATACCTATGGTCCACGGATGCGAATCAAAGATTCACGACAGACTTTTCTCGGCTGGTGGATTCATGAAATCCTAAATGGTAATGAGTTTCAAATTTTTGGGAATGGCCGCCAATTGCGCGATTTCATTTTCATAGATGACACAGTCGAAGCTCTGCTACTTGCAGCCGAACGCGAGGAAGCGGATGGGCAGATTTTCAATTTGGGAGGTGAGAACCAAATTTCTCTCGGGAACCTTGCAAAATTGCTGACGGAACTTCACGGATCGGGTTCTTACCGATTCGTGCCCTTTCCAGAAGCTCTGAAGGCAATTGATATCGGAGACTATTACGCTGAAACATCTCAAATTCGTTCCAAAATCGGCTGGTCTCCTAAAACCAGTTTGGAGGAGGGTCTTCGAACAACGCTGCGTTTTTTCAGCGATCATCTCCAGCATTACCAAATGGAGCAAAAAATCGATGCAGCCTTATGAATATACAACCATGCATCGGTATGAGGACAACTATTGGTGGTATAGCGGATTGCGACGGCTTATTTCTCCGGTGCTTAAGAATTACTTTCCATCAGCTGCGAAAATCACTTTATTAGATGCCGGATGCGGAACGGGAGGGAACTTAGTTCATCTGAGGCAAATTTTGAATCAAGCAAAACTTTTTGCGATGGACATTTATCCGCTAGCTATTCGCTTAACAAACTCAAGAAAAACTGGGACCGCTTTGCTGCAAGCCTCCGTGAACAAGGCTCCTTTCAAAGAAGACATCTTTGATGTGATTACTTGTTTTGATGTTCTCTGCATCCACGGAATCAATGATCTCGAAGCTTTCCGGGAATTTCACCGTACTCTAAAACCGGGCGGCGTCCTCCTGATTAATCTCCCAGCATGCGAACTTCTCCGCGGCGAACACGATGCTGCTGTTCACACGCGTCATCGCTATACCGCTCGAGAACTTCGCACAAAATTAAGATCGGCGGGTTTCGTAGTCAAACGCATCACTCATTGGAACACCTTGCTCTCCCCATTGCTTCTCATACGGCGAAGGATAAGCGCTTGGAAAAAAGTTCCTAAAAATCCAAGATCAGACCTTAGACCGTTGCCTTCTTGGATTAATGAAGCACTCAAATTTGTGCTTCGAATTGAAGAGACGGTTATTTCCTTTTTCGACCTCCCCTTCGGCGCTTCTATTTTTGCAGTCGCGCAAAAAATCCTCTAACATTTTGGCGAAATTCTCTTTTTACTTATCCTCAATTCCTGTATATAACGCCTCTTTGGAATGTAAAAGAAATTTGCATTTTCATTCTTGACATTCTAGAGGCAATTCAAGATAATAGTTCTCTCAAAATTCTAGGCGTTCTCAAATTGTAACCTCAAATTTTACAGTAACTTACGGCGAATTTCTCGCCGAATCGCCTTAAAAGCGCTTGAAAGATAACGAGCAATTTAAACCCTTGATCCGAAACATTGGAATCGTGATCACAATTCCAATGGTGTTCGCAGTGGGGCCGATCGTGGGATTCCTGATCGGCCTGTGGGTGGATCAAAAGTGGCACACAGACCCGTGGGGTAAAATGATTTTGAGTCTCCTCGGGTTTGTCGCAAGCATCAAACAAGTCATTGAATTAATCAGAAAGACAACGAAGAATTCAAACGATGATTGAAGAAACAACTCACGCCGCAAATGCAACGCATCAGGTTGCCCACGGCGCATCTCAAGAAGGACTTAAAGAGCTGGCCAATTGGGTGACACTGTTAAACGAGCGCTGGCATGACGTCCCTTTTATTCATTTCCTGCACAAATGGGAAAACGTTGTATTTTCACTTACGGCTGGTCTTTTTTTAATCATCATTAGTTTTTTCGCAACGCGAAAAAAAACCTTAATCCCCGGCCCGCTGCAAAATGCGCTTGAGTGCGCGGTTGAATCACTAGAGAATTTAGTAACCGGAATGATCGGCCCGCGCGGTCGAGCTTACGTCCCCTTCATCGGAACTCTTTTCCTTTATATTCTCACTCAAAACTACATGGGCCTTGTACCGGGAATGAAGGCGCCGACTTCCAGCCTTAACACAACCGTTGCTCTTGCCGTCTGTGTATTTTTTTATGTTCAAGGAATCGGAATTAAAGAAAACGGAATCTTAGGTTACTTTGACCACTTGATGGGAAGCCCGCGTGATGTGGTGGGTTGGATCATGGTACCGCTTAACCTTCCCCTTCACATCCTGCAAGAATTCATTAAGCCGATGAGCCTATCGCTCCGACTTTTTGGGAATATTTTGGGAGAAGATTCTTTAATTGCCACTTTTGCAGGACTTGGAATTCTATCGCTTTCTTTTATCCACAGCCCGATTGGTCTTCCCCTTCAATTTCCGTTTTTTCTGCTTTCAATTCTTCTAGGAACCATTCAAGCGCTTGTATTTAGTCTCTTAAGCACAATTTATATTTCATTAGTGTTGCCATCATCTACCCATGGAGCTGAATAGGAAGATGATGACTGCCCCAATCAACGATAAAATATTCATCGGAAGATTGGGACTGTACTTACCATCGAATTTATTTAAAATAATGAAGGTAAGTGCTGCACTGATTACCAATTTATTTTTATTAATGAGAATCCGCGTTGCCGCATGAAGAACACGAACATCATGCGCACGCGTAAACCAAAATTTTAAACTAAAACTGAAAGGAGCTTTTTATGCCGTTTCAAACAGCACTATCTTGGACCCTTCCAATCGCAGTGGCGATTGCTGCCTTTGGCTCAGCACTTGGTCTTTCCCGCGCCGTCGGTGAAGCCGTGCAGGCGATTGGCCGGCAACCTGAAGCTTACAACAAGATTCAAACTGCAATGATCATTGGTTGCGCCTTTATCGAAGCGCTCACGATTTATGCGCTTCTTACGGTGCTCATTCTCCAAGGAAAAATTAGTTAATTGCGAAAAACTGAGATTTCATCATGAATCTCTCCGTCCAAGAAATCCTAACGCAGGCGGGAGCATTTATTCTCCTGGTTTGGGTTTTAAAAAAGATGGCGTGGAGACCGCTTCTTCAAATGCTTGAGGATAGACGGCGCAAAATCCAAGCCGGGTTTGACGACATCGAACGCACCAAAGCGGACGTTGAAAAGTTGAAGCAGGACTATGAGCGGTCGCGTGCACGTATTGAAGAAGAAGCGCGCCAGAAACTTCAGGAAGCAATCGATGAAGGGAAAAAAATCGCGAAAAGCCTTCAGGAAACTGCCCGCAAGGAAGCGCGTTCTGTGCTTGAAAAAGCAAAAGAAGATATTCAGCTTGAAGTAGCAAAAGCAAAAGTGACGCTCAGAGATGAGATCGCTGATCTTACCTTGGGCGCCACGGAACGCATGCTGCAGGAAAAACTAAACGACACGAAAGATAAGGAACTTGTGCTCGATTTCATCGAGAATCTGGAAAAGTTGAAATAATGAATAGGAATTTATCCGTCATTGCGAGCGAACATAGTGAGCGAAGCAATCTAGATTGCGTCGGCCTTGTTTGGTTTGCTACCTCGCAATGACAACAAAGGTGATGGGATGAAACCGCTTCAGATTGCTGAGCGTTACAGCCGTTCGATTTTTGAACTCGCAGAAGAGCGAAATCAGCGCGATATTGTATTCCAGGAACTGTTAACTGTTCATCAGGCCATGGAAAATCGTCCGGAACTTCTGAGTTTGCTCGAGAGCCCGCGAATTACCCGTGATGAGAAACGCTCGCTCATTGAAGGAATTCTTGGGCCTAATTCAAGCAGTCTCTCAAAAGACTTCCTCAATCTTTTAGTAGATAAAAATAGGACTGAGCTTTTTCCTTTTATTGTGGAAAATCTCCAAGATGTCATTCGTCAAAAGCAAGGAATCCAAGAAGCATTTGTGATTACCGCTCGAGAGCTTCATTCCAGCATTGTTCAATTATTAGAAAAAACTCTTGAGAAAGTGACCCGTAAAAAAATTTTGATTCAATCCTCAGTAGATCCAGCATTGCTTGGCGGGATGCAAATTCGTATGGGGAACCGTCTGATCGACGGCTCTGTCCGTACAAAACTGAACACGCTTGAAACTCAACTTAGAAATGTGAAGGTGGCGTAAGCGATGTTAAAACCAGAAGAAGTAACATCTGCGATTAAAGCGGAAATACAAAAATATGGAACCAAACTCCGGATGGAGTCTGTGGGTTACGTCCTGCAGGTCGGTGACGGAATCGCACGCGTTTATGGTTTGGAAGATGTGATGGCCGGAGAGCTCATCCAATTTCCGGATGAGACTGTCGGAATGGCGCTCAACCTGGAGACAAACAACGTTGGTGTCGTTATTTTGGGTTCCGATTCCAACATTAAAGAAGGAAGTTTGGTTAAAAGAACCGAAAAAATTGCTCAGGTTCCGACGGGAAAAGCACTTCTTGGCCGTATCGTAAATCCTCTTGGTAAACCACTTGATGACAAAGGTCCTATTACGACGAAATCATTTCGTCCCATTGAATGCATTCCGCCAAACGTACTGAAAAGACAGCCGGTTAAAGAACCTCTTCAAACCGGCATCAAAGCGGTTGACTCTATGATTCCGATTGGACGCGGTCAACGTGAATTAATTATCGGGGACCGTCAAACTGGAAAAACGGCAATCGCAATCGATGCCATCGTAAACCAAAAAGGCCAGGGTGTTTTTTGTGTTTACGTTGCCATCGGACAAAAATTGTCTAGCGTAGTTCAACTTGCTAAAACCTTGGAAGCCCAAGGTGCGATGGAATATACCACTATTGTTGTTGCTTCTTCAGAAGATCCTGCCCCGCTTCAATATTTGGCTCCGTACGCCGGGTGCGCCATTGGTGAGGAATTCTTATACACTGGAAAACACGCCCTTATCATTTATGATGACCTCTCAAAGCATGCACAAGCCTATAGACAGCTTTCGCTCCTTCTTCAAAGACCGCCGGGACGTGAAGCATATCCTGGAGACGTTTTTTATCTCCATTCAAGACTCTTGGAACGTGCCGCAAAACTTCGCGATGATTTGGGCGGCGGCTCACTCACCGCTCTTCCGATCATCGAAACTCAGGCAGGAGATATTTCCAGTTACATTCCAACGAATGTCATTTCGATTACAGACGGTCAGATTTATTTGGAAGGTGATCTTTTCTATGCCGGTGTGCGTCCCGCTATCAACGTAGGTCTTTCGGTTTCACGTGTCGGTGGCAATGCGCAAACCAAAGCTATGAAACAAGTTACAGGCATGTTGCGTTTGAGTTTAGCTCAACACCGCGAACTCGCTGCCTTCGCACAACTCTCGACTGATCTTGATAAAGCCACGCGCGATCAATTGACACATGGTGATCGTATGGTTGAAATTTTGAAACAAAATATTCTTTCGCCCCTTTCCGTTTCAAAGCAAGTACTCCTCATTTACGCTGGAAACGCAGGATACTTGGATGATATCAAAATTGACCTAGTAAAAAAATTTGAAACTGAATTTCTGGATTATATGGAAAAGAAATATAGTGCCATTGAATACGAAATTCAGACCAAGAAAGTGCTTACAGAAGAAAACGAAAAAAGGTTAAAGGACGCCTTGGCGGCTTTCAAAAAAGAATTCGTTGGAAAGTATCAATCATGAAATCGTAAACACATATGCTATCACTTAGACAAATCCGCAGAAGAATCAAAAGCGTTGAAAACACCAAGAAAATGACGCGCGCCATGGAAATGGTGGCCGCGGCGAAATTAAAAAAGCTGCAGGATCTCCTGAAACAATCCGACCGTTACATCGGTGAGCTTAAGAGAATTCTCGGTACTTTGATGAGTGAAAAACCGCTCGCCCACCCTTTGCTTGAAAAACGGGAAGAGGTGAAATCGGTTTTAGCATTTTTGATTGCATCCGATACAGGTCTTTGCGGTTCTTACAACACGAATATTTTTGAGCAAGCAAACCGTTTTCTCACCCTCCACCTTCCTCCCCCCAGTTCGGGGAGAGGCAAGGAGGGGGGGCAACCCGTTCATTTCGTTACGATTGGGCGGCGAGCTGCTGCCTTCTTAAAAAGAAGAAAACAGATGATCTCAAAAGAATTGAACATTCCACGCCCACAGGAAATTGAACAAACGGTGAGCGATGTCGCTCAAATCGCGAAGGATGAATTCCAAAGCGGCCAAGCAGACCGGGTTATTTTTATTTATACAAAAGTTTTTTCATTAGGTTCGATGAAACCCGCTACGGAACAGCTTTTTCCGATTGTTTCTGAAGACCATTCCCCCCACCTCCCTCTCCCCAGTTCGGGGGGAGGCAAGGAGGAGGGTGCTGTTGATTATATTATTGAACCTTCCCTTCCAGAAATTTTGGATGCCATCTTGCCCGAATTTATTGAAGCTGAAGTTTCCCAATTTATTAAGCATGCGCTCGTCGCAGAACAAGCTGCCCGCATGATGGCCATGCGCCAAGCAACTGATAATGCTGAAGAGATGATTGAAACACTTACGCTTGCCAGAAATAAAGCGCGGCAAGCATCCATTACAAAAGAATTAATTGAGGTGGTCTCCGGTTCACGAGCACTTCAAATGAAATGACGATAAAGGAGAACACATGGAAGTAGGAACGGTTGTACAAGTCATAGGACCTAGCGTAGACGTTCGGTTTGAATCTGAGAAACTTCCGAAACTTTTGAACGCGATCAAAATTGAAGACGCCGAGCGCGGGATTAATTTAACGCTCGAAGTCGCTCAACATTTGGGTGACAACATAGTTCGTTGTATCGCTCTCGCGACGACAGACGGGCTCGTGCGCGGAATGAAAGCGCTCGATACCGGCGCTCCAATTTCTGTTCCAGTCGGCGATCAAACGCTCGGCCGTATTTTTAATTTGCTGGGAGAAGCCATCGACGAAAAAGGCCCGCTTAAAGATCCTAAGAAACGTTATCCCATTCACAGGCCTGCGCCTGCTTACGGTGAATTACTGCCTGTTACCACCGTTTTTGAAACCGGAATCAAAGTTATTGACCTCCTTTCTCCCTATCCAAAAGGTGGGAAAGTCGGACTTTTCGGCGGTGCAGGCGTTGGAAAAACGGTTATCATTATGGAACTCATTCACAATCTTGCCACAGAACACGGCGGTGTTTCGGTGTTTACCGGAGTCGGTGAGCGAACTCGTGAAGGAAATGACCTTTGGTTGGAACTGAATCAATCAGGGGTTATCAGCAAAACCGCTCTCGTCTTCGGTCAAATGAATGAACCGCCGGGAGCCAGACTTCGCGTTGCGCTCACTGGTCTTTCCATGGCTGAATATTTTCGTGATGAAGCGCATCAAGACGTTCTGGTTTTTATCGACAACATTTTCCGTTTTGTTCAAGCTGGCTCTGAAGTGTCAGCTCTCTTAGGACGCATGCCATCGGCTGTCGGTTATCAACCAACGCTTGGCACCGAAATGGCTCAGCTGCAGGAACGAATTGCGTCGACCAAGTCAGGATCCATTACATCCATTCAAGCCATTTACGTTCCGGCTGACGATTTGACGGATCCCGCTCCGGCCACCACTTTCGCACATTTAGATGGTGTCACGGTACTTTCGCGTCAAATTGCAGAACTCGGAATTTATCCGGCCGTTGATCCTTTGGATTCAACTTCCAGGATGCTGGATCCAAAAATTGTGGGTGAAGAACATTACAATGTCGCGCGCCAAGTACAAAAAGTACTTCAGCGCTATAAAGATCTCCGCGACATCATTGCCATTCTTGGAGTTAATGAACTTTCACCGGAAGATAGAGCAATCGTCATGCGTGCGCGGAAAATTGAAAAATTCTTGTCGCAACCGTTCTTCGTAGCTGAACAATTTACCGGTCGCAAAGGAAAATACATCAAGTGCGAAGAAACCATTCGTGGGTTCAAGAAACTGGTTGAAGGCGAATTCGACCACATTCCCGAACAGCACTTCTATATGAAGGGCTCGATTGAAGAAGTGATCGAAGAAGCTGAAAAAACAGGAGTGGGAGTTTAACGGTGGCAACTTTTCAATTCGAAATCATTACACCTGAAAGCGTTTTTTATCATGGTCCCATTTCAAGCCTGATTGCGCCTGGAACCGAAGGATACTTCGGCGTTCTTGCCAATCACGCTCCGCTGATCGCCCGTTCCAGCGGCGGTAAACTCAAAGTCCGGGAAACTTCGAATGAAGAACGTGTTTTCGAGGTGAGTCCTGGAATCGTAGAAGTTTTAAAAAACCGCGCTGTGTTTTTTACGAAGAAAGCCCGCCAAATTGAAGGCGGATCCGCCGTGTCTACTGGCAGAGAAACCACTCGGGCTTAAACAAAGCCGCCAGCATTAATCCGCATAACAGCACAATTACAATCCCGAATTTCCGGGTTGTTTTTAGCTCGCGATCATAATCAATCGGCTCCACCCGCCAATTAAATTGCCTCATGATCCCCTGATAAAGTTGAATGGAACGCTTCGGAAGAAAAAACGAGAGAGCCCCAAGAAAAATTCCTACCGAGGCGGTGAGCAACAAAACCCACTCAATCCATGTAACTGGTATGGAGATCACTTTTGAGCCCTTGAGAATTGGTTTTTCAATCTGATGTTGGAACGATAGGCGTTGCTACAAGAGAAATTGTTTTTCCGGAACGATCAATTAAAAAAGTTCTGTCTGCCCCTGCATGAGCCGTGGTAGCTTGAAGATAATAATCGTGCCAGCTTGTAAGTGTGACGCCTTCTTCTTCGCGCAAAATATCTCCTACTTGGAAACCGGCTTTCTCAGCGGGCGAGTTCGGGACAACTTCGATCGCTCTGAAGCCGCTTGCACTTAAATCGCGATAGGCGCGCATTCCAAGCCATGGAAGATCTTTGCTGAAATAAAAAATGTCTACGCTACGTTCGATGGCTTCATTTCCCCGCTTAAGCGTGAAAGTAACTTTTTGGTTTTGTTTAATTTGTGAAAGCGTGCTGAATAAATTCATAATCGTAATTTCCTGCCTGTCAATTTTCATGACCCAATCACCGTTCTGAAAACCCTGTTCCTCACCGAAACTGCCTGGCTGTACACCCGTCACCCTATAGCGATTACTTGATTCATCCCAATGGAAATCACAACCAACTACTAATTGGAAAAGAGAAGGATATTTTTTAGCAATGAGATAAGCATAAATTCGAGAAGCTAAAGCATCCTCAAATACCCCTGTCGAAATATTGTGACGTCCCTTTTTGTGGATGAAGCTCCGCACCGCATTTTGAAAATCAGTGGCAATTTCAAGTTTGCTTACGCTGGAATCTGCGCGATTTATTTTCAGATGAAGCGTGCAATAACCGGAAGAAGCGAGGGTTGCATTTCTAACCCACTTGCGATATTCATTTTTTTGAACTGGAAATTGGTCCGATAGAATGACTCCTTGGGATTCATCTGTATTTTGAATGGGAACCAACTCATTTTTCAAAGTTTCCAATGTCGTCTTCCACAAATCTTCATAAGAAGCTGGGAACGTGTAGCTTCTGAACTCAAGCTGGGGACGATCGGCGAAAGCGGCAGGGTCTTGAGCAATAAAGGTGGTGAAAACCAAACCGCTTAGAAAAAATGATTTGATATAAAAGTGAATCGAGCTTGTCTTCGTAGAAATGGACAAAGTGTTAACCATCTTTTTTAAAAGAAAAGCAAGCCCTGTCACCTGACAAAACTTGCTTTCAAAAACAAGGCGCGGGTGAAATTACCGTGCGCCTGTTCCGCTCATATGAACTTCGGGTCCGTTCGGAGCGTTCATATAGGCGTCCAATGCGCTCAGAACGTGGTTCCCGATAAAGATCCCAATACCGATCCAAATCTGGGGATAACCAACCACACCGCCTACAACGGCTGTGGTCACAATCGCACCTATTTCGGCCAGGACAAAAAACGCCATCTTCAACTGTCCTGTTCCTGTTTTATGTTCCCCATTCATATATTGGCCGAGGCCTGGGATCAACAAAGAAGCGGCTCCACTCTGCACGGATCCTTCACTAGCGGCTTGCGCAATTCCGGAATTAGCGAACAGAAAAACCGCGATGAGCAACACACAAGCTACTTTTTTAGACATTTTAATCTCCCTTTTTTTGAATTAATAAACTCCAATAAAAATATAAACCGCGGGCTCAAAAAAGTCAATGGGTGACGGCTCTAAGTCAAATAAGTAAAATAATTTAGAAAGTTGTCTAAGCCAATATCAAATATGATTTCTCTTTGATTTTTAGAAGGGCTTTCGTTATACTGAACTCTTAACTCATCCACAAGCAAATGATCCCATCACCTGTTTGCCCACTGCCTTTTGGCGGTGAAATTTCTTTAGAAATAAAAGAGCGCGCTTCTTTTTTGAATATAAGATTGAGCGCGCCCTTTTCAAACAGGTGATGGGATGAACCACTTGCAAATACTCCTGTTTTACATTTTCGCCCTTACTGCAATTTCAAGCGCGATTGTGGTCGTTAAAGACAGACGTCCCACTTACAGTGTTCTTGCGCTTGCTGTAGTTATGCTCGCTCTTTCCGGGCTTTTTGTGCTACTCCACGCTTATTTTGTCGCGGTCATTCAAGTTTTGATCTACGCCGGCGCTATTCTTGTACTTTTTCTGTTCGTCATTATGCTGCTGGGTGTCAGCGGAATGGAAAAAACGGAAGAAACTTCGCGGAAAAACAAAGCTGCTTCAATGGCTAAAATACGCTGGATGGTTAAAGCGCTTTTATCGCTTATGCTGCTTGCAGAATTGATCACAGTGATATTGACCTTACAGGATTCAAAGCTGCCGCAGGAAAATTTCCAAGGAACGGTGGAAGCAATCGGTCTAGCGCTTTTTACAAATTACCTGTTCCCCTTCGAACTGGTGTCGGGAATCCTTTTAGTTGGCATCCTTGGTGTGGTAAACCTCACTCATAAAGAATGGGCCGAACGATCATGATCCCGCTTAATCACTATCTTGTCACCAGCGGAATTTTATTTGTAATCGGCGCCTTCGGTGTTCTCACGCGGAAAAACATCATTCTCATCCTGCTTTCCATTGAAATCATGCTGAATGCCGCCAATCTTTCTTTCGTTGCATTTTCTTCCGTTCTAGGTGATCTAGGCGGTCAGGTCGCGAGCCTCTTCGTCATTGCGATTGCAGCAAGTGAAGTCGCAATAGGGCTTGCGATCTCGGTTCTCGTCTTCCAAAGCCGAGGAGTTCTTGATCCGAACGAAATGAATCTAATGAAATGGTAGTCAAATGATCTCAAAAACTTGGTTAATTCTTTTTCTTCCTCTTGTTTCCTTTTTTCTGCTTCCGTTGATCCCGGAAGAAAAACGAAAACTCGGAGGATGGCTCGCTTGTGGCAGTATGATATTTTCTTTTCTTCTTACTTTAGAACTTGCCTTACCGTTATTCCACGGTGAAATTTTGCACATGTACCATATTCCAACAGAATGGATTGTACTTCCCGGCCTCAAACTTGAATTCGGTTTTTTGATCGATCCTCTCTCCATTTTAATGCTGCTTGTGGTAACAGGCGTTGGAAGCGCCATTTTTTACTATTCTCTTGAATATATGGAACAGGATGAAGGATACAGGCGGTACTTTGCGGGACTCTCGCTTTTCGCGTTCTCAATGATTGGCATCGTACTTTCAAGCAACCTTCTCGAGCTTTTTATCTTCTGGGAGCTCGTGGGATTAAGCTCCTACCTTCTCATCGGCCACTGGTATCAAAAACCAGCCGCGGCTGACGCGGGCAAAAAAGCGTTTTTGACGAATCGAATCGGCGATTTTGGTTTTTTAATCGGGATATTACTCTTGTGGACTTTTTCTTCCTCAGAAGGGGCCCGTACCTTAAATTTCTTGCGGCTTAACGCGATCCTTCCTGGTTTCGTCCAAGCTTCACCGGCTCACCAAACATGGCTGACAATTGCCATGCTTCTGATTTTCTCCGGAGTCTTAGGCAAATCAGCCCAATTTCCGCTTCATGTGTGGCTTCCTGATGCCATGGAAGGTCCAACGCCTGTTAGCGCCTTGATTCATGCAGCCACGATGGTGGCTGCTGGCGTTTACCTCTTGGCGCGCACTTTTCCTTTGTTTTCACTTTCCCCGGTATCGCTTGGAATAATTGCTTACATCGGCGGTTTCACAGCGCTCTTTGCGGCAACGCAGGCCATTGTCCAAAAAGACATCAAACGAATCCTCGCTTACTCAACCTTAAGCCAACTCGGCTACATGGTCATGGCAGTCGGTTTGGGAAGTGCAAGGGTTGGAATGTATCACTTAACCACGCACGCTTTTTTTAAGGCGCTTTTATTTTTAAGTGCCGGGAGCATCATCCACAGCACAGAAGAGCAAAACATAACGGAGATGGGCGGTCTCATCAAAAAAATGCCGCTGACTTCGTTCGCTTTTCTCATCGGTGCTTTCGCTTTGATCGGATTCTGGCCGGCAAGCGGTTTCTTCAGCAAAGACGAAATTCTCTCGCTGGCCTTTTCTCAAAATCGAATTCTTTTCTGGATCTCGGCTTCTACCGTTTTTATCACAGCTCTTTATATGGGTCGCACTATCTCAGTGGCCTTTCTAGGTTCCTCAAAAATCAGAAAAAAATTGCACGAACCCAGCCAAAAAATGCTCTTTCCGCTGGTGGCGCTTTCGCTCCTTTCAATTATGGGAGGGTTTCTCGGAATTCCAAAATTGATCCGCGGTGGAACGCTCGGTCATGAAGCTGGGGTGGCAAACTCTTTTGTCATTTTTCTTACAACCTCGTTAGGTATTTTAGGTGTCCTCACCGCTTTCGGTTTTTACAAACTCCGCGAAAAAAAACGAAAGCGCATTCAAGAAACATTTGCCTGGCTCAATGAACTCTTGATTCGGAAATACTACATGGATGATCTCTATGATTTTATCCTTCGTTACTTTCAACAACCCTTGGCACAATTTCTGAGCTGGTTTGAAAAAAGAATCATTGTAGAAGGTGCTGTCAATCAAGCGGCGGCAGGTTGGACCGCTCAAGCGGGCCACTACTTAAGAAAACTTCAAACCGGAAGAATTCAAACCTACTTATCCGTTTTTTGTGCGGGCGTTATCATCATTGTTTATTTTCTAACCACCAGGACTTTGCATTAAAAATTTATGGTACCATGGCTCACCTTAATTCCGCTGTTAGGGGCAGGCCTCGTCATCCTGCTTCCGCACAAACGACATTCTGAAATCCGTTTCGTAGCCATCGGCACAACTTTTCTCACCCTCGTTTTGGCACTTTTCCTTTTCTTAAATTACAATCCCCAAATCAAAGGTTATCAATTTACGAGTTTGATACCGTGGGTTCCGAGCCTTGGAATTTCTTATCATGTAGGTTTAGATGGAATCGGGGCTGTGATGGTTCTGCTTCACGCGGTACTTTCCTTTAGTGGAGCTTTGGTTTCTCGCTCCATCGGACAAAATGTAAAGCAATATTTCGTCTTCTATTTAATTCTGGTCGCAAGCATCTTTGGCGTATTTACTTCACTTGATCTTTTTTTCCTCTACCTTTTTTACGAAATGACCGTGATTCCGTTGTATCCTCTGATCGGCATGTGGGGAAGCCAAAACCGTGAATATGCCGCTATGAAACTCACGCTTTATATTTCTCTCGGCGCTGTCATTGCACTAGTTGGGCTTCTTTCTCTTTACCTTGCCTCTGGACTTCAAACTTTTGATCTTGTCTTGCTTAGCGAACACGCCAAGACGCAGATGTTTTCAACTTATTTCCAGTTATGGTGCGCACCGCTGCTTATCTTTGGATTTGGTGTAGTGGCATCCCTTTGGCCCTTCCACAGCTGGTCACCGATCGGTTATGCGGCTGCTCCAACGGCCGTCAGCATGCTTCACGCAGGCGTGCTTAAGAAACTCGGGATCTTCATTATTATCCGACTTGTCATCACACTCCTTCCTGAAGGAGCAAGGTTCTGGCTTCCTTTGGTGTCGGTTTTATGCATTGTCAATATTCTCTACGGTGCTTGGGCTGCAATGGCTCAAAAGGATATGAAGTTTGTAATTGGATTCGCAAGTGTAAGCCATATGGGCTATGCTTTTCTTGGAATGGCCTGCCTCAATGAAATTGGTCTTGCCGGAACTGTGTTTTTCATGTTTGCCCATGGTGTGATGGCTGCGCTCTGTTTTGCGCTTATCGGATTTATTTACGATCAAACTCACACCAGAATGATTCCGGATCTTGGAGGACTTGCGAAACAATTGCCTTTCATCACAGTCTGCTTTGTGATGGCTGCATTTGCTTCAAGCGGCCTGCCCGGCTTTGCCAATTTTGTTTCTGAAATTCTTATTTTCTTCGGGGCTTTGGAACGGTATCGATGGCAGACGGTCTTCGCGATTTTCGGAATTGTCATCACGGCCACCTATATGCTTCGAATGGTGCGGCATGTTTTTTTTGGAGCCCCTCGAACCGAATGGGCCAAGCTAAACGACGCAAAAGGGTTTTTCGCAAAACTGCCCTTTGGACTTTTGGTAGCAGTGCTCTTGATTTTCGGTTTCTGGCCTTCCCTTCTTCTTAATGTAATTCGCCCAACCACAGACGCGTTGATCGAAGCTCATGCGTCCATTTTCGCTTCCGCCCAACAAAATGGCGGATCCGCTGTTTTATTTGGCGGAAAACAACCAATTGCTTTAGTTCAACCTTCATCTTCCAAAGAAAGCTGATGAACGAAATTATTTTGCGACCAGCGTGGTGTATTCTTGGGCCTGAGATCGGATTAACCGTTCTTATCTTGCTCGTCCTTTTCTTTGACCTCTTTGGGAAAGTTAAACCTGAAAACCTTATTCGAAGTTCTATTCTCGGAGCTTCCTTAATCTTTATCATCTTGTTTCTGCTGTGGCCCATAAGCGGAACGGCCCTTTACGGGATGTTCGTGCTTAATCCCCTCGCCATCTTTATGAAGGGAATTTTCTTGATCGCTGGGATTCTCACGCTTTTCATGACGCAAGAATATATAAAAAATTTGGGTGAGCGGGCAGGCGATTTCGCGCTTTTGATTTTGATCGCTACTCTTGGGGCTTTCTTCCTTGCCTCAGCCAACGATTTGATTACCTTATTTATTACGATCGAATGGATGACCATTTCGCTTTATGTTTTAACCTCCTATCTTAAAACAGATGAATACGCTTTGGAGGCGGGGGCTAAATATTTAATTATGGGGGCGTTTTCCTCTGCATTTTTCCTTTATGGAATCAGTTTTGTCTATGGAATCATCGGAGGCCTTCACTTCGATCAAATTCGAGCAGGATTATCTCACGCGCAACAAGAACCACTTTTCCTCGTAGGACTTTTGCTGATCCTCTCTGGAATCGGCTTTAAGATTGCCGCATTTCCCTTCCAGCTTTGGGTACCTGATGTTTATCAAGGTGCTCCGACGCCCGTGACCGCGTTTCTTTCGGTAGCTTCGAAAACCGCTGGGTTTACGGCTCTGATTAAAATCCTCTTCATTGCGCTGGACCCAAACCATCTGAACTGGTCGATTTTGATTGGTCTTCTCTCGGCTACCTCATTGATATATGGAAATTTGGGCGCTTTGGGTCAGACGAATATGAAACGCTTGTTTGCTTATTCAAGCATCGGTCATGCCGGTTATCTTCTGATGGGATTAGCAAGCGGGATCCAGCGTGGAGTCGAAGCTACGCTTTTTTACTTAGCAGCTTACGCCATTTCAAATCTAATGGCTTTTATGGTTATTGTCATTGCTAATCGCGAACTCGGAAGCGGAGAAATCGCCGCTTACCGAGGCCTCGCGAAAAAAAGTCCGTTCCTCGCAGGGATTTTTTTTCTGGCACTTCTTTCGCTCGGCGGCATTCCGCCTCTGGCAGGTTTTTTTGGAAAATTTCTTGTGCTTCAAGCAGCGGTAAGCCGAGGATATGTTTGGTTAGCTCTTATCGGTGCGGTGAACGTTATCATTTCCCTTTACTATTATCTTTCGGTCATTAAGGAAATGTATTTCAAGCAAGGAGGGCCGGGGGAGGAAAAAATTTGGGTGGGGACGTTCGCTAAAGTTTTACTCTCTTTACTTGCTTTCGCTACTATCGGAATCGGAGTTTTCCAGCAACCGATTCTCTATCTAGCAAATTCTGCTGCTCATACCCTATTTTAAAAAACAGAGCCAGCCTTTCAGGATATGGGAGGCAAAATCCTAAAAAGACTGGCTCTTTTGCTTGTCCGCGGACGGACCGCCTTACACTAAAAACTTCTTACGCAAACAAATACACTAAAGAAACGCCGGCTGTGTCTTGATCTCTTCGGCTAGCTCCGTCAAATGGACCTCTATTACCCCGAGTGCGATTTGAATTACCGTAGTCATGTCGGTATTCAAAACGAGTCAAAAGATTCTTGTAGACCTTAACGTCAGCTGTGTAGGTCATCTCGTAGAGATTGTTCAAGCTGAACGTTCCTGTTCTGACCCCCTCATCATCCCAAAACTGTTCCCAACGTGCGGCAAGCGTCAGCCAATCATTAACGTCATATTTAGCGTAAAGGGCGTACCCTTGCCAATCGGGTGGCCCAGCTTTTCCTCCTGGCCCCTTAGACAAACGCTCTTGGGTACCATAATCATAATTGCCCATGAGTGTCAACTTAGGAAGGTCTTTGGGAAGAGGTTTCCAGGTTGCAACGGTGTCAAAAAGGTATCGGGTATCACTGATATCATCGACTACCGGAGAACCCTCTAGAAAATTCTGTACGATATTGAAATTCTCATTGGGCACCCACTTCACCTGAGCTTCAACATCTTTCATCTTGTTATTGTCAATCACATTATCCCAACCGTTTACAATACCGAGTGCTGTGGAAACCTTTCCGCCTAACCAATTATAGAAGGCGCGAACGCCGGTATGGGTAAACGGAATTGCCAAGTTAAACAGGAAGGAGCGCGACGCATTCCAGTTTTGATAGTTTTCAATAACTTCAGCTCCATTAAGCGTTGCAAACTTACCGGCCCACACGGTTAAACCGGAACCAATGGGAAATTTTCCCTCCACATAAGCCTCTTGGATCGATAAACTGCTTGTGGTATCAAAAGGAGCCGATTGAATGACTCCAGCATCGGTTCCATACGTAAATTCTGAATTAAAACCGACTCCACCTTTATCCGGAGCTGGCCGCTTGAAATTAAGTTGGAGATTGTTCAAATCAAAAGTATCAGACTCACGGTCAAAAGCACGCAGCGTCGTATTGCCCGTCGAATTAGTTCCTCCCGTGGGAACGCCGGGCGTTGCAAAATTCCAATTAAAGGAAGTGTCGACAAAACCGCTCATCTGAATATCGCCGCCGATGGTCCGAACCACTCCTCCTTCCGGAGACGGAGCAGCCACCGCACCTGAAACTGGAATAACCTGCTGCCTCGTTTCGGTTTGAGCAACGCGAGTCTCAAGTTGATCTACTTTCTTCGTCAACTTGGAAACCGTTTCCATAAGCTCTTTGTTGGTTTTAACCAACTCATCAACCGCTGCAGCGGACATATCCGCCCAGCCAAAGGATGCTCCACTAAACAAGAGCACCGTAAAAATTCCAACTGCTTTTTTGAACAGTTGTTTTTCCGTGAACATCTTCATAATACTCCTCCCAGTTTAGAATGATTTTTAACGCTTATTTTCCAGTGAAGCTTCCAATTATATTCATATTAAATCGGAAACTACAAGCCTAATATCCTAGATACTAACAAAGGCCGTGCCAACTTTTTAAATTAGCAATGAACTAGATTGAAAGAAGTCTTTCTGGCAGGAAAAGTGGAGAAAGACAAAAATAATTGTTACATTTTTGTATATAAAGCTTCGGAATTGTATCCCAGAGCGTTTAGATACTCACCGTGCGGAGGTCGTCGTTTGAGCCAAACCTTCCTCTTTGAACGCATCCTGCTTAAGGCAGGATTCGAGTGCGTTGAGCTCATTCTGGAGTACGTTTTCAAGATTATGACGGCTTCCATCGCTTAAGACAATGGCGTAAGGCTCGCCGCTCGTCCTCGAACCGCTAGCTACTTGGGTAATAAAATCCCGAGCGGTTTCAATTTTCATATGGTACCGAATTTTGAAGCGATCCAGTTTCCATCTTAAAAACTCTGCCGCACCAGAACCACTGTATTCAACCCGATTGCGAACAAACGTCAGTTTCGAATCCCTAACTCTTTGAAGCAAGTAGTCGATTTTTCCTTCTTCCGTGGTTAAATCGCGGGTCGCATAAAACTTTTTAACCGCTAGCGGGATTCCGGACTGATCGGTCAAACAAACAGGGGCTTTTTCCCTCGTATAACCACTCAACAAAGGCGCGGACTGTTCGGAAGCACAACCTAAACAAAACAAAAGAAAAATAAGAAGGTGCGTTCGCTTCACTTTTCAAAACTCCTCTAAAATACAACTACTGTTTCGTCTTCAGTAAAGCAATTTCCGCAGCTTCGCGGACGATTGGAACTTGGGAATGTACCACGTCTTCAAGCCGAGAATAAAACCTCTCCAAATGCAATTCCACAATTAAAAATATAGCGCAAACGATAAGCCAGCGGTCCCGCGACTCCAGAAATTCACCGACGACCTCGTCCAAATCCTTCTTTTGCATTCGCTCCCACTGACTTTCGTCGAAAAGGGGGCAGAGTGCTCGGCACAGTTCAGGTTCCAATACATTCTCTAAAAGTTCAAGAGCATTTGCCTTGACATGCTTATCAGAATTAAGTTCAACCAGACGGTCATAAATCACATGAATAATATCACTATCATACAAAAGTGCAAGGAGACGGAAAATGCGTTCCAGGCTTTCTTCTCGAATGGCTTGAAGTGTAGCCAGAAGATAATCTTCTTCCGGTCTCAAAATGGACTGGCACTTCTTATACTCTTCTAAAATGGTGACGATTGATTTGTAACTTTTGATTTCACTCATCACCTCTTTTTTAATGATCCAGCTATTAAACTCCCGACTTTCTCCCCGAGCGCGGATCTGGTTGAGGGCGCGGATGAGATTGAATCTAAGAGATCGATCGTCGACTGAGGCGAGGCTGTTCAATAAAATATCGACCGTTCCTTGAGTCCCAAGAGTGGTCAAAATCAAAACGGCCTTGCGTTTGGCACTCATTTCTTCACGAGGGTTATTCAAACATTCAGAAACTTTAAGCAAAACTTCCTTTTCTTGCTGACGGAGGAACGTTTTTAAATCTACGTTTGGATCTTGTTTTGCCTTCAGCAAATTAAGGAAACGCCGATCGAAAAAACCATTCTCATGGGCCATACTCTCCTGAAGCAAACGATCGATATCAACATTTTTAAGTTCCAGCGCCTCATAGCGAATTATTTCTCCGACCAATTTCTTTACCCGTTCCACATCTCGGGCGCTGGAATAGAAAGCCAGACACGCCGCTGCAGACATTTTTCTCGTGACGGATGATTTGTGATCCAGAAATTCTTTTAACTGATCAAACGAACGCTCTCCCTTCAAATTGGCGAGCACTGCGGCAGCTTGACGTGTTGTGACACGCGACCGCGACGCCTTGCCAGAGCCCTTCGTCCGCGAAAGGAGTTTTTTGATCGATTGCATGTACTCATCCCGAACGCCCCAAGCTGCGAGAATCCAAAATGGCACCAAAAGTAAAACGAGAAGCCCTAATTTTTGATCCGAAATTCCCAATAGAGGGGTAATCAAAATAATCAAAAAACCAGCTACAGTTTTGGAAGCACGATAGGCCAGCATGTCGATGACGGGTTTGATCCGATATCGAATGTAGCTTGGAATTGGAAGATAAAGAATTTCTTTGCTCAATTGATTAATCGAATAGTTTAGACTCCCATCGTAAATTTTATTCGCCGCGGCGATTCCTAAAATGGGAAAGAAAAGGGTTGCCGCTGAACCAAAGCACAACCCGATTGGCAAAAGGAGAAGCGAAATACCAATTCCGAGATACCTCAGAGCATAGCTTGCCAGAATCAATTGCATGAAAAAAGAAACTCCATTCAAAAACGCCATAAATCCCCCGAAGAAAGCGGTTCGCGCATGCTTCTCCAAGATGGTATTCTCAACCATTGAATTAAATTGATTATCAACGATAGTCGAAGCGATCTTGGCGATCATGACGAGGGCAACGATTAAAAGCAAGTAGCGGGAACTAAATAAAAGCTTCCACGTCGATTTCTCGCGCAAATGAACGGAAGGGACGGCTCTTTCGCTCTTACCGGTCTGTGCGGACGGCACGTACTCATGTTTCCAGATCTCGTTGATGAACACAATGCACAGGCAAAGCGAGAATGCGGCAAAAAGAAGCAGATTTTCAGTTCCAACGCGTTGGGCAAATCGATTGGTCACAAGACCTCCGATAATCCCGCCGAAACTCGCGCCGCTCACAATAAAACCAAAAAGACGCTTGGCTTCTTGCGGATTAAAGATATCGTTGGCGAGTGTCCAACATTGAGTGACACCGGTGATGGAATAGGCAGCAACCCAAATATAAAAAAGATACGCCAGCCATTCTACCAAGCCCAGCTTGAACAAAACCCAAAATACAAGTACGTTTGAAGCAAAAAAAGCGGTCACTACCGAAAATAAAATATTTTTCCGAGCAATCCGTTTCGACAACTTCACATACAAAAAGGTAATCAAGATGAGAAAAAGACCTTCCCCGACGTAGGCGTAGCGAAGATTTTCAGCACCGTGGGTGGAGAGGAAAAGAGAACTTCTGACGGGTTTTAAAATATAGAGGGTTGCAATCGTGAAGGCAAAATAAAAAAACATGAGAATGGTTTTGCGCCATTCTCCACGTTTGATTCGAACGACAGGCTGAACGAACCGGGTAATAAGTTCAAGCATGAATCAAAGAGAACCGATCAGGAAATGCTAAACCCCATGATCAATTTCAACAACACTGATTGGAGTGTCTTGAGCCGTATTGGCGAAAATAACCTTAAGCGGAGGCTCGCTCCAAATCCCTTTCGCACCATGCCTCGCCTGAACATGAAGAATCACCTTGCTTCCTGAACCAAGCGAAGATATTTCAAAAGAAAAAGAAGGAGTATCCACTTCCTGCCAGCCTTTGAATTGGCGACGATGACCCTTTGGATCAACCACAATCAACCGATAGCGGTAACGCGACTCTTCTGGTTTTGAAAAACCGGACTGGGCGAAAAGATCCGCAAAGCGAATTTGATACTTCCCTTGCTCCAGTTCAGACAACCGTGCTTGGTCGAGGGGAGTCACATGGGAAAACCAGTAGCGAGCGATAATATCGCGCCGCGCAATCAAGATTTCGGAAAGGAGCTTTGCATTTTCAGGATCAGAGAACTCTCCGCTTTCAACCACTGATCGAACATCTTCATCTGAAAACGACTTTAAGATTTTTGCTGCCCAAAAAGCATCCCCGCGGGTCAGCCGATTAAAGACTTCGTAAGGAAGTTGGGTCTTCCACTCATGGGGATCGAATTGGAAATTGTCGAAATAACCGAGCGCCGGATAAGCGATTTGGCGATTAAGGGCATCCCATTTTTTTTCCCATGGTTTTTCTACTACTTTTAAAGTAGGTGCGGCCTTACCAACGGCAAACCAGTCCACAACGTGTTCATAACCTGCCGCAGGAACTTTGGGATGGCTCGAAGCGCTTCCAAGTGAAGCCCCGAAGTCAATCAAATAATGTTTCACCGCGGGCTTGCCATTTTCCGTCTCCACAACATCCAGCGTATTTCCTTCCCTGAGATCGTAATGATTAAGCCAGGAACCGAAAACACGCAGCGCTCTGAGCGAACGTCTGTCTTCGTGCGGAATCAAATCTTCCGGATCGGCTTTCCGACGCCCTTCCAAACTCATATAGCCTTTTGCTTCTCTGAGGATTTTGCTTGCCGAAGCACGGACAACTCCTCCTTTAAATTTTGGGACCCGTTCCAGAATTTCTTGAAGTGCTTCTTGTGTCAATGGTTTTTTGAAACCGTCCTTGTTGTAATAAGTGGCTTTGGGATCTGGTTTGAGTATATCTGGACTAAAGTTGACTAAATAATACTCCGGAACGTTATAACCCATCGCATGAAAGAACTTTTGGGAGATAATTTCGGCGGAGGTTGCCATCTCAGGATTATCCTTGGGATCAAATTTGAGCAAGTAGCGGTCTTGTTTTTGATCCTCAATCAAAAATCCTGCGCTTACCCCTGCAGTCTTTCCCTTAAGAACCCGCCACAACCCTTTGGGATCCGGGCCGGATCCTTTTGACGGTCCCTCTTTCAATTCCGAAAGCCCAAGATGGTTGCGTGCATTGCGATTTACAAAAAAGCTCGAGTCTGGTACCTCATCGAAAGAATTGATGTCGCGCGCTTCACGTTTCTTGAATGAAATCTTGTCTTTCATCCGATCCAAGCGGAACAATTGAGCGATTTGGTCATACAAAATTCGATCGAAGAACTCACGATAAAAAGAAGTTTCCCTCACCTTGATGTTCCGGTCAAATTCCTCGGGTGTTACACTCAGACCGGTTCCTGACGGTGCCGCTAGCGTAATGACCAACACCAAAATACCTATTGAATATCTGACCGATTTTCTCATATGGCTCATCCTGTTCTTAAAAAGGTACTTTCGAACGCAGACCCGTTTCCCATCCCTCGTTGCCTCGAGCGATGGTGACCGAAACAAATGTCTTGCGATGGAACTTAACGTTCAAGCCGCCACCATAAGAAAACTTGAGCTTATCGAAACCAAAATCTCCAAGCTCCTCAAAAACTTCGCCAACATCAAAAAGGGCAACGAAATCGCCTGCAAAACTACCGTATTCATAAACGTTATACCGATATTCGGCATTGGCCACCGCAAGACTTTCTTCAAAAAAGCGGTTGTACCGATAAGAACGCAAAAGTTCACTTCCGTTTGATTTATCAGTTCCACCTAAGCGCGACATATTAAAAAATGGGATTTTCCCTCCGCCCAGTTCCTGATTCTTCTCAACCGCAACTCGCAAAGCGAGCACGCGCCGATCGGAACGAAGAGGAAAATAATGAGCAACTTCTCCAGCGACTTTCAAGTAATGGAGCTCCTTTCCGTCAACGCTGTGAAAATAAGAAAATGCTACGGATTCATAACCACCTCGTTTTGGATCATTTTCATTATCTCGATTGTCATGCATGACGGAAGTTGCCAATCCGATCAAATCACCTCCATCAATTCCCGGAATGCTGGCGTTGGGAAAATGCTCTTTGATTTTCCCAACCCGTTCTCGATTGCCATTGCCAATATTCATTCGCTGCAAAACAAAAGTGGTGGAACCTTCAATGGTTTTGGCAAGCGCATAACCCAACCCGCTTTCAAGCTTCAACTCTTCAGGCTTATAACTAGACCGTTCCCCTAAACTTGTTTCCTGGCCAATTCCACTAAAGCTTTCGCCCGAGCTCCGCGAGTAACGGACGGAACTGATATGAGAAAGCGGGGTCTTGAAAATCCGAATTTCATAGCCTCCGCCGAGATCAACTGTGCTTCCCGAAAAGTCTTGGTTGGGCGTCCATCCTCCAAAAACATTGAAAGAAGCGTAGGGTTGCTCCCACTTAAAGAGTTTTTCTAGTTCAATTTGGCCTTTAATGCCAACGGTGCCAAAGGAACCCTCCGTTGGAAACTTCAATCCCGGATGAATGCCATGCAAAGAGAGCTCGTCTACCAGCCAAATCGCTTTCTTATCCATGCGGTTCTCTTCAACCCATTCAGCAGTTCTGCCCATTCCATAACCAATAGGGCGGAGCGGCTGTTCCAGAATTCTCGCAATGAGCTGATTACGCTCTCGCCTCTCGGCAGTTTGTATCTGATTAACTTCCGGATACTTTAAAATGGAAACGTAGGGATCGTAACTAATTTCTTTTTCTGCAAAAAGAGGTGTGGTACCGGCAAACAAAGTGAGGAATAAAAAGAACACAATGTTTAAGTTGGAAAAAAGTTTCTTGTTTGAAGACATGTCAGACGGCAGCTCCAAAAACATTTGCCTTCCTAAATTGATAAAAGAAATTTAGGAGATTTGTTTTCATGCGCTCCCATAGATTTGGTATTTTAGCCTTTTGATCGCCATGCGCCCAGGCGAAATCGTAAACGTATTTTTTTAAATGACCGTACTGAAAGGTTCGAAACCCGTATGATTTCATTTCCTGATAGGCCTGATCGGCCGACCACCCTTTATGAGAAATTCGCCAGCAAGCTACAACAACACCCGTTCGCTCTTGTCCATGCTTGCAATGCACCAAAACGGGCCTCAATTCCGGATTTTCTATCAACGAAATTGCTTTCTGAATCGTTTCGTCTTTGGGATATTCCCAACCGCTCCAAGGCATCGGAATGACTTCAATTCCCAAGTGTTTCAAACGTTCTTCTTCGGCCGCGGCCCGTTCGCGGTCGTCATCAAAACTAATCACCGTCTTAATTCCCGCTTCCCGAAGAAGCGGAGCGGCTTTTTCAGGAATCAACCCACTTCGATAGATACCTGGAACCACTTCATGAAAGTTGACGGCTTCCTCTTTCAGCTTTTCTAAAGCAGTACCTTCCTTTGAAAAAGCAATCTGGGGGTTATTTCCCACCCCCAAAGCAATGATCGCCAACATCATAAAAGCATTAGACAAAATTTGCAAACACTTTCCGCAGAACGATTTAGTAAAATTGGTATTTATATTCATCGGCCTTTTTACAAAAAAATTTAATATTTGATAAGGGCTACAACTCGAAGGCATTTTCAATCAAACGGACACTGGGTTTCGCTCCTTCCATTTGGATGGCCAAGACATCAAAGCGGACGGAAGAACGTAATCTCGGATGTCGAACTAAATACCACGACGCCAAACGAATCAACTGGCTCTTTTTGTGCTCACCTACTGCTTCCTCCGGATAACCGAACGTTTGGTCGCGGCGGGTTTTAATTTCAACAAACACCAAAGTACCACGATGAAAAGCAACGAGATCAATTTCGCCAAAGGGGAAACGCACATTCCGTTCAAGGATTTGATATCCCAGCTTCTTCAAATAATCTTCGCCAATTTGCTCGCCCAGCTTGCCTGTGTTTTGATTTGATGGTGTTACACTCATTTCATCGCCTGGCTTCGGTCTTTGAATTGACATACGCCACCGGTCGAAAACTCAAGCGGTGAATGGGAGAAGGACCGCATTCTTCAAGCGCCGCAAAATGAGCCGGAGTGGGATAACCTTTGTGATGTTTGAAACCGTAACGCGGATATTGAAGGTCGTAGGCTTCCATCATTTCATCCCGCGTCACTTTTGCCACAATGGAAGCAGCTCCAATTGAAACGATTTTCGCATCGCCTTGAATAATGGGTATTTGATGAATGGGAAGATCAATTTTCAAATGCCCGTCTATTAAAAGAAGGTCTGGTGTAACAGAAAGCGCAAGCACGGCTTCGCGCATAGCAAGGAGTGAGGCGTTTAAAATATTAATTCGATCGATTTCTTGTTCGCTAACGACGCCAATCCCAAGCAGGCTGCTGGAAATAATTTTCCAGAATAGTCTTCTGCGAGCTCGAGGCGTAAGGGCTTTTGAATCCCGGATACCTTCCAAACGAACGTTGCTTGGAATGATGCAAGCGGCCGCGACTACCGGACCTGCCAGTGGGCCCCGCCCGACTTCGTCAACACCTGCCAATAAACGGAAGCCTTCCTGGCGTAAAATGGACTCCACCCGCGCATATCCGTTTTCCACCGTGGGCAAGTTCAAGAAATAAGCGTGTTAGGATTTTGTATCATGCTTTTTTTCTCAGGTGATAAAGTTTGGCGCGATGGGCCTTTCCTTTGGTAACCACCTGGATTTTCTCAACGTGCGGTGAATGAACCAAAAAACCTTTTTCCACCGTGTCGTCCCTTACTTCTTTTAAAACGGTAAATGTTGCGTTCGTACCGCGGCCACGTTTTCGGATCACGGTCCCTTGAAACATTTGGGTTCTCGTTTTATCTCCCTCATGAACCTTGATATGAACTTTAACCTCATCCCCAACCTGAAATTCTGGGGTAGATTTTTTCAAATAATCTCTTTCCATTAATTCGATTTTTTTCATTTTGAAGTCTCCAAAAACCCCTTCTTATTTTTTAAAATCAAATCCGGGCGAAACTTTTTCGTAATGCTTTGCACTTTTTCCTTCCGCCACGATTCAACTGCGTGATGATTTCCGGAATATAAAACTTCCGGTACCCTCCAACCTGAAAAATCTCTCGGACGCGTATACTGCGGAAAATCAAGAAGCCCGTTTGCAAATGATTCGGACGCTAAAGAATTTTGGTTTCCCAATACTCCCGGTACCAAACGAATGACGGCGTCGACAAAACAAAGTGCAGGGAATTCCCCGCCCGTCGTCACAAAATCTCCGAGGGAAACTTCTTCGTCCACCAAATGTTCATGAACCCGCTCATCCATTCCTTCATAGTGGCCGCAAATGAAAATCAAATGTTTCTTCCGAGCGAGTCGTGCCGCAATGGATTGATTAAATACTTTCCCTCGTGGTGAAACCAAAACCCGCCAGCCCTTTTTCCCAATTTTCCTAAGACAGTCAAAGATCGGCTGAATCATCATCACCATTCCAGCGCCGCCGCCGAAAGGTTTGTCATCACAAGTCCCGCGCTTGTCAAGCGCGTAGTCCCTTAAATTATGAATTCGAATCTGGACCCGCCCGCGTTTTTTCGCCTGCTTCGCCATCGATTCATCAAGGGACGCTTCCAATAATTTTGGAAAAAGCGTGATGATATCAATTGTTAGGCGAGGTCCCGCCATCATGAACTCGCTTGAGCACCTTGTTTTTTGAGAAGGCTTTTCACCGTTTCGGTTGGCTGAGCTCCTTTTGAAATCCAACTCTTAATTCGGTCTAATTTTAATTGGATCCGGGGTGGATTTTTTCTGGAATCGTAATAACCAACCTCCTCAATAAAACGCCCATCTCGCGGCATTTTAACATCAGCAACCACAACACGCCAATGCACTTTTTTCTTCGTACCAAAACGTTTTAACCGAATACGTACAGCCAAGTGATCCTCCTTTTTCATGTCATCCCCGAATGCAGCGGAGCAGCACTGCGGGCAAAGCCGCATGTGTTTTTATCGGGGATCTAGATTCCCGCCGATCCGACCGATCGGTGCCAGATGACCGAGCGGCCGACCGCCGCTTGACCGACTGGCGCTAAAAGCGTGCGGGAATGACAGTTATTCTTTTTCACGCTTAATTGAAGCGCCCAACGCGGATAATTTTTCCTCGATTCGCTCGTAACCCCGGTCCAAATGGTAAACACGATGGACTTCGGTCTCGCCTTCTGCGGCAAGACCAGCTAAAACTAAAGCGGCACTTGCTCTCAAGTCTGAAGCCATCACTGGAGCACCACTCAAATGATTCACGCCATGCACAATGGCACTCGATCCTTCCAAGAATACTTTAGAACCCATGCGGTTCAATTCACTCACATGAATGAAGCGGTCCGGATAAATTTTTTCCGTGATCACACTAATGCCCGGTGTAATCGTCGCAAGCGCCATCATCTGCGCTTGAAGATCAGTTGGAAAACCAGGATAAGGAAGTGTTGTCACTTCAACTGGCCTAAGCAAACCGTTTCTGCGAATTCGAATCGAATTCTTGGTTTTGTTAATCACAACTCCGGCTTGCTTTAATTTATCAAGCAGCGCGTGGTTGTGCTCGGGATTACAATTCCCAATTGTGACATCGCTTCCCCGCATCATCGCGCCAGCCACGACAAAAGTCCCCGTTTCGATTCGGTCGGGAATGATGCTGTGTGTGGCGCCGTGAAGCTTCCGAACTCCTTGAATTTCAATAAGATGGGATCCCTGGCCTTTAATCTTGGCTCCCATTTTAACGAGAAAATCAGCTAAATCAACTAGTTCCGGCTCACAGGCTGCATTTTCAATATAGGTGCTCCCGCGCGCAAGGGCTGCAGCCATCATCACATTAGCCGTTGCCAAAACTGAAGAGCCGTAGCTTCCACCCAAATAGACACCTGCGCCGCGAACACCATTCTTGGCGCGTGCTTTTACATAACCATGTTCAATCGTAATGTCGGCACCCAGTGCTTCAAGCCCTTTTAAATGAAGATCAATTGGCCGCGATCCAATTACGCAACCGCCAGGCAGAGACACCTCCACCTGACCTAAACGCCCCAAAAGCGGTCCTAAAACACAAACGGAAGCGCGCATCGTACTTACCAAGTTGTAAGGCGCTATATGCTTCAGGTTGTTTCCGGGCTTGATCTCAACAGTTCTATTGATGTAATTTGCTTTTGCGCCCAAAACACGCAAAAGTTTGATCATCGTCGCAACATCTCGCAGATTAGGAACATTTTCGATTTGGGAAGTCCCTTCTCCGAGAAGCGCGGCCGCCATAATGGGAAGCACGGCATTCTTAGCTCCCGAAATAAAAACTTCGCCCTTTAATTTTCTTCCGCCCCGTACGACAATTTTATCCATAACCTGCCAAACACGCTGAGATAATTCGATCTATACCGGAATCATCCTTTGAAATTTGAATTTGACCAAAATGATTTAATTTCAAAATGGCTGAAACTTGTTCTGCTTGACCTGCTCCAATCTCAAAAAAAAGAAATCCTCCCTCTTGCAAAATTATCTTAGCATCGTAAACTATCCTCTTAAAAAAAAGAAGCCCGTCCGCTCCGCCGTCCAGTGCAAGACGAGGCTCAAATTCAATCTCAGGCTGAAGACGGCCAAGTTCATCCTTTGTTAAATAGGGTGGATTGGAGACAATGACATCAAAAGAATTCTCAATTCCCTTCCAAAGATCGGTTTGTACAAAACGAATCCGGCCGGAAACATTATTCCGTTCAGCATTCAGTTTAGCATACTGAAGCGCTTGATTTGAAACATCCGTTGCCACAACGGCCCATTCGGGACGTTCCTGTGCCAAACTGATTGCAATATTTCCCGAACCCGTACCAATATCCAACACGCTGAGTTGGTCCGCTTTCCGTTCTAGCTTATGAAGAACAACGTCCACCAGAACCTCTGTTTCGGACCGCGGAATTAAACATCCTTCTCCTATCCCAAAAACTGCGTTCCGAAAAGGGACGGTGCGCACCAAATACTGCAGCGGATACCGTGCGGCGCGTTTTGCAAGAAGCATTTCAAATTCAGATTCTTGACGTTCTCTTACTTCCGTTCCTGAATCCAGGAGAAGTGAAAAACGCGGCCGCGTCAGTACGTGAGAAAGAAGTTCCTCGGCCGAAATCTGAGCTTCAGGCACACCGGCAGACTCCAAAAATTGAATTCCTTTTTTAAGACACGTAGAAATAGTCGGCCTCATAAAGCTTCTAAACGCCTCATCCGATATTCCTTCGTGAGCGCGGAAATCAATTCGTCGAGGTTGCCTTCTAAAATATCACCTAGCGAATGAAGCGTAAACCCGATTCGGTGATCGGTAACGCGGTTGTCTGGGAAATTATAAGTTCTGATTTTTTCACTTCTGTCTCCACTCCCTATCTGCTTCTTACGATTTTCAGACATCTCCCGGTGAAGTCGTTCACGTTCATGTTCATAAAGTCTTGCGCGTAAAACACGCATTGCTTTATTTTTATTCTTAAGCTGAGACCGTTCATCTTGACACCGCACTATGAGGCCGGATGGAATGTGAAAAATTTGAACTGCTGAATCAGTCGTATTAACGCCTTGACCGCCCGGACCACCGGCGCGGCAAACTTCGATTCTTAAATCATCGGACTTGATGGTTACCTCTACTTCCGTTGCCTCAGGTAAAACAGCTACGGTTGCCGCAGAGGTATGAATCCGACCGCTTGCTTCTGTGTCGGGAACGCGCTGAACCCGGTGTGTTCCACTTTCGAACTGAAACATTTTGTACGCACCGGCACCAGAGACTCCAAAAATGACTTCCTTAAGGCCGCCCTTACCACTCACATTTGTATCGATGACTTCCATCTGAAGGCCATGATTTGCAATATAACGGCTGTACATCCGAAAAAGATCTCGTGCAAACAGGGCGGCTTCCTCCCCACCGGTCCCCGCCCTGATTTCCACGATGATGTTCTTATCCTGATCCGCATCCGTTCCTTCTAGAAGTTTTTCTTCTAGAAAAGTTTCTAGCATGGATTGCTCTCTCAACAATTTTTCCTTTTCCTCTTGATACAGTCTCGAAAGTTCTTCGTCTTTCGTTCTATTTTTAAGAAACGATTCGACCTCTGCGAGCTCTTGATTCATCCGCTCATATTTTTCAAATCCTTCGACAACAGGTTTAATACGCGCCAACTCTTTAGAGCAAGACTGGTACTTTGCTCGATCCTTAAAAAGTTCGGGGTCGGCAAGCTGCTTCTCCAATTCCTTAGCACGCAACCTGATTTTTTGAAGTTGTTCGATCAGCATGAGGGGTCAAGAAAGGGTTCGCAGTCTATCTGTTCGCGCAAAACAAATTTAACGCTGCTTTTTCGTTCGGCTTGAAACGCGCCCACCAAATTTCTTTTGAAACTTGTCGATCCGGCCGGCGGTATCAATCAACTTCTGCCGCCCTGTAAAAAGAGGGTGGCAAGCTGAACAAATGTCGACAGCGATATCTGATTTGGTGCTTCTCGTTTCAATCACGTTCCCGCAAGCGCATCGAATCACCGCGGGCCCATAGTTAGGGTGAATTTCTTTCTTCATTGATTATTTCTCCGCTTTGTTCAAACTCATTAAAAATTCAGGATTGCTTTTCGTTTTGGCAAGTCGTTCCAAAAGAAGCTCCATCGCTTCGGTTGAATTAAGCTCGTTTAGAACTTTCCTCAAAATCCAAACGCGATTAAGTTCATCCGGATGCATTAACATATCCTCTTTACGTGTATTTGATTTTTTCACGTCGATGGCAGGATAAATCCGTTTTTGAAAGAGGTTCCGGTCGAGCTGAAGTTCCATATTGCCCGTTCCCTTAAATTCTTCAAAAATCACTTCATCCATCCGGGAACCTGTATCCACCAAAGCTGTGGCGATAATCGTAAGACTTCCGCCTTCTTCAATGTTGCGCGCGGCTCCGAAAAAGCGTTTCGGTTTGTGAAGAGCGTTTGAATCCACACCGCCCGAAAGAATTTTCCCCGAATGCGGAACGACTGTATTGTACGCCCGCGCAAGCCGCGTGATACTATCAAGCAAAATCACCACATCGCGTCTGTGTTCAACGAGTCGTTTCGCCTTTTCGATGACCATTTCGGCTACTTGCACGTGCCGTTCTGCAGGTTCATCAAAAGTAGAAGAAATAACTTCCCCTTTGACTGAGCGCTGCATATCCGTTACTTCTTCCGGCCGTTCATCAATGAGAAGTACGATCAAATATACTTTGGGCTCATTCTTCGTGATGCTATTTGCAAGCTTCTGAAGCAGGATTGTTTTGCCGCTGTAAGGAGGCGCCACAATCAAGCCACGCTGGCCTTTTCCAATCGGGGTGAGGAGATCCATCACGCGCATCGAAAGTTCGCCGGGCTCTGTCTCCAACATAATTCGCTTATCGGGATAAAGCGGTGTGAGGTTATCGAAAGGAATTTTATCCTTAATCGCCTCGGGAGCTTCATAATCAACTGCTTCAACCTTAAGAAGCGCGAAATAACGCTCGCCTTCTTTGGGAGGACGGATCTGGCCGCTTACGGTATCACCTGTTTTCAGGCTAAACTTCCGAATCTGAGAAGGGGAAACGTAAATATCGTCGGGTGAAGGTAAATAATTGTAATTCGGAGAACGCAAAAATCCGAATCCATCCTGAAGGATTTCAAGCACTCCTTCGCCAAACATCACCCCTGACTGCTCAGCCTGTCCCTGCAGGATTTTGAAGATCAGATCCTGTTTGTTGAGTCCGACGGTGTCGCCAATTTTAAATTTCTTGGCGATGTCATGAAGCTCTGACACCTTTTTTTTCTTAAGGGCTGCTACATCGAGCAAGCCTTCATGACCACGTGCTACATCAGATTCGGTATAACGTTCTTCTTCAACGACCAAATTTTTTTTACCACCTCTATTTAAATTTTCTCTCATCTCCCTTGCCATGTTTGGTTCTATGCTCCTCTTAGATTAGTGTTTACTTAAAATCGATTCCAACTTTTGCCAGACCAATTTCGTTTTTTGAATTAACAATTTCTTTGAACCAGAATTTTTTATGTATAAATTCGCTCGTTCCTTTTTCTCCTGCTCGGGAAGCTGCGCTCGAAGACGAGCGCTCGCTTCTTTCGGATCAAAACCTAACCGCGTAAGCCGTTTCGTGATATTTTGTCTTCCGGCTACAACCGCAATTGTTACATCACAGATTTTGTCAAAACCAGTTTCAAAAAGAAGCGGTACTTCCAAAACAACGATGCCAGTTGGAACCCGCTTCAACTCTGAAACAATCCTCTTATAAACATAAGGATGAATCAGCGCCTCAAGCTGTCTGCGTTTCTTGAGTTTTGAAAAAACCTCTTTTGCAATAGCCTTTCGGTTGAGAGGTCCTTTCACATTAAAAAGCGCTCTGATCCTTTTTCCAACCGGATGCTTCGAGCGAAAGACCTCGTGAGCTAATTGATCGGCATCAATCACCCTCCGCACTCCCAAGCGCTTCAGAATTCTGCCGACCGTGCTCTTCCCGCTTCCAAAAGCTCCTGTAAGCCCAACGATAAGGCGTTTATTTACTCTTTGTACCAACTTGCACCAACTGTCATATCAACCTTGAGCGGAACGCGAAGTGCGTAAGCATTCTCCATTCTGTTACGGACAAGTGCTTTCAGCGGATCAATTTCGCTTGAAACGGCGTCAAAGACCAATTCGTCGTGAACTTGAATAATCATGAGTGATTTTAATTTTTTCCGTTCGAGCTCACTTTGAATTTCAATCATCGCTAGTTTGATAATGTCCGCCGCCGAACCTTGAATGGGGGCATTGATCGCGACCCGCTCCGCAAACTGACGGCGATTTGGATTATGAGAATTAATCTCTGGGAAATAAGACCTTCGACCAAAAATAGTTTTCAAAAATCCATGCCGGCGGGCTTCCTCTTTCTGGGCTTCTAAATATTCCTTCACTTTGGCGTATCGGATGAAATAAGAATCGATAAAAGCTTGCGCTTCACTCACCGAAATTCCAAGACTTTGCGCGAGCCCGAAAGCGCTCACTCCATAAACAATGCTGAAATTAATCGTCTTAGCTACATTCCTCATCTCACGCGTGACGCTTTCGGGAGTTGTGTTGTAGAGGAGCGTGGCTGTAAATTGATGAACGTCCAAATCATTTTGAAAGGCTTGAACCAAATTAGGATCCTCTGAGAAATGCGCTAAAACGCGGAGTTCCACTTGGGAATAATCGGCCGACAAAATTTTTCGACCCGCTGCTCGCGGCACAAACGCCCGTCTAATTTCTCGTCCAATATCGGTTTTGATTGGAATATTCTGAAGATTGGGTTCCGAACTGGAAAGTCTCCCGGTTGAAGTTGTGGTTTGATTAAATGAAGTGTGTATGACCTTTGTTTCCGGATGAATCAAATCCGGGAGTGCATCGACATAGGTGGATTTTAATTTTGCCTTTTCCCGATATCCGAGCAACCGCTTTGGAAGCTCATAACTTTGGGCCAGCCGTTCGAGAACATCCGCATCGGTAGAATAGCCGGTTTTCGTCCGCTTAATGATGGGAAGTTTCAGCTTGGTAAATAGAATATCGGACAGTTGCTTCGTCGAGTTGATATTAAATTCTTCACCGGCTTCCTTGTAAATATCCGTGGTCAGGCGGTCCAGATCATGGCCCAATTTTTCAGAAAGCTCGCCCAGAAATTCCCGGTCCACCGCTACACCGTTCATTTCCATCTGTGCAAGCACTTTAAGAAGCAGCATTTCTAAGGTTCCAAAAAGTTCTGTTAATTGATGAACCTCAAGCAACTTTTGTAAAGGTTCAACCAAACGAAAAACGCAATCCGCGTCTTCACAAGCATATTCTGAAATTCGCTCAAGCGGCACTTCGGCCATCGAGATTTGCTTTTTGCCAGAACCGATCAAGCTTCCAATATCAATTTTCTTCATGCCGAGATATTCAAAAGTAATGTCATCCAAATTGTGATTGAGTTTCAGAGGATTAATCAAATAAGAAGCAATCATCGTATCAAAAGTAATTCCGCGAAGTTCAATTCCATGCCGATTGAACACGATAAAATCATATTTGATGTTCTGGCCGTACTTCTGAATCTTCCCATCTTCAAGGACAGGTGCTAAGGCTTTGCGCACTTTGGTCCACCCGATACCGGAACCTTGATGGTGTTCAGAAGAAACCGGAATGTAATAAGCTTCCTTCGCCTTAATTGAAAAACTAACGCCGACAATGTGAGCTCTTGTCGGTTCCGTGGAAGTGGTCTCGGTATCCACTGCGATGGCCTTGGCTTTTTCGAGTTTCTTCACCAACTTTTCGAGACCTTCTACGGTAGTCACCAAATGATATTTCCGTTCCTCTTCTCCCGTTTCTCCTGCAGGTGTTAATTCCTTCAGGAGACTCCGAAATTCAAAATGTTTAAATAGTTCGGCCAGGCGGCTTTCATCGGGCAGCGTCACTTTCATTTTTTCAAAATCAATTTCAAGTGGGACATAACAATCAATCGTAGCCAAATCCTTGGAAAGACGTGCGATTTGTTCATTTTCTTCAAGCGTTTTCTTGCGAGCTCCTTTAATTTGGGTCAAGTTTTGATAAAGCCCGTCTAAAGAACCATGCTCACGGATTAATTCCACCGCTGTTTTTTCCCCAATTCCGGGAACGCCGGGTATATTGTCTGAAGCATCTCCCGCTAAACTCATCACATCCACCACCCGTTCAGGCCCGAGGCCGCCGAAACGCTCTTCCACGCTTCTCCGGTCCAGCACTTCTTCTTTATAAGTATTAAAAATTTTCACTTTTTCATCCACAAGTTGCAGAGCATCTTTGTCGCCTGTTACAATCAACACGTTAAAGCCTTCTTTTTCCGCTTTCTTGGCAATCGTCCCGAGTAAATCATCTGCTTCATAACCCGCTTTCTCAAAAATAGGAATCCGGTAGGCATGAATAAAATCTTTAATGTGCGGCATTTGCTCAATCAAATCATCCGGCATGGGCTTCCGATGCGCTTTGTAGGCTTCGTAACGCTCGCGCCGAAACGTCGGTTCCTTTCGATCAAAACAAACGGCAATGTAATCAGGCTTCTCCTCTCGGAGCAATTTGCGAAGCATGGTGATAAAACCATAAATCGCATTCGTGGGCTCTCCTTTTGAATTGGTGAGCTCACGGATTGCATAAAAGGCCCGATAACAAAATGACTGCCCGTCAATCAAGAGGAGCCGCCCCTTCATAACTTTAAATCGCGACCCAAGACATTTGATGCCGGCCTGCCGGCAGGAAAACAAATAAGCTCATGTGCGGAATATCTTAAGAGAATGCGGCTTAGCGACGAGCGTCATCACTGAATTACTGAACTCAAACTAAAAATCACCTGTTTCGTTTTATTTTCTGGGAATTAATAATTTTGAGAAATCATTGAGAGGGACGGACTTGAAAGGATTAAACCAGCCCTTGAGCATCCTATTGAAATTACTTTTGTTGCTCAAGGACAGTGCTGACTTCCTGATTTATTTTAATTTACGAAAGTCAGCCCAGCCCTAACTGCCCAATAACGTACCTCAAAAAGAACGATAAATCAAGTGTTTTTTACTTCTTAGCAAAAGCGCCTGCCGCTTTCGCTGAATGGCCTGCCTGGCTTGCCTGCTGCATAAATTGAGCTGGATCGTAAGACTTAGAAATAGCATCCTCGTAAGAAATAATCCCTTTGGAATAAAGCTCAAGCAGGTGGCTGTCCAAGGTTCTTGATCCGTATTTGGCTCCCGTTTGGAGTTCCGACAAAATTTGATGAGTTTTCCCTTCCCGAATCAAATTGGCAATGGCAGGAGTCGAAATCATAATTTCAAAAGCAGCCAAGCGGCCGGGTTGGTCTATTCGTGGAAGCAGAACCTGCGAAATAACAGCGACAATCGTTGAAGCCAATTGAACACGGATTTGGGCTTGTTGATGTGACGGAAATACATCGATAATCCGGTCCACCGTCCGCGCGGCACCGGTCGTGTGAAGGGTGGCAAACACAAGGTGGCCGGTTTCCGCAGCAGTAACAGCAGCCTCCATCGTAGCCAAATCGCGCATTTCACCGACGAGAATCACATCTGGATCTTGGCGCAAAGCCTTGATCACTGCCTCGGAAAAGGAAGAAACGTCTATTCCAACTTCGCGCTGAGTGACAATTGATTTCTTATGCTCGTGGTAATATTCAATTGGATCTTCAATAGTAATGACATGAACATCGTGGTGCTCATTAATATAGTTAATCATAGAAGCTAAGGTGGAAGATTTTCCTGAACCTGTCGGGCCGGTCACCAAAACCAGCCCGCGCGGCCGATTTAAAAGGTCCACCACTTTGTCCGACAAACCGATCTGCTCAAATGTGAAAAACTGTGTGGGCAGAAGCCGGAGCACAATTCCGTAAGTGCCCTTCTGTTTAAAACAAGAAGCGCGAAAACGAACTCCATCCTCAGTATTGAAACCAAAGTCAACGCCGCCGACGCGTTCGATCTGTGAGAGATGTTGTTCCGAAGCGATGGTCTTCGTAAATTCTTCCATGATCTTTGGCGTCAAAAGCTGATCGCCAATCGACACAAGTCTTCCGTCGACTCTAAGGGTAGCGGGACGGCCAATGGAAAGATGAACATCTGAAGCTTTTCTGCGAACTGCCTCGCTCAAAACTTGGCGGATATCCATTAAAATCCTTTGGCTTAGGGGTTAGCTCAACTTATGGGAAAAGTATAACATACGGTCTCATCCCTTGCCAGCAGGTAGCCTCGAGACGATTTCAAAATTGAGAAAGCTTTTGAACATGAATCTGACGGCTGCTCAGTTATTAAAACGAATAAAAAAGACGAGCCCCAGAAGCAAAAGTCCAGTCGCAATCAAAAAAACTGGAAGACCGCAAAACTCATCAGGCGGATTTATCAAAGCAAGCTTTTCCTTCATCCCTGCCAAAACCGGAAACAGGAGAGCGGTGAAAAAAGACCAGAAAAAACCGTGCAACAAACTGACGCCGGCACTTACAGGTTCGGGCATATACGCAGATGAGAAGAAACCCATCCAAATCAAACTGATCCAAAGACTGGAAAAAAGATAAAAATCGGGCGTCTCACGAAACGCTTTCTGAAAGCTTGGAAAACCGTTCACGCCTCTTCCAAACATGAGGAACAAAACAATTGAAAGAAGAGGAAGTTTATAAAACGAAATGGAAAGAAGATCACAAAAGATTTTGAGTCCTTGGACAAATGAAAAAAGAAAAAAATAGAAGAGTCCCAGAAACCAGAATGTTTTAAGCGCTTGTTTCGAGCTAACTTGGTAAAAAACAGCCTGAGCCGAAACTAAGCCCACCAATTCCGCAAGATGACCATCCATATTAAGAAGTTTGCTCTTTCCGTCTTGAAAAAAAGAAAACGCCCAGAGCTATGCCGCTTACCCAAAAAGGCGCGGGCAGAAATTCCTGAAATGTCTCGTTCAAGTGGCGGGAGACCCCAACGATCAGAAGAAGCGCTGAAAATCCAAGCCACACGCGAATGCGGTTGCTCGATGTTTCGCCCGCCAAAAGAGTACTTTGGACGAGCAAAAAAGCGCTCGCGAGCGTAAGTGGAAAAGTATGAATCGCCGCAGGCTCGTCCAATAATAAAAAGTTGCACGCTAAAAAAATCCCGCTTAAAACGGAAGTGAGGATGAGAAGCGCAAAAAGCGGCCGAAGCGAATGCAGCCAAAAACATTTCGTAAGAGAAAAAATAATTTCGAAGACGAAAACGGCGAAAAGCACGGAAGCGCTTAAAAAAGCTGCTTCCCCCACACTGCTTACTCCATAAAAAAGAGGGAGCCCGGAAATCGTTGCGATGGTAGCTTGAGTTAAGATACGTTTTTGCATAATCGATCAAGCCAAACGTTAAGTTCGGAAAGGAAGAGAAAACTTAAAAGCATAACGACCACAATCCCGCACCACGATAAAAAATGAATCGAAGGCCGATCGGGCATTTTGATGTTGCAAGAAAGACGCGTGCGCTTTTTCCGTTTCACCTAAGCCCTCTCGATCTCGGCCGAATCAATCGATCGATGAGCGGTGTAACCGCATTCATCAAAAGAATTGAAGAAGCCATCGCTCGATAAGAATCTGTGCTCAGGTAAGTGATTACGGTCAAAACGCCCGCGCCAACCGCGAAAATCATCCGTCCTGTTTTCGTTATTGGGATGGTCACCCCATCAGTAACAAAAAAGAAAGCGCAAATCAGGACGCCTCCACTCCAAATTCCATCCATCAAATCTCTTCCCAAGATCATGGAACCCAGCAGAACGGTGACTAAATAAAGAAAAGGGCTTTGCCAAGGTGCCCATTTCTTTATTATCAAGATCGTCCCGCTCAAAATAATGGCTAAAATGCTTGATCCGCCGAGAATATCGGAACCGCTGGTCCAAAAAAGATGACCAAAAATAGGAGAAGAGGGAGGGATGTGCGAAACCATTTCGGAGGGAAAAAGTGCAAGCAAGGCAGCGTATCCTGCAATCGTGGGGTGAAAGAGATTTTGTCCAAGACCTCCAAAAATTTCTTTTCCAATTACAACAGTAATGAACGAGCCAACCACAACCACCCACGAAGGAATTGTGGGCGGCATCAAAAAAACAAGTAACGTGCTGAATAAAACTGTACTTCCATTTTTGATTTGTATTTTCCTGCCGAGAACTACCTGAAACAAACATTCAAAACCGATGGCTGAACTCGTTGCTACGAAAAAAATACGTAGCGCATTCCAACCAAAAAAAATGAAGCTCGCGATCAAAATGGGAGCCAGCGCTCCAAAACTGCCCCATAATATTTTTTTGGTAGAATGAGATGCTTTTAAATGCGGGCCTGGTGAAACCGAAAACAGCTTATCGGCTTTACCCGTTAGAAGAGAAAACATGGGCGGGCTCGGGTCGGATGCTCTCTTTTAGGAAAGATGTTTTGGTTCTATTTCGAATGATGGCTACCATTGGAATTTTGGAAGGACATACGTAAGCGCACGAGCCACATTCCGTACATGAATCAATGTCATACTCCTCCGCAAGCTCTTGATTCTCCGTCTGAACGGCTCGAATCAAAGTTTCTGGTACAAGTGATTCAGGACACACTTCAACACACAGCCCGCACCGAATGCATGGCTCTTCTTCAAAAACTGTGACTAAATCCGGAGGAAGCGCTAAGATTCCTTGCACTTTTTTCGTCACAGGAACTTCAAGATGCAAAATGGCCTCGCCTGTCATTGGACCGCCAAAAATGACTCGGCTCGGCTCGCGCATCAAACCCTTTGAGGAACGTATGAGATCAACGGCTCGCGTTCCAATCCTCGCCCACAAATTTTTTGGCTCAACCACACAATCTCCAGCCACCGTGACCACCCGTTCATATAAAGGCTTCTTCAAATAAACTGCTTCATAAACAGCGAAGGCTGTCGCTACGTTTTCAATCAAAACACCTGCTTCCTCTGGTAATCGACTCCAACCAAGTTTCCGATTTGTAACTGCCTCAAACAGCGCGCGCTCAGAACCCTGAGGGTACCGTGATGGAACCGTAAGGGTGGAGATAGTTTCGATTTTCAAATTGTAATTTTTACTGTTCAGGATTTCGACCGCTTCCAATTTATTTTGTTCGACCACGATAACGGCACGTTTCGCACCTGATGTGACCCGGAGAAGTTCCGCACCTCTTAGGATTTCAACGGGATGATTGAGCATCAACACATGATCCGCCGTCAAAAAAGGTTCGGATTCGCAACCATTTAAAACCAGGATTTCAATATTCTTCCTCCTAGCTTCGGCTAAGCGAACGTGGGTGGGAATGGCACTACCCCCAAGATCGACGATCCCCGCTTGACGAATGATTTCAATTAATTGATCAGGACTTGAAGGAATTTCGGTGCGCACTTGAATTGAAGAATCAAGACGATCGGCTTCATCAGATTCAATCACAACTGAATCCTGCGTAACCTCAGAAATACGGCCGCTTACGCTCGAATGAATGGGCGCAGAAGCCCAATCCTCACTTTCTGCAACTTTGGTTCCAATGAAAACTTGATCGCCTTCCCGAACGCAAGGTTTTACGGGCACGCCCGCATGCTGATTTAAAAGAAGGGTGATAAAACGAGAAGCTTGAGGAAGATGAATGTGTGTACTCGAAAGACTTCGGTATTTAAAATCGGGCAAACGAATTCCTTGTTTAAGTGTTCTCACAATTTTGGATCCACGTCATTGCCCTCTACAGGACCTCGTAGAGGGTGCGGCAGTGTTTTTCTGTCGTCCCCGAATGTTTTTATCGGGGATCCATAGACTTGTCCCCGTGAAGACGGGGATTCCCGCTTAAAGCGTGCGGGAATGACATTTTGCAATGACGGCTCTTGCTGGATTTCCCTGTTCAAAGTACCACTTCGATAAGGCTCGAAAATAACGGTTTTAAATCCGAGTGAACGGATAAATTCTGTAATCTGGACACGCAATTCAACATCCATCATACGCACAAATTCACTGCGGCCTAGCTCTAAGCGGGCTTTCGCACCAAAATGCCTCAAGCGAACGACTTTAAATCCGAGATCTTTTAAGAAATTTTCACCTGCTTCAACTTGTTTTAACTTTTCCGGAGTAATTTCATAACCATACGGAAAGCGGCTTGAAAGGCAAGGCTCGGCCGGTTTATCCCAAACCCGAAGCCCAAGCACACGGCTCAAATTGCGAATGTCTGATTTTGTCAAACCCGCCTCCACAAGCGGACTTTTAATTCCATGCTCATCTGCAGCGGCAAGCCCCGGCCTGAAATCGCCGAGGTCATCCAAATTCGTACCATTTGCAATGGTCTCAAGTTTCCATTCCTTTGCGATGGGCAGTAAATGTTCATAAAGTTCTGTCTTGCAAAAATAACAACGGTTCATGGGATTAGCTTTGTAATCTGCATTCTGAAGCTCGTGAGTCTGAATCACTCTATGTTCCACGTCCAATTCGTACGCCAACTCTTTTGCTGCTTCAAGTTCACGTTCAGAAACTGATTCGCTCTGAGCCGTAACTGCTTTGACTAAATCGCGGCCCAAAACATCGCGAGCAACTTTTAAAACAAACGCCGAATCCACTCCGCCTGAAAAAGCGACCAAGACACTTTGGTAACTGCGAATGATATTTTTTAATTGTTCCAATTTTTCAAAATTCTGCGTCATAAGTGTTTTCGTCATTGCGAGGACCCGCCAATGTTTTGTGGCGGAGCCGAAGCAATCTGACACGAAGTGTCATCCCCGAATGTTTTTACCGGGGATCCAGACTTTGGATTCCCGATTAAAGCGTTCGGGAATGACAGTGGAACGCTGCTTCGCAATGACGGCACAGAGGCAATCCAGCCGCCGCCCAAAACGCGATCTCCATCATAAAAAACACAACCTTGTCCAGGAGTGATCGCTTCTTGAGGTTCATCGAAAGTAAGCCTAGCCTCGTTTTCAGAAATGCGCTCAAGCTCAGCCCATGCTTTTGCATGTCTTGACCTAATCTTTGCTTGAACCCTTAATGATTTAGTTCCATTTAAAGCTGAAAACCAATTGATGTTCTCAACGCGGCAAAGCTGATTCGCAACCTCCTTTTTAGTTCCAACCACCACTGTATTTTCAGATGGAAGGATTTCGGTTACATAAAGCGCGTGTTTAAATGGAATCTTCAAACCCTTACGTTGGCCGACTGTATAATTAAAGTAACCGCGGTGCTCACCTAAAATATTTCCGTGACGATCTCGAATAGGGCCTGGCTGATCTTCAAGTTTTCTTTCGCGCTTCAGAAAAGTGCCGTAATCATTGCTCGGAATAAAACAAATTTCCTGAGAATCTGGCTTCTCAGCAACGGTGAGGTTAAGTTCGCGGGCGGTCTCGCGGACTTCAGGTTTGGAATAATCTCCAACCGGAAGATAAAGATCCGCGAGAAGCTCTTGAGGAAGTGGAAACAAAACATACGATTGATCTTTCGCATGATCCTTTCCTTCCCTAATGAAATAACGCTTCGCTGATTCGTCAAACCCTAGCCGCGCATAATGACCGGTCGCAATAGCATCATAGCCAAGTGCCCTAGCTCGTTTTAAAAAAAGTGAGAACTTGATGTGCTGATTGCAAGCAACGCATGGATTTGGGGTTCGCCCTTTGAGATATTCATCTGAAAAATAATCTACAACGTGTGTTTTAAATTCACGTTCAAAATTAAATACATAATGCGGAATCTCCAGTTTCCAAGCCACGCTCCGTGCGTCCTCAACTCCGATGACACCGCAACAGGATTTTGTGTTTTTCTCAGCACAGTCCCCGCTCGCCCAAGTGCGAATCGTAGCTCCGGCTACTTCAAAACCCTCCTGTTTCAAAAGATAAGCGGCAACGGAACTGTCCACTCCGCCTGACATCGCTACTAGAACTTTTTTGTGTTTTCTATTCATTTGAATTTTCTGGCTTACTTTAAAATTGCATCAATATTAATGCGTTCCGCGAACACCGCTCTCAAATTTCCATACCGATACCGGTCCACGTCAATATCTTGCAAATCAGGAAGAGTTCCCAAAACCGGGAGACCCGTTAGTTCGTGAATCACGCGCGGATTAGTGAGCTCAGCTAGAGAATAATTGACAAGCGGCGCACGGTTGAAAATAATACCTTTAATTGGAAAGCCGCGTATCAGCGCCGAATCCACAGTTAACAAAGTATGATTGATCGCCCCCAAGCTAACGTGCGAAACAATGACAAGGGGAAGTTCCATCTCACGGATCAAATTGGCCACGAGATAATTCTTCTTGATCGGAACTAAAATCCCTCCAATCCCCTCGACAATTAAGAAATCATAATACTTTTGTAGTTCCTTATAAGCCTTGCGGATTACATCTAAATCCACTTCTTTCTGCTCGTAAACACTTGCAATGCTCGGGGCCACGGGATTACGAAAACGGACCGGACTTGTGAGCGGAGCATATTCATTTTCGGCTGCTTCAAAAAGATAAACGGCATCAGCGCTCACCAATCGCCCATTCTCACCCATGCAACCCGTTGCAACTGGTTTCATCACGCCGACACGGATGCCCCGCGTTTTAAGCGCCATGGCAAGCCCTGCAGACACAATGGTTTTTCCAACGCCGGTGTCTGTACCGGTAACAAATATTCCTCTGGGCATATTAAAAGGAAGTATGATTATTCATTCGTCACTTTCAGAATCGATCGATATACAACTTGAAGCAACCGTTTCAAAGTTTTCATTTCGATACCAAGTGGCGGCATGAGCACGATTACATTTCCAAGCGGCCGAATAATCACTCCTTGGTGCCGTGCTTCTTGAATCACGCGAATTCCGATTCTTTCTTTGAGTTCATAGGGCTCGCGCGTTGTTTTATTTCGAACGAGTTCAATCCCAACCATAAAGCCAACTTGACGAATATCGCCCACATGGCCCAGTTGGTTGAATCGATTGAGCTCTTCACTGAGAAACTCAATTTTCGGTGCGAGTTTTTCAATCACCCGCTCGCGCTCAAAAAGTTCCAGATTGGCCAAAGAAACGGCGCAGGCAAGCGGATTCGCTGTATAAGTATGTCCGTGGAAAAATGTTTTCAGTTCCTCGTACCGGCCAAGAAACGCTTCGTAAATTTGCTCGGTGGTAACGGTTGCAGCCAAAGGCAGATAACCTGCACTTAACCCCTTAGCTAAACATAAGATATCAGGAGTAACAGATTCATGTTCACTCGCGAACATTCGGCCTGTTCTTCCGAATCCAGTCGCAACTTCATCAAAAACGAGGAGGATATTATACTGTTTCGTAAGAGCTCGCGCACGCGAAATGTAACCTCTTGGCTGATCCATCATTCCAGCAGCTCCTTGCATGAGAGGTTCCATAATTAGGGCACAGGTTTTCTTGTGGTGTTTGACAATGACTGCTTCTAGCCGTTTGACACAAAAATCAGTGTATTCGGTTTCATTTCCTTTGAACGGATCCCGGTATCGGTAAGGTGCCGGCGCTTGAAAAGTTTCAAAAAGGAGCGGCCGATAAATTTCGTGGAAGAGATCGATTCCTCCAACGCTTACCGATCCAATCGTATCACCGTGATAAGCATTTGTAAGGCAAATGAATTTGGTGCGCTTTTTCTCTCCTTTCTGCTGCCAATATTGATAAGCAATTTTAAGCGCAATTTCTACAGATTCGGATCCTGAATCAGAATAAAAAACGCGCTTGAGGCCTCGCGGAACAATCTCAATCAATTTCTTTGCCAGCTGGATCGCGGGAACATTGGAAAGTCCGAGAAATGTCGAATGGGCAATCCGGTTTAATTGATTTCGAATGGCTTGATCTAATTGACGAACCCGATGGCCATGGACATTACACCAAAGCGATGAAACGCCGTCAATGTACCTTCTTCCATTAATATCTTTGAGATAACTTCCCTTGCCGGAGTCGATGATCAAAATATCATCTTCCGTCCACTCACTCATTTGAGTAAAGGGATGCCAAATCCATTGCTTATCCCATTGGGAGAGGAGCGTCGGATTAACTTGTGGGGCTTTCTTTAGCTTTGGTTTTTGAATGGAAACAGACATGGGAATACGTAAACGCACGCCATTATAATCATTTCGGAAGGGCTTGGAAAGGTATTTGCCGTAGTAGGATGTCATTCTGTCCCAACAGGGACTGTCCTGACTTCCAATAAAAGATTGATGAGAGTCAGGGCTGAGGAGCGAAGCGACGAAGAATCTAAAACCGTAGACCCTTCGCTTTGCTCAGGGTGACCATTCAAGACGCCATCACTTTTTTCGCTTCTTACTGTTCGATGAACGCCGCTTGGGAGCTGGTTTCTTTACTTTCGACCGGTCGGAGACAAAAACCATCACTGTGCCCACCAAAACAGCAGCCGTCAGTAAAAACCAGTGAACTTTTGGCGCCCCCGGCTGAGGCGCAACCGGAACTTTGGGTGTTTGGCTCGCATATTTGGCTTGTTCCAATAACTCCGGCGGGAGAGAGCGGAGCTGACTTTCTGTTGTCCGGCAAGCGCTAATCAGACAAATAGAAGACAAAAACATACCGAGAAGAATAGTTCTTTTTAAGTTCATTTGAACGAACCTCCTTCTTTCTAGCTTATAGCCTCTATCATTAATCGGCTAACGAAAGCAGCCGCTTAAATGTTTCGATCAATCCTCCAATTTGATCTTCGGAATGCGCCGCCGAAACCGTGACGCGAAGCCGTGCTTTACCCTTAGAAACCGTCGGATAACGAACGGCTGGGATCAAGAAACCTTCTTTGAGCAAACGTTCAGCCGCATCGAGCGTTTTTTTCTCATCCCCAAACACAACGGGAATAATCGGTGATTCACTTTCCAAAAGTGGCACTCCCACTTGTTTAAGACCACTCCTCAATCTTTTCACATTTTGCCAAAGACGATGACGAAGCTCAGGTTCGTGTTCAAGAAGATCAAACGCTTCAATTGAAGCAGCACAAATTGAAGCTGGAAGTGCGGTTTCAAAAATAAAAGGTCGTGCGAAATTCACGAGATAATCGATCAATTCACTGCACCCCGTGACAAAACCTCCAAAACTTCCGATCGCTTTCGAAAGAGTACCGATATGGATGTCGATTTCGTCTGAAACGCCAAAATGTTCGGCTACGCCGCGGCCGCGTTCACCAAAAATGCCAGTTCCATGTGCCTCATCAATCACAAGATATGCACCGTACCGATTTTTAAGTTCCACCAACCCCGGAAGCGGAGCTAAATCACCATCCATACTGAAAATCGAATCGGTCACAATCCAAATCTTTCCCCCCTCGCTGCCTCCCACCACTTTAGCGGGGGGAGGATAAAGGTGGGGGGTGCGCTTCAATATTTTCTCCAAATATTCTAAATTCTTGTGCGGATAAACACGTACGGCGGCGTTCGCAAGACGTGCCGCATCAATCAAGGAAGCATGACACAGTTTATCCAAAATAATCGTGTCGCCGGTTTGGGTCAAAGCAGATAGAACGCCGAGATTGGCGAGGTAACCACTTGAAAAAAGAAGCGCTTTTTCCCTCCTGAAAAAACGAGCGATTCGATCTTCAAGTTCCACATGCCGCTTTTGTGTGCCCGAAATCAAACGTGCACTTCCCGTTCCAACCCCTGATGTTTCAAGCGCTTGCTTAGCAGCTTCGATCAATTTTGGATGTTGACTTAGGCCAAGATAATCATTTCCACAAAAAAGCGAAATCTTCCTGCCATCAACTGTGGCGCGCGTTCCTTTGATTTCTTCAAGCACCCGCAGTTTGCGGTATAAACTTTGACCCTTGAGAAGTTCTAGTTCCCCCTTCATCCATCCCAATCCTCCCTCCTCACCTCCTGCCGCTTCAGCGGGGGGAGGATAAAGGTGGGGGGCAAATTTTTCTTTTCTCATCTGTTTAATAAAATACTTCCGAGATGACCGCCGAAACCCATGGAAATAGAACAAGCCACATTCACTTTTTTCATTTTTGCAACACGCGGCGTATAATCCAAATCGCATTCGGGATCTGACTTTTCAAGATTTGCGGTGGGAGGGATAAATCCGTCCCGCATCGCAATCAGACACGCAATAATTTCAACAACTCCGGACGCTCCGAGCATATGACCCACCAACGATTTGGTTGCGCTCATCGGAATTTGGTATGCATCCTTTTGAAATGCCGCTTTGATTTGCCTTGTTTCGTAAAGATCACCTTGTTTCGTAGCCGTTCCATGTAAATTCAAATAATCAATTTCGCTAGGCGTTATCTTCGCCTGTTTAAGCAATTTTTTTAAACAATACTCAAGACCGTCGCCATCGATGGAAAAAGAAATCGGATGAGTCACCTCAAAACCATACGTATGAGCCAGCACGGTTCCATAAATTTTGGCGCCACGCGCTTTAGCATTTTCTAATTTTTCCAAAATCACAATGCCAGCGCCTTCTCCAACCAAAAAACCATCGCGTCTCGAGTCGTAAGGACGCATTTCTTCTTTCGCCAAAACTCCCATGTTTCGATAGCCTGCCAGCATCAATTGAGTGAGCGATGCATCTCCCGCCCCGGCAATGCAATAATCGACTTCGTCCTGTTCAATTATGCGGATGCCTTCCATCACCGAATAAAGCCCCGTGGCGCAAGCGGCAACGGCCGGTTTGGCGGGACCTGAGATTTTCCAGTGGCGGGCGATCCATTGAGCTGCGATATTCGGAATAAAATTAGCATACACGCGGGCTCCTAAAAGAGCGCTTCTGTTTTTTTGAAACCGCCCATAAAATCTTTCAAAGGTCCTCATCCCTCCTTTGCTCGAACTAACAGCAATGCCCAGCCGTGTTAAATCCATAGCAGAAGGGTTTAGGCCACTATCTTGAAGCGCTTCCTCAGTCGCGGCTAGAATATATTGAATGAAAGGATCCAGAATCGCGCTGTATTTAGGAGGGGAGAAATCTCGGATTTGAAATGCTTTTCCCTCGATGGGAGATTCTTGCGGCGAACGGTCGATATTGCTTATCCCTACGACACCTTTTCTAAGTGATGCGGAAAATTCTCCGGCGTTATTTCCAATTGGTGTAACGCAACCAATCCCTGTAATTACAACTCGATTCATGCGGCAACCTTCCTTACAAAAGGTCGCTAACGGGCGGGGCAACCCCGCCCCTAAACTTCATAACCAACACGGCGAAGCATGGCAAGATCTTCTTGGACCGGATTGGCGGCAGTGGTTAAATAACCGCCCACGATCAAACCGTTTGCTCCGCCTTGCAAGGCTTTGTCCTGTTCCGATCCCAAACTCGTTTCCCTGCCGCCTGCCAGTTTGATATTCGATTTTGGAAGAATGAAACGATACACCGCTATGGTTTTGAGAATCTCTGAATTTTCCAATTTCGGAGCGTCTTCCAGTGGCGTCCCGGGGCGAGGATTCAACACATTAATAGGAAGGCATTCGGGCGCAAACCGCTTCAGTTCAAACGCCATTTTCACCCGATCTTCGCGCGATTCCCCCATTCCCAAAATACCTCCGGAACAGAGTTCAATTCCGCCTTCGCGGATCAGCTCGTTCGTTTCAATTCGCGTATCATAAGTGTGAGTGGAAACAATAGCGGGATAAAACTCTCGCGAGCTCTGGAGATTATTATTCAAACGTCTGAGGCCTGAGGTTTTTAATCGTTCCACACGTTCGGGCGTTAGAAATCCTAAAGATCCATCAATTCCCATTTTGGTTTCCTGCTTAAGACGTTTCACCACATCAACGATCCGCTCAAATTCGTCGTCGTTTAAAGATCCGCCGCTTGTGACAATACAAAAATTCTGCGCGCCTTGTTTTTCTGCTTTTTTGGCCGCTCCAATAATAATTTCGGGTTCGAGCAACTCGTAACGGGCAACGGAAGTTTCAAAGCGAACGGATTGAGCGCAGAATCCGCAATCCTCGCCGCACAAATAACTTTTGGCATTAATGAGGGAACACAGGCCTGCCTTATTGGAGTGGAGGGCTAAGGTGATTTCATGAGCAGCTTTTCGGAGAACTTCTACGCGTTCGGGATCTTCAATTTCGATCAGGGCGAGTGCTTCTTCGTATGTAATCTCACCGCCACGAATAATTCGATCTTTAAGTTCTGTAATCGATTCGACGGTAAGGATCATGGCAAAGAATTTAGCCGCCGGCGATTGCCGGCACGATTGAAACTTCATCCCCATCCTTAAGAGGGGTTGCTTCCTTTTTAAGAAACCGGATGTCCTCTTCATTCAGGAAAATATTCACGAAACGGCGGATGTTACCTTTTTCATCGCAAATCCGGTCTTTAATCCCGGGGTAGGATTGATTGAGTTGCTCAATTAAATCCTGAACCGTCTTTGCATTCGCTTCAACTTCCGATTTTTCTTGAGTTAATTTTTGAAGAGGTGTTGGAATTCTAACTTTGATTGACATGATGCCCTCTATTGTAATTGATGAATTCAAATCAGCCAAGAAAAGGATTGCATCTATTTTTCATTGTCGGGGCGCGGTTCCCGCCTCTACAAATCATATCACACGCGTTCGGCGGATTTCAGAATATGTTCTTCAAATGATTTCAAATGCGGATCGATTTCAAGCGCACTTGCAACGGAAGAACGAATTGCTTCCTGTGTCTTCAACCCATTTCCGGTGATCGCAATGACCACGGATTGATTCTTCGAAATTTTGCCTTCCTCAATCAACTTTTTAGCAACAGCTACGGTTACTCCACCAGCCGTTTCGGTAAAGATACCTTCCGTTCTCGCAAGCAGCTGAATCCCTTCTCTAATTTCCTCATCGCTTGCAACTCCGGCGGTTCCGCCACTTTGATTCACAGCATCTCTGGCATAATATCCATCGGCCGGATTTCCAATGGCTAAAGACTTTGCAATCGTTTTTGGTTTCACCGGCCGAATGTCTGACTTAGTTAAAATAGCATCCGAAATTGGAGAACAACCCTCCGGCTGAGCGCAATGAAGAGCTGTTTTCACAGACCCAATCAAACCTAACTTTTCAAATTCCTTAAACCCTTTCCAAATTTTAACTAAGAGGGAACCGCTTGCGGCCGGACAAACCAAATGATCGGGCGTCCGCCAGCCGAGCTGTTCGGCTATTTCAAATCCAAAAGTTTTGGAACCTTCGGCGTAGTAAGGACGAATATTGATATTCACAAAAGCCCAATTATATTTGGCGGTAATTTCGCTACACAATCGATTCACGTCGTCATAATTTCCTCGAACTGTAATCAAATTGGGGGCGTAAACAAGCGTTCCCAACACTTTCGCCTGTTCCAGATCATGCGGAATAAAAATATAGCGCTTAAGACCGGCCCAAGCCCCGTGCGCAGAAACGGCGTTCGCTAAATTTCCAGTCGAAGCGCAAGCAACAGTATCAAACCCAAGTTCCTTCGCCTTAGAAAGCGCGACAGCTACGACGCGGTCTTTAAACGACAACGTCGGGTGGCAGACGGAATCGTCTTTGATGTAAAGTTCTTTGACGCCGAGCTCATCAGCCAAGCGATTGGCCCGAACAAGCGGGGTAAATCCAGAGTAGAAACCGACGGTTGGTTCTCCATTAATAGGAAGAAGATCCCGATAACGCCAAAGGCTGGAAGGGCCTGATTCGATGCGCTTACGAGTCAGGATTTTTTTAAGTGTTTCGTAGTCGTAATCGACTTCCAGCGAGCCAAAACAAAATTCGCAGACATAAATCGCTTCAATCGGATATGTCTTCCCACACTCACGGCACTTTAAACCTTTTACATAACTCATTTCTCTGGAACCTCTAGGCTTTTGTTTCTGCTTTCTCGCGCATTGCCGCAATTAACACCTGTGCTACTTCGGGACGTGTAATCTCAGGTGGTGGAATTTCACCCGCGCGAAGCATCTCGCGGAGTTTTGTCCCCGAAACACTGAATTGATCGGCATCGGCAGGTGCAGTTTTAAAACTGACAATTCCGCCCGTCTTCCGATCGTAAAATGAATGCTCAAATTTGTAGATTTCAATTCCAATTTCTTCCGGTTTGAACTCGTCAAAAATAAGCTGAGCATCATAGGTTCCATAATAGGATTTCCCATCGGGCTTGTTGCAACCGGCATGATCGCGGCCCACAATAAAATGAGTGCAGCCATAGTTTTTGCGGCAGATGGCATGCCACACCGCTTCGCGCGGACCTGCATAACGCATCGCGGCTGGAAAAATGGCGAGAAGCACGTGATCTTTGGGATAATACTTATCGATCAGCACTTTGTAACATTCCATACGAACGCGTGCCGGTACATCGTCGCCTTTTGTTTCGCCTACCAAAGGATGAATCAGAAGCCCGTCTACGGTTTCGAGTGCACACTTCGTTAAGTATTCATGCGCACGATGAATGGGATTGCGCGTCTGAAACGCAACGATCCTCTTCCAATTTTTTTTCTGAAAGAGTTCTCGCGTTTGTTTGGGATCCAAGCGATATTCCAAAAAATCTTTATGATGGGGCCTTTCAAAAAGAGAGACTTTGCCGCCTACAAACCAATCTCCCATTCGAAGGATCTGGGCAACGCCCGGGTGAGCTTCTTCATCCGTTCCATAAACAGCAAGCGCTTGTTTTTTCTTATCATTGGGAAAAATTTCTGAAACTTCAAGGATCGCAAGCTGATTTCCTTGAGCATCCGCCAACGCCACCTCCCTTTCTTTCGAAATTTTCGATTTCTCATCGGTTGTAATCGATTTGGTCACTGGAATCGTCCAGGGAAGTCCATTCATTAATCTTTTCTTAGCAAGGCAAAAATCATAATCTGCTTTCGTCATAAACCCTTCAAGCGGGCTCATCGCTCCAATGGCAATCATTTCCAAATCGCACACTTCGCGCTCAGATAAGGTAAAGCTGATTAATTTCTTGGCGCGGATTTTTGCTTCTTCTCGCGCGCGACCTTCAAGTTCTCGATTCACTAAAGTTCCACCGTGAGGTTTAATACTCATTGTCATTCTATGACCTTTCTATATCATCCTTACCAATTTTGCACGCGCGTGCAAAATTGCTCGGGATCATATCTCGCTTCCTTCCTGCTTTTCTTCTGGAGATTCAACTTCTGGTTTCTCTGGTTTCGGTTTCATAAACGTGTGAATGCCGCATTCGGTTTTTCCTTTCCCGGCCCAGCGGCCAGAACGTTCGTCATCGCCGGGTTGAACCGGTTTTGTGCACGGCCAGCAACCAATGCTCAAATAACCTTTATCAAATAAAGGGTGCTTCGGCAAATTGTGTCCCTTTAAATACCACCAAATGTCGCCTGACGTAACATTCGCAAGCGGATTAATTTTAAAAAGTCCGCCTTGATATTCTTCGACGACCTTAATGTCTTTCCGCGTTTCTGATTGCGAACGGCGAATACCAGAAATCCAGGCATCAAGCCCTTTTAATGCTTCATCAAGCGGCTCTACTTTATTAATTTGGCAGCAATAATCAGGATTCACCTCATAAGGCTTCCCGCCCGCTTGAACATCAAATGCCTCACGCTTTTTAGGATCGGCTTTTAGATCGATCACGTTCGTAAGCCCTAAGCGCTTCACAATTTCATATTTAAAATCGAGGGTTTCTTTAAAATGCCATCCTGTTTCAAGAAAAAAGATTTTAATGGCAGGATCAATCTGAGAAATCATGTGCAGTAGGACAACGCTTTCGGTTTGAAAAGAAGATGTGAGCGCAATGTTTGGACGAAATTCGCCAACCGCCCAGCGGAGAATTTCTTCCGGCTGGGTTTTTTCAAACCGTTCATTTAACTTCTCAAGATCTAATGTCTTGGCCATCACTGTGCTTATCCCGCTTTGCGTTCCAATAGCAATTTCTTCATCTGATCAATCGTCCCATAAGGAATAAAAGCCTCGTCTCCCATCCAACCGAGAGATGCTTGAGGGCGATTCGCTCCGTGGAAATCACTTCCACCCGTGATCAGAAGTCCGAGCCGTTCTGCAGTTTTTTTATAACGAGCGGCTTCTGTTTTCGATTGGCAGCTCGAATACACTTCAAGACCTTTCAATCCTTCTGAACGCAATTGTTCAAGAGTTTCTTCAAAACGTTCAGGCATAGAATCAAGCTTTAATAGCTTTGGATGGGCCAAAGAAGCAACGCCGCCGGCTTCTTCAATCATTTCAATCGCCCCGCGGCTTGTCAGCTTCCTTTTATCCACATAAGCCGGCGCGCCCTTGGTTAAATATTTATTGAAGGCTTCTTCAAAATCTTTGACATAACCTTTCTCGACCAAAACGCGGGCGAAATGAGGGCGTCCTACTTGATCGCCACCCGACTCGCGCTCCACTTCCTCTAAAGAAATATCGATTCCTAATACACGTAACTTCTCAATAATCATGGGATTTCTCTTGCGCCTCGCTTCTTGGATTTCGGCCAGTCCATCTTGAAGTTTTTTCGAATGGCGATCTATGAAATACCCCAAGATGTGCATCGTTCCCGGCTCAAACTTGACGCTGATTTCAACGCCTGCGATCACTTCAACTCCAATTTGGTTTCCTTCATCCTGCGCTTCTTCAACTCCACTTAACGTATCGTGATCCGTCAAAGCAATACAGGAAAGTCCTTTTTGTTTTGCAAGCCGCACCAACTCTTTCGGTGTCAACGTCCCATCCGAATGAACCGTATGCATGTGAAGATCACAGTGTTTCATATATCCTCTTCTTCCGGTCATCCCCGAATGCAGCGAAAGCAGCACTGCTCCGCTGTGTTTTTGCGCTCGCGCCCAATGCGCGGAGCACTTTTCGGGAAGAACTTGACGTTCTTCTCCGAAAATGTGTCGGCACCTGCTCTCATCAATTCTAATTGGAAGCAAGTACTGTCCCCAATGGTGCTCGGTTAAGCAGCTATTGCCTGCATGAGCCGCCATTCAGTACGT
>Ga0209515_10000637_pt1 | contig 62092 bp, 56 predicted proteins | sample Subgroupgradi54m_FD_187454 | JGI IMG/M metagenome (GOLD analysis project Ga0209515, IMG submission 187454) | Subsurface groundwater microbial communities from S. Glens Falls, New York, USA - GMW60B uncontaminated upgradient, 5.4 m (SPAdes)... ...
AAAAATATTTCGCGTTTAAATTCGATTAGAGCCGCGATCTCGACGCGAGACGATGCAGAGTATGACCAAAAAAAAATCAAACTGTCCAAATCAAATTTCAACTAAAAACTGGACAACCTCTATTCGTGAGCTATTATCATAAAGATGATGAATGCTATAGGGAAAAGTTCGAGGATTTATTCGGCCATCTTTTTGTAAACAGCTCTGTGCAAGAAGGTGATATCGACGAGAATAGCAGTGACGAATACATTAAACGATTAATCCAGGACGACTATCTAAGTAATGCATCTGTATGTGTGGTGCTAGTTGGCCCAAAGACTTATTGTCGGAAGCATGTTGACTGGGAAATATCCGCTGCGCTAAATAAGAAAGTAGGTGGGTATTCCGGCCTATTAGGTTTATGTTTACCAGAGCATCCGGATTTTGGAAGAGATAAATATAATGCGGACATTGTGCCTCTTCGGTTAGTTGATAATATGAAGAGTGGTTATGCAAAATTTTTTGATTGGACCACTGATGAATCAACGATCAAGAAAAGAATCGAGGAAGCATTTCAAAATCGAATTAACAAAGCAGATAAGATAGAAAATTGGAGAACACAATACAATAACGACAAGTGCGAATGACAAAATATGATAATAGAACAGGCTACATATACTTATCAAAAATCGGGAAAATATCGGGTCGGTCATACGCGTTCATCTAGTGGAACCGTAGGCAAGGTATGACCGGAGAAATTGATTGCAACTTAATTCAGGATAATAAGATGAAGAAGCTAAAAGTGTCCATCAAAACATTTGGTTGACCGATGGGCAAAATTACGTATGACTGTCATCCCGAATATGCTTGTAATGTATGGCATTGATAATTAAGGAGTTAGAGAAAATAGTCCGCCATCCACAAACCGGTTTTTTTATGCTTTTCCCTCGTTTTGATTTCCTTCCAAAAAATAATTATATTTAGTTATCCAAGCAAAAAATAACTATTTCCGCGTCTCTCCCTATAGAGAGGAAATTATTTCCACTGATTTGGAAATCGGAAGAAAGGGTGGGAGGTCCACCTCCATTGCAGTTATGGTAAACCAAGATGAAAATATAGAAGTAGAGCACTATGTGTACCAAGGTGGACAGCTTACCTTAGTTAGCAAGCGCGACTTGGTTCAGGTTGGGGTGTCGCAGTATAGAGGCCAAACTTCTTGGGAGTTTTTCTATTAGCAGAGACAAAAAGCAACAAGCGAGTGAATTGCCTCGTTTGTTGCTTTTTGGTTTATAGTCTCAAGCATTAATTTGTGGGCATGGCAAAGATCCAGCTATTGCCCTCGAGGAGCTCGATTCCCGTCTCCCGCACATCTCTTTTTCTGAATCCTCAATCCCCCGCCAGAGGGCTTTCCAGAGGCCTATTCCGGTAGTGAGAACTACGCCGGTTTCAACCACTAGATCGAGATATTCAAGATCAAGATGAACGCTATTAAGCCCATTCCCTAACTACGCAATTCACAATACGACATGACGATGTCGTGTAGTCTGCTATAATCATTCCGGTCATGAAGCATCAAAACTACGATAAACGCATCTTTCGGTTTTTATCCATCCTCAATAGGTTGGATTCTGGTAAAACTGTTTTGACGCCTGATCTTGCCGAAGAATTCAATGTGTCCCTCAGAACCATTCAGCGGGACATTGAACTGCTGAATCTAACTGGATTTCCTCTGGTTTCCAATGAGAAGGGAAAGTATGGCTTTGTGGAAGGATTTTCGCTTAAGAAGGCAATGCTCACAAACGAGGAAGCATCTCTCCTTTCCCTGATGTTTGATGTGACCAAATCTCTGGGAGGCAATTTCGAGGAATCCTTTCATGGGATTCTGCGCAAAGTTCTAAACCGGGGTAATGATTCAAGTTTTTACGTCAAAATGCCCGACGGATTCAAACTAGAGAAGGACACTCCTTTTCATCGGGAAATCGAACAGGCAATTGATTCCTCCTGTAAAGTGGAGGTTCAATATGAAAATCAGGAAGCGAAAAAAAGTAAGTTCGAAATTTCTCCGCTTAAAGTTATTTTTTATGAAGGCTTTTGGTATGTCTTGTCGCTTCGAGGTGGAAAAGGGCTTATCAAGCTTCGCTTGGACAATATTAAAGGACTTACGGCGCTCAAGGAAAAATATGAAACTTCCAAGAACCTGAAAGCGATGCTGGATGAGAGCGTCAATGTCTGGTTTCCTGAAAACCGGAGCCAGAAGGTCCTGCTCGAGATAAAACCTTCCGTTGCTAAGTATTTCAAGAAGAAGATTTATTTCCCGCTCCAGAAAATCGTCAAGGAACATAAGGACGGCCGTATAGTCCTCGAAACAAGAGTATCCAATCAGTATATGGAGATTATTCCTACGATCCATCAATGGCTGCCCATGATCAAGATTCTTGCCCCTGCAGAGCTCAGAACGCTTAGCAGGAAGCTTACCCAGGAATACCAGAAGAACCTGTAACAAATCCTCTCAAAATAGATCAAATTTTATCTCCTAAACAAGGCGACATAATGTTGTCGCTTTGAAGGAGTAGGCTTTTTCTAAACAAGAGGTGCCTTATGGGATGCTTCTGGTTCTTTGTGCTGGTTTGGTGGATATGCGAACAAGAGGAACGTGAGAGCTGTGAAAACCGCCGGCAGTTAGATGACTCAGACGCGGATGATGATTGCGATTGATAACAGGTTCGGCCGCAGAAAGGACGCTAAGATGGAACTCATCGGTGGACTGATTCTTGTTGTGATGGCAATAGGAGCGATTGTGGTCGGCATTTGCGGGCTCGCCGCGATTGCCTGTTATTGGTGGCTTGCGATTCCGTTGCTTTTTGCATGGGTTGGAGGCGGGTTCGGATTCATTTTTGGGATTGGGTTAGTGGTCATTATCGGATTGATTGTAATCGCGGTCAATCGTTAACGAATCGTAGATGTTTAGTTGAAAGGGGAATAATACATGAAAATATCACCGCGTCATTCAATTTTAGTTTTGCTAACTTGCGTTCCGCTATTTTTTCTCGCAATGCAGCCCATTTCATTTTCAGGTGACGATGTGACTCTCGCGCCGGATGGAGGCTATGTCGGCGGAGATACTGCGACGCTCGCTCCAGACGGAACCTACGTCGGAGGATCTAACGCGACATTGGCACCTGATGGCACTTACGTCGGCGGGAGGAACGCTACGCTTGCGCCTGACGGACACTATGTTGGAGGTTCGACGGCCACTCTGGCGCCAGATGGGACCTATGTTGGGGGCAATGATGCGGTGCTTACGCCGGATGGAAACTATGTGGGGACCGGTGATAATTAGCGCTCATTTTATTGGCATAAAAAGGGGGCAGAATTATGGTGGATCCCAAAAGATGTCCAAACTGTAAAGAAGAAATGGACGAATGTCTTGCTGAGCTAGGCTTCTGCAGTGAATGCTGCGAACAGTTTGACGAGAGCGATATTGAAAGGGCGGAAGAGGATGAAGAGGATTTGGAAGATGAGGATGATTCTGATGAGAACGAGGAAAAAGATACTTGAAAGACAGGGCTATGCGAGGAAGCTATGAATGATTTAATTAATTCGAAACTTTGCCCGGCTTGCCACCAAAAAAACAATCCCGCATTTAATGAATGCTGGAAGTGTCGAACTTCGTTTATTACCGGCATTGCCAAGCCAATTGTTCATATTCAAACTCCAGCAGATGGTTGGGGCTCACCTAAAACCAATACTAAAGCTGAAAGTCCAATCGTGGGATTTTTATATTGTGTGGGCGCCACAATCATTTTTTTATATATGAGTAGCAAATCGGATAAAAACGGTGTTCTGCTTTTGGCCGGTCTTTTTAGTTGTGCCGTTTCTGTGTTTTATGCCTTTGCAATCTTCAGTTGGTTTCGCTGGCTTATAATTATAATTTTGGGGATTTGGGGCTTAATTTCTTTGTCGCAAGGAATGGCAGCCATCAGTACGACGGATTTTTTCTTAATTCTTATACTCCTAGCGGTTATTAAAGATGAGTAAATGAATTAAGATATTGAAAACGGACGAACGTACGCTTATAATCAAGGTATGCCCAAACAAATTGATTTCCCCTCGATGATTTCCAAATTAAGACTATTCCACTTTAAGCGAAGACGCCTTCCCAGCTATTCGGAACTTCAAACTCTTCTTGGCTATAAGTCAAAAGGAGGCGTATCGGTCCTTATTTCACATCTGATCAAAAGGAGGCTTCTTCAAAAAGATAGTGCCGGCAAATTAGCCCCAGGCGCGGAGCTAATAGGCGGTTTAAGACTGCTCGGGACTGTGCAGGCTGGTTTTCCTTCACCTGCGGAAGAAGAACTTCTCGACACGATTTCTCTGGATGAATTCCTCATCAAAAAACCCAATGCGACTTACATTGTTAAGGTAAGCGGCGATTCCATGATCGAAGAAGGGATTAAAGAAGGGGATTTGGTTTTGGTGGAACGAGGAAGACAGCCTCAGTCGGGCGATATTGTGATCGCTCAAGTCGATGGCCAATGGACCATGAAATATTTTGAAAAGAAAGATGGGAAGGTCATTCTACGTGCCGCGAATAAAAAATATCCGGTGATTGTGCCCCAAAGGGAATTAGTGATCGGCGGAGTTGTGGTGGCCAATGTCCGCAAATACAAATAGCCCGATCAACCTATCTTCGTTTCCGCGGCCAATCATTCATATTGATTGCGACGCGTTTTTCACTTCTGTTGAGCAAGCGCTTCATCCCGAACTAAAAGGCAAGCCGGTTGTGACCGGAAAAGAACGCGGCATTGTGGCATGCGCGAGCTATGAAGCCAAAGCGCTCGGTGTCAAACGGCCAATGAGGCTTTGGGAAGCTAAGAAACATTTGCCGCAACTCATTTGCCTCCCCAGCGATTACGAAACTTATTCACTTTATTCCAGAAGAATGTTTTCCATCATCCGAGAATTCACGCCGGATGTAGAGGAGTATTCCATTGATGAAGTCTTTGCCGATTTATCGGGTCTGCGGAGAGTTTATCGCACGGGTTACTGTGAAATTGCTTTGAAAATGAAGAAAACAATCCAAGAGCAATTAGGGTTAACAGTATCCGTTGGGCTGAGCGCGTCCAAGATCCTTGCGAAAATCGCATCCAAGTATAAAAAGCCAGATGGATTCACAGTACTGCCGGCCAATGAACTTCACCGGTTTCTTCCTGGTATTTCCCTTGATCAGGTGTGCGGGTTCGGGCCTAACACGGTTGCGCTTTTAATGAAGAAGGGTGTACACAATGTTTGGGATTATGTTTCCCGTCCTGAGCTTTGGGCTAAGCAATTGTTAGGAAAAATCGGTGTCGAGCTGTGGCATGAGCTCCGGGGCGAATCGGTTTATCCCATTGTGACCGAAGAAAAAACCAAATATGACTCCATCAGCAAAACCAAAACATTTACGCCGCCCTCCAGTGATAAAGATTTTTTGCGCGCCCAACTGATTCGCAATACGGAATCCGCTTTTATCAAATTAAGAAGGCATAAGTTGCGAGCTAAATGGGTCTGTATTTTTTTGCGCGGACAGGATTTCCGCTCCTGGGGCACGGAGGCCGGACTGGACCGAAGCACATGCTCTACGCTAGAAATTGCACCGATCGTGAATCAATTATTTGAAAAAATATTCCGGGAAAACGTGCTTTGCCGTTTGACGGGGATTGTACTGTCTGAAATCGAACCGGATAAAACCGTACAGTATTCGTTGTTTGACGATGCGCCGAAGCTCCGGTCGTACTCAGCCATTAACCGGGTGATTGATGAAGTGAGCGAACTTTACGGGAAACACAAACTACATTTGGGAACTAGTCTTTGGCTAAACCAGCACAAGCAGCATGTGTCTGAAAGAGGGGATCTGCCAGAGCGGAAAATGGAGCTCATGAAAGGTGAAACCTTTCGCCAGCGTCTCGGGATTCCTATATGGCAGGTGACGGTCTGAGCGAAAGTCAAAATTTATGCATAGTGCGACATTCATCAACACCAAAAAGTCGTTTTAGAACAGCCAAAAATCGCCCCAATTTAGGCGGTGGAGTTGAAATGGCCTCCGGGAAACTGACCCACTACCCTTATTTTCGCGCTATTGGCAAGAATATGAGCCGGCAGTATACTACCTCTCAAACTGGAGAGCATCATATGCCTATACAGTCAGCCGTGGGGCTGAGGCATAAAGACAATTTGGCTTGATAGGCTTGGGCGGCCTTTTTATGCCCGCTATTTTAACTCTACTTAACTTTATTTAATAAAAAGTATATGCAGAAATGAAATATAAGTTTGAATTGGAAGTGCCAGAATTGCAGGAAGTGATTGACCCAATTAAAAGCTGTTTATCTAGGCTTTATACAGAAGATGATGAGTTGTTCAAAAGAAATAATGGGCAGGGCATTAGTGAAAGATGTATGGTTTTTCGATTTGCTCACTACCTGCAATTAGCTTTTCCCGACTACTTTGTTGATTGTGACTTCAATAGTTCATCCGATGAGTGTGGGCAATTAAGGCATGGAAAAGAAATACGCAATCCTGATGGAACATCCACAAAACGTTTTGTTGACATAATCGTGCATTTGCGGGAACGAAATGGATGGCCAAGCGATTTTATATGCTTTGAAATTAAGAAATGGAATAACTGTTCACCAAAAGAAATGTTGAAAGATAGAAATAATTTAAAAATATTGACCAGCGTATATGGATATAAGTATGGATTTCATTTGATATGTGGACGGACATTGCAGAACACAAAATGGATGATATTTGAAAGAGATAAAGCGCCCAGTGAGGTAATGGCAATATGAATGCTTATGAAAGACTAAACCAATTTTTTGAAAAAATAAAGAATCTCGGATTTTTGCAAAGGTTGTTTGGATGGCGGCCAATACAGAGGTTAAGTTACGATGCGCTCGAAGAATATAAATTATTAACCGCTCTTGTTGCCAGCCTTGAAGAGCAAGTGAAGACCCTCTTGGCGAAAATGGATCTTCTAAACAAGGACAATAGTCATTTGTCCGAGGGGGCAGCGCAATTAAAGAATGAATTGATTGAAGCGAAGGCGAATCTAAAGTCGGTTGAGACGGCAATTGCGGCTAAAAATTCAGCTCTTGCCACGAGAGAAGAAACGATTAAACAGTCCGAGAAGAGAATTGTTGAGCAACAGTCTGAGATTCAAAGCTTGAAAGAGAAAATGCATAGTTTGCAAATCGAGGTCGGAGAATTAAACAAAGAAGTTGCGGGATATAAAAAAACCGACGCGCAGCGATCACAAGACTATGAAAATAAAGTATCTTTGCTCACGAAGGCTCAAGAACGAGTTCAGAATGAGCGAGAAGAAGAAAAAAGGAAGGCTCAGGAAGAAGAAGTACAACGGATCAGAGCCTTAAAAGAAACTTGGGCTAAGCATGAAGTCCGAGTTAAAGAGGTCATTAAATCAATATGTCAAAGACAAACAATCGAATATGTCGAGAAGGTTCCCTTTAAAGGAAGCCCTGATAACACGATTAAAATTTGCGACGAATTTGTAATTTTTGATGCGAAAAGTCCGTCATCAGATGATTTAGAAAACTTTCCTGCTTATATTAGGCAACAAACGGAAGCGGTCAAGAAATACGCGAAATTAGACGGGGTAAAAAAGGACATATTTTTAGTGATTCCGTCCAATACGGTTGATGTGATCGAACAATTTGCATACAACATGGCGGATTATAATGTTTACATAGTTACCATAGATGTTCTTGAGCCATTAATCCTTTGTCTAAAGCGAATCGAAGACTATGAGTTTATCGATCAGTTAACTCCGGAAGAACGAGAGAACATTTGTAGAATTATTGGTAAATTTGTTCACATCACAAAACGCAAGATTCAAATTGATCACTTTTTTACCAATGAATTTATGAGCGTTCTTTCTAGCTGCGAAAGCGGTTTACCCAGTGAAATTCTTAATAAGGTCAATGAGTTTGAAAAATCGGAGAAATTAAACCCCCCTCAAGAAAAAAGAGCAAAGAGGATTGCTTTGAATGACTTGAAAGAAGATACTGAAAAACTAAAAAAGAGCACATCGCATCTTTTGCCAGCAGATGAGGATGCGCTCGACGGAGACAACTCCGAATCCCAAAGAGCGCAATGAAAAAAATAGACTTCCATATTCATACTCTTTCAACGGTTAGAGATTCCAAGTTCGACTTTGATCTTGAGACCTTGAAAAGGTATGCCCGTGAGGCGAACCTCGATGCTATCGCAATCACTAATCACGACATTTTCGACGTTGGCCAGTTTGAGCAAATAACGAACGCTTTAGATGTTGTCGTTTTTCCGGGCATAGAAGTTAGTATGGAGTGTGGACATATTTTGGTAATAAGCGATCACTGTAATTTGAGCGATTTCAACGATAAGGCTGGCCAAGTAGCGAAAAAAGTTACTCGGAGGGAAGATTGTGTCACGATCGCCGAATTTGAAGTCATTTTTGGGGACTTAAGCAAATATCTAGTAATCCCGCATTATGAAAAAAAACCAGCGGTCTCTGGCGATGCCTTGAAACACATTTCAAGCTATGTTTCAGCGGGTGAAGTAGATTGTGCCAAAAAGTTCATTCGAACTCTTAAAGACAACCAGAAGCTTACACCCGTCCTTTTTAGCGATGTGAGAATTTCCGATAAATTGGCCACTCTACCCACAAGACAAACTTTTCTGGATTGTGGCGAATTATCTTTAAATGCCATAAAAGCCTGTCTAAGAGACCGAACTAAGGTAGCATTAACGCAAAGCGATGGGAATGAGCTGTTTCAAATCTTTGATGACGGGCAGAAATTATCTACAGGACTTAACGTGCTCCTTGGAGATAGGTCTTCTGGTAAAACTTTTACATTAGATAAAATTGCCCAAACGCATGAGGGTGTGAAATATATTAAGCAATTTGACTTGGTCCAGCAGGATAACGACGCTTATGAGCGAGATTTTAATAACGAACTACAAAAAGACAAAAGCCAATTTACAGAGGAATATCTATCTGGGTTTAAGACCGTCCTAAACGACGTTATGTATATTGATTTAGAGGGAAATGACAGGATGGTCGAGAAGTACGTCAGCAGCCTTTTGAAATCAGCCTTTGAGGCGCACAGAAAAGATGAGTTTTCAAAAGTGGTTCTTTTTGGTGAGTTGGAGTTCGCATTAAAAGAAAACAAAGTGCTTATTAACCTGATTGAATCCGTGAGGCAAGTAATAGAGAATGGTGAATTTGGGAAAATAATAGAAAAACACATCGACAGAAATTCATTAAAAAATCTTGCTTGCGAATTAATCGAATTACTATGGCATAGAGAGTATGATGCTAAAAAGAAAAACCATATAAACAGTTTAATAAGGGAAATAAAACAAAACCTTAGGCTGCGCTCATCGGCGGTTCCGGTTGAGGAAGTAGATCTCTATCGCATGATAGTAGAAAGAAGAAAGATTAGACGCTTTGAAAAAATCGTCAAAAATTTACAGAAAGACGGCATCATTGCGGAGGAATCAATTCAGGGTTTTACTGTTGTCGCAAAAAAAGGACCCTTTACTGGCGCTGGCGAAATAAAAAAAGCAAGTTTGTCTAAAGTAGCGTTTAGTGATGTTTTTGTGTTGTATGAACGGCCTTATGATTATTTGCGAGCACTTGTAAATAAAGAAGGCCTGACACACTCCGAACTTTACAAGTTTTTTGCAAAAATTAGTTATCAAATCCTAAATAAAGATGGGTTTGAAGTATCAGGGGGGGAACGCTCAGAATTCAGACTGTTGCAAGAAATTAAAGACGCACAAAATTACAATATTCTGTTGATTGATGAACCTGAGTCTTCGTTCGATAATATGTTTCTGAAAAGTGATGTAAACCAACTTATCAAAGAGATATCACAATCAACGCCAGTGGTTGTCGTTACTCATAACAGCACCGTGGGCGCTTCTATTGGAGCTGATTATATTGTATATGCAAGCAAAGAACATGACGGTGGAAAAATAAAATACAGACTATACTCAGGATATCCTTCTGATAAAAGCATTTGTTCTATCGATGGCAAAGCAATCAGTAACCATAAGACGATGCTTGATTCGCTAGAGGCGGGCCATGATACGTATGCAGAAAGGAGGCTTGGATATGAAGCTATTAAAGATTGAAGGTGACTTGGGTTATTACCTAAATAATGAGGGTAATTATTCTAAAATAGACACGATTACCAAGGAAGATCTTATGCGTTTAGCAGATCTGACTTTGGAGAAGGACGTGGAATTTGACGAAAACCATGACGAAGGTATTAAGAATCCTGCGCATCAGATTGTCTACAAAAGTATATTAAAAAATCTTAAAGGCCTAGAAAACAGAAAACAAGAATTCAAGGACGAAGTCAGTCGGCTATACTTATCAGATTATGAGAAATATCAGAATCAGTCCTCATAATAATGAAGTGCGCAATTAAACTATCGTTGTGTTAGTGAAATGTCGGCCAAACAACGTTAACACAAGAAATCATCAGAAAAACCTAATCCCCCATAACCATGCATCATCGGCAAAGATCGGACAGGAAAAGTGACCATCCGCGATTCACAAAAAGCCGACTCATAACCCAAAGGTCGTGATTTCGTCGAAAGGTGACGCAAAATCCGCTATTACCGTACTGCCGCAAAAGCACCCCGAAATAATCATCCCGCAATAACCGCTTCTTTGGTACAATCTGGTAAAAAATGGACGCCAATTTATGACTGCTAAGTGGTTCACCATAGAGCAAATCGCAGACTATCTCCAAGTTTCCAAGGAGAAAATTTACAAGCTTTGCCAGCGTGGACGCATGCCTGCTTCAAAGCTAGGGGGGCAGTGGCGCTTTGATGTTAAAGAAGTTGATGCTTGGATGCGGAAGCAACGGCCTAGAATGAGAACTATAAAAGCATGATTTCTACGAAAAGTAAAAAAGACTTAAGTTGCATTGGTAAGCTCACTGATTATCACGCGAAATATTTTGCGTATGAATTAACTAAGCGTTGTGCGTCTAGCAGTTTGGAAAAACTTTCCTCCACGCTTTCCAATGCACAGGTTGATCTGAATCCTCATCAAATCGAAGCCGCGCTTTTTGCCTTTAAGTCACCCCTCTCAAAGGGTGCGATTTTGGCCGATGAAGTTGGTTTGGGAAAAACCATTGAAGCTGGGTTGGTGCTTTCTCAGAAGTGGGCTGAGAAGAAGCGGAAAATACTCCTCATTGTTCCTGCAAATCTTCGGAAGCAATGGAATTCAGAACTTCTCGAAAAATTCTTCCTCCCATCACTCATTTTAGAAACAAAATCATTCAATCAAATAATCAAAGAGGGGAATCTTAACCCTTTTAATCAAGAAGATAAGGTGGTCATTTGTTCTTATCACTTTGTGCGAGCAAAGTCGCCGTATGTTAAGCAATCTGAATGGGATTTGGTCGTGATTGACGAAGCGCACCGCCTTCGCAATGTTTACAAGGCTAGCAATAAAATTGCACGGGAAATTAAAAATGCTATTCAAGACCGGCCTAAAATATTGCTCACCGCAACACCACTGCAAAATTCGCTACTGGAGCTCTTTGGCCTTGTCAGCATTATTGATGATCATGTATTCGGTGATCTGAGCAGTTTTAAAGCTAACTATGCACGCGTTTCTAGGGAGCAGGATATTAACGAGAGCGAACTTGGTCTCGTTGAGCCCCGCCAAGAAATGTTTGCGGATTTGCGCAATCGTTTAAAGCCAGTTTGCACACGCACATTGCGGCGGCAGGTTTTGGAATACATTAACTATCGTGACCGTAAGCCCATCACCGAAGATTATTTTCCCACCCAGCAGGAAACCGACCTTTATGAGGGTGTGAGTGAATATTTGCAGCGTGAAAAACTTTACGCCTTGCCGTTTAGCCAACGTCAACTCATGACCTTAATTCTCAGAAAGCTTCTCGCTTCGTCCTCATTTGCAATTGCCAGCACCTTAAACGGACTTGTCTTTAAACTTGAGAAGTTAGAACAAGAAATCCGTAAGGAAGCAAAAACAGAGGACGCCACTTTTTTAGAAGGCCTTGCAGAAAACTTCGAAGCCTTGGAAGAAACTGCTGATGAGTGGATTGATGACGATGAAGACTCTGATGAAGAAAGCGAGAAGGAAAAGAAAAAGTATACAGTTCAAGATATTCCAGGAATTAGGGCAGAAAAGGCAGATTTAGAGAAATTTCGGGAGCTTGCAAAAGTAATTTTTAAAAATTCAAAGGGAGAGTCCCTGCTTGTTGCCTTGAAAAAAGGTTTCGAGATGACGCAGTTGCTTGGCGCGCAGAAAAAGGCCCTCATTTTTACGGAGTCCAGAATAACTCAGCAATATCTGCTGCGGCTGCTTGCTGAGCATGGTTATAAAAATAAAATCGTTCTGTTCAATGGCACCAATACTGATGAGCAATCCAAAAAAATATATTCCGAGTGGGCTGAAAAGAACAAAGATACCGACAAAATATCCGGGTCCAAGACTGCCGATTTACGGTCCGCTTTGGTTGATTATTTCAAATCAGATGCAGAAATCATGATTGCTACGGAGGCGGCGGCTGAAGGTATCAACCTTCAATTTTGCTCGCTTGTTATTAACTACGATCTTCCTTGGAATCCACAACGTATCGAACAGCGTATCGGTCGCTGCCATCGTTATGGTCAAAAGCATGATGTTGTGGTTGTCAATTTTGTTAATCGCAAAAATGCGGCGGATCGTCGCGTCTATGAGCTTCTCGATGAGAAGTTCAAATTGTTTAAAGGTGTGTTTGGTGCAAGTGATGAAGTGTTGGGCGCTATCGAGTCGGGCGTTGATTTTGAAAAACGAATCGCCGCCATTTACCAATCCTGTCGAACCGAATCAGAAATAAACAGCGCTTTTGATAATTTACAGAAAGAAATGGATGAGTCAATACAAGAAGGTATGCGGGGAGCCAAAGAAAAGCTTTTAGAGAATTTTGACACCGATGTTCACGAAAAACTTCGACTTAATTTAAAGGAAAGCAAAAACTACCTTGACGCTTATCAAAGATGGCTTTGGAACATTACCCAGTATTATTTAGGTGATAGGGCAACATACGCCAAAGATGAATACTCATTTACTCTTAATCAAAACCCATTCCCGAATGAAAAAATTGATGAAGGTCCTTATAGAATTGGAAAAAACATTGAAGATGCGCATATTTATAGGCCAGGTCATCCACTGGCACAGCGGATTTTAGAAGAGGTGAAAAACCGGGTTTTAGAAGTTGCTGAGTTGATTTTTGACTACTCGAATCATGGGCCGATAATTACACCGCTAAAAAAATTAGTGGGGAAGTCTGGGTTTCTTAAAGCAACTCAGGTGACTATCGAATCCTTCGAAGCTGAAGATACTATAATGCTCACCGCAATAACGGATCAGGGCGAAGTGATAGAAGAAGAGGCCGCAAAGAAACTTTTTTCCCTTAGTGCGCAAGATAAGGGTCGCGCTGAGCCCCTGGATATGACCAAACTTGACGTGATTGAAAAGGAGAAGATCGCCTCTTTAGTAGCAAATATTATGACTAGAGATAATGCCCTATTTGATGAAGAAGTAGAAAAACTCGATAAATGGGCAGAGGACAAGCGGAAGAGTTTAAAAGTCCAATTAAAAGAGTATGATGATGCAATCTTAGCTCTTAAAAAGGAAGCCCGATCCGCAGCTAATTTACCGGAAAAGCTTGCGATACAAAAAAAGATTCGTGATTTAGATGCTAAACGAAATGCCGCTTGGAAGCAATATGATGATGCGGCGAAAACGGTTGAGCAGCAAAAAGATGGATTACTCGATAGTGTGGAAAAAAGAATTAAGCAAAAGATTGAGACCAGAATACTTTTCACGGTTAAATGGAAAATTGTTTAACCGAAGTATACGGAGGAGAATGATATGAAAGATAAATATTCAAAAATGGACGGACAATCGTTAGATATTTCTGTTGAAAACCGCACTTATTTAAAACAACTCTTTCCCGCTGTTTTTATAGAAACAAAGAATGATAAGGGTGAGATTGTCGAAGCAATAGATTTTGAAAAACTAAAAGCGGAGTTGGGCACTTTTACTGAATTATTTGAGAATCGTCGCGAGCGTTATGGTATGGATTGGCCGGGGAAAAAAGAGGCTTTACGTTTAATTCAGACACCGAGTCGCGCAACTCTTAAGCCTAGCCGTGACGAATCGGTTAATTTTGATACCACCGAAAACCTTTTTATTGAAGGTGACAATTTAGAGGTTCTAAAACTTTTACAGAAAAGCTATTACGGCAGGGTGAAGATGATTTATATAGACCCTCCTTATAACACCGGCAAAGAATTCATTTACCCTGATAACTACAACGAATCTTTGGAAACCTATTTGGAATACGCGGGTTTAATTGGCGGGGATGGGAAAAAATTTAGTACCAATACTGCCAATGAAGGACGCTTTCACACCAAATGGCTCAATATGATGTATCCGCGCCTTTATTTGGGAAGAAATTTATTAAAGGATGACGGGGTGATTTTTATCAGTATAGACGAAAATGAATTGAGCAATTTAAGAAAATTATGTGATGAGATTTTTGGAGAAGAGAATTTTTTAGGCTGTGCGGCGCGTGTTTCAAAAAAAGCCAGCAATCAAGGTGACTACTGGGCATCAAACTATGATTACATGCTTGCATATGCTAAAAATAAAAATGAATGTCCGCCCTTTTTTGGGGGAGTAAATTATGAAGCATATGACCAAATTGAGTCGGACGGCCCAAGAAAAGGAGAAAAGTACCAACTAATTCGATTGTATATGACTAGTTTAGATCCTATGCGAGGTTGTTCTAATCAACGTTACTACATAAAAGCCCCGGACGGAACACTGCTTATACCACCCGGAAATGTTTTCCCACCTTTACTAGAAGATGCCGCGTTTAGGCCACCCGCAACTGGTGATGACAAAGTTTGGAGATGGGCCAGATCGACATATCTTGAATCTAAAGACAAAATAGTTATTAAGTCGGTCAGGTCTTCAAATTTGGTGGATCATAAAGGCAACCCTGTTAAATGGAATGTTTTTACAAAAACTTATCTTAATGATGTTATTTCAAATGCTACTGCAAAGCCTAACAATTTAATCGAAGATCACATAAATCAGATTAGTTCGCATGAGTTAAATGAGCTGAACATTCCATTTGATTTCGCTAAACCCTCAACACTCATCAAGTATCTTTGTGATATTTCTATGGTGGGCGCCGAAGATATTGTGCTCGATTTCTTTGCTGGCTCGGCTTCAACTGCTCATGCAATAATTGGTATGAATTTTGAGCAAAAAAGTAAACGCAGATTTATTCTAATCCAGCTCCCGGAACCTACGTACGAGATCATTGATGGTGTCGAAGTTCCCAAAAAAAATGCTGCGGAGGCATATAGATTAGGCTTTAGGACAATCGCGGATGTTGCGAAGGAGAGAGTTCGCCGGGTAATTCGTAAACTCGATATAGAGCAAGATGGAAAACTTGATCTAGATCAATCATTTCATCAGGATTGTGGTTTTAAAGTATTAAAACTTGACAAATCTAACTTTGAGCAATGGCAAGAGTTACCACCTACTGCGTCTCAAGACGAAATTACAAAACAACTCGAACTGCATATTAACCATATCAATAAAAAGGTAACGCAAGAGGACTTGCTTTTCGAATTGCTTCTTAAAGCAGGTTTTATGCCCACGCAGAAGGTGGAGAAGAAAAAGTATGTGGGCAAAGTTGTGTTTTCGGTTGCTGAAGGGGCATTGCTAATTTGCCTCGAAGATAAGGTGACTAAAGAGTTAGTGGATGCCGTAATTGCTGAAAATCCACAACAGTTTATTTGCCTCGATTCTGCTTTTGGTGGCAATGATCAGCTCAAGGCTAATGTAGTTCAAACATTCGCGGCCCACAATATGCAAAAAGAAAAACATAATCAGATTGTTTTTAAAACGGTATAACGGTTAGCTCATGAAACAAAAATTTGATTCAACGCTCAATTATCAGCTTGAGGCAATCAAAAGTGTTACGGATTTATTTGAGGGTTTGCCACAGCAAAGCGGTGGTTTTTCAATCAATTTGAAATCTGAGATTTTAGAAGGCGGCCTAGAATATAACGAGCTAGGTATTGGTAACAGCCTCATCTTGTCAAAAGAGCAATTATTACGCAATCTTCATACCGTTCAAGCGCGTAACCATGTCCCAAAATCCCGCTCTCTTGATGATGCTTGTTTATATCCCTTCCCTAATTTTTCAGTCGAGATGGAAACCGGAACGGGCAAGACCTATGTTTATTTGCGGACTATTTTTGAGCTCAATAAGCTTTACGGGTTTAAGAAATTTATTATTGTTGTCCCTTCTGTAGCTATTCGTGAAGGAGTGACAACATCCATTCGAGACATGAAGGAGCATTTTAAAAATCTTTACGATAATGTTCCTTTTGATGATTTTGTTTATAACTCGAGAGATTTATCCAAAGTAAGCCAGTTTGCTCGCAATAATGAAGTGCAGATTATGGTCATTAACATTCAAGCCTTTCAAAAAGATGCCGGTGAAAATGTTGATTACGCAACTCTTACAGATGAACAAAGAAAAAGACTGAATGTTATCCACCAAGAGCAAGACAAAATGTCTGGTCGACGGCCCATTGAATACATACAGGCAACTAACCCAATTTTGATTATTGATGAGCCGCAGAGCGTAGATAACACCGAGAAATCGCAAAAGGCCATTCGCAATTTAAATCCGCTTTTTTGTTTGCGTTATTCCGCGACACACACAAATCCCTATAATCTTTTGTATCAGCTTGACCCCATCCGAGCTTACGACTTGCGGTTGGTTAAATATATCGAAGTGGTGGACGCTAGCGGAACTCAGGATTTCAACCAAACCTTTGTCCGCTTAGATACTGTGGGATATTGGCCCAAAACAACGAAAACTCCGCAAGCTAAGGTAACTATTTTTGAAGATACACCCAATGGAACAAAAGAAAAGCAGATCAAAATTAAGCATGGAGCCGACCTTTCAAGCCAAACAAACCGTAGTGATTATGACGGGTATTTGGTTACCAATATCAACGCTGAGCCAGGTAATGAATATGTTGAGTTTCAAAATGGCGTTGTTATCGAGGTGATGCAAGAGTCAGGCGGCATGAATGACGAGCGGTTAAAAAGTCAGGTCGAACAAACTGTTGAAGCTCATTTTGCAAAAGAGAAACGGTTTAAGGACAAAGGCATTAAGGTTCTTTCGCTTTTCTTCATAGATCATGTCAAAAGTTACAGAACCTATGATGAAAACGGCAATCGTCAAAAGGGAAAAATTGCGGCATGGTTTGAGGAAATTTATACAAGAATAAGTCAAAAGCCAATGTATAAGGGCGTAATTCCCTATTTAGCCGAAGCCGTTCATGACGGTTACTTTTCTGCTGACAGGAAGAAAGGCAAAGTTGTTGAAGAATTGGACACGAGCGGCTCGACAGTAAAAGACGATGAAACATATGAGCTGATTATGCGCGAAAAAGGAAGATTGCTTGAGGCAAGTGAACCCTTGCGGTTTATTTTTAGCCACTCTGCATTAAGGGAGGGTTGGGATAACCCGAATGTGTTTCAAATCTGCACTTTGCGCGAAATGGGCACAGATCGAGAACGCCGTCAGACGATAGGTCGAGGCCTTCGTTTGCCTGTGAATCAAAATGGTGATCGTGTTTATGATGACCAAATCAATCGGCTTACTGTCATTGCGAATGAGACTTTTGAAAGTTTTGCTAAAGGGTTACAGTCAGATATTGAGGCCGCGATTGACCCTAATGGCGGTTTTAAATTTGGACGCGTTCCGTTAATAGCGTTTTCACCTTTATTGAATTCAGCAGGGACAAATTATCTTTCACAAGAGGAGTCTAAGCTTCTTTGGGAACACATTAAAAAAGAGGGATTTATTGATAGTCAGGGTGACTTCACGCCGAAATTCAAGCCCGATGCCTATGGCTTTTCATTGAATCTTCCCGAGCCATTTAAGACGATTGAAGATTCTGCTATTAGCCGAATGAAACGATTTCTGCCGCGCGATTTTGTCAAGGATGCTCGCAAAAGACAAACGGTTGCATACAACAAGCGCGTTGAGCTTAATCCCGAGTTCAAACTTTTGTGGAATAAGATTAGCCAAAAAACAAAGTATTCTGTGGAGTTTGAAACTAAAAAGCTAATCGAACTCGCTGCGAGCAAAATTAATAAGATAGCTGAAATTAAGATTGTCCAAATTGAGATTACCAAGCGTGATCTTGATATCAAAGAATCCGGCATCGAGGGCGGAAAAATCACGGCTAATAGGACTTATGTCGTTAGCAATCAACAGGCATTGCCAGATATCCTTTCGTTTTTACAGCGGGAAACAGAATTAACGCGTGGAACACTTGTTGAAATACTAAAGGCCTCAGGCCGGTTAAAAGACTTCACCGTCAATCCGCAAGCATTTATGACTGAAGCCGCAAAATCGATTAACCGAGCTTTACATGAATTGATTATCGACGGCATCAAGTATGAAGCCATTGCCGGACAGTTTTATGAGATGCGGCTATTTGAGGAGAAAGAAGTCGAAGAGTATTTAAATCGCCTCTATCAAATACAAAGTAAAGACAACCGCACGCCTTATGACTTTATCGCCTATGAGTCAGACACAGAAGAAGAAGTAGCTAATCTTTTAGACTCCGATGAGAGGGTCAAATTTTTCTGTAAGTTGCCGCGATGGTTTCAGGTTGCCACCCCGCTTGGTGATTACAATCCCGATTGGGCCGTGGTTGTCGAGGATTCAAAAAAACTTTATCTTGTTCGAGAAACAAAAAGCACTCTCGATCGAGACAAACGCCGTGAGTCAGAAAATAAGAAAGTTGATTGTGGAAAAGCCCATTTCAAAGCCTTGGGCGTAAATTTCAAAGAAGCAACGAGCATCTATGAAGTTCTGCAAGCTTAACTAATTCATGCGTGTAAATAAACCTTTAAAAAAATAATTTGATGGCGATTATGAATTTTAATGACAAGAGCCCTAAATATATTGCCGCCAAAGAGTCGTTACCTGAGGACTTGCAACCGCTATTCGCGGCACTTGTTAACGATTATGCTTTTTTTGCGCTTAAAAATTATGGGAAAAACTGGGTTGCTTATGCTGTGTTGGCTGAGCTGGTTAAAACTGGTTGGCGGCCTCCAGATAAGGCGCAGAGCTCGGAACGCGATCCAAGGTGAGAGAGTCTCTGAGAGAACAGATCGTGCCAGGCATCAACGAAGGGGATCCGGCACACCGCGGAGCAGTGCTGCTTTGCAAGAAAACTTCAGAGGGCAGGGCACTCAAACCGGCCCTGCCTACCGGCAGGCGGATCACCGAAATCGCGCAGAGTTTGACAAAATAAAACCTTCATGAAAAGAGCCTGTAAGAATACAAATGTCGTTATAAGAAGGTTTCCCCATTTGCACTCTCGGGACCGCAAATGACGATTAACGAGAAGATCGACGCCATTACATCTCTAATAGCAGAAACGACGAATGCAGTTTTGAGGCGCCTGTCAAGCAAAGAAGAATTTGATAAGCTCAATTTAGAAATTACGTCAAAACTTGTTCTTGAACTTGTTTTATTTCTACTCCATTTCTGTGACAGGCAAATCTTTTGTCTTGCAGGCTCCGAAGATAGAGAGATTATTATGGTTGGGGTTTTAGAGAATGTGCTTAAATGGTTAGAAAAATATGATGAAAAGGTTCTCGCAAAGCATTTTGGAGAAAAAACAAATTCCAATTTAAACGTATATTTTGAATATCTATCCAAAATGGCACTTTCTACTGACTTTCGCGGTGCATACAATGAAAGACAACAAGAATACGCAGTCTATAAAAAATTGTTTCCCGACAAAGACGAACCACCGAAAGATACATTAGTATGGGAATTCTCTAAAAAAATAGTTCTGTTGGTAAAGAGTACGCCTGCTGGCATGCTAATCATGCTTTCACTTTCTTCCGATATGATCGAAGCGTTTATAATAACTTTAAAGTCTTTTTTTGGTACTGAATCATGGGAAAAGAAATTAGAAAATGTGGATTTTATAAAAGCTAGAAGCGAGATAGCAGATATGTTCAAAATAGCCAAAGAAGATGCCAAAATGAAGGGCGGAGAGCATTATATAGAGCCAAAATTCTATGAGGCCTTGCTCCCATTCATGACGCAACCCTGTTTGAGAAGTGCTATTAATCTTTTAGAATTCAACCCAATCTTATATACTTACTTTGAGCAATCAAAAAAATAATCTAAACCGAAGTATAATATTATACAACGATTAATCATCATCTTAATTTTCTCGTTGGAGAGAAAAATTGATGCTCAGAAAATAAATATTTGTTCTTAAAGATGTCCTAAAAAGGGATAATAGCGGCAATGAATTATGAAGCGGGAATCAAAAAGTTTGATAAAGAAATATCCAGAGTAATCGTATTGTGCAAAGATTTGCAGAAAGAACTAGATGATCTCCAAAGCCAAATGGTCGGAGTTGACAACAATTTTTCAGCAAAACTTCTCAGTAATGAAAAAATCTCAATTTTTGTGCGGCAGTATTCCGAGATTGTCAGAAGTTATGAGAGTGCTTGCAAGGAATTTTCAAAATTGGACCCAATTTTAGAAAAATTAATGTATGTGGAAGGGGATGCCAAAGATTTGATCGACGATGCCACGCGTGTTATGGATGAAGCGCAAACAAGCATAAGTTTTGGAACGAGTTTTGAGGATAGCTCCTCTTTTATTTTCGAAGTACTCGCACCCACCTTAAGTCGTATTGTTGAAGTGGGAAATGCTATTGTTGAAAAGGCCAGAGAAACTTTGGAGCCGAATTTACAAAATAACAAGCAGAGTAAGATGTTTGATGTTTTTGGTGTAATTTTTTTTTGGCTGATGTTTACGGCAGGAATACTTATGATAAGTGTCGGTTTTTTTGCAAAGAAATCAAATTTTTTGAAATTTGGTGCTATCCTTTGTGTTTCTGCGAGCGCAATCATCTTCTTGATTAAGAGCGATAAATGGCCAAATCGGAACTCTGACTGACCCCCACTTTCTCAAAATCCGCGCATATACCTTCGATTTTTAATTCTTTTCGCAGGTTCTAACCCCTTATTCATAAAAAAGTTAGCAAAATCGCGCACAATTAAGCATATAGCGCGCTTATTTAAATGGCTGAATTCTATAACCTATTATAAAATAGACACTTGCGATTTTAAAACCTCAACTTTTATGAGGAGTCTGACGATAAGTTTAGCAAGGATTCGTATGTGCAGTTACTTCGATTTCAATAAAAAGCTGCACAGCAGGCCAACCGGATTGCGTGAGGAGCGCGCGACATATGAAAAATGTCCTCATTATCGACGATGACCGCTTAGTAAGCGAATCATTGTCTAAACTTTTTTTGAAAGATGGTTGGCGTGTAGATACTTGCTCCAATGGTAGAGATGGATTGGATAAAGCCACGGAGCTTTCCTATGATTGCGTTCTTTTAGATGTCCGAATGCCTGATGTGAATGGTACAGATGTTATAGCGCAACTGCGAGAATTTGAAGAACGAAAGAGAATTGATAATCAACGAGTTATTATAATTTCCGGCCATGCTGATGATAATGAGGCCGTAAAAGTATTTCAAAGCGGCGCTTACCATTTTATTCATAAACCTTTCGACAATGATGTATTGCTTGCCAAAGCAAATGAATGTGCCAACGGAAAAAAAGCCATCCAGACGTTTGAAGAATCCGTAGTCGAAGAAAAAGAGAGCCCAAGCTTTAAGTCGCTTAGAAAATTATACGATTCCGAAAGTTTAAAGCAAAAAGCCGACCTCATTGCAAAGCAATTGGGAATCAATCTCACACATGTTAAGGGATGTACTTATGATACCAATTACTTTAAAGGTAACATTGAAAATCCTATAGGCATTATACAAATTCCACTAGGAATAGCGGGACCAATAAGCGTAAAAGGACGCCATGCTGTGGGCGATTTTTGGGTTCCTATGGCCACGACTGAAGGCGCCTTGGTCTTAACATATGATTTAGGAATGCGGTTGCTCAAGTTTTCTGATCCGGTAGAGGTGGAAATTTTATCCAAAGGCGTTCACATTGACCCCATGTTTCCGATTAAGACAGATGAGGATGTCCGGGTGAATGACTTTGTGGATAAAAATTATGAAGCGATTAAAAGAATTGCTGAAGGGGATAGCAAACATGCAAAGCTGCTTGAGATTAAGAAAAGACGAGTAGGAAGCAATTTTGTAATGAAATTTATTTTTGATACGGGTGATGCGCATGGCTTAAATATGGTAAATAATGCCACATTTAATGCCTGCAAATTTATCGAAGCTAAAACCGGAGCATATTTTTATCACAGATCCCATTATAGCGGCATAAAGCACCATGCCCTTTTAAATGAAAAAGAAGGGCAAGGCAGATGTGTTAGGGCGAGGGCGGTAGTATCCTCAAAAGCTTTGGCCATGTTAAAAGTAAATGCCACCGCGATGGAAGATTTTTTTAACAGATGCATAGAATGCGGGACAGCTGCTGAAATATCTGCTGTGAATGTGCATGCACCCAATGGCATTACAGCAATTTTTTTAGCTTGCGGACAAGATCCTGCGGATATGATTATGTCCGGCGTTTGTGCGTCGACAGCAAAGGTCGTTAACGGTAAAGATTTGCTTGTAGAGACTACAATACGAAATCTATTGGTTGGTACAGTCGGGGGCGGTACAGGTTTGGGAACGCAAAACGAATGCCTAGAAATTATGCAATGTCTGGGATCAGGACAAGCAGACAAGTTTGCCGAAATTATCGCAGCCGCTATTCTCGCCGGAGAATTTCCTACGGCCGCGGCTGTTATCACCAGGACATATGTGGACATCCACAATAAGTACGGAAGAAATAAAAATAAGCTGGTACGTGACTAATCTCCTCTCTCCCTTTTTTCTTGTTTCATCGGTAGTAACTCTCTCCTTAGGATTTTGGGTTGTATCGCTGAACCCGAAGAATAAAATTTATTTTAGCTGGTTGCTCTTCTGTCTCAGTGTGGGGCTTTGGAGTTTTGGGCTTGGCGTATTAACGAGCCTTCATGATGAACGGATCGCAACTTGGTTTTACTTCGTGCATTATTTTGGCGCTATTAACATTCCAATTGCATTTCTTTATTTTATACGGGTTTATTTCTTAAAAGATCCGAAGCTGAGGCCGGATCTTTTAATGGGTATTATTTTTGCGATCTTGCAAATGTGGTTATTTGCTATCGGAGAACTTTGCGCCCCTTTAACACCCAAATGGAAATTCTTTTTTTACACAAATCCAGGGCATTTTTATGTGCTTTTTATGGCTTACTTTTTTTTATACGTTCTGTACACATTTTTTTTGATGCTAAAATCAACGATTTTCGATGAGCCCGAAAATAGAAAACGGAAGATTTTTTTTATAATCGCTACTGGATTAGGATACATTGGAGGATCCAGCGCCTTTTTATTGGTCTACAATATTAACTTTCCACCGTATGGAATTTATCTGTTTCTCCTCTTCCCAATTATTACTACATACGCAATCATAAAACTCCGCTTTATGGATATTGAAGTTTTCATTAAAAGGACGCTTGTGTTTGCGGGAATTGTAACGGTTGCTGTTTCTCTCGTAGCACTTCCTTTTGCATTGATTCAAGCTGTTATTGGGAGAGCTTTAGGAATACCGAACCCATTTATTCTCGCCGTACTAGCGATCATTACAACAGTTTTGATTTATCGACCCGTGGAACGTATATTTACCAACATCACGGATAAATATCTATTCCAAAAGAAAGTTGATTACAAAAAATTGCTCAAAGAAGCAAGTCAAGAGATGGCTTTCATAAAAAGTCTGCAGCAATTAGCACGATTAGTCGTCGCTTTCTTGATTAAGAAAGGCCGGATTTCAAGAGCTGCGGTATATATCCGCTCAAATGAAGACGCGGATTTTGACTTGCGAGCGTCAAGGCCAGCCTTGAAAGATTCTGGGTATGGAATTATTAAAAGCGACCATCAGCTGTTATGTTATTTGCAAATAGAAAAAAAACCGATCGAATTTCACGAACTAGAGCATCAAATGAAGGAAGGGAAAAACGAGATCATTAAACAAATAAAGCCGATCTTTGATATTATGAAGCTATTAAAAATCGAAGTTATTATTCCTAGTTTTCTTGGGCGAAAAAATTCAACAAACAAAGATGAGCTTAAACTGCAAAGTCTTCTTTTCCTTGGCGCAAAAAAATCTGACGAGCCATACAGTCAAGAAGACTTGGATGTTTTTTACACACTAGCACAAGAATCGGCTATCGCTGTAGAGAATGCGCGTCTTTATGACGCCGAGGTCAAAAGACGTCTTGAAATAGAAGAGGCGCATCGAAAATTGCAGGAAATGGAATTGCAGCTAATCGAAACTGAAAGAAGAAACTTGCTCGCAAAGATGACGGGTGGAGTTGCTCATGAAGTTCGCAATCCCTTATCCTACACACAGAATGCAGCGTATTTTATGAAAAAATATGTAGCTGAACTTGATAGTTTATCCAATGTAGAAGAAATCCCTGAAGAACAACGAAAAAAACTATCCAAGATTGCAGCGAGTTTTCCGAAATATATAGAATCAATCGTTGTTGCCACGGGGCGCATAAAAAGCGTAGTGCAAACAATCGAAGCATTTGCAAAAAGAAAGGAACTGGACGTAACAAAGTTATCGAAAACAGATTTCAATATTGATTCAATTAACATTGAAATGCTGCTGACCCTTGTTTTGGAAGAAATTAGGTTTAAGTATCAAAGTATAAATCAGCCCTTAGCGAATATCGAAACGCAGTTAGAGAAAAACTTGCCTTCTTTGGCAGGCGATCAAAACGCGCTTGTTCAGGTTTTTTTTAACTTGATTTCAAACGCTCAGGATGCAATGAAGAAAAGTGCTCAGAAAAAAATAACGATCAAAGCACGCATTGATTCGGATGATCATGAATCTGTCCACTTAGAATTCCAGGATTCCGGGTCTGGTATACCTGAAGAATTAAAAGATAAGGTGTGGGATTATTTATTTACGACCAAAAAGAATGAGGGGGGATCGGGAATTGGACTTCTTTGGTGCAAGACGATTGTTGAAGAAGTCCATACCGGCAAAATCTGGTTTGAATCAACGGAGGGTATTGGGACAACATTTCATCTTAAAATACCTGTTTGGAAATATAGTCTTCCTAAAGAAATAGCATGAGCAAAATTTTAATAGTGGATGATGATCCGGAGCTTTTAGATTTGGTGCAAGAGCAATTAGAAGATTATGGACATCTGGTCCTGAAATCTGCAAAGCCTATGGAAGCTATTCGGTTGTTTCGAGATACGTTACCAGATTTGGTAATTATAGACGTAATCATGCAAGGAATGGACGGTTTTGATCTTCTAAAACAATTAAAAAAAATTACTAATAATTTTAAATCAATTCTTTTATCTGGAGTAAATGACGATAAGTGCCGAGAGTTAGCTGTGCAAGTTGGCGCGGATCTTTATTTAGTCAAACCTATTGATCCGGATAACTTTAAAAAGGCAATCGAAAGTTTGCTTCATCGGTCTACCCAATAAGTTTTTAGCTATGTTGTAAGCACTAAGTAAAGGAGTATTCGATGTCGAAAGCGAAAATGATTTTAGTAGTTGATGACGATCCAAACCTTCTTATGTTTTTTAAAGAATACTTCAAACAAGAAGGATTTTCTTCAGCTGTTATTGAAGATCCGGAAAAGGCGATTCGTACAGCGAATTTAGTCCATCCAGATCTTCTTATCGTAGATATAAAAATGCCCAAAATGGATGGCTTTCAATTGCTTACAAGAATAAGAGAAAGCTCTCCTGAAGTGAAGACCATTATTGTGAGCGCCTATGTTGACGGTGCGAATGAAGAAAAACTCAAAGCAGCAAAAGTTCAGGCTGTTTTAAAAAAACCCGTGGAATTTACGGAACTTGAGAAGTGGATTTTGAAAATTCTCGATGTTAGTAAAAAAGACATCCAAGATAAACTGCCGCCTGGAGGAAGACCTGAAATCCGTATCCTTTATGTGGAGGATGAAACTGATATCACGGATGTTCTCACAGAAAATTTACCCGATTATGGGTTTAGAATTGATGTTGCTCATTCAGCTGAAGACGGTTTGGAGAAAGCGAAAAAGAATGATTACGACATCATTATTTCAGATCATTCAATGCGCGTAATGAGCGGTCTTGAAATGATTCAAAAAATTATTAACTGGTCTTCTTATCGCAAGCCTTATGTTTTCGGAGTGTGCTCTGGAAATTTAAGTGAAGAATTAAGAGAGCAATATAGAGTTGGCGGCGTTAATCATTTTCTAAATAAGCCGGTAAAACTGGAAGAATTGATCGAGTGGCTAGAGGCGCTAGTCCCTGAAGTTATGAAGAAAAAGCAGGCGAAAAAGGCAAGTGCAGGTTAAAAAAGCGGCGGATGGCTGAATAGCAAAAACTTTGATTCTTGTGGTATTTGATTAGATATTGAAAACTCTTCATTTGCATCGAAGTAAACAGCATCGCCTGTCTCTAATTTTTCTTTTTTTCTTTTACCGTATTCAATAAAATATTCCCCGTCTTGTAACACCGCACACATGAAAGCATTTGTCTTAAAATGCCATTTTTTACGCGGTTTCTCCGGCGATCTTCGCTTGTAAAGAAAAACCTGCCCGATAGAAAACTGTCTTCTCGCTGTCCCTAACCTTGCCGCGGAAAAAATCTTCATACCGAAACTATCCTCAAAGTCTGTGGTCCCTCGGTAAAGGTAATTGCATATTTCAAACCGTCCTTGATTCTTTCCTGTTGCAATATCCATAATTTCTTCGAGCGGAATGCCCGTTCCTTGGGCCAGAGCTTCCAACTTGTCCCAATAAACAATCTCGGTTTTCCCGCTGCTCAAGTGCATTAAATGACGGATAGGAATGCCGGTCATTTTCGAGAGCATATTCCAGGGTAATGGCATAGAGGGGATCGGGCTTGCTTTTCTTCTAACGTAATCCAAAGCATAAGCAAGGTCTAGACCCTCTTTGCGGTTTTGAAGCAGATTTGGAGTTGGATTTTCTCGCGGGGGAGGGTTTATGCAAAGAAAGAATTCGACATTTTTTTGTTCGCTTTCATTGAAGAACCCGTGCGGAACAGTGCCGTCAAAATAAAAACTTTGATTAGGCTGAAGCGTGTACGTTTGATTTCCAAACTGGATTTTTAAATAGCCTTCCAGCACATAACCTGCAATTTCTTTGGCTTCTGGATGAAGCAATGGCCAAATATTTTTTTTAGGTTGAAGGTTAACCTTAACGATCAGAAAGTCGCTTTGACTAGTGATTGGCGGCGAGAGGGGATAAATGCTACAGCCATCATAGTCAAGACGTACGCCCATATCTTTCCGCGTAACAAAAAAATTATGTGGAAATTCTTCGCGACTTCTTTTAATGAGTTTTTCAGTAGGAATTCTGAGAGCGGTGGCTAAATTTTGAATATTATCCCAGGAATTATAAGCTTCCTTTTCGGTTTCCATATCCTTTAAGCGCGTCAAACCCATCCCCGCAGCTGTAGAAACAGCGTCTCGGCTAATGTGGCCCTCTTTACGGAGAAAGCGAAGTGCTTGTCCCACATGGAGGGTCCTCGCGGTTGGTGTTCCCTTTGTGATCCTTGAAAGGTAATCCGTCCAAATTTGTTGGTACATAGAGCTACATTTCTCCTCAATCTAAAGGCTACACTCTATTAGGCGGCCAGTCAAATGGAGTAATAAATACATTTTAAAGACTTTTATCAAAGGTGGTATTGACTCGCCAATTTCTATCGAGCATATTACCTTTTAGAAGGAGAAAACAGATGAAAACCCTAGACATAAGCGCAATAAGAGATGTGGTATCGGGAAGCAGGTTCGTGTCACTTATATGTAATAAAATATACAAATTAGTGTCCCCATATTCCGAAGTACCTTCTGTCGCTATCGATCGGGAGCACCAATTTGCTGCCTATGTCAATAACCGCATCTGTGTTTTAACTATGTGGGTTCGCGCTCCCAGGGAACGCAAAGCAGAGGCAAAGTACCAGTTGCTCGATTTTTTACACGATATGGAACACCATTTCGTAGACCCCTATGTAGACAAAAAAATACGCTTTGCTTTCAAGTGGATCAGAACATACGTGAGGATTTATCCCATTGGGGCCTTTAAAAAGAATCGCTCGCAGAAAGCTTATGAAATGATCCGAATACTTTATGAAGGACTTAATCTCGATTGCAAAATTTAAGGCAAAACAAGTTAGTAGAAAATTTTGACATAGTTTGTTAATGAGCAACTTCGATAAGGGCACCCCGGCTGCAAAGCCGGTCCGCATAGGTGAGGGCCTCACGTAGGTAGCCTCCTTCCAAACAGTGAAATTCCTTTAATAGATTAAAAAAACGGATATTGACCAGCAATGAGTTGCGAAAATTTAACCGATAAGATCAGACTCTAAGGGAGGAAAAGAAAATGAAACGGAAACGAAACCCAGTGAAAAAAATTTACCGGTTTGTTCGCCGGTCCTGGCACAAGAAATATAGAGAATTTGTCAGCCGCATTGAAACGGAGCTTGGCGCGTCACTCGATGAAACTTGTTAATGTGAAAAGAGAAATTATGCTCAGGAAGAGTTTTGAATATTTATGAAACACGAATTATGGGGGAGGGGTAGTGAAAAGGTCTTCGGTAGAGGACTCTGGTAGCTGCGTACCCATGGCTGGGCTGCGTGGTAAACCTAGCTGCTTCTCTCCCACCATTAAAACCGTACCTGAGTAAAATGAATTTGTAAAGCGCTTCTAGAAAAAAAGCAAGGATGTTAGAAATTGATTCAAGAATGCTTGGTCAGGCAAAAACTTTTTAAATCATTTAAATGAAAAAGGTTAGATATTTTTTGAAGTTTACTTGACAAACGAAAGAGTGACGAGTATATTTCGCACAGTTCGATTTTTTTAAAGCCCAGCCGAATCACAATTCAAAAAAGCCCAGCCAAGAGTGAAAGCGCTTTGAATGATAAAAATCATTTAAAGCTAATCTAAACTTCCTCTCTTTCAAGAGATTTAAGTGAAAACTTTAAATCTAAGCGGGCTGTTAGCCTTCCTCAAAGAATCAAGTTCAATTCTTTTTAGCAATATTACCAATGGCTATTTTTATGCTCAAGCTCATTTTCTGTCTGTATTTTCATGGCCCCGCAATTATTTGAATTACCAAAATCTTAGAGAGAGGCGATCTAAAATGAAAAAAGATACCATTGAAACGCCATTTGGAGTCATGGCATATCAAACGCAGAAAGTAAAAAAGCGGTACGTTAAATTTATTGCTGGAGTTTTACTTCTTTGCTTTTCTTGGGCGCAAATAACATGGGGTCAGGAATACATGACTGCAACACCTCAAGGCGTACGACCCGTTAAGAGTATTCAAGAAGAGCCGAAAGCAATTCAAGTTCAAGAGCAGATGGTTTCTTCAAATCAAGAACCATCGCAGCAATTTTTAGAAAATACTTTAACGCTCACGCCTGCGACTCCAGCAACGGAAGATCCAAACAAGGGAAATGGTGAGAAGTCCGTTTCTGATAAGAATGATCAAAAGACAGATCTGAAGCAATCGCAACTTCCTAGCACTCAAAATTACGCCTATGAGCGCTATGATTTTCAAAATGCTGTAGAAGAATTGAGGCCGGACTATGCGACTGCTGTTATTTTAAAAGATATCAATTCGGAGGACTTAAAAGATCTGGGGACTCTTGGTTTTGAAACCGGAATCATGGTTTTGCATGGCGAGATCGTGCTATTGACTTCCGGAAGCCAGGATGAAGTCGGAGTCATGCCGGCTGTTCAGACCCTCGCTGAAAAGGCAACACTCATATCACATACGCATCCAAATATTTTTTCTAAAGAAGGTCCGAGCGGGCAAGATCTTAATGTGGCGGTCCAGGCTCCGGGCGAGGAATATGTCATCACGCACAAAGGCGTCTACGCCTACAATAGCGAAGGCGTTTTGAATGACGGAAACCCGTATACCTATGACTGGTATGTTGCGCGGATCCATCAAGCGCAGGAAGCCAGCAAAGCAGACAGAGATCAAGTTGCGGCCCGCCAAGATTTAAACCAGTTTATTGTTGAGCAGGACCGATACAATCAGGCCTCAGAAGACGAACGCATTACTTTTCGTCGCGGCGGCACACTTACTTACACGGTGGGTCTTACGACTTCGAGCGTGACCACGTTGCCGGGCAGCCCTTATCCCTATATCACAACCGGCTCCACGGCAGCGACGACACTTTCCGCAAGTTCTAATCAATTTCTTTTAGGCTACAGTGTGCCGGGAACAAATGACGTTTCCGGTTTCACTATATCTTTTGATAATGCGACTACCACAGCCGTCGAAGCACAAAATATCACGACTCAAACTTATCTCACGTTTGGACTCAAAGGGCCGAACACTTCGGTCAAATTGGAAGTCGTGGATATCAATGGCAACAAAGACACTTGGACTTTCACCAATATTTCCAATGTCACTGAGCAATTTTGGCGTCTGCCTGTTTCCTCGATTGCCAACACGATTGATAAAACAAAAATCAAGCAACTTAATTTTATTGTTGGTCAGGCGAACACCACTTCAACCACTCGGACCGGGACTTTTTATGTCCGTTCAAACGGTTTAAACACGAATGCGCCGGCACAGCCGGTCGTGATTTCTACGGTTCCAGCGGTCACAAACCAAACCGCCCTCACTCTGTCTGGAACCAAAGAAGCCAATAGCGCAATTCTTGTTAATGGAACACAGGTGGTTGCCCTCAATAGCTCCACAACATGGACCGCCACGGTAAATCTTTCGACAGAAGGAAATAATGCGATAAGTATTACGACAAAAAACACGATCGGTAAAATAAGTTCAGCTAGTCCTTATACAGTCAAAAGAGATACCGTCGTACCGACAGGTTCCATCAATATCAATTCCAGCGCTCTTTATAGTGCTTCCCAAACCGTGACTTTAAATCTTTCAGCCTCGGACTCCGGCAGCGGCATGGACAAGATGAGTTTTTCGACAGACAACACAACTTGGACGACACCGGAAACCTACGCCAATTCAAAATCTTTCAGTCTGCCAACTGGCGACGGCAATAAGACGGTGTATGTGAAGTATTACGACAAGGCCAGCAACGTCAGCGCACTTTATTCCAAATCCATTATTTTGGACACGGTTCCTCCGAGCGGCACCGTAACGGTAAATAGCGGGGCTCAATATATCACTCAGACCGCGGTCACTTTGAATCTTTCAGCCACAGATGCTGGATCCGGCTTGGATAAGATGAGTTTTTCATCTGATAACGTGACGTATACGACCGCAGAAGTTTATGGCGTAACCAAATCTTGGACCTTTTCAACCGGGGACGCGAACAAGACGGTTTATGTGAAGTTTTTGGATAAATCAGGGAAATGGTCAGCGCCGGTATCTGTGACGGTGCTACTTGATACGATTGCCCCGATCGGCTCGATCAATATTAATTCCGGTGCAACACTTACCAATAAGCGGGACGTTACCTTAAATCTCTCGGCATCTGATTCCGGATCCGGCGTCGGCACGATGAGTTTTTCGACTGATAACGTGAACTGGACAACGGCTGAGGCTTATGCAGCAAGCAAAACTTTTACACTTCCAACCGGGGATGGCAGCAAAACCGTTTATGTAAAATATTACGACAAGGCCGGAAAAGTCAGCGCGATTTATTCCAAGGCCATTACGCTTGATACGAATGCTCCGCAGATTCAGCTTTTATCCGCGACGAGTGTATCCAATGCCGTTTATACGCTTGATTACAAAGTGGACGGCGTTGAAAAGCTCGAGAACTGGACTCTTGGAAGAGGCGATAACCGCTTCATGCTTTTTGCCGAGGACGCCGCGGAGAATCAGGCGCGTGTCGAAGCAAAAGTAACGCTGACTCCGAATACGCTTCCCGATCCCAATCTTCCGGCAAGCGATCCCGTGGATACTTTCACGCAGACGCTTGATTCGGGACTTGTGATTCATTATGGAGACGGCAAGTTAACCAGGCTTGAAAAGCCGGGTCAATACACGGTCCGCGTGCCGGAGCTCGACAATAACGGCAATCTCACGGGCGGTTATTTTGAGTTCCAGGACGGCACGAAAAGTTTCTTTCAATCCGGAAAACTTATTTTTACACAAGACCTTCAAGGCACGAAAACTTATTACAAAGATGACGGCACGATTGACGTACTTGTTTCAAAAGACGGCGTAAAAACTGTTTTGGCTTACCGTAAAGACGCGAGTGGAAATACTCTTGAAATTCTCGGCTCGACTGCGGACGCGGCAAGCTATTACGATAAGGATGGAAAACTCACGCGCATCTTTTTAAATGACGGCACGAACATTCTTTTTAGCGCGGCAAAGATCAACAAGATCAAAGACGCCCAGGGGAATATGTTTCATTACACCGCTTCGACTGTCACGGGCGGTACACTTATGACCAGGGTTGAGGCGACTACGAATTTCCCGAAAACTCTTTTGTATGACTCCACCGGCGCGCTTGTGAAGGCAACAAAAGATGACGGAACAGAATATAGTTTTGCGAATGGCTTCATCACCAAAGTTAAAAATCCGGATGGAACCGAATCCGCTTATACCTACGATATCAAAGATTCGCTTTTGAATCTGATCTCGGTTCAGCGCGGCGATACGACAATTACCTACGACTCAAAAGGAGTGCTTTCCAAAATTCAGACGAAAGACGGCGTTCTTGTAGCGGACGGACAAACGCTCAAGACGTTTAGTTTTACAGACGGCTCTCAGCTCACCGATTTCACGCTGGACAGTAAAGGAAATATTTTAAAAGGCACACTCACGGATAAAGACGGCAATCGTCTTTATTACGAGAATGGTGTGCTTGTTTCATCTCTTAGCCTGGATGGGACTACGAGGAAATTTGCTTCAAATGGAAAAATGATTGAAATGACTACGCCGGACGGCAGGACGTATCAGTATGCCGATTCCGTGGATGCTCAAGGAAAAACAATCACGACGGCTACGCTTGTCTCTTACAAAGACGTTGACGGAAATCTCTTCGGTTTTATGAATGGCACGCTCAATCAAATTGAGCTTCAGGATTCATCTGTGCCTGTTTCAAATACCAAACCTTCGCCCGTGACGCAGAATGCGGACGGCTCTTATGATGTGAAGACGGACAAGGCGCAGATCCGGAATCTCGTTTTTGATGTGAACGGCAAGGTAAAGTCCGGTCATTTTATTTTCGCAGATGGCCGCGAATATTTTGTGACCGATTACAAGCTGACAAGTTTCGTGGACGCGCAGGGGAAGCGTTTTGATTATGGGGATGCAGTTTTAGATCCTCAAGGACCGGCTCTTACTCCGCTTACCCAGGATGAACAAACATTACGAACTTCTCTCATGACTCAGAACCTGGATTATTTTAAAGATGGGGTCGGCATTGATACGGCCTCCGGCTTGCCGGTTGATTTTGTAAATATCATGGAAATGCCCGGTCCCAACCCTTCAACAACGCCGATGCCGATGGGCTATACGCAGCCAACCGCGATCGGATTTTATATTGAGCTTCTTTCTGAAATCGCTCTTGGGCAGGTCACGACTCCGAATATCTCTAAAACGGATGCTCTTGCCCGTCTTGAAAAAGCGATTTCGAGTCTTGAGACGATTCAGACTTATTTGGGCTACAAGGGTTTGATTCCTTTCGTGAATCTGAAACAGGGAATGACGATTATGATTCCTAATTCAAATCCTCAGTTGCCGCCCCAGATGATTAATGTGCCGTATTCTCCTTATTCCACGAAGATCGGGTTTGGGGACAACGCGAATTTATCTCAGAGCATTGCGGCCGCGGTCGGGCTGCTTGAGGCAGGCGCTTTCAGCGGAACGGACCTTACCCGCGTTACGGCTCTTGTCTCTCGTTTCGAAACAATTCTGAATAATCAGGCCCAGGGCTTTAGCGCCTTTTATGATTCGGGAGCCAAACTTTTCTACGCTTCTTATGACACGGGTTCCCAAACTTATCAGAATCACATTGACCGGCTCTTTAACGAATTCCGAAGCGGCGTGGCATTTGTCATTTCAAAATACAATTTGCCGCAGGATGCCTGGAACAATTTGACTCTTACGCGCCGCACTTACACAGACGCGAACGGTAACCAGGTTGAAAATTTTGCTCCCTCCGACGGCGGGGCGTTTCAAATGCTCTGGCCGCTTTTGAATTCCCCGGAGCTTGATTATCCGGAAATGAAGCAGGCGCTATTTAATTTTCTCTACAGTCAGGCTGATTTTGCGGTGCAAAACAAACTGCCCGGGCTTCTTTCAGCTAGTTATATCCCGAATTTTGATTACTCCGGTAAAATCGGTCTTGCTGCCGCAAGCGAAACATCTGACACGCTCCGTCAGGACGTGGCGAGTCTTTATGCTCTTGCCTCCGCTTATTCTATTGATCCGCATTTTGTTTTGGCATGGCTTCAAGAAATTAAAGCGGCGTTTCCCGCGCTTGCCGGTCCCTATGGGCTTTATGATTCCATCACAACTGCCGGTGCGGTCGGGAAGCGGTATTATGCGATTGACCAGGCTTCGCTTGTACTCGGTCTTTCGGGTCAGGGCGCGGCGGGGATCAAGAGCTACCTTCAAAAGCGTAATCTCAAGACGGGGTATGACTCCCTTTATCAAGGCCTCAAGCTGAATATTGAGGGGACGAACCAGGGCCTGCCTTCCTCCGCTTTTGCAAACACTCCAAAATCTTACTCCACTTTTTCGGCTGCAACTTCGGCGACGGATTTTCTTTCGTTTATTACCTCAGCGCAAGATGCCAAAGAAGGCAAAATTGATTTCAAATATCCTTTCACGGCCTCGGGCGCGGTGCATGACGCATCGGCTAGCTGGACAGAATCAGGGAATTTGGATAAGACTCTAAACCTTGTGTCTTATCTCCAAAATCCAAATCATTTGGGCGAGCGGGACTTATTTTTGCGCGCGCCTTTGATTGATGTGCTTGAAAAACCACGCGAGATCGGTGGATTTTATACGCCGGGCCAGGGCTCAAGCACAACCAGTCAAATTTTGGATAGTGACCGGGGCGGACTTGTCAGCCAAATCCAATTTAATCTTGTGCCTGGTGGAAGCACGGTCGGTTACTACGCGAAATTCGATTCACTTGATTTACAAAGCGCAGATTTTCTCACGATTGCCTTAAAAAGAGATGCCGCAAGCGGACTTCCTCATAAGGTGAAGATTGAACTTAAAGGCACGGGCGAGTCCTATATTTTGACGGATATTCCCACAGTTTGGACGACCTATGTTCTCCCATTGAAGAAACCAATTGCCGCGATCACAGAAGTTGACATCAGCACGGACGAAAAAGTAAGCGCGAACGCAAGCGGCAAGCTTTATGTGGACGATCTCATGGCGCTCCGCCTCAAGAAAGACGCGCGGCCGGATATTTTCGGGCTGCTTGGTATGACGGAATCCGGGCTCAAAACTTTTGTGGATCAAAATAAAACCCAGAGCGGGCCGGCTCCTTTTGTGCGCGACACGATTTTGCTCCGGGAAGTGAGCATTGACCAGGAAGGAAAAATCGTGCATGCCATAGAGGAAGACCGCAACGGCACGGTGAAATATTTTGATAGCGGCAAGGCAACAAAAATGGTCACGCCGGACGGGAAAACCATATTTTTTACAGATGGGTATGCCAGCTCCGCGATTGATTCCCAAGGCAACGAAGCTACTTTCGAGTATTCCAAAGACAAGGTTGGCAGCATCATTGAAATGATTTTTAATGAGCCGGACACGAAGCGGTTTTTCACGCTTGATGGCACAATGACAAAGCTCATTCATCAGGGGATTACCGCGGTCCTGAATAACAGCCAGATCACAACTCTTCGGACTCGCTACGAAACTCTCTCCAACGTGTCTTTCCGGACAGATGGAAGCATTAAAGATGCGGATATTGTGCTTGAAGACGGCACGACAACGCTTGTTCGAAACGGCGTGATTTATGAAGTCATCAAGCCCAATGGCACAAAAATTTTCTATGTGCTCCAATCCACAGGAGAAGTGTTTGTTTCAGCGATCGAGACCGCGAAGTTTGGCCGCTCGGAATATATTTACAGCTATGATGCGTCCGGAAAAGTTTCAAGAATTGACGCGCGTTATGTGAAAGACGGCCAAACGATTGTCAAAAATATCGTACCATTCCTTGTCGATGAAAACCGGATGGAGGAAGGGCTTATCCTTCTCGATTCTCCGATCGTAAATGCCTTTGATATTTCTGGGAATATCGGTTCATTCTGGACGCCGGGAAGAGGGTATGTGTATGAATATCGGACGACAGACCCGGATCGCGGCAATGTGTTTGGAGTTAATTACACCTACGGGAAGCCTTATTACTGGATGGGTATGTATGTAAAACTTCCGAATCTGGATATTTCCAAATATGAGTTTGTGAATGTGACTTTGAAAAAAGATCCCGCCACGGCGCAGCCGCTTTCAATCAGCGTGGAACTCAAAGGCCCGGGCGGGACGACGCTCACCTTTAATGATGTGCCGACGACCTGGACGGATTACAACGTCAATATTGGCGAGAGAACCGGAAGCCTTTACGAGCTGACGCTTCTTGTGAATGCTCCGTCAGATCCCAATTCCACAAGTGGGAAATTTTATGCGGATAATGTGTCTTTCTTTTCCATGAGAAAGACAAATGGCGCGGACTGGAAAGGCGAGCTCTCTTTTACCGAAGATCAGGTCAAGGCCGTTGAAAATAAAACAGCGGCTGATCCTTTCATTGATCCCAAAGTAGTTTCTATTGCACCGCCGCAGCCGACTTATCTGAAATCCACGCTCAATTTTCCGGTCACGACTCACTATGACTCGACGCTTACGCCATTAGATTTTAAACGCGGAGATGGTGCGCTTGCGACGGTGGTTAACGGCCAAGTGTCACAGATCACGCTCACGGACGGCTCAAAAGTAACTTACGCGACTTCAAATTCCACTTCATCGGATACCACAAGCGCGAGCTATGCCTATGACAAGATCCGGCAGATAGTAACACCGGAAGGAAATACGCTCAGTTATTCCTATGAATTCGATGCAACCGGAAAAGAAATTACGGTGGTGCAAGACTCCAAGACCGGAGAATTGAGGCGCTATCAAGATGGGAAACTCGTTTCAATCACTGACCTTACGGGTCTCACGACCGTTTATCAATTTGAAGGCGATCAGTTCAAATCCTCGACCTTAACTTATAAAGGAAGATCGCTTGGTTCGACCCAATACCAAATTGGGGACAATGAAACTGCCATTACGGACGAAACCGGAATCACCTGGTTCTATGACAAGGACGGAAATCTCCTTGCGCACAGAACTCCCGACGGACTCCTTTATCTTTACAAGGATGTGCTGGATGACCAGGGCAATCCGATGCACACCGTCTTTCTTGCTGAAAAACTCGCGCAAGACGGCACGCATCTTCTTTATGACGAAGGCACTATTAAGGAAGTCCAGACAAAGGACGGCATACGTTTTACGGATCTCACTTTTGACGCGGACCGGAATCTTACTGGCGCGACCGTAACGTATGAGGACGGCACAAAAGTCATTTATCAAAACAATCTGCCAATTTCCATTACTTCCGGGGCCGGCAGCATAAAGAATCTCCAAACTGCGCTCGACGGCAAAGTTTCCGTTGAGACGGATGCGGACGGTAAGTTTGCATTTTTAGCCGTGGAGAAGCAGGACCATGTGCTTCGTTATAACCGCGAAGGCCAGCTCGTGAGCGTCACTTATGCGGACGGCCGCGTGTATGAATATTTGTATAATATTTTTTCCGAACACTACACGGATAATTTCGGGGTGCTTGAGACGGTCCCGAAACAAATGGGCGCTCAACCGATTCCTTTCCAGCTCACGGCAGAGGTAAGAAGAAATACTCTGGGTGTTATCAGCCAGGGCATGGCTTCTGTCATGGTAAATGACCGGCTTGTTACGGAAGCTTCCAAAGGCCTTCAGATTGTGGTGCTTGATGACATCACGGGTAATCTGTTTGGTTCCGCCAATTTTGATCTTTCAAAAGCGGGTCAAACAGAGGCGCTTAAGAGTTTCATGGACCAGATCCCGAACGGGAAATTTGTGCTCGCTATGTACCTGGATACGGAGACAAGTTATGGGAATAATCCTGCTCTACTCGCCCAGGCATTTGACGAAATCGGAAGCGTAAAGGTTCCGAACTTCCAAGCTGGCGGCACAAAACCCTGGATTATTTTTGGAAAGAAAGGGCTTCTCAAAGGCCAGGCCATTGAAAATTTCACGAATTACACCGATGCGATCCGGTTTAGCTCGGTGGATAAACGCATGCATTATTTCAACACAAGCGGGCAGGAAATCACACTTCCAGACGCTTTTGCGCCCGTAGGATTTCCTTACAATCTTATCCGCACCGCGCGGCGCTCGGTCCGAATGGAAGATGTCACTCAAACTTTTGGGACCATCGCACCGTGGGGAGACAGCTCGCAGAAATCGGCCTCTTCATGGTTCAAGAACTTCAATTCCAATTATCCCACAAGCGGTTTCTATAATTTCTGGCCGGACCTGGAAAATGTGGATTTTGCAAACGGCGGAGACGCTCTTCTTGATCAATATTTATCCGGCATCCTTGATCTGACTTCAAATTTTAAGACCAAAGCTGTCTATTTTGACGACCGCTATCCTTACAACTGGATATGGAAATGGGCATCACTTCGAATCAAAGGCTATTTTGCCGAACGCGGGTATGAAGTGCTGGATGCTGATGGTCTTAAAAGATACATGCAGGACAATGGCCCGCATGCCGCGGTGATTATGGCGCAAGACGTTTTTCCGGATACCGTGGTTTCAACGACGGACACTAATCCACTCGTGCGCCAATATCTCGATAATGGCGGCACTGTGGTATGGACTCGGGACGTGCCTTTCTATTACATCGGTCATGCAAATGGAACAAGGGAAATTTGGGGCGATCCCAATGACCGGCACGGTCTTAAAGCGGTACTTGGAATTATGCCGGGTCTTGAATCCAATTCAGGCGCTTTCCCGGAATATCTCAATATGAATAAATGGCCATCTTTTGACCCGGCCATGCTTTCTGAGAAAAGGCAAATCAATCTTGATCTCCGGGAAATGGATGCCTGGGTAAAACTGAAAGGAAAGTTTGAGGCAGCGCGGCCCGCGGCAGATACGGAAGTTGTGTCTGTTTACACAAACGACAATAAACTTTCCCAGGTCCTTACGGAAGATGGCGGATTTTCTCTTTATGACAAAGGCCTCCTCAAATCCGTTTACAATGATAAAGGCAAAGAAACCTTGCGCTATGAATATGACGCGCAAGGAAATCCTATCAAAGTAACACTGCTTGAATCCCGCGATCAATTGGAAAATCAAATCGCTGGTTCTGAAATTGAAGTAGCCGAGATGAAAGCCAGAGCTCTCCTTGAACTTGCCAAGCAGAAAAACTCTTTTTGGACTCAAATTAACCAGCAAGCTCAGCAGCAACGGGACGCGATTCATAGTCAGCGCTCGCAGCTTGAGGGGATGCGGTATCAGGAAGTGTGTCAAAAAGTCGGATTTATTTTCAGGAAAAAGGTATGCCACACTTACGAAGTGCCGGAAGTGGTGGATGCCCTTAACAATTTAAACAGCCAAGAGCTACAGCTCGACCATCAGGAAGCGGATTCTTATGCTTCTCTCGATTTCTCCATCAGGGATGCCAAAATAAAAATCGATCAAGATGAAACTAAGGCGATTTCCCAGATTGAAGATAAGAAAAAAGACCTCAAACAAACGGTTCTAAGGCAGGAAATCTATCCGCTTGTGCTGAATTATTACAGGAACATCATGGGCCGGGATCCGTCTACAGCAGAAATTGACAGCTGGGTCACGCGATCCACGCCGACCGAACGGCTTGATGTGGCCACGCTTAAGTCAGAGCTTATGAATTCTTCGGAATACTCTTCACGCTCGCAGTTTGTCGCAAACGTGAAACTCGATGTCCAGAATACGCTCACGCGATTTGTGAACGGAACCCAGTCAGACCGGAATGCAATCCGCGATTCACTTGGTTTGAAGGACCAGGACATGGTTTCACTCAATGCCTCTGATCTTGAAGATATCGTGAACTGGATTAAGACGAAGAGTCTTCATTTCGGCCAGTCTGCCTTTTTCGCCCTGCGCGATATGCTCGCAGAGCGAGGGATAACCGTAAATGTGCAGGACCTATCTGATAAGGCAATCATGATCGATATCCTGACGGGTGTCATCAATGCCCATTCACAAGGAGATCTCGTGATCTCCATGTTTGCGTTGAACAAAGTGGGGTCGCTTTATGGCATGAGCACAACGCCGTCACAAATGACTCTCGCTGAACTCGAATCAATTCTTCAGCAGCCCGGGCATCACAAGATTATTGCCCATGTGAAAGGCAGCCACTACATTGTCCTGACCGGATTTCAGGATGGAAAGATTCTCTATAACGAACCCAATATCGGGCTTAATGGAGAAAGCTTTTCCATTTCCGAACAGGACTTTTTGCAGCAGTGGGCCGGAACCACTGACGGCAAGAGCGGGTACGTCCTGACTTCCGATCAAATTCCGCAGACCGCGAAAGTGCTTGATCAACTGAAAGCGCAATCGATCCGTGGCGCTTTCTTTGGTCTGGATGATTTAATTATTGCCGTGGTACTCATCATAGCGAGTGCAACGATTCATGCCATCATGAGCCGCGGAAACGGCCTGAACTTTTTCCAGAATTTTGTGGATGGGGCTGCGTTTGCAACGATCGTTACCGTTGCAACACTCGGTATCGGAGCTGTAGTCTCAAGTTTTGCGTCCACCCTCAGCCCAATCGTGCAGGGTATTACTTCCACAATCCAACATACCGTGCAATTTCTCGGCAGAGGATTTGCGGCAATCGGCGCGGGTCTTCAGAGTGTGGCCCAAGCTATCCTGCCCGGTATCACTGGAATTGCTCAAGCTATTGGCCGTGGCCTAACCAGCTTCTTTACTTTTCTTAAGCCAGTTTCCGAGGTCATTATTCAAGGGTTGACGAAAATTAAAAGCTTCTTGTTCACACCGGCCGGAAAGACGATTGTAGTAAACGGAAAAAACGTCACCTTGTTTACCACAGAGCAGGTGATCGCTAAAAACGTGGTGGCCCTTGGAGCAAGTTATGCTCTTACAAAGGGGCTGGATAAATTAGGGGTGAATTCGACGCTCGCCGGACTTGCAACAGCATTTCTACAGGGCGGTATTCTTGGTGGAACCGCGCAAGGAGCCCAAACACTTGCTAAGAGCTTTATCAGCTCCGGTCTTCAGGCGTTAGCTCTCAAAGGCGTTTCAGAAACCGCGCTGCATTTGGGCGTCGCGCCGCCGATTGCAGGTGTCCTTGCCATCACCGCTAGTACACTCACAGGCATCGCGCTAGATCCTTCTATTTCAATTCCCGCCGCACTAAAAAATCTAGGGCCCTCAATTGCCAAAGAGCTGGTTAATACGGGATTGCAGTCTTTTGGCGCTAAATTTGGAATTTCGCCTCTTCTTTCATCTATCAGTTTAATCCCCGTAAATTCGATTTTAAGTCCGATCCTTTTGGGTAATCAGAAAAATCAGTCTTTGAGTATTTTTAACACCATCAAAGATGGATTAGCTAGTGGTGGGACAGGATTTGGATTCAATCTTGCCGGGATTGGTGGAATCCTCAGCTCTATTAAAAGCTCAAGTGTGTTCAGTTCCATTTCCGGGTTGTTATCAAACGGGAATTTCTTTACAAATCTCTTTGATTCAGCCGTTGGATTGATTCGTTCCGGAGTTCAATCGGTCACTCGATTAGTTGATGCCGTCAAGAGTGGCGGTCTGCTTACAACCATCAAGAAATTCGCCACCTCAATTTTCAGCCGCAAGACTATTGAGTCGGTTTTAGGACGAGGTGATTTTGATGCAGTTCTTTCCGGGCCTCGCACTAACCGGATTCTGCCAACCGGAAAACAGGTTGCGGAACTCTCAATTAGCGATTCAGAGTCTTTGTTTTTTGACAATGTAACTGGCGAAATCGTCGGACGGCAGGCTGCAGGGCAAATTGAAATCGGAGATTTTGCGTTCAATAATCAGGGAGATTTCGGGCTTATAAACGGACAGATTTACAACAGTCAATACTCCCTTCAGGGGGAAATTGGGAATGGTGTTCTCCAGCACTTTAATGGGAAAATCGATGGCGTAGATATTGAAGGTACGAATAGTCAGCCTGTTGATATTGCAGCTCCGCCTACCAATGGGCCTAGCTTTTTTAATGGTGTCCTGAAAATTTCAGGCATGATTTCATACGTTTTTAATAGTGGAATATTGACCAATATTTTCACATCAACACCGGCCGAAGCTGCTGAGATACCAGGCAGCCCGATCATCGACATCACTAAGATAATTGGCGATAGCCTGATTCGGGGTGGCGTCTTAAGCAAAGAAAAAGTTGATTCAATTAAAAGGAATACCCAATGGCTCACTCATTTTACCGATGTAGCTGGATTGTCTGGAGTAATGAGTACAATGACCATAGGATTACCTGGCAGCAAAGCTTTCTTTACGAACTATATTGATCCCTTTGGTGACGACAATAAAACGATCGCCACAAAACTGCAACTTCTGGATGCGACAAAAACCCGCATTGATGAGCATAAGGGAGATTTCTTTTTTATCATCGATGCCCGTGATATTATTAATAACGCAGCAGAGGCCGGCTTCGTAAAAGTAATCCCAGGCGTTATCGGTGTAGATGGAAAAGTGCAAAATCCATTGCCAGGGCAAACGACAGATCGGCAAGAGTTCGTTTTTGATTCGCCTGTCGAAATAGCTGAAAAATTGCTATGGCCGCCGACAACAAACCCATTTTTGCGAGCGGGCTTCGCTGCTAACACTATGCTAAACCGATTCGCAGCGCTCGCATGGGTTTTTTTGAAAGGGCTTAAAAATGCCGGCGTTTAAAACTTTAATACAAGGTGAATAGCTTGGAGAAGGATAAGACATTCCGTTTTTTTAACGAGCACATTAAAAAATCTGACTATTGGCCAAAATTTACATGCCCGGCTTGCAATAAACAATTTGAAGGAAACTTTGCTGGAGAGGCCGATAAATCAAAAAATCAGTATGAAGTACTTTCCTGCTCACGTTGCGCAAATACGTTGATGTTGAGTTTTGGCGCCGAGCTTTTGAATGGTTCTGGCCTAGATTTTAAAAAATTCGGAAATGATGTTTACGGCATTATTTCTGACAACCTAAAACCATGTCCGTGCGGGGGAATATTTCAACTAACTTATGAATCGAGATGTCCACATTGCTGCAAAGTAATTCCGAATGATCAATTACTTGCTCATCCTATTATTGCTACTCTAGCCGAAAAAGGATTCACTGATAAATTCGAATATGATCAATATGTGCAAGAAGTAATACGGCGCAGTTCTAGTAATCCAGATTCTCGATTTAGAAATACTGTTGCGGTGGCGTTTGAATACAAAGCTGCGGGTAAACTAAAAGAGGCCTGCGGTGAGATCCGGGATGCCATTTGGAAAAAATATCTTCCCCTGGAATCGGCGAAAGTATTCTTTGCTCACAAATGGATTGTTGATAAACCGAAAAGGAATTTATTTGAGCTATATATCTCGAAATTGTATCAGGAAACAAATGAAAAGGCCCCCAGTCTTCAGGACCTTTTGACTCAATATACCGCGGCGTACAATTTATCAATTCTTGCTGGCCAGCCCTTTGAAATGGTTCCCTTGAAGAGTAAAGATGCGGACAGGAAGTTCAAACAAATCTTCTCATTGCCCAGCGCTATCAAAAATTTTTTTAAGGCCCGAAAGGTTCATGATTTAAGAGAGCAGGGTCATCATGCTGAGGCGGACAATAAGTTAAAAGAAATGAACTTGCCGTGGCAAGTTGAAAATTTTGAAAAGTGGTATGAAGTAAATAAAAATGAGATTGAAATTACTTGGCGAGTTGAGGCTGAAAAACAAATCAATAAATGGAGAAAATGGTGGGGGGAAAACAAAAGCGATTTGCCCGTCTAATCCATGGATACAAGAAAAATTTCGAATCAACAATTACAAAGTTAGCCCAGCCAAAATAGCCATTCCGCTCAACCAGAATAGCCCAGCCTAGTTTTCCAAAAGAAGCCCAGCCAAAATATATGACAAATCAAATGGCGATGCTTCTTTATTTACGGCCCGAAGAGGCCTTGCACTTAATTGAAATAGTCGAAAGGCTCCAGAGTTTCATCTGTATAGATGAAAAATCTAAGGTCGAGCTTAGCCTTATCAGGAAGGATCTGTTTATTTGCATCTACCCATTGTCACCTCTTTCGAAAACTAAAAAAATGGTGCATCGCATTTTGAAATTTTCAGAAAAATGCCCACCCTTTCAACAGGAGGCTGTTGAACAACTAACGGCGGAGTTTAAGCAAATCTATAAAAGCACATGAAAATGAGAACTGTGCTTTTAATTGTGGACGAAAAAGGAATAATTAGACCATTAAAACATTATTTTGAATACTTAGGATTCACCGTCAGGACTTTTTCTTCTCGCCAGCGGCCTAGATTCAAAAATGAAGTCCCTGATTTGATTATTTTACCAACGGGCAATCTGCGAGATTTCGTTCCCATGCTAAGAGCAGCTCAAAGTAGAATACCCGGAATGAAAATAATATATCTTGCGGCTTCAAGGAGCTCAAGGATCAGGAGAGTTATAGGCGAGCAAAGAGTGTCTTTTGTGATTCAGAAGGAAAATTTCTATCGCATTTATCAAAGAATTAAGCAATTAAGGAAACGTTAAAAGGTAAAGAGATAACGTTCTGAAACGCCCAAGGCTTGTGCAAGGCGCTCAATGGTGCTAGCACGCATATCGGGCGGAACTCGCGATTCCCAGCGCTGATATTCTCGCAGATGCACTTTGCATCGCTGGGCTACTTCTCGTGCCGAAAGTCCGCTTTTAATGCGGGCTTTTTTAACACGCTTGCCTATTTTTTGCTGGATCGAATCTTCAGTCATAGGCAACATCGTAGGGAAAGAGCCGCGAAAACGCCATATGGTGGAATACCACCGTAAATATATTGAAAATAAAATCTCAGACTGTTAAACTATTGCTGATATTTGGTTTATAAAAATCATGGATGAATACAACAAAGCGAAAAATGACCCAAAACCGCGTAGAATTGGCGATGTCAGGCTAGGGGCAAGAGTTATTGTTCAAAAATGCAAAAAATGCATGCAGCTTTTTGAAAGTGACCACGTGCTTGTCACTTGTCCCGATCGGGAACCCTTATGTAACGGGTTAATGACTGTTGAATTGGATTTTTACTTTGAAAGGAAAAAAGGAGAAGAAGGGAAAGCCGAATAAAAATTGAATTAAAAGAGATCTTTGAGGGCCGCTATAAGTAGTTTGTGTGATTTTGGACACTTACGTTTTATTAATGTTTCCAATTTATTGAGATCGAAAATTGAAACTTTGCCGGATATGAAAACGAAGAAAGGCGTCCTGTATACTTTAGACAGCAGAATCAGGAGGCCAAAACTAATACGTCGCTGGCCTGACTCAAGAGCTGAAATCGTTGATTGATCTACGCCAAGTTTTTTCGCAACGTCCTTCTGAGTTAGGCCGGCATTTCTGCGGGCAAGACGCAAGCATTTTACAAGCAAATTGTGATCTGAAGTGTAAATCGTAGATAGTGGCATAATGACGGTCATAGCTTACATTTGAAAAACGAATATTTGAAAAACGCATACTTCTAGTTTACTATTCTTTAAGAGCTAGGAACTAAGGTTAACGAGGAAAGGTCTCGGGATAAGAAATGAAAAAAATTCTGATTGTGGATGATGAGCCGGATCAACTTGGGCTATTGGTAGACGTTATGCAGGACAAATGTATTGTCCTGCAAGCAAATAGGGGCGATGAAGCATTGAAGATCTTTTTAGAAGAAAATCCCGATGCTGTCAGTTTGGACATTAGCCTGGCAGGGGCGCTGCAAGGGAATCATCTTTTGAAAATAATCAAGCACAGCCGTCCCGAAATTCCAGTTGTAATGGTCACCGGCTATAGCCACCTAAAGGGGCAAATGATAGCCTTGGGAGTCGATAAATTTATGCTTAAACCCGTTGATCCTGCGGAATTCTTAACCTTTTTTATCGAAAGGGGATTAATGAACGGAGCTTCATAACGCTTATGTGAATTTTGAAGCAGAAAAAAACAATATGAACAATCCGAAAGTAATAGAAAAATTGGAACAGGACGTAATGCAAATAGTTCGAGGACGGCTGAACTATATTCTTTCATTCTGTGATAGAGAGCAACCACTCTCCAAGGAGCATGAAGCCCAGCTGAAAGATAGTGTGCGTGAATACATTATTCTGGTCCAATCAAAATTTATCGAGGCCAAAGAATCATTTAAGTAAGAACTGCTCCGTTGGGGTTTAGATGGGTAACTGGATATATCGTTAAATCTTATTTGATTCCGCTGCTCGAAAGCTTCCTTAAAAAAGCTTGGGATTATCATGGATCTGAGAGTACAGCTCTGAATTGAAGATTAAACTAGGCCGACCTTTTTAATTGAGGGGATTGTTCGTTGAGCGCTCGCTCGATCGTATTAAGAAATAAATTTAGTGAAAATGGTTTCTGAACAATAAAGCAGACATTGGCTTTAATTAGGTCATGCTTGCTAAATTCCGTTGTGTTGGTGTAGGCGACAATAGCTAAATCAGGAAATTGCTCTCGCACATAAGGCAGAAAGGGCTTGCCCTCCAGCTCAGCCGGCACACGAAGATTCAATAGCAAACAATCAGGTTGATAATTTTTTATCAGTGACAGGCATTGACTAGCTGTTTCACAAATACAAGCATCATAACCCGCCGCATCTAAAAGCACTCTTGTCTCGCCTCGGGATTGAAGATCTTCATCCAGAATTAATATTTTCCCCTTGGGGCTACTCATATGTAAAAGTTAGCATTTGCATCATGGAGTACAAGCAGTTTATTTGATCATGATTCATTAAGAAGTGCTTTTGTTAGGATTGGTAGTTGTTTCTAAGACAAGTGCTGGCCTCGTAAATTGTTGAGATTATGTGATGAACTTTCATTTCCTGGAAGGCCGGTGCAAAAAATTTCGCCTCAATAAATAAGTTTTTATTTCAATATTTGGAACGGCAATTACAGCCGTAAATAGATTCTTCTGCTACTTAAATAACTCCCACCGCGACCTCACCCGAACTCTAAAAACTGCATTTTTGAAATTCGGTTCATTTGCCCTAAATTCCAAATGACATTTTTTGTTGGGTTTTCTAAAACTCAAAAAATATCAAAGCGAACAATTTAAAAAGAGTCTTATTGAAGAACTTCATTTATTTGAAGTCGAATAGAGTGATAGGAACTTCGACTAAATTATCCATTTTATTAACTGATGAGTTGGAAATAAATTTTAGAGGAAAAAAAAATAAAGTTGCCGGAAGTCTTGCGGTTGATTTTTTTATGTGCTAGCGTTGAATTCAAGCGAAAGTTTACAAGAGCGTGAAAGATCCAAATGAAAATTGAAGGGTTAAAAATATGGAGCAGTCCAATCCGATAGAAAATATGAACATCGAAGAAAAAAAGCATCTCAGTAATGAGATCAAAAAGCAGCTTATTGCGCGTGAATCTGGTACTTCGATGACGCTAGTAAGGAGAGCGTTGCATCCGGTTTGCCGGCGTACAGTGCCCATTTCAAAAAGGACGTTGATTGAGAAATTATCCGAAGACTATGAGTATCGTCCTAACCATCGGCCGATCAGAAGGCATCAGGCGCTTGGGCTAATGGTCCCATATTCAAAAGACGCCTTTTCAGATTCTTATCACACGCGCTCGTTAACGGGAATCGCAGAGAAGCTCCATAAAATTAAAGAGAAAACAAAATACAATATCCAATTCATATTTGCAGATGAGAGCGATTACCAGGATTTGCATACCTTTGCCCATAACCAACGGATTGACGGCCTTTTCATATTAATGTGGCATATGCATCCAAATTGTATTAATTGGATTTTGAAAGCGGAGAAACCTTATCCTGTGATGCTCTTCAATGAATATGATAAGACTGCAAAAGCGCATTTTGTCGTTGTTGATGTCGGACTCGGTGTTGAAAAAGCCGTGCATTATTTAGTCGAAAACAAGGGGAGAAAATCAATCGCTTTTCTCAAAGGACCAACTTTTAACCGGCACGATTCTGCAGAAGGACCCATTTCGGTGGAGTGCATTGATTCCCGGCAAAAATATGAAGGATTTGAACGCGCCATGCAGGTCTGCGGACTTGAAATTCGGCCGCAATGGGTTAAGGAATGCAGGGCCTATACAGAAGAGCAAGGATACCTTGCCGCGAAAGAGATTTTTAATGGAGAGAGAATTCCAGACGCTTTGATTACTTCGAACGATGCTACTGCGATTGGCGCGCTTCGGTTATTAAAGGAGAAAGGAATTGATTGCCCTGAAAAGGTGGCTGTAATTGGTTATGACGGTAGTCCCCAGGGCGAAAATACAGTACCGAAACTTACTACGATCCGGCAACCGTTGGAAGAGGTCGGAGCTGAAGCCGCCAGGCAGCTTGTTGAAATTATCGAAGAAGGATGTCTTGACATGGTGCAGGCGAAGTTCAAGTTTGATCCGGAATTGATTATTCGTGAATCAGCCTAATTTTGTATGCAGCAGAATCTGTGCGATTCCAAAAACTAAAACGCTAACTTCCGCACAGAAAACTCGAAAATGCGCAGTTTTCTATGCAATAACCTAAAAGGGATTTTAATAAAGAAAATTCGCTTTATTCTTTTTAAGTTACCGTAAATTTGTGCTTCAAGGGCCGCCAAGAAGGGGCCAGCACACATGTAAGCAACCCTGTCACGGGAAGTTACGTTACTTATGCACCGCCCCCAAATGGTAGTGCTTGAGGCGTCTTTTTTGTAACAGGTTTTTTTATGTTTGCATATTTTCGAGTTTTAGAAAGTCATATCAGCAGATTTAAAAGCAAATCCAGTACCAAAATGGAGTCGGCAATTAACAGTAAGTTCTTAACAAAGGAGGTCCACTGAGAACATGGGTCAAGCTGAGGAAACGAACCTACAAAAAATACGCGAGGCTCGACTTGAGGATATCACCAGAGAAGTTGGAAATGGTAATTTGCTGGTGACGGTCGTTAACCAAAAGATCGTCGCAATCCCCAAGCAGAGAATCGATGCGCCGAGCAAGCACGGCGTTCGCCGTGACATTTTTGTTGAAGAACCAATTCGGCTGATCGTAGCTTGACACGTACCACAATTCGGATGTTGGCTTTACGTCGGAAGGAGAAAGGGTGGCCGGCCCGCTAAACGGGAGGCTCCTTTCCGCAGTCCTGGCCGGGCAAGAGAGGCATCTGAGAGACGGGACTAAAGTCCCCTTTTCTCAATATCTCTATGCCTACGAAAGAAAAAATTGCCAAGGCGAAACTTGCGGCTCTGATTGCGGAGCAGGCCAGGGATGCGGGAAGTACCTGCGTCTTTCCGGAGAGGATCATGCCCAAGAAGGCAGAGAGTCCATCCTCTATTACGCCAAGTGAATACATCCAGCTAATTTTGGAGCTTGGCGAATTGAACCGCGAACAAATCGCCGAAGCAATGGGTATTGCGCCTGCATCCATCAGCCAGCATCGCTGGAGGGCATACAAAAAGCTCGGACCGAAGGGTGCCTCGCAATGGAAAAAAGTCTGCAAGACATTTAAAGTCCATCATCTTTCCTTTTTTACTGTCTCAGATTCCGAATCTGACCTTCAAACGGAAGAGAGTGATAATCACGCGTCCCTCTCTGTGTAGAAGCTTTTATGGTCATAAGTTCTTCATTTTAAACAAACTCTTTAAGGGAGCAGTAGATGTGGCCACACCTTATGGATGCAGAATCGCCATTGGCAATTTTGCTTTCAAAAAATCCATATTAGGAGAAACCCATGTCAGACCCTTTAGATGATTTTGAAATAGAGGAACCGGAGGTTGCTAATCCGGAGGATGATTTATGGCCAGAGGATAAGGAGAACCTGGAAAAGGCCATGAACGATTGCGTTCAGATTTTCGGCACTCCAGAGCAGGCTGATTCGGAAAAAGCGTTTGAGGCAATCGAGGTCTTTGAAGAAGTTCAGTCTTGTTTCTCCGATGCGAAAATTTCCGACCAAATCGGAGAAATCATAGAGCTTCTTCATGAGGTTTGTGACGAGGTCCTCAATTCGGAAGATGCCAAAGACGGAAAGCGGATTATTAAGGATCTTGCCGAGGCTTTAAAAATCCAATTATCCGGTTTGGATTGAGAGGGGGCCATGTCAATGAAACTGCATGAGCAGATATTGGAAAGCTATTTGCGGAATGCTTGCCGCGTTAAGGATCCCAAGATTCTTAACGCGGTGAGGCAGGTTCTTTCAGCCCAGGAACAGGGTAGTATCGAACCTCACGCTTCCGTCGTCACCCAAAAGAAACTGGTGGTCGTTGTGAAGCATCCTGAACGGCTGAAGGAGATCATTTTCATAAGGACAGGAGAACGCGGTTCCGGTAAGATTTATCGGTGCCGCTTAGCATTGAAAGGCAAGCAGAATCCCGGAAAGATTTGAGAGATTCTTGATGCTGAGATTATTGGCCCGGGGGAAACTAAGGGCGGCGCCTGTGGTCTGTTCGCAGATTTCCTTGTTTCTTTGGATTTTGATTTGGCCCTGGACTACATAAAAGAAAACGGGTTTTTGGGGATCCAGATAGCTTTTTAAGGAAGTCGCTTCACCGGAAGGAATTTGAATCCTTTTAACGTTGCCGGCCGTGCTTGGTAAAAGTTCTACGATAAAACCTTTGCGGGAGTCAAGAATTTCGGGTTTGTCCTCAACTGTTTTGGAGGAAATGAAACCAAAGTATTCATCGGCTGACACACCCAAAGCAGCGAGGAGTTTCAAATGGGTCGCAAGGTTACCTTCCTGGGATCCGTTTTCAATTCGCGCGATGCTGTGCCTGTGAACGCCCGATTCTTCAGAAAGGTGAACAATGCTTATGCCCTGGGCATCCCGAAGTTCTTTAAGTCGGCATAAAGGAAGGGATTCGGCTTTTTTCCGGTATTTTCGAAGTTTTTTTCTTTCGGGGATAGCTTTTGCTTTCACGAGTGTTCTCCTATTGATAAATCTGTCGGTTCATCCCTATGGATATTCATAGGGTATTTCGGCTACTTTAAAGGAAAAATGGACTTATTTTTCAAATTATCCTTGCTTCCAGGGCTTAAAAAGGCTATAATTATGTCCATATTGGACATAAGTATGTACATAAACCCTATGAAAATAGTGCATCATTTGAGTAAAAAAGTCAAGGCCTAAGCAGGGGAGGGAAAAAAATGACGAAACATTTAAAGCTGATTGGCTCGAAGGTGATCTCGATCGGGGCTGGGATTTTTTGGTGGTCTCGTTTTTTGTGGGCCATTGGTTTTTTAATTTTTGTCGGCCTCCTTGTGATTGATTTGTTCAGGATTCCTGTTTCTGTGAATAGTTCCCAGGAATACGCGCCTGAAAAAACTCTTTGGGAGAAAAAAGATCCTCATGATCCGGCAGTCATTGCGGAAGAGAAAAAGCTCAAAGAGTTGCAGGAGCATTGCCCGCATATTTATAAACATAACGGGCTTTTTCACTATTACTGTCCTATCTGCCGCAAGAAATTAACGAAGGACAAGCCCCCGCTTTGGCAAGTTTAGTGCGGTCTTATTTTCTTGCTTGTGAAGATATTTCTGCTTGAAGCAGAAGAAAGGAGCCTTGGGATGAATGAACGATTACAAAATGGAGGACTCCCGTTCTTGGTATCTTAAAGACAAACTTCCCGGTCATTGGACCCGTCTTGATTTTCAACCCCGCGATCTTTCGTGTTTGCGAATTCTTCTCGAACAAAAATTTCTTTCTCACGAACAAATCATCAACTCTATTTTTGACGGCAAAGAGCGGTATGCTTATTTACGGCTCTGGAAATTAAGACGTTTTGGTTTCCTGAAGAGGGTCCTGGGTTTTATCCCAACAGGCCTTTACCTTCCAACTGAACAAACCCATGATTATTTCAAACGGCAGTTTATCGAACTTCCCATGCCGGTCTCATGTCCTGATCCCCGCACGATTTTTCATGATCTTTTAGTCACGGACGTCCGGTTTCTCTTTCAAAAAATCGGTTTCGGAGCTTCGTGGAAAAGCGAGCGGGTGTGGCGGATGGGCCGCTCCATAAGGTTGTGGGCTCCTGATGCCGTCATCCAGGTCGGAGGGGACTCGTTTGCCGTGGAAATAGAACGGGTGCAGAAAGAGGACGTCCGCTACGAGGATATTTTTGTCAGGTATCAGGAAAATCCCGAGCTAACGGCTTGCCTTTATATCACAACGGAAAATCTTTTGAATCTTCTCATTGAGAAAGCGCAAAGATACCCGACTGTTTATTTCACGACTTTATCGGAACTTTTTGAAAAAAAGGAAAAGGCCAGCTTTCGCAATGCTCAGGGGAGTGTTTTAGAGATCGAAGAAAATCTGGAGTGCAATTTAGAGGCCGGAAATCGTAGAGAGGGTAAAGGAGAGTGATTCCCATTGGGGATTGAAAATCTTTTTAGCCGCAATCAAGAGAAAAAAAAGAGAATCATTACCTTAGAAGATCATGCCGTAGGCCGCAGGAAAGCCCGCCGAAAGCCTGGGATGTTTTACCTGGGAAGGGACCTTGAAACCGGCGACCCGATTTTCCTCTCAGACGAAGCGCGCAAAAAGCATATGCACATCGTCGGTGGTTCCGGGAGCGGAAAAACGTCTTTCATGAACTCTATGACATTTGGCGATCTTGAATGCGGCCGGGGACTGGTTTATATTTCGGGAAAAGGGGATACGACGACCCGTGACGCTCTTTATGGTTTTGCGAAATTCTTGGGCCGTGAAAAAGATTTCCGTTACTTCAGCCTGATTCATCCTGAGCTTAGCCACCGCTGGTCGCCCTTTGTCCGGGGATCCGCCACCCAAGTCAAAGATAAGTTGATTGGATCCATCCTTTGGAGTGAACCCTATTACAAGAAAACCTCGGAAGATGCAGTGCAGACCATCATGATGGCACTTTTTGATGCCGGAATGCGCTGCACGTTTCAGGACCTTGACATATTCTTGAGCGAAAAAGAATCCATTGATTTTCTGCTTACAAGAGTGAAAAATCCGATCGTCCGGCGCGCCCTTCAAAAATATCAAAAGAACTTTGAAAAGAATCTGAAAGAAATGAGAGGCTTTTCGGTTGATATCAGTCTTCTTATCACTTCCGAATTCGGACAACTCTTTGACACCGTAAACCCGGATATTGATTTCATCCGGGCTTATGAAGAAAATCAGATTGTTTACATTGAGTTAAATGTAAGGGGACTCTCCGAGACTTGCCGGCGAATCGGAAGAATGCTCTTAAAAGACCTGGCTTTTGCGAGCGATTACTTTGACACGCATTCGTCGGCCGGGGAACGCAAGTTTTTCCCCTGTTTTGTGGATGAACTTGACTCCTTTTATCATCATGATTTCGGGGCTTTTGCGTCTCAATCGAGGTCCTCCGGGTTTGCTCTTACTCTCGGTCATCAGTCCCTTTCCGGGAATCTCAAGGAATACGGGCCCGGGGCGCTCAATGAAATCATCGACAACACGAACATCTCGGTTTTACTCACGCAGCGGGCCAATGAGAGCGTTGAACAGGCCGCCAATATTAGCGGCACAAAAAAGGTGGTCAGCGAATCCTATCAGACGGAAGAAAAGCAGCAATTCTTGATGGCCAAAAAAGCCCCGACCGGGCAGGGAAACATCTTCCTTAAAAACGAATACAACATTGACCCGAATGCCATCCGCAGCCTTCAGACCGGCGAGGCCTACTGCGTTGTAAGCGAGCCTCCGATGCAGCACTTGGTCATGCTCAATTATGTGCCGCCCCTACCTCTTGACGGCGATTTTCCCAAAATTGAAGTCAAGACACCGGAGATTTTTGACCGCATCCCGCTTCCGAATTTCACCGATCCGAGCCCCGCATTCAAGAAAGCAAAAGTCCGCAAACAGACTCCTGCCAGTTGACCCATTTTCATATACTTCATTAATATACCTGCCGTCGATTTTTTTTAGGCCAAATATAGTAATGAAGTATATGAACGGCATTATGATTTCATTTTCATAGGTTTTGGCGAAGCCCATCCCGCGCAAAATTTCTCAACCCCCTGAAAATAAAACAGTTGCATCGTTCATTCTAGTCCGCTGCGCGTGACTAGCTTCCTGACCACCGCCCCCGCCCGATTTTAAAACGGTTAGCGGGTACGGTGGTCAGGAAGTCACTCACTAGATGCAAGTTTTATTTTCAGGGGGGTTGTATGGTTTTATGGTTATTTATTTTAAATTAATAAGTAATTAGTAGTGGTAGTGCAACAGTTAGTGGTGAATGCAATGGGGCGTGGAGCGTAGTGCAATGTAAGGGGTGTATTAAACGGGAATCGTAAGGCAAGAGTGTGTGGAGCGTAATGCAATGTCTGGGGCGTATTCGTCTGGATGAGTAATGCAAGAGTGGTGGAGCGTTTGACAATGTAATCATTTTTTTTCTCCGAATTTGATAGGCAATAATTGTGGAGCCGCGGCCGAAAGAGGTTTAAGTCTCGAAGACAAAGGGCGCCTCCCAATCCGGTAAAGCGCGGCTTGGGTCCCTCCCTTTCTCTTCTTAAGTTTTCCCCAATGCAGCGGGATTTAGCGAGACTCTTTCGCAAAAAGCGCGCAAGAGACTCGCTTAAAGCATAAAGCAAATTCAAAAGCAGCGGGTAGGCACGCCCATCCCGGAAAAGCGCCGGGATGGGACCCTCCGTGCCACAAGCATTAAGATTCCCCACCGCCCTCATTTTGTTTTTTTTAAAAGGGGAAAGCGTGCGTTTTTGGTGGACGCGCGAACCTGCCTCATACGAGACATTCCTTAAATTATAGCTATTAAGATTTGTGTGCCGAATCACGGACGGCGCTCAGAGTACGCCGTCGCTCGGTCGAGGACCTCGCTCACGCCAAAAAGCGGCGTGCCGGCTAGCGGAATCCCCCCAGGCCAGGATCGAAAAATTTCCGCCGTGAGCATAAACGGCCTCCTCCCCAATCCGGAAAAGCGCCGGATTGGGTCCCCTCCATTTATCCCTCCCGGAAAGCCCGGAAATTTTCCTCACCCTCCGGCCGGAGCAAAAAGCGCTCCGGCCTACGCCCTGCGCTCCGAGGAGCTGGTGCTCGGGTGGCCTGGGGGGAGTCCGCCCCTGCCTCTGGCAGGGCTCTGATTATGTTGCGCCTAAAAACGCACCCCCTTTTAAAAAAACCAAAACCTTTTTTGAGGGCGGTGGGGAATGTGGGTTGAAGCGAGGCGAAAGCAACGGAAGGTTGAGAACGCAAGCCGAGAGGTAGCGATCACAGCTTGTGAAAGCCGAACCCAAAACGCAAACCCCAACCGCCTGACAACACCCAAAAAAAGCAACATCACAGGGAGGTTTTAAATGGACGTAAAACAGGAGTTTCTTTTCAGCTTTCCAAAAAACGATAAGGAGGCAATCCGATTTTCAATCCGTGAGTTTAAAGGGCAGGTTTATTTTGAAGCCCGCCTTTTCTTCAAAAGCGATAAGGGCGAATGGCTCCCGACCAAAAAGGGGCTAACGCTTTCTATCGGGCATTACGGCGAATTTAGAAAAGGCGTTCAAAAAATCGGGGAGCAAGTCTCCGTTTTGGACAAAGCAGCATGAATACGCCTTCAAGTCGAGCCAAAGCACCTGTTATGCAGTATTCCTTGAAACCCGCTATTCAGGAACTTGAGCGAGCCTATCAGTTTTTTAATCAAGAACTTTTCGGTTCGGGGCTTGATTTGAATGTGATTATCACGATTCAAAGCCGGGGGCGTAAAAACGCCCTCGGCTGGCATTGGGCGGGGAAGTGGAAAAATGGCGATAAGACTTCCGTTGCTGAAATCAATCTTTCCGCAGAAGACCTCAAGACAGGCGACCCCTACGAAACTTTAATCCACGAAATGGCGCACCATTTAAATCATCAGCGTGGAATCAAGGACGTTTCAGGGAACGGCTACCACAACAAACGTTTCAAGGAAACCGCCGAATCCGCAGGGCTTCAAACTATCCCTTCTAAAAAAATCGGCTACATGACCGCATTAGGGGAACTAGCGAAAGCAAAAATTTTAGAGTTTAAACCACAAAACGAAGTTTTTGCCATTCTTCGCTTAAAAGAAATGGCTCGTCAGAAAACTAAACTTAAAAAGTGGTCATGCGGGTGTGGGGTCAATGTGCGGGTTGCAAGACCCGACTTTAACGCTACCTGCAATTCTTGCGGAACTCTATTTCAACTCATGGGAGGGGGGCGGTCATGAGCCTAAACCGTTATTACGGAACTCTGATGTATTGCACTTACTTACCGTTTTCGATTTATGCGCTAGACGAGAAAGAGGCGCTAGCGCAGTTACAAAAAAATAATCCTGAACTGCTGAACGAATCCGAGAAAAAAGAAATTTCATTTCATCTTACACGGATTGCCCAAGCGGACAGGGTAATTCTCATTAGAAAGGAAACAGCCAATGAGCAGAACGCAAATCAAGCCCCAAGTCCATGCAAACCTGATCGGATTTTACCAAAAATTCGGCGAAGCCGTCCGGTTAAGGAGCCGGTTTCGCATTCATAAGGCGCATGACCTTCTTTCATGTATGCAGGAACTTTTAATTCGCAGGGATTCGTGGGAATCCCGCAAAAAATAACAATAAACCGAAAGGAATACAAAATGGATAAGCGAATCATTGTTAATTGGGAACGCTACCAACAAGATGAAAAGTTTTTCCTGCTTGTAGAGGCATTTCTTTTTTGTGGATGGCAACCTGTTTTTGTGGAAGGGAGGCAGTCATGAGCGAAAAGGGGCTGATAGAAAAAGCATTTTCCCGCTACTTGAAAGACGGAGATTACGGAATTGATGTTTCGACAGGGTTTCCCTTGATTGTCCGTGATAACTGCCGACAGCATTTTACCCGTGTTTGTGAAGTGTTCGGATATTTTCACGAATTTGGTTCTGTGTATTCCAAAGACCTTCGTCCTCTGACAAAGGAAGAATTTGAAATGGCAAAGGAGCGAATGAAATCTCAATAAGTGAGCGTTTTCGAGTTTAAACCACAACTTTTTGACAAATGAAAGAGGTAAAGAAAATGGAAATTTCAAATATCAGTCTTGAGAAAATTGTACCTTCCAAAACGAATCCTCGCAAAAACTTTGACGAAGGCCAAATGAAGGATTTGACCGAGAGCATTAAGCAACGAGGAATTTTACAGCCTATTTTGGTGCGCCCGATTGGGGAAAACGGCAATCGAATTTTTGAAATTATCGCAGGAGAAAGGAGATTCCGTGCCGCGAAATCCGCAGGCTTGAGCGAAATCCCCGCGATTCAAAAAGAATTGTCGGATTCAGAGGTCATGGAGGAACAGGTCATTGAAAACCTCCAACGTTCTGACCTTCATCCTTTGGAAGAAGCAAACGGCTACAAAGGGTTAATGGATAAGCATGGGTACAGTGCGGATGATATCGCTCTCAAGGTTGGAAAGAGCAAAGCCTATATCTATTCACGCCTCAAACTGCTCGCCCTGTGCGCTCCTGCCAAGAAATATTTTTTGGAGGGGAGGCTGACGCCTTCGGTTGCTTTGTTATTTGCACGTATCCCGGATTTGAGTTTGCAAAAACAAGCGGTTGACGAAATTTTCGGAGAAGGGGAAGAACCGACTTACTCCCAAGTCCTTGACCATATTTCAAGGCGTTACATGATGCGCCTTGAGAATGCGCCTTTTGATTCAAAAAGCGCAACTCTTTTACCTAAAGCGGGAGCGTGTACGACTTGCCCGAAACGCACTGGCAATCAGCAGGAACTTTTTTCAGATATTAAGAGAGCTGATATTTGCACGGACGTTCTTTGCTTCCAAAAGAAAAAGGAATCGGCTTGGGTATTAACTGCAAAAAACGCCAAAGAGCAAGGCCTTTCGGTCATTGAAGGCGCAGAAGCCGACAAGCTTTGTCCTTACGGACATATCGAGCAGTCCTCCGGCTACATTGATTTTAATGCTCAATGTTACGACGACCCGAAAGGGCGAACATGGAAACAAATTTTAAAAAAATCGGCTCCTCCAGTTACTTTGCTCCGCAATAAGCGGGAAGAAGTCCATGAGATTGTCCGAAAGACGGAACTTATCGAGGCCTTGAAAAAGTCAGGTGTTGAACTCAAGAAAGAATCTTCGGACGGCAAAATGCGCGAGAGCATGGCGAAGCAACGGCAACAGGGCAAACTAAAACAAGCGGTTGCTTTCAAGGCCGTCGAGGTTGCGGTCAAAAAACTTGAAGGCTACGACCTCAAGGATTTTTCAGCCTTGATTATGCCCCTTGTGTTTCGCAATGCCAACTATGAGGCGCTTTGGGTGGTCGCAAAAAGAAGGGGGCTTGTTCAGAAACGCTCCGAGGACAGCAAGGCAAAGTTACAAAAGGAAATTGCCAACTTGAGCGAAGCCCAACGCAAGGGATTTATTGCCGAGCTTTTGGTTTCATGTGAGCGGTGGTCAAGTTATAGCGGGTTCGGAGAGAATTTTAAATTTCTCTGCAAAGACACAAATATTGACCTTCAAAAAATCGAAACGGAAGTCAAAGTTACGCTCAACCACGCCAAAAAAAGAAGGTGAGCCATGCAAACGATTGATACCGAACTCAAAAAAGAAACTGAATTTTCCCTTATCCGGTTTGAGGGGCTTACGGCTTTTACGGATATTCACGTGATTCGAGAAGATGTTTTGATGTTTCTTTCTCTTTTTGGTTCCCGTGTTTCCGTCAGGGCTATTTGGAGTGCCCTTTTTGAAGGCGCGAACGTCAGTCTCGGAAATGAAACCTTGAAACTGGACAGTAAAGCGAAGTGGCACGTGCTTCAAAAACTGACGCCTTCGGGGGTTCTTCATGCAATCTGTTTGCCTGACCTTCTTGAAATCGCCAAAGTGCGGGATGAATTTCTTATCTTGGGTACGACACGGGAGGAAATGGAGTGGCGGTTTTTCTTGTACCTTGACCGCATTTCCGAAACGCCGATTAGCCCCGAATGGTGCTCCTGGATTTTTAAAAAGGCACTTTGTGATGAAAAAGCCAAGTGGCTTAAGGCCATGAATCTTTTTGCGGTGCAATACCGCCATGATGAAACATGGCTTGAAGGGCAGATTACGGATTTCTTGAAAAGAAAGATGAAAATTGCAGTTTAAACTACAAAAAGGAGACTAAAAATGGAAACCACAGAAAAGAAAAATGGGAATGCAAATAGGGAATTTTGGTTAAACAACATGCAGAGAAAGGCACTCGCCGATTCGATCAAAGTGCACTATCAAGTTCTGATTGATGAAGCGAGGCAGAAAAAAGAATCGGAGCAGGAAACAGCCGTTGAACACGCCCGCAAGCGGTTGGGGTATCACCTTTTGAAGAAGCGGATCAGCGGTTTGGAAGATGAGAAGAAAGACCTTGAAAATAAGTTGTATGAACTTGGCTTTGATTCAGGCGGAAATTTGCGGACGATTTATGACAGCAAAACAAACCAATATGTTCCGGCTGTTTCTGACGCGAAGCGGTTAATTGAAGGAAAATCGAATGACGCAACCAAACTGCTTGAGCGCGAGCGAGATCAGAAGGTCAATAAAATCCTGCTTGCCACTTCCATCAAGGAAGCAAAGTTGCTTATGGATTTTTAGCAGACGCTTCGGCAAGCGGGTATTGAATTCTAGCGGAGGTAATTATGGAAACGAAACGGGAAGGGATAAAAGACGCAATCAGAGGCTACCTGCAACTTCGTCTCGGTCAGAAGTTGGATAGCGCATACGAACACGCTTGCGAAATCGCCGATCTGATTTTTATTGCTCTCGGCGTTTCGGAAGAGGAACAAGACGAGCCGTATGAAATCCCAATGCCGCGCATACTTCCTATCGTGGAGGTTAATGGGAAGCACTATTTCAAAGACGAGAGGCTTCGGCAACTTCGAAACGTAAAAAAACCGCATGATTTCATCAATTTTTAAGTGCGAGAGGAGATTAGAAAATGAAAGTGGTTATTGTTGAAGGTGGTTTAGTTCAAAAAGTTTATTCTGATCGGCGGGAGAAAATCCATGTCTTTGAATATGACGGTGAGGACGAGGGAGAACAGACGCGCGAAGCAGAAGAAGCAAGAGATTTAATCAAAAAATACAAGTTAAAGAAAATTTATTAGAAAGGAGAGCCGCTATGCAAGCAAGAACAAGAGATCATCTTCCAAGATTTTGGGAATTGGCTCAAACACGGGTCGAAGCAGCCGGCCGCAAAGATAAAGTCATTAACCTCAAAATAACGATTTTGACGGCGAAAATGATGATTGAAAAAGAGAAGGGAGAAATAACTACTTTTAGCGAACTTCGGGCGAAGAATCGGGAAAGGGTTTTGGAGGCCATTGTAAATGGCGTAATGCAGGATGAACGCTATGCCGAGGCGGTTGCAAAGGCTTACGCAAATACATTAACGATTGATGAAATTATCGAAATGGTGCACACACCCGCATAACTAAAGGGGGCTTTTATGAGAACCGCAGGCAAACAAAAAGCAGGTTTTTACCCAACGCCTAATGAGGTTGTAGAAATGATCGCAAATTATGTCCAGCGTCCTTTCGCGGGTGGGGCTTACAGATTTCTTGACCCTTGCTGTGGAACAGGGGAAGCGCTTCAAATTTTTTCTAACCGTCTTGGTGTCCGTGAGACATATGGCATTGAGCTTGACGAGGAACGCGCGAAGGCGGCGCAGATGATTTTAAAACAGGCGCTTTCTGGAAGTTTTGAATCTTTAAGAAGCATTTGGAACGGTTTTTCGGTGCTATTTCTCAACCCTCCTTATGACTTTGATGAAGAGACAAAGCGCCTTGAACATAAATTCCTTGTCAAAATGACGCCATACTTAAAAGCGGAAGGACTTTTAATTTTTATTATTGCCCAGAAAAATCTTATCAAAGAAAGCGTCCGTTTTCTTGCCGCTCATTACGAGAATATCCAAATTTACAGATTCCCCGATCTCTTTTTTGAGCGCTTTAATCAAATCGTTGTTTTTGCGACAAGGCGCCCGGCAGTCATAAAGGATATTTACTTGGAAAGAAAACTCAATGAATTAGCCTTCCTCCCGCCTGCCGAAATTCCAGTTCTTAAAACGAACTCAAAGGCAAGTTACCGCCTTGTGGAAGGAGCCGCGAATTTTGTTTTTTACTCGGATGAAATTAACCCTGAACTCGTAGTGAGCGAAATCCGCCTTAGCGGTCTTTTTAGTGAGGGGAGAACGCACGACCTTCTTTTTCCGAAACTGCAGCCTGCTGTAAAGCCACTCATGCCGCTTCGAAAAGGACATTTGGCCATGTTAATTTCAGCCGGTTATCTGAACAACGCCCTTTTGGAACACAAGGGAAGGAAGCTGCTTATCAAAGGCCGGTGCATAAAAGAGCAAATTAAATTTGAAGAAACTCGTGAGGATATGGAAATTGTGATCGAACGGGATGTTATCAAAACAACGATCAAGGGTCTTTTTCTTGATACGGGCGAACTCATTAAGATTGAATAAAAAAGAGGGTGATCTATGAAACTGGCCGAATTTCTTGAAAACTATAAAGAAAGTTTGAATGAGTTGGTGCTTCAACAGTTTAAGCCGAAATATGATTTTAATCCTTCACGGTTTCTGCCTGCGATAAGAACGCTCAAGCGTTTGCCTTTTCCAGCGCAAGTGCATTCGATTGCGGCGCTTGCAGGCGAACTGACAAATGGTTCACAGTCGGCGTTTTTGTGTGGAGAAATGGGGTGCGGAAAGACGTTGGTTTCAATCGCGGGAGCTTACGTTGGAAATTTTAAAAAGGTG
>Ga0209515_10000639_pt1 | contig 62062 bp, 59 predicted proteins | sample Subgroupgradi54m_FD_187454 | JGI IMG/M metagenome (GOLD analysis project Ga0209515, IMG submission 187454) | Subsurface groundwater microbial communities from S. Glens Falls, New York, USA - GMW60B uncontaminated upgradient, 5.4 m (SPAdes)... ...
ATGCGTCGTGTTTGCTCGTCGAGACGCAAGGCAAGAGATCGGAACTTCTCCCGAATCGTCGCTTCGACACCCATGCCATCATCATAATAGATCCCGGACTAAGTTGCTATACTTATTTTATCGCAGACACTTAAGGTCGATTGTGAAAGGCGTAGTGTCCTAATTCATGCCCACTGGAGGAAGTACGACTGGCTCGAAAGTCACTCCACGTCTCATTGTGAGCCGAAGGCGAAGTAATCTCGCATTGTTGCACTGAGATTGCCACGCACCCTACGGGTGCTCGCAATGACGGACGAAAGAAGGGATTGTGCGGCCCGGATTGTGGGCTGAGATTACTCACCCGTACCCTGCTTTAGGGGAGGCTTGCCCTTAGAACGTGAAGACGGCCCCCTGACCCGCTTGCCCTTGTAATGGAACGTATCCACAAGGCTCCCGCTGGGGTCCATGAGAAAGGCAGTGTCTTCTCTCGGGTCCCACACTAGCTCGGAACAGTGGACGACCAGTTGTTCCCTGCCATCAACTCCATCCGGTCCACTGTCGCCGGACACGATGACCGTGTAACCCGGATCTACGCTCACGTCAGGGAAGAGGCATCGTTGGCCTCCTTCACTCGACAGCACATAGCCCGCCAGCCTGATCGGAGCGTTACTGAGGTTTGCGATCCGAACGTAGGAGGGGTGCTGGTCGTCCTTAGTCGGATCAGCAGGGTGAACGTTGGTGATTTTGAGGTCTCTTACGCGACCCCGGGCGGACCAGATACCGACCTTGCGTTGTTGCGCCTCGGCTTGGAGCCGAAGGAGCAAGGCGTGATGCTTCCGATTAGGCCCTATAAAGAAGGCATGCGCCAAGCCCTCCTGAACCAACCTGGCATTGACCATCTCGTTTCCCACATAGATATAGGCCAGGACCCGATCACGACCGTCGGTTCTCTCCTGATCGAACTCCAATCGGATTTCTCGTCCCAAGACGAGAGATTCGTTGGACCGTTTGGCTTTCAAATAGAATGGCTCCTGAAACTCTGGCGTGTTGATGCCCAGATACCGAACTGTGCGGCCATCTTCGAGAAGAATGGTATCCCCATCGTAGACCCGCTTGACTCGGACGAGTTCCTCTGGGGCTGATGGAGCGGCGAGAGCGGCAACGTCCTCGCCATGAGTGTGTCTTTCAAATCCGCTACTACAGGAAGTGAAGGACAGCACCCCGATAAGAACCAGGAGTGACGGCCACAGGCGGCGCCAACTCATCCACCAGAGACTCGATCGATCAATCCATTTCGGAGTACGTCTCATACCTGATTGTGGTTAAGCGGAAGGGGATGCAGGGACGGCGGCACGAAAACCTCAAGCATGCGCCAACTCGGTAACTGCCTTCAGTTGCCGGCCCATGGCCGCCTCGGCGGTTTTCAGGTCATAGGTCGCTTGCAAGTTGAGCCAGTATTGCGGCGACTGACCGAACGCCCGGCCGAACAATAACGCCAATTCCGCCGTCACTGGGCGCGCGCCGTTTACAACGTGCGACACCCGCATGGGAGAAACGCCAATGGCACGAGCGAACTGCGCTTGAGAAATGTCCAGTTCATCGAGTATTTCGCGCAGGAACTCTCCCGGATGCATGGGCAGTAAACCGTTCTTCAACATCATGATCTCCTGTCAGTGATAGTCAACAATCTCGACATCGAACGCATCGCTGCTCTCGAAGCGGAAGCACACGCGCCATCGGTCGTTAATGCGGATGCTCCATTGGCCGGCGCGGCCATGCTTCAAGGCTTCCAACCGGTTCGAAGGCGGTAAGCGCAAGTCTTCAATCCGAGTCGCGCCATTCAATTGCGTAAGGCGCATCGCAGATCGAGTCTGAATGGCCGGAGGAAAGCGGCGCGATTTGCCTGTCGTGTAGAAGCGTTCGGTTTCGGCATCGGCGAAAGATCGAATCACGACACAAACATAAACTATTCGTTTATGTTTGTCAAGCATGGATTTCTTTCATTGTAGTCTCATGGTGGGGAATTTGGTAGCGAGGTTAGCGTGCAGTTGCGGTTGCTGGGGGCGTTCGGCGAGAACGGCGTTCACGACTACTTAGGGAAATCAGCGTGCGAGCGGCACAGCGGCCAGAGATCCGCATCGCGAACAGTCAGGGCGGAGGGCGGTCAGGAGGTTACCGGTGAACCTGAATCCGGGAGAGTCGGCGATACCCTTTTGCGGTTCATGCTCCGGTCGGCCTCGGGCCATGTTTCGCAGGAGATATCCCGATCAAAGATCGCATTCAGTGCAAGGGTGAGGGCGAGCGATGCCTTATTTCTGAAGCTGACTAATCGTTGCAGGTGTGCCATCCGGTACAGCCACCACCCAAGCCGACCATGGAACTTGATGCCCAGCAGATTGACAAGCGCCATCCCGCACCCGAGCCCAACGATATTGCCGGTAAAGTCAAACCGAAACGGTTCCCTGGATCTCCCCTGGAGGGTATTGATAATATTCCCGGCGGCCCGGACCCCCTGGCGGATTGCAACCGGCGCCAAGGCTGGATACGGTTGTCCTTGGCGTTGGTTCAAGACGGATGCGCCATCCCCGATGACATATACCTCCGGGAACTCTGGGAGCTTGAGGAACTCATCGACCACAATGCCTCCCTGCGGGCTTTTGGGGGCGGGAAGCTGGGCTAATACAGGATTGGGGATGACGCCGGCCGCCCAGATGAGGGTCCGCGTAGAGATGCGCTCGTAGGCATCGAACTCCACATGCTCCCCGCTTGCCCAGGTCACTTGCGTGTTCAGTCTGACCTCAATCCCCCGTTTTGTCAGCTCCTTCTGACCGGTCTCGGCCAGCTCGCCGGCGAAGTGGGGGAGGATCCGATCGCCCTTCGAGACCAAAAGGATTCTGATCTCGGATGGGTCCACTGGATAGTATTTGAGCAGGGCCGTCCGGATCAGATGGTCCAGCTCAGCGACCACCTCGACCCCGCACGGCCCAGCTCCGGCGACCACCAAGGTGAGGAGCTGACGCCGGCGGACCGGGTCTGTCTCGACTACTGCTTGTTCAAAGAGTCTGATGATGTGATTCCGGATTATCAGGGCATTGTCAACAGAGTTGAGCGTCAGCGCGTGAGCCGCGATGTGGGGATTACCAAAGAAGGAGGGCGCGCCGCCCAAAGACACAATCAGATAATCGTAGGGAATGGCCGTGGTCTCCGTACGGACCGTGCGCTTCACAAGGTCGAAGTCCTGCACCGCCCCTTGCATGAAGCAAAACTGTTCTTTCTGGGCAAGGAATCGGAAAGGGTAGGTGACATGCGCCCGGCCGAGGGTGCCCGCAGCCACCTCAGGCAGGAACGGGGTGAAGGTGAAATAGTTGCGTCGGTCCACAAGGGTGACCTGGGCCAAGTCAGTTCCGGCCAACTCCCTCTGAAGCGTCATGGCAGCGTAAAGGCCGCCGAACCCTCCTCCGAGAACAACGATCTTTGCGGGCTTTCGAGTCATGCGATCATTCCTTTCATCCGCCGATTCGTCCAAGAAGATGAAAATAGAAACGCCAGATGCGTGAAATGTCGTCTTATCATCCGATTTGCGCAAGGATATGGGGATAGAACACCAGCATCGTCCCGATCGCGGTGAGGATTAACACCAGGACGAAGCCCAGCATCTGTGTCGTAAGGCACCACGTCATAATCTTTGGGTCCTCCTGAAGATACTGAGGCTTCTTACGGCTTTGCCAGAGGAATGCGCTATAGATGATCACCATGAGCAGAGCCAAGATGACCTTAACGTAGAGCCACTTGCCCAGAGGGGAGTCGAAAGCGACCCAATAACCCGCCAGCACATCCCGGATCCCTGTCGCTATGGATAGGAGAACGAACATCAATCCTGCGGCGGTATTAAAGCGCGTGAGGCTGTAGATCCGGTTCTCGAAGACCGAAGTAGCCAGCCCTTTGAACAGCCAATAACACATCGTCATAAAGGCCATCAAAAGTAGGGCGATAGGTAGGTGCACGGAGAGAGGGTGAACGACTCCTTGCATCTCGTATTTCCTTAAACTATGCAACGATTACAGATCACGGTGTAATGCACTTGAGGCCTTTTCCCATTTTTGATCCCTTTGCTGGCAGAGGATCCTAGTCTCGGAATGGCATACTCTCACTCTTCACTGCGTCCTCCCGGCGACCTCTTCGCTCAGCAAGATGGCCTGAGCGATCTCGGCCATCGATCGCCGTCGGTTCATGCTGGCTTTTTGAATCCGACCGAATGCCTGCGGTTCCGAGATCTTCTCTCGTTCCATGAGGATTCCTTTTGCGCGTTCGATCAGCTTCCGGTCTTCAAGGATCCGCTTCAAGTCTGCATTCTCTTTCCTGAGGGCGTTGAACTCCTCAAACCGGGAGATGGCGAGTTCCATCGCCGGCAACAGCTCCTCTTCGCGAAGCGGCTTCACCAGATAGGCCATCACGCCAGCCTCTTTGGCCCGCTGGATCACCTCCGGGTTGAGGTGGCTGCTCAGGATGATGATGGGGAGGGCATGAGTCTCCAGGATCTGGGCGGCTGTGGTCAGGCCATCCAGGTCCGGGAGACCCACCGCCAAGAAGAGCACATCGGGCTTCAAAGCTTGGGCCAGGCGAATCGCCTCGGAGCCGCTCGACCCTTCTCCCACCACCTCGAACCCAAGCCGCTTCAGCGCTTGGCCTAGAGTCGTCCGCGATCCAAGGCTGTCATCAATGATCACCACGCACTTTTTGGGCATCATCCAGTGACCACGCTCGTTGAGTAGCAGCGATAAAAGGCTACCAGGGAAGACGTTACGATACCCCCTTTACTGTCTTGGCCATGCTCGGTGTAAACGAGGGTGTGGCCGGCTGGCCGGCCGGGATGTGGTGGGCTGGAAGCACCGTAAAGTCGGGATACGCCAGGGCGCCCACCTCAGGCACATCGAGCCCTTCGATCTCCACGTCTGCGGAAACACGAATCCCCATCACAGCATCGAGGATCTTGAAGAACGCAAAGGCAACAGCAAAGACAAAAACGAGGCAGGTCAGGGTACCGACCGCCTGGGCGATAAATTGACTGGCATCGCCATAAAAGAGGCCCCGGACCCCTCCAGGCACACCGTTCCACCCATCGCCATAGACACCGTCAGCAAACAGGCCGAGGCTCAGGACGCCAAAGGCGCCGCAGACACCGTGAACCGACACAGCGCCGACAGGGTCATCGATCTTCAGGGTCCGCTCGACGAAGAAGACGCTCAAACAGACCAGCACCCCGGCAATGGCGCCAATGAGGAAGGCCGAGACCGAATTCACGAACGCACAGGGGGCCGTGATCGCCACGAGGCCGGCCAGCAGCCCATTGGCAACCATGCTGGGATCGGGCTTGCCATACTTGAACCACATAAAGAAGGTAGCGGCCAAGGCCCCCGCTGCGCTGGCCAACATGGTGTTGACAGCAACCACCCCGATGCGCAAATCGGTTCCGGCGAGGGTACTTCCTGCGTTAAAGCCGAACCACCCGAAGGCCAGGATGAAGGTACCGACGATCGCCATCGGGATATGATGGCCGGGGATAGCGTTGGGTGTCCCGTCCTTGTTGAACTTACCGATGCGGGGACCGAGGACGATGGCGCCGGCCAGGGCCGTGACACCCCCGACCATATGCACCACGGAGGAACCGGCGAAATCGACGTGGCCGTGGCCCAAACCGAAGTTCTTGCCCAGTGTTGCCAGCCATCCACCGCCCCAGACCCAGTTGGCATATAGCGGATAGAGGATAGCCGAGATGAAGAACCCATATACGATGAATGAGGAAAATTTCCAGCGCTCGGCCATTGATCCAGTGGGGATGGTTGCTGTGGTATCCATGAAGACCATCTGGAACAGGAACAGGGTGAAGATGGCGGCATCGTACGCGATCCCTTGCAAGAAGAATCCCTTGGTGCCGAAGAGACCGAAATCCTTCCCAAGCAGACTGATGGTGAATTCGCCGTCCAGACCAGCGGTACCGTTACCGAGAGCGCTCAGGGCGCCAACCCCACCCATCTGGAGGCCGAAGCCCAGCACCCAATACCCTGTCATCCCGATGGCATAAACCAGGAAGTTCATCAGCATCGTATGGGAGGCATTCTTGGCGCGGCAAAAACCGGTCTCGACCATGGAGAAGCCGGCTTGCATGAACATGACCAAAAACCCAGCGATGAGTGTCCACACCATGTTGATGGCGATCTTGTTATGACCGGCCGTCTCCGCCACCTCCTGGAGGGTCGGTTTGCCGACCTCCTTCGCCGTGACATCGGCAATGGTTCCGGTCGCTGTGCCGGCCGGGTCTGGGGCCTTGGGTGCTGCCGGAGGCGGTGGGGCAGGGGCTTCGGCGACGGCTGTCGCTGCCGGTGCCGGCGCCTCCTGGGCCCAGAGGGTGGTTGCCAGGCCGAAGAACATCAACGCCATGAAGGCCAAGGCCGGAACCTCTTTTCGTCTGAGATGCGCTAACATTGCTGACCTCCTGTACCTCCGGAGCGTGTCCACACGCCGTTGTGGGATTCGGGCGGCTGCCTCTGCCTTGAGGCAGCCGCCGTCGCCCGTTGCATTTAGAACTGATAGATCAGCTCGCCCTGGATCGTATTCTGTGAGTTGGCATTTTGTGTTCCGTTGTGTCTGTCGAACACCAATTTGTTGTTCTTTGCCTCATCGTGGCGGTACTCAATACTGGCAAAGAGGTGATCGAACAGCTTATACCTGCCGGTCAGTGTCGTCTCCCAGACCTCCAGCTTACTACCAGGCGTTGCGCCTGGGAGCCTGAAGCCATCCTGGTCCTTAAAGTACTCACCCCGTACGCCAACCGACAGTCTGTCGGTCACGTCGTAGACAGCATAGGCCGCCACCGCGTGCCAGATCGCGGTCTGGCCGTCATCTACGAAGGCTTCCTCCTGCCGCCCATAGTCATAGTTCAGCGTGAGCGTGAGGGGCGCGATCGGCTTATAGGTGGCGATCAAGTCAATCAGACCTCGCTTTGGGCCATTGCGATTAATGTCACGAGTAGGGTCGAACGCATTAGAGACTTGCTCAGCCCCCCATGACCCGCCAAGGGTGAGCGTGAAATCCTTGAGGAAAGGAGGCGTGATGGTCGCCATGCCGTGAAACGATTTGCCTCTGTTGTTGTCGTCCGTGTTGTCCCAGCCGTTCACGATGCCAAGGGTTGTCGAAAGCCAGTCAGTGACAGGATAGGTCGCCATGAGACCGGTGTGAGTGAACGGGATCGCGTAGGAAAAGGCCATCGACCGGGAGATATTAAAATTACCGGTTCGGCGGATTACCTCAGCGCCATGGAGGGTCACGAACTTTCCGCCTTTCAGGTCCAGGCCCTTACCGATCGGTACCTTGTAGGTCACATAGGCCTGCGTCAGGTCAAAGGGCTCCGTCTTCGTGGGATCATCGCCGCTGTCGATGCCGAGGCCCAGGGAGTGAACCTTCTTCGCGTCCCGTCCAAAAAGTACGTCCACCCCAAAGCCGATTGGTGAAGCCTCGGTCGTCGGTTTTTCCACATAAAGCTCTGCCTGGTTGATATCAAACTGATTCGCCTTGTCGTCAAAGAGCCTGAGACCGTTGTTCTGACTCTTCGGGTCCCTAAAGTTATAGTTGTAAGACACGGCGACGTGCCCCCCAAAGTTCCAGTCCTTCATGGTGGAGAGCAAAGGCACAGTCTTGATCGTCTCCTCAATGCTCCTGACCCGATCGCTGATGCTCTGCGGCGCCTCTGCTGCTCCAGCGAGGGCCCCCGGCGCTGGTGCGGCAGCCGGAGTCGGTAGAGCCCCAGCCTTTGCGCCAATCATTTGCTCCAGTCGTTCCAGCCGTTCTCGCAGCTCTCGAATTTGGCGATCCTTGTCGTCCTCCGCCCATGCCGCAGGTACCGCGATTGCGGCGGCGAGGAGGAGCGCTCCACTAATTACTAACCTGGTTACCGTCAGATGCTTCAACTTCCGCATTCTCATCGATCCCTCCCCTCATTGGGTTTGACTACTTAGAAAGTCTCCGATGACCGAGTCGAATGGATATGGTTCGCAAGAAGTGGGCCAGCTTTCGCCAACACCAGATTACCGGCAGCGCTAGCGACAGGAAGCGGAGCGAGAAAAAGGGGGGAGCATTGGAAAAACGAGGTGTTAGGTGACGAGCCTTGAAGGCAAATGGTTCTCGGGCTGTTGTGCAAGAAGCGGAGTTACTTTCAAAAATGACAAAAATGTCATATTCGTCAGGAGGGTGATTGGTTATCTTCTAGGCAGGGCGACAAGGGTGATGCTTAAGAGAGACGCACAAGGGGGGGTGTGAGGTAGGGGCAGCCCTCGTGGCTGCCCTAGTTACTACCTCAAGAGGTTCTCAACCCGCGTCCGCGAAGCCTTGTTGGCCCAGTCATGGTATCCAACCTCCTTGGTGCGAATGATACCTTGGCGGTCGATCAGAACCGAGACAGGAAGCCCGATAACCCGGAACTTGCGACTGACCTTCATATCAGGGTCGAGCGCTATGGGGAAGGTGAGGCGAAGCTCCTTTATGAAGTCGCGGATCTCTTGCTTGGCGTCGGGCTCGATGTTGACAGCGAGAATCTCAAACCCTTTTGCCTTGTACTCCGAATAGATCTGCTGCATCGTCGGCATCTCCAACCGGCAAGGGGGGCACCAGGTGGCCCAGAAGTTGATCAGCACAACCTTCTGGCCGCGAAACTCCGAGAGCCGAACGGTGTTTCCCTCAAGTGTCCTGAGCGCAAAGTCCGGAGCGAAGTGTCCCTCGTCGGGCCGCACATCAGCCGCCCATAGGTCAGTTCCGCCTGGCGTACCACCTATTACGAGTCCGAGAATGATGGGGATGATAGCTATCGGGGATAGCAAACAGAAGAGATAGCGTCTCATATGCTCGTTCTTCTCTTCATAGCTCCATGTTGTCAGCCACCGCATGGCTTTTGCCACGATTGAAACTACCGGAAAAACCGCCGCAGGTCAAATCGTGATAGACAATTAGGGGGTGAAACGATTGACCTGCGGCGCTCGTCCGCCTACAATAAGACCGGCGTTCGAGACTTCCCCCGTTTCGTTATCCCAGGGTAGCCATGTTGCCGGAGCAGTTGAAAGCCATTCCCTATTTCCAGGACCTCGATGCGCGAGCGCTGGAGGACATCCGGGCCAATGCATTCGAGATGCGATTGCTGAAGGGACACATTCTATTTACGGAGGGGGAGCCGGCCCAGGCGATGTACGTGATTCAGTCCGGCAAGGTAAAGATCTTCAAGCTGTCCCCCGACGGACGTGAGCAGATCCTCCGGATTGCGGAGACCGGCGATTGTTTCAATGAGGTCCCGATCTTCGATGGTGGGCCGAACCCCGCCAACGCCCAGGCGGTGGAGCCGGCGGCGCTCTGGGGCATCCGGCGGGAGGGGATGCGGCGCCTGGTCGAGGAGCACCCTGCCATCGCGATCGGCTTTCTCAAGGCGTTTGCGGGGAAGCTCCGCTACTTTACCCGCAAGGTGGAGGACCTGTCCTTCCGCAGCGTGACAAGTCGCGTGGTCAAGTTCCTCTTGGAAATGGCCGAGGATGACGGCAGAGGAGGTCTGCGCCTGAAGCAGCAGTTCACGCAACAGGAGATAGCGTCCGTTGTGGGAACGGCCCGAGAGATGATCGGCCGGGCCTTCAAGGCCCTGGAAAAGGAAGGAGCCATCAAGCTCGATCGTCACCAGGTCATCATCGTAAGCCGGGCCGCCATGATTCGCCTGCTCTGACCTCACCGTTGCCCTTCTTGTAATGCGTGAGACTAAAGTCGCAGACACCCCAGAATCAACCCCCCTATACTACAATAGTCGCTGAGTAAGCAACCCGAGAAAAAAGGAGGCAAAAGACTTATGACTAACGAGACCGGCTGCCATGAAGGGCACGTCAGGCCAACGCCCGAGACAAAGGCCTGCGACGCCCAATCGACGGGTACGCCAATGCCCGAGGTACTTCGAGACCTGCCCGATGATCGCCTGGTGATCCTGGATATTCGTGAACATGTGCGGGGAGGCGAAGAGCCGTTTCAGAGGATCATGCAAACCGTCATGTCCCTCCGAGACGATCAGGTACTCAAGCTCTGTAATATCTTCGAGCCGGTACCGCTGTATGGCGTTCTGGCGCAGCGGGGTTTCGCTCACTGGACGCAGCGGCGTGGCCCTGAAGACTGGTGCATCATGTTTTATCGAGCGGGGGCCGAGGCCGCGACCTCTCCGGCGCCCTCCACCGCATCGAGGCCAGCGGAGCCTGTCGGGAACGCCATTGTCGTTGACGCCCGTGGACTGGAGCCACCGCAGCCGATGGCAAAGATCCTGGAGAATCTCCCTCGGATCGCAGCGGGTGGAAAGATCCTGGCCATAACCGACCGGCGGCCGATGCTGCTCTACCCGAAGCTGGAGGAGCGGGGCTTCGTCTTCTCCACCGAGGAAACGATGCATGGCTGGTTCGAAACCCGGATCTGGAAATAGCGCCCCGGCCAGGCTGCCATCCCTCTGGGTGCCGCTGCGCTATTTCGTGACGGCCCAGGTAGCCTTCGTGACCGCCATGCTCTGGGCGCCATGGCAGGTCAGTAATCTGCTGGACTTCTACTACCAGGGGCATGACCTCGCCCTCACCCATCTGCTGACTCTTGGGTGGATCACGATGACGATCATGGGGGCGTCGTTCCAGTTGGTCCCGGTCGCCCTGGAGACCACGCTGTGGAGCGAGCGCCTGGCCTGCCGGCAGTTCTGGATCATGCTGTTAGGTGTCGCGATTATGGTGAGCCATTTCTGGATCGGTCATCACGAAGGTTTGGCATTCGGCGCCGGCCTGGTACTGGTTGCCGTAATACTCTTCCTGATCAATATGGGGCGCACGCTGTGGCAGCTCCCCCACTGGGACATCGTGGGGCGACATATGGCGGCCGCGCTCGTCTATCTGGCCTCCACCGTGATCATGGGAAACCTGATGGCGCTCGATAAGATTTTCGACTTCTTAGGAGGTCAGGTCCTGAGTACGATCCACGCCCACGCCCACCTGGCCGGTATCGGCTGGGTCACGATGATGATCTTCGGCGCGAGCTACAAGCTGATCCCCATGTTCAGCCTCAGCGAGCTTCGCGATGAGCGGCTGGCCTACTGGGAGTTCTGGCTGCTCCACGTCGGTCTCGCGGGCCTATACGTGACGCTCCTGCTGCAAAGTCCGTGGGCCACGCTGTTCGCCCTCCTGATCGCCACAGCGGTGGGCCTGTTCCTCTGGACGATGCGCGATGTCATGCGGGTGCGCCGGCGTCCTCGATTGGACTGGGGGCTGCGGCATACCATGAGCGCCATGATCACGCTGGCGATCGTGACGATCCTGGGGCTGTGGCTGAGTACCGGTTGGGTCCCGAGCGAGGAGCTTGCCGCCCGGCTGGCCTTTGGCTATGGGGTCCTGGCACTCCTGGGCTGGATCTCCGCCATGATCATCGGCCTGATGTATAAGATCATCCCGTTTCTGGTTTGGCACCACCGTTACAGCGACCTCATAGGACTGCGGACTGTTCCAGCCGCCGCCCAGATTCTTGGTGAGTCAACGCCTCGGATGGAGTTCTGGCTGCTCTACGCGGGTATCGCGATGACCGTGGTCGGAGTGATCTTCGCGTCCTGGCTGCTCCTGCAGGTGGGTACGCTCGTATTGGCCCTGGCGGGTCTGACGTTCGCCGTCGCCGTGTGTCGGATCTACTGCCATCTGGTTCCACGCCTAACGCCGCTTCCGGAGGCGCAGATTGTGGGAGGTATGCTCAGGTAGATAGACTGAAGGCTGTTAGGGGTAAAACGATAACGTCGCAATGTATCGAAGCGGTTGGGCTTCTTGCCCAATGAGGAATCCTCTCTGAGAGAACCACAGGTCGTAGAAACCGAGAAGGTCTTGAATGGCTTGATTCGTGACGCGCGAGATACTTTACAGCCTTCAGCCTTCAGCCTAAACGCCTAAGTAGTTGCCATGAAAAGGAGGCATGATGACGGAATCAGAAACATCACCAGTGACTGAAGAGCAGATCTACAACATGCTCCGAAAGCTCATTGATCCGGAGTTGGGAGTCAACATCGTAGATCTGGGCCTCATCTACAACGTACAGATTGATGATGGCGAGGTCGCCATCCGTATGACCCTTACCACGCGCGGCTGCCCCCTGCATGGCACCTTCGTCCAGGCGATCGAGCGCGCCCTCAACGAACTGGACGGCGTGACCGGCGTGGCCGTCGAGGTCGTGTGGGAACCCGCCTGGAATCCGGACATGATCACCCCTGAGGGGAAGCGAACTATGGCCGGCGCTGGACGGGGAGGCCCCGCATGGTGACGCCAGGGTTGACGCTCGATACGGTGATCGCGGCGCTTCGCGAGATAAAGTACCCGGGGATGAGTCGCGACATCGTGTCTATTGGTGTGGTGAAGGATGCGCGGCTGGATGGCGCTGACGTGTACCTCGATCTCCAGATCCCGTCGGAGGACCGCGAGGTGATCGCCAAGGTGGAGACTGCGGTCCGCGAGACGCTCGCCCGCGTGCCTGGGATCGGTGATATGCGGATCCAGGCCGGCCCACGCCCCGCATCTCCGGATTCCGCGCCTGGACCGTCTCCACTCCCTGGCGTTCGGCGTATCATCGCCGTCGCTTCCGGTAAAGGCGGTGTGGGCAAGACTACTGTATCCGTCAACCTGGCCTTGGCCCTGGCGCAGTCGGGGGCTGCGGTCGGTCTTCTGGACGCTGACATTTACGGACCGAATGTTCCACGGATGCTGGGCGAGCCGGGCCGTCCCAAGGCGGATGACGGAAAGATTGTCCCGCTTGTGCGGTACGGCTTGAAGGTGATATCGGTGGGGTATCTGCTGGGGGATCGGTCGCCGATAATCTGGCGTGGGCCCTTGGTAGCCCAGGCCTTGCGCCAACTCCTGCATGATGTACGTTGGGGCGAGCTGGACTACTTGGTCGTAGATCTCCCCCCAGGGACGGGGGACGCCCAGTTGACCCTCGTACAAGCCGTACCGTTGACCGGTGGGGTCATCGTGACTACCCCCTCCGCCGTGGCCCTGATGGACGCAGAGAAAGGTCTGCAGATGTTTCGTGAGGCCCGCGTCCCGATCCTGGGCATTGTGGAGAACATGAGCTACTTTGTCTGCCCCCACTGCCAGGGAGAAACCGACATCTTCAGCCGGGGCGGTGGACGCAAGGTGAGTGAATCGCTTGGAGTTTCTTTCCTGGGGGAGATCCCCATCAACCCGGCTATCCGAGAGGGCGGGGACACCGGCGCGCCCGTTGTCGTGGCGAAGCCGGAGTCTGCCGAGGCGCTGATCTTCCGCAATCTCGCGGAAAAGGTTCGCCTGGCAGCCGAGGCTGCCGCTGAGGCGATGCCTCAGGTGATCATCCGCTAACAACCAACAACCCTGTATCTCTCTAAGGAGGAAGTCACGATGTCAGCACACTATGCAACAACCGTCGATGCCCGCGTTCTGCCGGTCCCGCAGAAGCACCCAACCATCTTCCGCGCCTTCGACGGGCTGGCGGTTGGGACCTCTATGCTGCTGGTCAACGATCACGATCCCAAGCCGCTTTACTATACATTCGCCGCAGAGCGGGCTGGGGAGTTCGATTGGCGCTATCTGGAGACCGGTCCAGAGGTATGGCAGGTGGAGATCCGCCGGGTTGGCGCCGCGGCAGGTCAGCACGCGCCTAGCGAAGGACATAGCTGTGGCGGACACCATGAACACCACGATCATCACGCGCACCAGCATGCCCACACCGGTTCTCCGACCCAGATCCTCAAGGACGAACATACCCTGATCCTCGAGGCTTTGGATGGGCTGGAGCGAAAGCTCGCCGCACTCGAGGCTGGCGCCGCTCCGGATCGGACCTATTTCGAGAAGGCGGTAAGGTTTATCCGGACCTTCGCCGATCAGTGTCATCACGGCAAGGAGGAGGACCTGCTGTTCAAGACCATGGTGGACCGCGGCTTTCCGTTGCAAGGGGGACCCATCGCGGTCATGCTGTCGGAGCACGAGACCGGCCGCGCATACGTCCGTGAGATGGCCGAGGCCTCGGCGAGCTTGGGGCAGGATCCAGCCGCGGCAGAGAAGATCATCCGGAACGGGCGTGCCTACATCCAGCTCCTGCGGCCCCACATCGACAAGGAGAACATGATCCTGTATGCGATGGCGGATAATATGTTGAGCCCACAGGACCAGGCGCAGCTTGGAGAGGCGTTCGAGCGCTTCGAGACCGAAAAGATCGGCGCGGACGTCCATGAGGCGATGATGACCTTGCAGGCAGAGTTGAAGGCGGGCGCCTAATAAGGAATTATAAAACGCGATGCGGGTCACATCTTTTGGTGACCCGCATCGCGGAACACTTCCCTCCTGCAAGCTTCTTTCTGAACGATTCGAGACCTACTTCACCACGATCGTCCCCTTTAAAATTAGCGGTTTGGCCCCAACATGAACATGGTACGGGTAGGTACCGGGACGGGGAAACTCGACGGTTGCTTCCGTCGTAAATAGCCCAGTCCTGGCCGGAGCTCCCAGAGTTCGATCTTCGAAGTCAACGCGGATACCGGGCTCGCCCGTGGCATTGATCCAGGTGACATGATCCCCAGCGCTGACGGTCGTTTCCGTTTCCTTAAGCGCACCCGTATGGATCACCACATGGGTCGCGAGGGCCTCAGGTGGATCAAGCGCGGTCATGGCGACGCCCCAGACTGCCAATGCCATTCCAAGCAAAGCAATCTTTCTCATGGCTTCTGCCTCCTTCCGAGCTAACGCGACGTCGAAATCGCCTTCTATTACTGAAAACGACAGCGCGTTCGGAAGAGTTCATTCCCCGCGGCTTGCCGCGAGTTCGTCATACCGGCGGAAGCCGGTATCCAGAGGGCCAGACTGGATTCCGTGTCAAGCACGGAATGACGGGCCAGAACAGAAGACGATACCCCGCAGCTTGCTGCGGGTAGTTCATTCTACTGGGGGTTCATTTCAGGTCGTGAAGGTCAGCTACGCCTGCTCCTGGGAGGCAAACGCCATCACCTCTTCAGGGGGAAGGTCGGAGACGAGGCAGTAGGTGAGGCCGCCAGCCTTCCACATCAGGCTCGTGTACCCTTTATGGTGGTTGACAAGGAAGGTCCGCTCGTTTCGAACCTGCATCAGCCCTGGCATGAGAGCCATCTTCTCTCCCGGCAAGACGAAGAGCGAAAGGGTGTGACCCTTCCAGCGGTAGAAGACTTGGCTGGCCCTTTCGCCTCCCATGAGACTGAGCCGCCCTTCCCAGATGTGACCCTGCTCCTGACGAGCGAATCGCGGGAGGCGAACGGGAAAGTTCAATCGCTCCTGAAACCAGCGGGCTAGCTCTTCCGGGCTGGCGAACTTCACCTCCATGGTCTGTTCGCCGAGAAGACATTTCACATGACCGTCTACGGAGTCCCTGACGAAGGGTGAGGCGTGGGTCGAGCGAGGAAGAGCATAAAAGACCGTGAGCGCAAAGAGCAGGACGAATGCGCTGGCCATCGCCAGGATCGGCGCCGGCCTGCGAAGCCACAACGGAAAACGCCATCGCTCCTCCAGCTTCATGGGTTCGGCTTCGGTAAGGCCCCGAATGATCCTCTCGCGGAGGCCTGAAGGGAGCTGCGGCTGGGGGAGCCGTTCTCGCAGGAGACGCTTGGTCTTCAGTTCCAGCGCAAGGAACGTCGAACAGCTCTCGCAGGCGCTCAGATGCCGTGCAACTGCCTCCTGCTCGTCCGGAGTGAGGGCGTCATCAATAGAGGCAGACAAATAAACCCGAGCCTCCTGACATTCCATTATGCTTCTCCCTACGGCTTGATGTATCCACGCGCCTTCGCGAATTCCCACAGACGCTGGCGGAGCAGCACCCTTCCGTGGTGGAGCCGTGACCTCACCGTTCCAACGGGGCAGTCGAGTACCCTGGCGATCTCCTCGTAGCTCATCTCTTCAAGGTCAGCCAGAATAACGCTTAACCGCTGCTGGGACGGTAGGGCCTGCAACGCTTGCTCGACCTCAGCCGGAAGCGCCTTTTCGAGGGCGAGCTCGATCTGCTCAACGGAGAGTTGCGAGCCATCAACCAGTGGCTCCACCTCATCCCAAGGCTCGGTCGGCGGCTCCTTAGCCGTCTTCCGCACATGGTCGAGATGCGTATGTCGGAGTATCGTCAGCAACCAAGCCTTGCAGTTGGTCCCTTCCTGAAACTGATGGAACGACCGAAAGGCCTTGAAGAGCGCCTCCTGGACCAGATCTTCGGCATCGGCCCGTTTTCCGGTCAGACGATAGGCGACGCGGTACAGCAACGGTAGATGCGGAAGCGCCACCTCCTCGAATCCTGTGGCTTTTGCAGCCCGGCGTCCCCTCGGAATCATGCCTTCACCTCTTGAAAACGAACAGCGGCGATAAAAAGTTCATCTGCTGCCTCGGCGCAATTGCCAGCTTCGCCAAAGGGCATAGATCGCCGGGATGACCATCAAGGTGAGGATAGTGGAGGTGACCATACCGCCGATCATAGGGGCGGCGATCCGCTTCATGACGTCGGCCCCGGTCCCGTGACTCCACATGATCGGCAGCAAACCCGCCATGATGGCTGTCACCGTCATCATCTTGGGGCGGACGCGCTGGACGGCCCCTTCGATGATCGCCTCGTGAAGATCACCAGGGCCGCGCATGGTCCCTTCCCGGACCCGCCGGTCGTAGACCTCATCGAGATAGACGATCATCACCACCCCGGTCTCGGCGGCTACCCCGGCCAGGGCGATAATCCCGACCCAGACCGCCACGCTCAGGTGATAGCCGAGCAGATAGAGCAGCCAGATCCCTCCTACCATGGAGAAGGGGATAGAGAGGAGGACGATGAGGGTCTTCACGACCGAGTTGAAGTTCAGGAACAGGAGGACGAAGATGATCGCCAGGGTCAGGGGCACGACGATGATGAGGCGAGCCTTGGCCCGCTCGAAGTACTGGAACTGCCCCGCCCAGCTCAGGTAGTACCCCTTGGGGATCTGCACCATCTGTGCGATCATCTTCTTCGCTTCTTCCACGTAGCCGACCAGGTCCCGGCCGGTCACATCGATAAACACATACCCCACCAACTGGCCGCCCTCGTCTCGAATGGAGGGGGGACCTGTGGTGATCCGAAGATCGGCGAGCTGGGCCATAGGGACCTGCGCTCCCGCCGGGGTAGGGACCAGGACCCGCTTCAGCGCCTCGATGTCGTCACGCAGCTCCCTTGCATACCGGAGCTGGATCGAATACCGCTCCCGCCCCTCGATCGTCATCGAAATCTCCTTCCCCCCGATGGCGGTCTCGATGAGATCTTCGACATCCGCGACCTGGAGGCCGTAGCGTGCGGCTTCCTGCCGTCGAATCTTGAAGTCGATGAAATAGCCGCCGGTCGTTCGCTCTGAGAGGACGCTGCGGGTTCCCGGGACCATCCCCACGGCCGCCTCGATCTCCTTCCCGATCTGTTCGATCACCTGGAGGTCGGGACCGAAGATCTTGAGCCCAAGCACACTCCGGAATCCAGTGGCCAGCATCTCGGTCCGGGTCTGAATCGGCATCCACCAGACGTTCGGCATCCCGGGGAAGCGCATTTGGGCGTCCATGGAGTCTACAAGCTCATCGAAGGTCATGGTCCGCTCCTCGGGCCAGAGGCGCCTGAGGACCTTCTTCACTAGCTCGGGAGACCAGCGGGAGTACCACCGATCCTGACGAACCGTGCGCCACTGAGACTCCGGCTTCAGTTCGACCAGAGTCTCGACCATCATGATAGGGGCCGGGTCAGTCGGCGATTCCACCCTGCCGATCTTGCCGAAGACCGATTGCACCTCAGGAAATTGACGCAGGAGTTTATCCTGGATGTGGAGGATCCGGGCGGCCGGGGTGACGGAGAGCCCTGGGAGGGCCGATGGCATGTAGATGATCGTCCCTTCATGCAGCGGCGGCATGAACTCGGAGCCCAACCGGAGGAAGGCCGGGAGGGTGGCGGCCAAGGCCACCAAAGCCAGAGCCACAGTTGTCTTGCGGAAGCGCAGGACTGTCCTCACGATCGGGTTGTAGAGCCAGATGAGGAAGCGACTGACAGGGTTCTTGGCCTCCGTGGCGATCCGACCCCGAATCAACAAGAGCATCAGTGCGGGGGCCAAGGTCACGGACAGGAATGAGGCGAAGAACATGGCGAAGGTCTTAGTATAGGCCAGGGGTTTGAAGAGGCGCCCCTCCTGGGCCTCCAGGGTGAAGACCGGGATGAAGGAGACGGTGATGACCAGCAGGGAGAAGAAGAGCGGTTTGCCGACCTCCTGGGCCGCCTCGATGATGACTTGGGCGCGACTTCCCGGTTGCCCCTCGCGCTCCCATCGCTCCAGTCGCTTGTGGGCATTCTCGATCATGACGATGGCGGCGTCGACCATCGCCCCGATGGCGATGGCGATTCCTCCCAGGGACATAATGTTGGAGGTGAGATGCATGTAGTACATGGGGATGAAGGCCAGGAGGATGGCGATCGGGAGGATCAGGATCGCGACCAGGGCGCTCCTGAAATGCAAAAGAAAGACGATGGAGACGAGGCTGACAATGATGCTTTCCTCGATCAGTTTCTCTTTGAGCGTGGCGATGGCGCGCTGAATAAGGCTGGAGCGGTCGTAGACCGGGACGATCTCAATCCCCTCTGGGAGAGATGGTTTGAGTTCCTCGATCTTCGCCTTGACCCCGTTGATCACGTCAAGGGCGTTCTCGCCGTAGCGCATGACGATGACGCCCCCCACCGCTTCGCCTTCGCCGTTGTAATCGGTGATCCCGCGCCGCATGTCGGCGCCGATCTGCACCTTCGCGATATCCCGTAGCAGGATGGGCGTCCCCTTCTCACTTGCTTCCAGTGGGACGTTCTCCAGGTCGGTCACCGACCGGATGTACCCTCTGCCACGCACCATGTACTCTGTTCCTGAAGCTTCGATGGCCCGGCCGCCGACGTCGTTGTTGCTCCGGCGGATTGCCTCGATGACCCCATTGAGCGGGATGTTATAGGCGAGCAGCGCATTCGGATTGACATTCACCTGGTACTGTTTGACAAAGCCGCCCACGCTCGCCACTTCGGCGACTCCAGGGACGCTGGCCAGCACGTATCGAAGGTGCCAGTCCTGAAGGCTCCGGAGGAAGGCCAAGTCATACCGGCCGCTCCGGTCGATCACGGCATACTGGTACACCCACCCGACGCCAGTGGCATCAGGTCCCAGGGTTGGGACCACTCCCTCCGGCAGCCTCCCCGCCACTCCCTGCATATATTCGAGGACCCGGCTACGGGCCCAGTAGATGTCGGTCCCGTCCTCAAAGATGACGTACACGAACGAGAGGCCGAAGAACGATTGGCCCCGCACGAACTTGACCCTGGGGGCGGATACGAGCTTGGTGATGATGGGGTAGGTGATCTGATCCTCGACCAAGTCAGGGCTTCGGCCAGGCCAGTCAGTAAAGATGATGACCTGGACATCGGAGAGGTCCGGGATCGCATCCAGCGGGACCCCTCGAAGGGCGAAGACCCCCCAGAAGGAGAGGAAGATCACCGTGAGGAAGACGAGAAAGCGGTTCCGTGCGCTCCAGGCGATCAGGCGCTCGATCATTGCCCGCCTCCTGCCGTCACGGTAAAGATCGCTTTGACCTCGGGCTTACCGGGAATCGTGATCTTCACGGTGACCTCCCAGGTGCCGCCCATCGCCAGATTGACCTTTGCCTCGTAGAATCCCTCTTTGGAGAGAGCGGTCTCAACCCCTACCGGATTCATTCCTGGCATAGGCATGGTGTAACTTACGGAGACCTTAGCGTGTGTGATCGCCTCGCCCTTCTCGCTGGTCAACCGAATCCGCAAGGTATTCTCACCGACCCTTGGGGGCGTGGGGACGGTTGAGAGGGCGAGGGTCATGCCTCCGATCTTTTGCTCTTGGGGTCGGGAGGGCGCCTTCCCTTCGACCTTGCTCAGGGCAGGTGCCGCCATCTGCATCCCCTCCATCTTTTCCATCCCGCCCATCCGCATTCGCTCCATGCCAGCCATCCCGGCCATGGCGCCCATCGACTCCCTGAGCTTGCTCTCCGAGTCGAGGAAAAAGTTGGCGCTGGCAACGATGCGAGTTCCCGGCGACAGGCCGGACAGGATCTCGTGCTGATCATCGACCCTGAGACCCAGCGTGACCTCCTTCGCTTCGAAGTGGCCTTCGCCCTTCTCCACAAACACAATCTGTCTGGTTCCTGAATCAAGGATCGCCTCGTGAGGGACTGCCAACCGTCGCCCCATGGACACCTTCAATTCGATGTCGGCAAACATCCCAGGCTTGAGCCTCAAGGCACCCGTATTGGGGAGTTCCAACCGGACCTTAGCCGTCCTGGTCTTACTGTCAAGGTATGGATAGAGGTAGATGACCCGTCCCCGGAATATCTGGCCGGGATAGTACGAGAGACGGACCGTGGCCTGCTCGCCGACCTTGACAAGGGGAAGCTCGTACTCATAAATGTCGGCGTAGACCCAGACTGTGGAGAGATCGGCAATCTTATACAGCACCATCGAGGGCTCTACTCGCATCCCTTCAAACGCCATCTTGTCGATGACGAAGCCGTCGATGGGAGACACTATAGTCAGCGTCTTGGTCGGTTTGCCGCTCTGCTCGAGCTCAGCGATCTGCTCTGAGGTGATGTCCCACAGGAGCAGGCGCCGCCGCGCCGCCTCGAGCAGCGAGTTCCCCGCAGCAGCCACCCGGCTAAAGGGGCTGGAGCCGATCTGTTTCTTCGCTTGCAGCGCGAGAAGGTATTCTTCCTGGGTTGACAGCAGCTCCGGGCTGTAGATGGTAAAGAGCGGGTCGCCTTTCTTCACCAACTGTCCAGTAAAGTCCACGTAGAGGTGCTCGATCCATCCGTCGATCTTGGTGTTGATCTGCTTCAGTTTTCGCTCATCGTATTCGACCCTCCCCACCGTCCGAATGGTCTTCTCCAGAGGCTGATAGATCGCTTCCGCTATTCTCAGACCGATAAGCTGCTGCTTGACTGGGTCAACCATGATCCCACCTGAAGGCATAGGCATTCCGGGCATCCCCTGCATCTCCTTGGCGATCATAGGTTTTTCTGATTGCATAGGCTGCTGGCCTGGCTGGGCGAGCGTGCCCTTTTGGGCGTCACCTCTGCTGCACCCTCCGATCAGTGCGATGAGCGCAGCGAATGCCAGGGCGTTACATCGTTTCCTGACCATTATCTTTCTCCTTCCTTTTGGTCGTCATGAAGCGACACCGCGCTGTCTACCACAGCGTCACTGCACGATATCCCGGCCAACTGCGCGCTCGAGATCCGCCAGGCTCTGTTCGAGCGCCACGAGCGCCCGGTAGTAGCCTAGCCGAACATCGCGAAGCGCCCGCTCGGTTTCCAGTAGCCCGATGAACTCGAGGCGGCCGGTCTGGTAGGCTGCCTCCGCCGCCTTCAGCGACAACTCCGCCTGGGGGAGGAGTCCGGTTCGATACAAGGTCACCGATTTCCGGGCCGCATGCAATTTGGTCGTGCTCTCGCGGACTTCGAGGAACGCGAGATTCTTCGTGGCCCGGTAGCTCGCCTCGGCCCGGGCGATCTGGGCCGAAGTCTCTTCGACCTCTTTGTCGTGCTTAGGCTTTGTCCAGAAGAACGGAATCGTGAACGTCAGCATCCCAGTGTAGGTATGCTGGAAATCTGCCTGAGGGACATACCAGTAACCGAGCCCAACCGTGAAGTCCGGGTATTTCTGATTCTTGATGGCGAGTTCGTGGGAGCGTTCTGCCTGTGTGATGCCTGAGGCGGCCTCTTGAAGCTGTGGGCTGGAATCCAGTGCCAGCTTATAGAGATCCGCCTGCTCAAAAGGCGTAGCGGGCGGCTCACGCTCGGTCGTTCGGCCAATGGGGGAATCGGTTTGACGGTTCAGGAGTGTGTTGAGCCTTGCCTCAGCGGTAGCCCTCGCCTGCTCCGCGATGATCAGTCGATTGATGAGGTCGCTCTGCTCGACCTGGGCCTTCAGCACATCCTGCTGGGTGACCTTCCCGACCGAGTACCTGACCTCGGCCGTCTTGAGGATTCGCTCAAGGAGATCGAGCTGCTCCTGGGTGATCTGAATCTCGCGGTCGGCCATGAAGAGATCGTAGTACCCCTTCTTGACCGCGGCGATGACCTCCCGCTCCTTCGCCCGGTAGCGGGCGGCCGCCATGGCCTGCTCCTGGGAGGCCACCTCACCCCTGAGCCGAAGCTTGCCCGGGAAGGGGAACCGCTGACGAAGATTCACCATATGCGTGTTCGCTTTGTTAAAGTTGCCGGGCTGATTGAGTGGGATTGACCAGCTCTCGATGTCCAGCTCTGGATCATCGAGGGAGCGGGCCTGGGCGATTCTCGCCTGCGCCGCCTCGGCGGCTTTTCGCGCCGCCAGGATCTCGGGATTCGACCTGAGCGCTTCCGCGAGTAGCTCGCCGAGATTGGCGCCTGCTTCCAGCGTTACGGTGAGAGCTTGTTCAGCAGCGCAAGGCTTTACTGACAACAGCACGAGCATGACTCCAATCACGAGATGCCTCTTGTAGTGCATCGCTTCCTCCCTGAATACTCGGAGAGATTCAGCCTAAGCTACCAGTGGTCACTGGCCACAATCCGGGCACGGCAGCGCGTGGAACGAACCTTCGCCACCTTCCTGCAAGCGTCAGGCACCTCTTGGCGCGCGGGACTGACCCGTGAAGAGGAAAGATAGGCGTCTGGCGCGAAAGGGTCGAGCGCCCGGATCGAGCGTGGTAATGACCGAGTTCGTTTAGGAAGAGTTGAAAGACGTCAGGCGAGCGTAGGAGGGTGGAAGATGGGCCGGATCGGTGGAGCAGGATTCAGAACGGGGTGAACGAGGAGGAACCCGAGGACAAAGCCGTTCGGTTCAACGCCAACAGAATACGGAGGGACCCCGCACAGCATCGGACACATCCCTTCCGTCTTTTGTGTGCCCATGTCATGACCCATCATTGTGGTCATCTGGGCATTCGCCATCAAGCCGAAAGGACAGGCACACACGACTGCGGCCATTGTCACGACCACAACCGCCAGAAGAACTCCTTTACGTGTCCTCGAGCCCCACATCTGGGTTCTCTCGCATGGTTGAACTTCCGAACAACTACACATTACCAGTGAGCGCTTCAGGTTGTCAAGCGATACAGCGAGATGGGACTGAGTCAGCCATCGATTCGAAACTCTTTGATGATCCGGTACTTCTTCATCTTGTAGGCGAACTGTCGTGGCGTGAGGCCCAGGCGGGCGGCAGCCCGCGCCTGGGTGCCGCCCGCTTCGTGTAAGGCCCGCATGACCAACTCCCGTTCGAGATCACGAAGTCCCTTCCAATCGTCCAGCGTGTGAAGGTTTCGTACCTGCTCCTCGCGGAGCCTGACGGCATGCCCGATCAGGGACGCGATGATCGTCAGCACCCGCAGGTCCTCTTCCACTGAGGCGCGTGTATTATCGGCTGGTCGCTCAACGCTGAGCACTCCCAGGACCTCCCCGCAGATCCTAATCGGCAAGCACATGAAGGTGATTCCCTGAAGATCGCCAGCCTGGCGCGCGCGGGTCTTGTTCAGGAAGTGTGGCTCCTTGCTGATATCGGGGACCACCATCGGGAGACCTAGCTTCATCACCTTTCCGGTGATCCCTTCTCCAGTCCGATACCGACCACGGCGTCGCTCCTCGTTGGTCAGACCGAATGCAGCCTCGATACCGAGTTCACGACGTGCAGGATCATAGAAGCAGACGGCGCCCTTCGTCATCCCCATGAAGGCGTTGAGGACTCCGAGGATGGCGGTCAGCCCCTGTGCGAGGTCGGTCTGGTCGCTCAAGATCTTCGTGATCTCGTAAAGGGCGCTGAACCCGATTGTCTTTTGGTCAGCACGTGCCTTTTTGTTGAGCATTCCCATTTTTGCAATCCTGCTGGAATGAACTACCCCGCAGCAAGCTGCGGGGTATTGTCTTCTGTTCTGGCCCGTCATTCCGTGCTTGACACGCCTGCCCCGTACTTGATACGGGGGAATCCAGTCGGGCCCTCTGGATACCGGCTTCCGCCGGTATGACGAACTCGCGGCAAGCCGCGGGGAATGAACCCCCAGTGGATTCAAAATCGGTGCCGGCAGCGGTGTCGATTCCTACAAGTCAGATAAGCGCCGCGCGTCGGAGCTTCCCATCCATCACAGAATGTACGCGGTCTCATCGTGCTGGCTCAGGTCAAGGCCGATCTGCTCATCCTCATCGCTGACTCTCAGGCCCATCAGCGCATCAACGATCTTGAGCAGAATAATTGTGCCCACGAACGCAACCGCCATACTCGCAAGCACTGCAATCGCCTGCACCCCCAACTGGCTGGGGTTGCCAAAGAACAGCCCATTGGGGCCATCGGGATTGATCGCCTTTGAGGCGAACAGACCGGTCGCCAGGGCTCCCCAGGTCCCGCCAACGCCGTGAACGCCCACGACATCCAGCGAATCGTCGTAGCCGAGCCGCGCTTTGAGGATACAGGCAGAGAGGCACAAGACCCCTGCGCCGGCCCCGATGATGATGGCTGACAACGGACCGACGAACCCGGATGCGGGGGTGATGGCCACGAGCCCGGCCACGGCGCCACTTGCCGCCCCCAGGACGGTCGGTTTGCCCCTGGAGCTCCACTCCGTAAACATCCAGGCCAGAGTCCCTGCGGCAGCCGCGACGTGCGTCACGACGAAGGCGCTTGTGGCCAGCTTGTTGGCGGCGATGGCGCTCCCTGCGTTAAAGCCGAACCAACCGAACCAGAGCAGCGCTGCGCCCGTGACCGCCATGGTGAGGTTGTGCGGCGGCATCGGGTGCGCAGGATGGCCGCGACGTCGGCCAACGACGAGGGCAGCGGCCAGGGCCGAAGCACCGGAACTGATGTGGACGGCCGTTCCGCCGGCAAAATCAAGCGCCCCCATCGTGCGTAGCCATCCACCGACACCCCAGACCCAGTGCGCGAGTGGGTCATAGATGAACGTTGCCCATAGGACGGTAAAGACTAAGAACGAACTAAACTTTATCCGTTCTGCGAAGGCGCCGGTGATAAGCGCGGGGGTGATCACGGCAAACATCATTTGATAGACCATATACGCCTGGTGAGGGATGGTAGCCCCATAGTCGGGGTTGGGGTCTAGCCCTACACCCTGAAGCCCTACCCATGCGAGGCTTCCGATGATGCCTCCGATATCCGGGCCGAATGCCAGAGAGTACCCCCACAGTGTCCATTGAATACTAACCAGGGCTAAGATGATGAAACTCTGCATGATTGTCCCCAGCGCGTTCTTTCGACGGACGAGCCCAGCGTAGAACAGCGCAAGCCCAGGCGCCGTCATCAGCAGGACCAATGCCGAGGAGGTGAGCATCCATGCCGTATCTCCCGAGTCGATCTTCGGCGCCGATGGCGGGGGCGATTCAGGCGCTTGCACCGAAGAAAGGGCTCCCAGAGGAGAGGCCTGTTGGGCGAGGACCATTGCTGGGGCTTGCAGCAGTACGCCCCCCAGAACCAGCAGGATCACGATGTTCATGATGGGTCGATTTGGCATGGCTGCTCCTTACCTCGATGTGGGAGAACGAGAGAAACCAACAAGAATGTAGGAGATGACATTTCTGTCGTGAACTCCAGGAATGTCGGAGTGAGCAGTTTCCGTGCCAATGCCTGATTGCCATTCGCGTGCGAGAGAAAGCTCGGAAGGCTTGAATAATTCACCCGTGGGGCTTCGACCGATTGTGGGACAATCCTGGCCGACCCCTTGTCTGCCCATTCTCGTGACTATGAAATGGGCAGACTGAAATCGTGCTGCTTATAACTTGGGCGCGATGACTCTTGCCTTGACAAGGAGCGAATCCTGAATGACAATCATCCATACTTAGTATCGAGCCCTAGAGGACCTGATAGGAAGACAGCGGGAGTGGCATTGCGGGGCGGTCCGCCAAGGCGACCACAGTTCGATATAAGAGAAATGCCTCGATGATCTTACACGGCCCTAGAGATTGCTCAGGGGGATGAGATGGGGACGGGCAACCAATCGAAGTCCGGATTCGCCAGGAGCGGGGTAATCATTTTGGCTGGTGTGCTCCTTGGAGTGGGCCTCTGGCCGATAAGCGGGGGGATTAAGAGTTTCGCTCAAGGCCAAAAGTCCACACCTTATGCGTTGGAACTGCCATCCGGCGTCCTCGAGCCAATCATCCCAGAAGACAACCCGCTTTCGGTGGAAAAGGTGGCATTGGGTAAGACACTCTATTTTGATAAACGTCTTTCCGTGGATAACACAATTAGCTGTGCTGCCTGCCACGACCCCAGACTTGGATTTGCGGATGGGAAAAAGGTTGCGGAGGGGATCCAGCAGAAAAAAGGGGCCAGGAGTAGCCCCACTACGTTAAACACCGCCTTTCTTGATGCCCAGTTCTGGGATGGCCGGGCTTCGAGCCTGGAAGAACAAGCCAAAGGACCTCTTGTTAACCCCGTTGAGATGGGGATGCCGTCGCATGCTGCCCTTGTGACGAAACTTCGGAAGATTCCGGAATACCGCCTGGCCTTTCAAGAGGTCTTTGGGACAGAGGACTTTACTATCGATCATGTGGCGAAAGCCATCGCATCCTTCGAGCGGACCCTGAACACCTTTAACTCCCCATTCGATCGCTTCATTGGCGGCGATAAAGGCGCTATGAGCTCCTCTGCGCAGAGAGGATGGGAGCTTTTCCAGGGGAAGGCCCGCTGCATCACCTGCCATGAGTTCAACACCGCCTATCCTTTCTTCACCGACAATAAGTTCCACAACATCGGAGTGGCCATGAAGGCGGTGAACTTCGAAGCCTTGGCCCGGCGGGCCGCCGTGGAAACGGACGTGGCCAAGCTGGCCAGCGAGCCAGGAGCTGCCGAACTGGGCCGGTATCTCGTCACAAAACAGCCTAAGGACATCGGGGCCTTTAAAACCCCAGGGCTCAGGGAGACCGCACACACAGCCCCGTACATGCACGACGGGAGCGAACCAACCCTGGAGAGCATGATCGATTTCTATGACAAGGGCGGAGCTCCCAACCCGAATCTGGATGGTGGAATGCGGCCTCTTAGACTGACCGTGGAGGAGAAGAAGGACCTTGTAGAGTTTCTGAAGGCCCTGACAAGCGACGATCTGCTCCGTCTCGTCAAGGATCTACAGGGCATGGTGGGTCGATAGTTCAAGGAGGAAGGACAGATGAAGCGACAAACGCTACGTCCAGAGGAACGGAAGCAGTTCTTCACCTCTCTTCGAAAGATGAGCCGACGGCAGTTCTTCTCTACCGCCGGGAAGGTGGCCGCCATGGCCGCGGCCTCGGACCTGGTGGTCAGATTCGGGAACCACATCATCTCCCATGCGCCGCATTCCTTCCAGCCCGTGGAACTGGCCTATGGCGCCGAGAAGTTTACCTTCGCCTATGTGTCCGACACCCACCTCCTTGCCAAAGGAATGACGCACCGGTTTGCGAAGGCCGCCTTGAAGGCCGTCCGGGACGCCAACGCTATGAGTCCCCAGCCGGACTTCGTCCTTTTCGGGGGGGACCTGGCCCAGCTTGGCCAGTCTGAGGAGCTGAAACTCGGGAAAGAGATCCTCGATGAGCTGAAGCCGAAGCGTTACATGATGGTCGGGGAGCACGACTGGTACTTCGACATGGGCGAGAAGTGGCGCGAGCTGTTCGGCGACCCGTGGTACGCCTTCGACCACAAGGGGATCCATTTCGTCATCCTGAACAGCGTCATCGTGGAGGACTACTGGACGGCCCCCAAGATGAAACCGATGGAGCGAATGCTCTTCATGGCTCAGCTCGACAACCCGAGGGGGAAGCCGTTCACGGTCGGTGAGGAGCAGCGGGACTGGCTCCAGAAGAACCTGGCCAAAGTGGACAAAGGGACGCCCATCGTGATTTTTTCCCACTCGCCCCTGTATAAGTACTACAAGCCCTGGAACTTCTGGACCGATGATGCCGAGCAGGTGCAGAAGCTCCTGGCGCCCTTCACGTCCGTGACGGTGATCCACGCCCATACGCACCAGGTCCTGACGAACAGAATCGGCAACATCCACTTCCATGGTGTGCTCTCCACGGCTTGGCCGTGGCCGTACGCTCCCGAGGGGCTCCCCAAGCTCACCGTCCAGATGGACCGGGCTGATCCGTTCAACCAGTTCGACGGCTGTGGATGGGGGACAGTGGATGTTCTCTCGACCGGACGGGCCAATAAGAGCTATAAACTGTGGGACCGGAACCCGATGAATGTGACTGCTGCTCAGCTTGAATCCGGCAAAGTGGCTGCCCCAGGGCCTTCATATTAGGATTGAGGCAGAGGAGAAAAGCGATGGAAACACGAGTCGTTGTCAGGGTGCTCATCGTAGGTATGCTCATGGCCGTAGCTGTCGGTCCCTTGACTGCCGACCAGGTCAAAGCCGCGGGTGCCGCTAGTTCTTCGTCCTCCCAGGTGGCAGCCGCGGCTTCAGGGGAGGCATGGGTGACGAAGACGATTACGGCATGCGATAAGAAGAAGACGGTCATTGTCGAGGGGTACCGGGAGGGAGAGGTGCTGCCCCCGGAGAAAGCCCGGCAGGTGGCGAAGCTGCTCATGGCGCTAATGAAGTACTGTGACTACCGGGTCCTTGCCAGACTCCCCCAGCAGGAGACGACGGTCTATCTCTCCATCGAGGGCCAGCCGTTCGTTGAGATGCAAGAGGTCGAACAGAAGTTGCCCCTTCTGCTCGTCCAGGGGGTGCTGCCCACGGAGCGGGAAAAGCGCGTCTGGGCCGCTGAGCAGAAACGGATGATCGAAGAAGGCTATAAACTCTTTCACAGCTCGGTGCTGGGGACCAACGGCATTTCCTGTGACATGTGCCATCCGGATGCCTCGAACACGCATCCGGAGACCTATCCAAAGTTCCAGACGCAGCTAAAGACGGTCGCCCTCCTCAGGGACCAGATCAATTGGTGCATCGAAAATCCGTTGGAGGGCAAGAAGCTCTCTGGCGACGATCCCAAGATGAAAGCCATGGAGGCCTATATCTACTCTGCGCGGTCGGGGAAAATCCTAGAGCCTGGAAAGCACTAAGACCCGGGAAGTTATCCGACACAGTTCGTTTTTCCTGAAGCAATCTCGACGCCGTTAGTAAATGCTTCCCCACCTGTGAGGACCCCTGTTCTCACAGGTGTATTTTTTCAATGGGTAAGAAGGGCCGACTGCTAAAGGGATAGTGCGAGCCGCGGTAGGGGCGCCCCTTGTGGGCGTCCTCATGTGCGAGGTGCACGGAGCCTGATTGAGGATTTGACGGGTAGGGGGCTTGCATGAGGCTTGAAGAAGCCTTTCAGGCTGCTCCCTTTTCGCCTTTTTCACCTTGACAGGTATAGGGTGCTATACTATTTATGCTGTATTCGGGGTTGAAAGAGATGGGGTTGACGGGGATAGCGTCTATTGCGTCCAGAGCGTCGGTGCGTCTGTTGCGTTGATTGGATCGCTGAGTCTGTTGCGCTCCACGCGACGACGCTAAAGACGCGATGACGCCCTAGCTTGGTGGCTTGGCGACATCGATCGTTACGGCAGAGGTGAGCATTGGCCGATCACGTCACTGCGGGAGAGGATAAAGAAGATCGTTTGATCGTGACGCCAGAGGAGAGCAACGCGACCCTTTGGTCGCGGCGGGATTTCTTTTGTCTCACAGGGTGGTGTGGGATAGCGACTGCGCTCGGTGTTGGCGGCTTGGCGTTCGGACGCTTTATGTTCCCCAGAGTGCTCTTCGAGCCATTAGCGGTTTTCAAGGCCGGCCTGCCGGAGGAGTACCCGATCGGAACCGTCAGCGAACGGTGGAAGCAGGAGGAGCGCGTTTGGATCGTCCACGAGCCTGACGGATTCTACGCGCTCTCCGCGATCTGCACGCATCTCGGCTGTACCCCAAACTGGTTGAATGCGGAGGACAAGTTTAAGTGCCCCTGCCACGGCAGCGGTTTCCGCAGGACCGGGATCAACTTCGAGGGTCCCGCCCCTCGGCCGCTGGAGCGAGTCAAGATCGCCCTGAGTGACGACGGACAGCTTGTGATCGATAAGAGCGTTCAGTTCCGCTTCGAGAGAGGAGACTGGACCAGGCCGGGGGCTTTTCTCAAGCTCAAGGTCTAGCGCCATGCCGAGAAGCGTCGCATCTCATCGTTCTCGGTCGTTGGGCATCCTCAATGTACAACCGCGTACACCTCCGGTGCCCTCCTCCCTCGGGCCTCGATCTGCTCGCTTCTCGGCACGGCGCGAGTAGACGCAAAAAAGTTTTGACAGCAATGTGCAGAGTTTGGGCGAACAAGCAAGCTAGTACCGTTCCAACTTGAGGCGGCGAATGTGAGCGATCTCGCTTATAGGCTCGGTCGCGACCGCGCGGAACGGCAAGGTCGCCATAAAGAGTTGGAGCGGTACCAGCAGTGAAAGGATACGATTCCGGATGCCTCACCTGAACGAGTTGAAGAAAAAGATCGTCGAGTCGCAGCTATGGCGCTCGATGTTCCGCCACGATTATCCGGACACTCCACGCAACCGGGTGCTGCAGATCATGGCGAACGTCTGGCTCCACCTGCACCCTCCCAAGATCCGACGCCACGCCCTCAGGGTTCGCTATACCTGGTGCATGGGTGGCATCACCTTCCTGGTGTTCCTGGTGACGGTCGTGACAGGCGTCATCCTGATGTTCTATTATCGCCCGGTGGCCGAGTACGCCTATGCTGACATGAAATACCTGCAGTACGATGTCCCGTTTGGCATGATCATGCGCAACATGCATCGGTGGGCGGCCCATGGCATGGTGATCACTATCTGGCTTCACATGTTCCGCGTCTTCATGACCGGCTCATACAAACCGCCGAGGGAGTTCAACTGGGTTGTGGGTGTCGTTCTGCTTACCATCACGCTGCTCTTGAGTTTTACCGGCTATCTCCTGCCATGGGACCAGCTTTCGATCTGGGCCGTAACGGTCGGAACCAACATGGCCCGCGCCACCCCACTTCTTGGGAGTGAGGGCCCATTTGGCGAGGTGGTCGGCGTCACCCCGCGGTATGACGCCAGGTCCTTCTTGCTTGGTGGTACCCTCGTTGGACCTCCTGCGCTCCTTAGGTTTTACGTCCTGCACTGTATCTTGTTACCCATCCTGGCCGGCCTCCTCATGATCGTACATTTCTGGAGGATCAGGAAAGATGGGGGGGTCTCAGGCCCTCTGTAGGCGTCTCGCAGATCGTGGAGGGTAGGGCGTATTGCACGGCGAGGCCATGGTGCGGCAGATGCCGCGCGTAAAAGGACTGAAAGAGAGCGATGGTTGAAGCAAAACAGAACACAGAGGCGAAACCGGCTGTGCGATCCGGCGGGATAAATGAACCTGCAGTAGCCGATCGAGTCCACGTCTGGCCCTACCTCGTCCGCAACGAGTTCATCGCCTCGATCATTGTGATGGTTGTTCTGACCGTGTGGTCGATCACGATCGATGCCCCTCTGGAGGAGCCGGCTAATCCCACGCAGACCCCCAATCCAAGTAAGGCTCCATGGTATTTCCTTGGGCTTCAAGAGCTGCTGGTCTATTTCGATCCTTGGTTTGCCGGCGTCGTCCTGCCGAGCTTGATCATCGTTGGGCTCATGGTCATCCCGTATGTCGATATCAATCCCAAGGGCAACGGGTATTACACCTTCAGAGAGCGGCCCTTCGCCATCGCGACGTTTCTCTTCGGCTTTTTATTCCTTTGGGTCTCGCTGATCATTACTGGCGTTTTCTTCAGGGGCCCTGGGTGGAATCTCTTCTGGCCGTGGGAGACCTGGGATCCCCACCTGGTCGTTGCGATCACAAATGTCGATCTTTCCGCTTGGGGTCCGTTCAAGTGGATGGGCAACCCCAAGATCTTTGGGGTTGAGATGATCGGGTTCGTGCTGATCCTTCTCTACTTCAGTACGGCGGTCGTTTTTTACTATCTAAGGCGGGACATGAGCGACGCTATCCGTCAGTTGGGTCCTGTGCGCTATGGGATCGTGGCCTTCCTCTTTCTGACGATGATGAGCCTTCCGATCAAGGTTATCCTCCGCCTGGCATTCAACATCAAGAATGTCTGGGTGACTCCCTGGTTCAACATTTGACGCCACTGTTCGGTTGAGGTTGCCTGGTGCAGTTGTGGAGAAGATGGCGCACGAGTAAGCTGGCAGAGCAGCGATCCTTACGGGTCTTGTTCTTTATTGTGAGCATGCTCTTTCTCCTGGTTACTGTATGGGCAGTGTGGGACGAGGGGAAGACCAGGCGCCCGTGGAAAGCATACCAGCAAGAGTTCAATCGGCTGGAGCGTGAGCGGGTCGCTCGGGAACTCGCCACGGAGCGATCGAAGCTCGATGAATCGGAAGTTCGGGCCGTCCTCGCCAAGTTGCAGGAGGATCTTAAGGCGGCGCGGGCGAGGTTGGCCGGACCCGAGTCCGCCAAAGCGCAGCAAGTCCTTGCTCAACGTGAGACCGAGCATACAGAGATGAACATGAAGGCCCAGTTTATCAAGAGCGAGTTGGATGAAGCGCTCTACTGGGTGGAGCATGCCATTCATAGCAAAAAGGACAGCACAAAGCCCCGAGCGAAGGTGGCGGCGATTGAAAAGCAGTTGCGAGGACTCACCGCGCAGGTCAATATGCTGAACGCACGGGTGGAGGAAGCTCGGGGGGTTGTCAAGCGGTTTCAGGTCGATGTGGAGACCATTCAGGGCAGGATTAACGAGATGTCCGCACCGGTTATCACCCTTGCGCGACGCCAGGAGTCAATCGGGGCTCGCTCCCTTGAGGTCAAGCAGATTGTCGTGGAGGGCCTGGCGATCAACGAGTTTAAGGTGCCGATCCTGACCGTCGATCGCTGTGCGACATGCCACCTTGCGATCGATCGGCCTGGGTTTGACCAGGTCAAGCAGCCCTTCCGCACCCATCCGTATCGGGAGGTCCTGTTTGGCAATCATCCGATCGCCCGCTTCGGTTGCACATCTTGCCACCAGGGACAGGGGCCGACCCTCGATGTTGAAGCGGCGCACGGCGAGGTCCCTCACTGGGCGCGCCCGCTGCTGCGTGGCGACTTCGCGCAGACGAGTTGCCGAAAGTGCCATGCCGAAAAGAAGGAGTTTGCGCTGGCACCCGTCTATTCACGTGGTAGACAGATGATAGAGGATCTCGGCTGCTTCGGGTGTCACGCGATGGCGGGGTTCGAGAAGGTTCAGAAAGTGGGACCGGATCTGACACGGATCGCCAGCAAGGTCGATCCGAGCTGGCTCGTTCGGTGGATCAAAAAGCCAAGAGAGTATCTCCCCAAGACGAAGATGCCCCATTTTGGGCTATCTGATGATGACGCATTGAGCATTGCGGCGTATCTTCTTCGTGCTTCTCAGCCTATGCCGGAGCTTCAGGGCGCGTTTAAGGCTCCCACTTCGGTCGAACGTGGAAAGGAGATCGTGAGCTCGGTTGGCTGCCTCGGCTGCCACCGGATCCCTGGCATGGAGGCGAAGGCCCCGCTTGCCGGCGCTCCGCCCGATGTATCGTCGGTCCATGCGCTCGCAGTGCAGCCGGAAAGCGAAAAAGAAGCACCGGGAGGAGCCGCCAAGACAGCGCCTGAACCGAAACCAGTGAAAGCCTGGCTGGTCGCCCCTCCTCCATTGCCGGAGAATCAGGATTTCGCGCCGGATCTCTCAAGGATAGCCGGCAAGGTGAACGCGGACTGGCTCTTCGCCTGGGTCAAGAATCCGAAGCAGTTTCGGCCAACAACCCGGATGCCCGATCTGCGCCTCTCCGATGAGGAGGCCCGAGCAGTCACCGCCTTCCTGATGACGCTTGGGCAGAAGCAAAGGGTTGGCGGCCTGGAGCAGGAGGTGAGGAAGGCCGAGCGAATCGCGGCGGGTGAGCGCCTGATCCGCAAACGGGGCTGTTTTGGTTGCCACGACATGAAGGGATTTGAGACGTCGGAGAAGATCGCACCGGATCTCAGCAACTTCAGCCAGAAGCGATTGCTGGAGCTGTTCTTCGGCGAGGCCGTTCAGGTGAAGCAGACCTGGCAGGATTACACCTTCTGGAAGCTGAAGGATCCCCAGATTTACGCCACCGAACGGGTTGAGCAATTGATGCCGAACTTTGGCTTCACCGACGAAGAGGCGAAGACACTGAGGGTCTTCCTGAAGAGTCTCAGCACCGAGCGTGTGCAGCCGCAGTTCCAGCGGAGCCTTTCCGACGAGGAACTGGCTATTCAGAACGGGCGGACGCTTGTGAAACGCTACAACTGCAACGGGTGTCACGTCATCGAGGGGCAGGGCGGCGCCATTGCTGCCTTTTACGCCAACGAGACCAGGATCCCGCCTCCTCTTGAGGTGGGGATGATGCATGAGGGGGAGAAGGTCCAGGCCACCTGGCTGTACCAATTCCTTGGGCGGCCTACACCGCTCAGGCCGTGGCTTGACGTCCGGATGCCGACATTCGGCCTCAGCATCGAAGAAGCTACCACCCTGACGAAGTATTTCGCGGTGATGGGCAAGCAGCAGGTTCCCTATGAGTATGTCTCGGTGGGGGAGCCGGCCCCAGAGATTATGAAGGCCGGTCGATTGCTGATGTCGAAGGACTACTTTGACTGCTTCACCTGTCACCAACAGGGTGAGAAGAAGCCCGAGGGCCCGCCGGAGGGCTGGGCGCCGGATCTCAGTCTGACCAAGCGCCGCTTACGGCCGATCTGGATCGGCAAGTGGCTGAAGGACCCGCAGAAGATCCAGCCCGGAACCAAGATGCCCAGCTACTATCCGGACGGTCCGGACGATATCCTTGGAGGGAAGGAGGACCGACAGATCCAGGCGATTACTGAATACCTGATGCGCCTGGGGGAGAACTGATTCGTCTTGTCGGCTCAATGAGAGAAGTCCAACGAAACTGAGTCACACACTGGCAGAAGGAGGCGATGCGCCATGCGCAGGAAGCGCGAACTGATCGCAGCGACCGTAGTGGCGGGATTTTTCCTTGGGACCGTCGCTCAGGCCTTGGCTTATGAGGGCGGCGAGGTGAAAGACGGTGGGACGATCACCGGTACGATTAAATTTGCCGGGACCCCACCAGCGAGGAAGGAGCTCCAAGTAACTAAAGATAAGGAGGTCTGCGGTAAGAATAAGCACCTGAGCTGGGATCTGATTGTCGGTCCTGAGAAAGGTATTGAAAATGCGGTGGTGAGATTGATTGATGTGAATAAGGGGGAGAAGTTGGCGATCACGAAGGCGACAGTGGATCAGAACGGGTGTGTCTATACGCCCCATGTCGTCGTGGTTCCCGCAGGTGGTACGCTGGATATCCTGAACAGTGATGGGATTCTCCACAACATTCATACCTATAGCAAGGCGAACTCCTCGTTCAACAGGGCCCAGCCGAAATTCAAGAAGGTGCTGACTGCGGAGTTTGCGAAACCGGAGATTGTCAAGGTGACCTGTGATGCCCACAGTTGGATGCTTGGCTGGCTCGTTGTCTCAGACCATCCGTACGTGGCTGTCACCAACGATAAGGGTGGGTTCACCATCAGCAATGTTCCACCAGGAAACTATAAGCTCGAGGTCTGGCAGGAGACGCTTGGTTCGAAGGTGCAGGACGTCATCGTCAAGCCGAAGCAGGAGACCAAGCTCGCTATCGAGCTTACAAAGAAGTAGACCGTAACTACTCAGGTGGATCGACTGAAGGCTGAAGGCTTTTAGGGGTAGAAACCGAGAAGGTCGTGAATGGCTTGATTCGCGCCTTGCGAGATAATTTATAGCCTTCAGCCTAAACACCTGAGTAGTTACTCAAACTCATGGGGGAGAATATGGCGATCGCAAAGAAATATGCGTACTTCTTCGGAAAGGGTCGGGCGGAAGGAAGGGCCGAGCAGAAGAATCTTCTCGGGGGAAAGGGGGCGAACCTCCATGAGATGACCACCCTCAAGATCCCCGTACCGCCTGGCTTTACTATCTCCACGGAGGCCTGCATTGAGTACGTGAAGCGAGGCAGGCGTTTCCCTTCCAAGCTATGGGCGGAGGTCGAGGCGGATATCGCCAAGCTGGAGCGGGCCATGGGAAAGCGGTTCGGCGATCCGAAGGATCCGCTCCTGGTCTCCGTCCGCTCCGGGGCGCGGATCTCTATGCCGGGGATGATGGATACCGTATTGAACCTGGGGTTAAACGACGAGACGGTCCATGGCCTCATCCAGCGTTCCCAAAACCCTCGCTTTGCCTACGATAGTTATCGGAGGCTTCTTCAGATGTTCGGGGATGTCGTACTGGGCATCAAGAAAATAGCTTTTGAGGGGCTCCTCAGCGAAAAGAAGCGGCAGAAGGGGGTTGAGGCCGACACGGCACTCAGCGCCGAAGATCTTCGGGACCTGGTCGAACAGTTTAAAGGGGTGATTCAGCGTGAGACCGGGCGGGAGTTTCCACGAGATCCGAAGGAACAGCTTCGAATGGCCGTCGGTGCCGTATTCGAGTCCTGGAACAACAAGCGGGCCATTGAGTACCGGCGGATCTATAAGGTTCCGGACAACTGGGGTACCGCCGTCAATATCCAGTCTATGGTCTTCGGCAACCTGGGGGAGAACTCCGGGACCGGGGTGGCCTTCACCCGCGATCCGTCTACAGGGGAGAAACGCCTCTACGGTGAATTTCTCCCCAATGCCCAGGGGGAGGACGTGGTGGCGGGGATCAGAACCCCGCGTCCCATCGTGGCCATGAAAAAAGTCTGGCCTCAGGTCTATCGGGAGTTTGAGCAGATCTGCCGAACGCTTGAGCACCACTATCGGGACATGATGGACATTGAGTTTACCATTGAGGACGGAAAGCTCTATATGCTGCAGTGCCGCGTCGGCAAAAGGACAGCCCACGCTGCCATTAAGATCGCAGTTGATATGGCTAAGGAGCGGTTGATCGACCAAAAGGTGGCCGTCCTCCGAGTGGAGCCCTGGCAACTCGAACAGCTTCTACATCCTGCGATCGATCCGAAGGTCAAGGTCCAGAAGATTGCGAAGGGCCTCTCAGCCTCGCCGGGAGCGGCGGTTGGGAAGGCTGTCTTCACTGCGGAGGAGGCGGTAGAAGGAGCGGAACGGCACGAGAAGGTGATCCTGGTCAGGCCGGAAACCTCCCCGGAGGACATCGCAGGTATGGTTGCCGCGCAGGGGATCCTCACCGCCAGGGGTGGTCTTACCAGCCACGCCGCTGTGGTCGCGCGAGGCATGGGAAAAGCCTGTGTCGTCGGCTGCACCGACATCCTCGTCAACGAGGAGGAGGGGTACTTCCAGGTCGCGAATCTGACCGTTCGACGAGGAGACCCGATTACCATCGATGGCAGCACAGGCAATGTCATCCTCGGGGAGGTGGCGTTGACTCAGCCTGAAGAACTGATTGGTGAGTTCGGGACCCTGATCTCGTGGGCGGATCGCTTCCGGAAGATCGGTGTTAGAACCAACGCGGACACCCCGAGGGACGCGCAGGTCACGCGACAGTTCGGGGCCGAGGGGATCGGCCTCTGCCGGACCGAACACATGTTCTTCGAGGGGGATCGAGTCGTCGCCGTGCGAGAGATGATCCTGGCCAAGGATGCTGATGAGCGGCGCAACGCCCTGGCCAAGCTGCTGCCGATGCAGAAGCAGGACTTCAAAGCGATCTTCGAACTCATGGATGGCCTCCCCGTTATCATCAGGACGCTCGATCCCCCCTTGCATGAGTTCCTACCGAGGAAGGACGAGGAGATTCGAAAGGTGGCGGAAGGCATGGGGGTGTCGGAGAAGATCCTCAAGGAAAAGGTCAACTCCCTGCAGGAATTCAACCCGATGCTTGGGCACCGTGGCTGTCGCCTCGGGATCAGCCACCCCGAGATCACAGAGATGCAGGCCCGGGCGATCTTCGAGGCGGCGTGCGAACTGAAAAAGAAAGGGAAGCGCCCCTTCCCTGAGATTATGATCCCTCTCGTCGGCCACGTGAAGGAGTTCGAGATCCAGCGGGAGATCGTGAAGCGTGTAGCTTCCGAGGTGATGAAAGCGTACGGCGTGAAGGTCCGCTACCTGATTGGAACGATGATCGAGCTACCCAGGGCCTGTATTGTGGCTGATCAGATCGGAGCGGTAGCCGACTTTTTCTCCTTCGGGACAAACGATCTGACCCAGACCGCTTTCGGGTTTTCTCGAGATGACGCCGGCCGGTTCCTCCCCCTCTATTTGGAAAAAGAGATCCTCCAGGCGGATCCCTTCGCCGTGCTCGACGAAGAAGGGGTGGGAGCGCTCATGCGAATAGCGATCGAGAAGGGGCGAAAGGCTAAGCCAAACCTGGAGATCGGCCTCTGCGGTGAGCACGGAGGAGAGCCCATGTCCGTTGAGCTCTGTCATCGACTGGGTCTGGATTACGTCAGTTGCTCCCCCTATCGGGTCCCCATCGCCAAGCTGGCAGCGGCCCATGCCGTCCTGAAGAAGCAGGTCAAGATCAAAGAGATGGGAGAAAAGTAGGGACGCGTCCTACTTGGGCAAAGCAGGGGCGGCCACCTGCATATCAGGGCAGCTCAGCGACTTCAGGAACGCCACTAAATCGGCCTTTTCTTTGGCCGTGAGGTTCAGCGGCTTGATCTCTTTCGAGAGGTGGGGATTCTTGATCCCTCCCCTATTGTAGAACTCGATCACCTCTGCGAGGCTTTTCGAAGTCCCATCGTGCAAGTAGGGCCCACTGGCAGCAATGTTACGGAGGGTCGGTGTCTTAAAAGCCCCCTTGTCTGACTCTTTCTTGGTGACGCTATACCGCCCAAGATCGGGATTCGACTTGTCCATGCCTACGCCGATATTATGGTATCCTTCATCGGTGAAATTGAAGCCGGTGTGACAGGTCTCACAGTTCGCCTTTTCTCGAAAAAGGATGAGCCCAGCCTTGGCGCTCATAGTGATGGCCTTTTGGTCCCCGGCCGCATACCTGTCAAAGGCGGAGTTGCCGCAGAGCAGGCTTCGCTCGAAGGAGGCGATGGCCTGGCCGACCCCCTCTTTCGTCACCTTGGCGCCGAAGACCTTCTGGAACTGCGCCCGGTATCCCTGCAGCTTGTCCACGGCCGCGACCATCCCTTCCAGGGTATGGCCCATCTCGATGGGATTCTGGACCGGGCCCAGAGCCTGGTCTTCCAGTGAGGGGGAGCGACCGTCCCAGAACTGCTCCTGGCTGAAGAGCCGATTGAACGTCACGGGGGCACTGCGCCCGCCGACCTGGCCTTTGATCCCTGTGGAGGTGGGGTGGCCGTCGGAGAACCCTTTCTCTGGCGCGTGACAGGTGGCGCAGGCAACGGTCCCATCGGCTGAGAGCCGCTTGTCAAAATAGAGCTGTTTGCCCAGGTCGATCTTCTCGGCTGTTAGCGGATTGTCCGGGGGGATAAAGCCGGCCTCCTCCTGGAGCCCGAGTGGTATCTTCAGTTTGTACGGTCCTTCAGCCGCGCTCTCCCTGATGGACAGACCCGAAGCACTAACCAGTACGCTGAGAATCCATACACTCCGTTTCATCTGATCCCTCCCGGTCCTCTGCGGATCGCTACGTTACCGCGGTAAATGAGGTACCGCCACCTCTATCCCTTTAGCAGTAGGCCAGCCTGATTGTCACGGCGCTCTATATAGCACATCTGAAGACGCGAAACAATTACCGAAGCCGCAATTCTTGTGCACGATGGATGAGGTGGGCTGCAACCGGGAAAGGATCGAGGAGATGCTGATTTTGCGGTTGACTTCGCTTCGTGACTCAGCTAGAAAACTTAGTCTATGTCGGATCACAGCGAAAGGTCAATGACCCATACCCGCGCACGGGTCCACAGCCCGTGGCCCCATCGATTCGCCCTAGTGACTGCGGCATCAACGTTGGTGTTAATCTTCGTCGGCGGCCTGGTCACGAATACTGGGGCGGGGCTGGCGGTGCCGGACTGGCCGACCACGTTTGGGTATAACATGTTCCTCTACCCATGGTCACAAATGGTGGGGGGCATCTTCTACGAACACAGTCATCGGCTGATCGGATCCATCGTGGGTCTGCTCACCCTGGCATTGGCCATTGCGCTCTGGGTGAAGGAGCCGGCGCAAGCGGCTCGATGGTTGGGCGTTGCTGCCGTCGGCGCGGTGATCATTCAGGGGGTGCTTGGCGGCCTTCGAGTGATTCTGATATCGGGCGGAAGCGAACTCGCACTCATCCATGGCCTGCTTGCCCAAGCCTTCTTTGCCCTTACGGTGGGCTTGGTGGTGTTGACCTCTGCCGAGTGGAAACACAGGCTCCGGCAGGTCGTCGTTGCTGATACCGGAGCGGTCAAGCGTCTCTGCCTCCTGACAACCGGTTTTGTGTACCTCCAGATCTTCTTTGGAGGTATGCTGACACATATCGGTGACTGGATCCTGGCCCATCTGTTCTGCGCCGCGCTTGTTACCTTCCATGTCTGGCGCCTGGCGACACGTATCCTCAGACCTCATTCGGGTCAGGTGAAGCTAGTGCAACCTGTCACTCTGCTCATCGGCCTGTTGGTGTTGCAGCTTCTGTTGGGCCTCGGGTCGTATGTAAATCGCTTTACGTCCATCGAAATCCCCTACGCGGCCTTTACTCGGTTGGCGCTTCCAACCACTCACAGAATCACAGGTGCGCTGATGCTGGCAGTCTGTATCGTGCTGACGCTGCGAGCCTATCGGCTGCCGGCGTCGCAGCAGGCTGCCGTCAGCCAGGGATTACTCGCCGAGCGGGTACGCGTATGATGCTCACATCTGAAACATCAGGCGCCGAGTTTACGCATGCATGCAGGCGAGCGGCGGATTTCGTCTTACTGATGAAGCCGCGTATCGTGATGATGGTGCTGCTGACCACATTCGTAGGCTTTTATCTCGGTGTGAGCGGCACGCCAGACTGCGTGGTACTGCTGCAGGTGCTCACCGGTACGGCGCTCGCGGCGGGTGGAACCCTTGCGCTGAATCAGTTCATCGAGCGGGACATAGACGCACGGATGGTGCGTACACGGCTCCGACCATTGCTGGCTGGGCGACTGCAGCCCACAGAGGCGCTCCTGTTCGGATTGTTGATCTTAGTCACAGGCCTGCTGTACCTGGCCATCTCGGTCAACGCCCTGAGTGGTGTGGTGGCGGCGGTTATCGTGGGAAGTTATCTGTTTCTTTACACGCCGCTCAAGCGCAGGACAGCTTTCTGTACGGTTGTGGGAGCGGTGCCCGGAGCATTGCCGCCGGTTATCGGCTGGGCGGCAGCCACGGGAAGGCTCGGAATCGAGGCGTGGGTGTTGTTCGCCATCATGTTTCTCTGGCAGCTTCCCCATACGCTGGCAATCGCCATGCTGTATAAGGACGATTATGAGCGGGCAGGGATTCGGCTCCTCCCCGTGATCGATCCGGACGGTAACATTGCGGGGTGTCAGATTGTCTGCGGCTGCCTGGCCTTACTTGTCGTCAGCCTATTGCCGACCCTCATCGGGTTTGCCGGCCCAGTCTATTTCGTGGGCGCGCTTACGCTGGGCATTGGCCTGCTTGGGTGTGCCTTTGCCCTCTGGCGATCGACGACAGACGTGAGGCGGCTGGTGCTCGCGTCGCTTGTGTACCTACCGGCGCTGCTCCTGCTGATGGTGCTGGATAAGGTGCCATCCTAACGATGGCTTTGAATCTGTCTAGAAAGGCACTCCCTCAGGAGGTGTACTCATCCTTCCCGTTACCGTCCTGCCTACTATCAATGCCGCACTCAATGGGACCAGCGCACTTTTGCTGAGCCTCGGCTACCTTTTGATCCGACAGCGAAAGATTGCTGCGCATAAGTTTTGTATGGGGTCGGCCCTTGGGACCTCCACCCTCTTTCTGATCTCCTATCTGGCGTATCACTATCAGGTGGGATCGATGCCTTTTACAGGGCACGGAGGCATTCGAGCGCTGTATTTTACGATCCTGATCTCCCATACAGTCCTGGCCGCGGTGATTCCCCCATTAGCCTTGATGACGGTCTCTCGCGCGCTGAGAGGGCGCTTTGACGGACACGTGAGGATTGCCCGCTTCACCCTTCCGCTGTGGCTGTATGTCTCGGTCACCGGCGTCTTTATCTACTTCATGCTGTATCACCTCTACCCGCCAGCATGACCATCCACGACCTCCTGCAGCGCTATGCCGTTGCAGGCAGTGTAGACGAAGTGTGAACTATTCCGTCCTATCACCCGGCAAATCCAGGCTATCCGGATTGATCTGTAGAAATGTCCGCAACGATCTCCTCAGTTCTCACGAGCAACACGTCCACGAGATCCCGTCCCAACCTGTAATTCGGCATGGGGAGTTAGAGGTGGCGCAGGGTGAGAGCCGCCCCAGCGGTAGATAGGTTGTGCTATCGGGATGTCAGGACCCAAGAACAGCGATAGAAAGTTGTCATTGCGAACGAAGTGAAGCAATCTCGCATTCCTGCACTGAGATTGCCACGCACCCTACGGGTACTCGTAATGACGGGAAGAATCGAGCGATTACGAAGTCTATCGCTGTTCTTGGGACGGTAGATCGCTATTGACAATCGGACAATTCTGACCGATACTCTGAACGTGACTGGAGCCGAGTTCGTCCGCAATGTCAAGCGGTTAGGGCGCGCGAGAGGTATTGAGGTTCGGCTAATCGCCAGGCGCGGAAAAGGCAGCCACCGAACGCTCTATTATGGCACCGCTCGCACCGTCGTTCAGGATGTGAAGAAGGAGTTGCCAACGGGGACGCTTCACGCGATGCTCGAACAACTTGGGTTGGCCCTCGCTGATCTTCGATAGGAGCAGACCATGCGCAGATTTCAATATCCCGCGACACTGACGCCGGAGAAGGCCGGCGGATTCATGGTGCGGTTCGTCGACCTGCCGGAGGCGATTACCAGCGGCGCCGACCGTCGTGACGCCTTGGTACAGGCCGCTGATTGTCTGGAAGAAGCCCTCGCGGGGCGCATCACCGATGGACTCGAGATCCCGGAACCATCCCCTCCGCGACGGAATCACGTGCTGATGACGGTTCCTGCGCCTATGGCGGCGAAAGTGGCGCTCCATCTCGCCATGCGCGACGCCGACATGAAACAGACGGCATTGGCCCGTCGATTGGGCTGCGACGAGAAAGAAGTACGGCGGCTACTGGACCCGCGACATCCTTCAAAGTTGCCACGGATCCAGCAGGCGCTCAAAGCACTCGGGAAACGCCTGGTCGTCTCACTCGAAGAAGAGGCGGCGTAAGCGTACAAGGGGTCTTCACTCGCTTGCGCACTCTGTGGTAAGCCCAGCAATTCATCCAGCAGCCCGCGTTCGGCAAAGCACATCCTCGGCCAAGCTCTCGGTCACCAATCTCTGTTCCGATTCATCCAAGCGGTACTCTGCTTCCTTTTCTTCAATCCCCAGAGGATTGATTCTCCGCGGCTTGCCGCGAGTTCGTCATACCGGCGGAAGCCGGTATCCAGAGTGTCCGACTGGATTTCCCCGTATCAAGTACGGGGCAGGCTTGTCAAGCACGGAATGACGGGCCAGAACAGAAGACCATACCTAGCAGCTTGCTGCGGGGTAGTTCATAAAATCACCGCAGGATACCCCTCAGCTTGCTGAGGGGAGGAATGCGTCTTTCTCAGGTTTGTTCTTTCACGAAGATGCCCCCCAGCTTGCTGGGGGGTAATTCACTAACCCCTTCTTGGCCGTCGTAGTTCTATAGCAGTTCATTCGTCGGTCCAACGATGAAGCCGTCTGGCGCGAGCCACATCGCGGCGAAGGGTCCAGACCAACGACTTGTTATAGAGGCTTTGTCCGCATATTCTCACAAAACGAGTTAAGTATCTCCTCGACAGTCAGGTAGTCGATGATCACTTGGGCGTGCAAAAGCCTTGGGTGGCTCCCTTCGTCGAAAGAATGCATGAAGAATAGGCTTGCTCGACCCAACTCTTTTTGCTTCTCCCGCAGTTGATCATAAATGGCAAAATTGGCAGAGACGCTGAGATCCAACCCATGTATTTGATCTTCTAACGCACGATACTTCTTTTCTTCTTCCCTGTTGAGTACAAACGGCTGAACATACAGCGGTATTCTATGCGCCAGTGCGTCTCGGTAGTTCTGGGCATATTCGGAATACCACTTCTTCATACGCTCCGTGTTTAGATATGTACAAAGTTTTTCTGGAAGACGGGATTGGGTTTTCTTGTTGAACAGCCCGATATCTTTCTTGCCGAGTTTTCCTTCTTTCGAACTGCCACGGAGATCGTTTTTAAAGACAAACGCCCATCCTAGGTTGTCGAGTAAGCCTGCAAGATTGATAAGAAAAGCATGAAGATTGATATCCAGATCGGCCAACTCTTCCGGTGCTAAATGTTCGGTTCGCCCGACAGGAAATATGCTAAAAATATTTTGAATACACCGAGTTAGTATGCTTAGTCGCCTACCTACTCCTTGGATTAGGTGCTCTTTGGCTCTTGCATCACGAAGGTTTGACGCCATCGATGATAGCCGAAGCGCTAGCTGCTCGTGGATGCGACCAACTTCCGCATATTTCTCGGCGATGTCCTTGAGAGCTTGCTCATCATAGCGCATGGTACGGATCTTCCAATTAGCCCCTATAACGATTACGTAGACTGGTCAGCCTATCCCCGTTAAGGAGATTTGCAATTAAGCTAAATCCTATAACCTTATCCAGTACTTAACAAGAAATTTGTCTGAATGCGGACGATGGCAAACGCTGCACCTCTGTCAGCCTATTCCGGCTGATCAAGAGGACTCTCCACCTCCAAGCGGGGATATCGTCCTTAGTAGGGCGGTGTAGGTTTCAGACGAGAGATGGGCAGCGCGCAATAAGAAGATCTATTGCGACTGTCGGCGAAGAACTTCGAGTATCTCGTGCGTAGTGTACACAATGACGGCATTCTGTTGCGTCAGTGCGGAGTCATTGGACCAGAGCGGTACACCAAGATGCATAGCAAGCGCGAGATATGGCGCGTCGGCCGGATCAGGTGTCAACCGTTCAGCATCGCTAAGAGATCGTTGATATGCGGCGGCGGGGATGATCCGGATGTTCGAAGTGATCTGACGCAATACAGATCGCACTTCAGCAGTCGTGAGACCGCCGAGCCGCCGCCGAAACTGCGGGGTAGTTAGTACCCGCTCGGTTTCGATGAGACTCCATTCAGGCGACGAAACGGAGGAGGCGTTGGTCCAGCAACAGCTCGCGTGTTGTGGCAGAACGGAGGAAGGCGGCCACAAGCACATTCGCATCGACAATCAGCTCCATCTAGGCGGGCTGTCGGTGTTTCTTCCACACGCGCCGTCTGATCTGCCGGCCGACTTCGTTGGCCTGCCGCTCGGTGAGCGTGCTCTTTGTTAGGATCCGGTCCATCGCCTCCAGGGTCTGGATTTTCTCGACGATGGCCTGGCGTGCGACCTCCGACCAGTTGATCTCCGCAAACTTCTTCATCTCTGCTTTTAAATCAGCCGGGATTGCAAGCGTTAAGTTCGCCATGGGCGGTCTCCCCTCCTATATAAGTGCATCCTGCGTAATACGTTAGCACACAACGTACACGCAGACAAGGCACCTTGCGCGTATACCGGGATCGAAGCAACTCACCCGGCAAATCTATCGGGGGAGAACGCCTGGAGGGGGAAGGGGGGCTCCTTGCCAAGAATCAGGTCGGTAATTAACTCTCCCGTCAGTGGTCCTAGCAGGATCCCGCTACGGTAGTGCCCCGTGGCCACGACTAGATTCGGAATATCAGCAAAGCGGCCGATAGCAGGCAGACCATCCGGCAGCCGGGGACGCAGTCCTGCCCATGCTCTGTCGAAGGGCGCGGTCATCAAACTTGGCACCATCGCCTTGGCGGCCTCGCACAGCTCCGCCACACCCGCAAGGGTAGGGGTCGAAGCGAATCCCGCTCGCTCAACGGTAGTTCCTATCAGGAGCTCACCGTTCAGTCGTGGAACGAGATACCCCAGTGGGCCCCAGACGAGGTGGGTCAATGGAGGGCGTTCGAATCGAGCCCGAACGATCTGGCCTCGCACAGGCTCCATGGGAAGCCTGTGGCCGATGAGATCCAGGAGGCGGCCGGACCACGCGCCGGCGCAGGCCACAATGGTATCAGCCAGGATCGTTTTGCCGCCAACGTTGACACCCCGCAGGCGATCCTCACCCAGAATGAAGTCGATCGCCTCGACGTTCTCAAGGATCTCGGCACCGCCGGCACGCGCCCCCGCCGCCAGCGCGGACACGACGGTGCAGGGTCGGATATGGGCCTCCTCCGGAAAGAAGAGCGCGCCTCCGATCTCGGGATTCAGGACGGGCTCCATGGCGCGCACCTCACGTCCGGAGACCTCCTCCACGCGCAGTCCGGCCGCCCGTTGCCATGCTGCTCGTCCTTTGGCCGCTTCATGCTCAGTCGGATCGAGCAGGTACAGAAGTCCCCACTTGCAATACTCAATGTCCTCCCCCGTAGCGTCCCGAATCTCAGCGGCCAGCGTCTGATAGCGATCCCTCGCGGCGAGGCAGAGGTCGAGGAAGGGTCCGGGTCCTTCCGCCTCCGCCTGAGGCGCCAGCATGCCTGCCGAAGCCCGCGATGCCTCCCGCCCGAGCTCTCCGCGCTCGATTAGGACGATACGCTTGACGTGAGCTCGAGTCAGGGCGTAGGCGCAGGCTACGCCGATGATCCCGCCGCCGATGATGATGACATCCGCGCCTTTAGCCATGGTTATGAAGACTCATCACGCCGCGCCAAAAGACGCGCTCAATGGTGAAAGACGATGTCTGGAAAAAGAACGAAGGTCATGGCAACGACGAGCAGTACAGGAACAATCGCCAGGGCGTAGATCAGCCAATTCTCAGATCTCAGGTGCATGTAGTTCAGCGCGACCAGTACTGCCTTGACGGCCGCAATGGCAAAGATCAGGTTATTGACAGCCGACTTTTCCAATGGCAAACGGGTTGCGAGGACCCCGGCGACCATCAACACGACCAGCCACACCCAGATAGCTACGTAGTTAGGGTGAACCCGTTCAGCAGTCACTTGGGGCCTCCTTCAAGCAAGAGCGTAACCGCTCCTCAGCGGTACGTGCAGCAAGACTAGACATTATGATATAGGCTCTTTCGGGTTTCGTGTGGGTCGCGAGGGTCATTTCCCCATTGGTATAGTGAATGGCCTCGGCATTGTAGGGGCAGGGCTTGCCCTGCCCGGCAGTGCGTAATCCTGAGAAGGGCGCAGCAAGCAGCGCCCCTACGATCCGGATGGCGCGTTGACGAGTTATAGTCACCCACACAATTTGCGGAAGACCCATAATACATTTCAGTACGAAAGATAGAGAAGTGGGAAGAGGAAGATCCAGACGATGTCAACAAAGTGCCAGTACAGCCCCGCAATCTCGATGCGATAACCAGTGCTCAACCCCCTCCCTGCCGCAAGAAACAGGATGAAGTTCACAATAGCCCCGGCAATGACGTGTAGCGCGTGCAGTCCCGTCAGTGCGTAGTAGAAGGACCAGAAGGAACCGCTCCAAGGTACGTCACCCTCCATGATGTGGGAGGTATACTCATAGGCTTTAATTCCGAGGAACGCCAGCCCGAGCAGGATGGTGAGCAGCAGGAACCTTCGCACTTCACGCTGATCCCCCTTTTGGTAGGAGGCGAAGGCCATCGCCATAGTCATACTGCTGGTCAGCAGGACAAAGGTGTTGATCGTCGCCAGGGAGGTGCTCAGATGGGCGGCCTCTGCTGACCAGCCCGGGCCGGCCGCCCGAGCCAGGATATAACTGCCGACGGCGCCTCCAAAAATCATCACCTCAGAGGCGATCAGCCACCAGATGGCGATCTTGCCACGAAGCGCGAGAGAGGATTGTTCGGATACGGCGGCCATACGTGTCAACGCTTCTCCTGGGCGGATCTCGCCGCCAGGGCGCGATCCTGCGGAAGATAATCTTCACGAACACCTGGAGGGCTGTACTCATAAGGGCCGCGGTAGACGGTTGGGATCGCTTCTCCCCAGTTGCCGTGAGGCGGAGGCGAGGGGGCTGTCCACTCGAGCGTCGCCGCCTCCCAGGGGTTGGGCTCCGCCTTCCTGCCGGCCACGATGCTCCAGGCAAAGTTGATCAGGAACGGAAGCTGAGCGACGATAAGCCCCATCGCCATTATCGTAATCTGGACGTTAAGCGGTTGAACCGCTGCCAGGAACTCGTACTGGAGCGGGTTGGCGATGCGGCGCGGCATCCCAGCGAGGCCGACGGCATGCATCGGGAAGAAGGTAAGATTAAAGAAGATGAGAGTAAGCAGAAAGTGCAGCCTTCCCAGGGGCTCATTCATCATCCGACCGAACATCTTTGGAAACCAGAAGTAGAGGCCGGTAAAACCGCCGAATATGACGACGCTCAACAGGACGTAGTGAAAATGGGCCACGACAAAGTGGGTGCCGTGGACCTGAATGTTGACTGGCGCAGAACCAAGGACAATGCCGGTGAGTCCTCCAAGAATGAACATCGCAATAAAGCCCAGGGCCCAGAGCATCGGCGTCGTAAGGCGGATCGAGCCTTTCCACAGGGTAAGAATCATCGAGAACATGATGAGCGCAATCGGCACGGAGATGAGGATGGTGGAAATGCTAAACGGCATGACGAGTCGGGGATCCATGCCACTGACGAACATGTGATGCGCCCAGACGATCATGCTGAGGAACCCTGTAGTGAGGGTCGAGTAGATGATCCACCGGTAGCCAAAGATTGGTTTCCTCGAGAAGACAGCCAGGACCTCTAGCACCGCCCCAAGCCCTGGCAACAGGATGACGTAGACCTCAGGATGGCCGAAGAACCAGAAGAGATGCTCCCAGAGCATGGGGTCGCCACCCCCTTCAGGCACAAAGAAGCTGGTTCCCAGGAGCCGATCCATCAACAGCATCACGGCTGCCGAGATCAGCGGTCCGACAGAGAGCAAGAAGATGACGGAGGCGGTCAGAAGCTGCCAGATAACGAGCGGAAGACGGAAAAAGGTCATTCCCGGTGCCCGCATGGTGATAGCGGTAGTGAGAAAATTAACGCCACCCATCAGGAAGGAGGCAAACTCAAGGGCGTGCGCAAGAAGCCAGAGGTTGATCCCCCAGTTCACACCGGTATATTCTGCCCTCGCACTCAGCGGCGCATAGCCGGTCCAACCGGCGGAGGCCCCACCAGCGGGAACAAAGAATGATGTTAAGATCAGGAGAGCAGAGACCGCGAGAATCCAAAAGGAGAGCATGTTGAGCCGTGGGAAGGCCATATCCCTGGCCCCGATCATAAGTGGGATCAAGAAGTTTCCAAATGCCCCCAGCAAGATCGGCATCGCCACAAAGAACACCATGATCGTGCCGTGGTTGGTAACGAGGGCATTGTACGTCTCCGGCCCCACAAATCCGAATCCAGGGATCGACGTGTCGGGAAAGGCAAGCTGCCAGCGCATCACATAGGCCAGGTAGCCTCCCACAAAGGCCATAAAGAGGCCGAGGGAGAGATACTGCTTGGCGATCGTTTTGTGATCGGTTGTGAAGACATAGGTGCGCCAAAACCCAAGCTCCCCATGCGCGATATGGGCAACAGACGCGGGAATGGGGTCTACGCTTTGGGGATTCGTCATAGTTGGTCTATTCCCTTGAGAGGGCTCAGCGTGGTATCTCATCTCCCGTTGCGGAAGGCCACTGTTCTTTTACCCACTTGTCGTACTCCTCAGCAGTGTGGACGGTCAAATGTCCGACCATCCCGGAGTGGCCGAATCCGCAGAGTTCTGCGCAGGGGATCTCGAACACACCGGTCTTGGTGGCCTGGAACCAGGCGGGAAACTTACGTCCGGGTACGGCGTTCTGCTGCAGTCGCAAGTTTGGCAGGAACAGACTGTGAATGACATCCTTTGACTTGAGGGTGATACCGACGACCTTGTTCACTACGACGTGCAGCTCATTGTCGATCTGAAGATCATCCACCGTCCCGAACTGGCCGTCCGGCCCTGGGTAGAGGATCTCCCAGTTAAACTGCTTTCCAGTCACCTGCACCTGAAGCTCGCTCGGCGGCACGTGAAGCTTGGCTTTCGCCCATGCATCGCCTCCTCGAAAATCGATCCACAAGTCGAGCACGAGGACGAGCGCGGCCGGGATAAGAAGCCACGCAGCCTGCGAAAGCTTCTCGCCCGTGATGTAGGCGGCACGCTGCCCATCACGGCGGCGGAAGAGCAGAACGAAGCCGAGCATGGCTCCCATGGTCACAATGAACCAGGCCAGCGTGATGTAATAGATCAGCCGGAGGAGCGAGTCAATCTCCCCCCCATGGGTTGAGATATTCTCGGGAAGCCAGTTTAGGTACATACCTCACCCGCCTCGATCAGCGCCACTACGTTGTTACAGGCACACAGCTAAAGAAGCACCAAAAGTGTTTCTAGCATTCGCCTAAGATGGTGTCAATGCCAAACCTGTAAAGGGGAGCAAGGCGGCGCCTTATTCGGCGCTTCATTGAGAGGTGCTGGATGGGTGAGGGAACAGTTCGGGATGCAAGATGGTTGCCCGCGATTCGCAGCAATCTCGATCGGGTTTAGGTCAACGAGATTCTATATTCCTCTAGGATCTGTCGAAGGCGCGGGCCGTTGATGAGCTCGATGGGTGGCCCCTCGGTGAGTTTCGGAACCTCTTCGGAGAAGAAGCCGGTTGTGATAAAGATGCCCTTCGATGCCCTTTCGGCAAGCACCGTGTCGCTTAGGGCAATGATCTGGGTAGAGTTGATCGGCACCTCAGGCGGGATCAGGATGCAACGGACGATATAGCTTCCGCCGGTGATCGGTTGGGGGTTGACGGCGGTGATGTCGATCTCCCCCTGTGTGTTGCGATGGCAGCCCGCGATGGACAGACCCATCTGCTCCAGGAGGCGGAAACAGAGGCGTTCGAACTGCTCGGGCGCGAGCCGTTCCAGTCGCTGCTGCTCGACGTCCCTGGGTTGGTAGTAGGCCTTTTCGGCGGCTACCGGCGAGGAAGAACGATTGAGTAAAAGAATAAGGCCCAGGCCGAGCAGGATCGCAATCGTCACTAAAATGAACATGCCTCTTGCTCTTCAAGGACCCACCCAGGCGATCAGGCGAACAGACAGGAAGATCCTACCTGTACATCTCTTCGTAGATTCGATCTTTCTGGCCTTTTTTGATCAAGCGATCATGGCGAAAGGCTTGCTTCATCGCTGTTCCGAGGCAGACTAAGATCAGGATGAGCATTCCGATGATCGGGATGTTGTCCGGCTGCGTCGCAATGGCCATAACATGTTCCATGTCGGACCTCCTTTCAACCGGAATTCTAGCACCACTACACATGATAGCAAGTCTTTTGTACGGAACTCTACCTCCTCAGACTCGGGATCGCCATCTTCTCCCCTGGACAGGTCCTGGAAATAATCTACATGGACCCCGCTACCCAGCAATTGGCAATGGCCCCAGTGTGGCCTCGCTACCATCCGGTAAAACATTTCTCCCTCGATAGCGCATTTTGTTCTTGACAAGCACCATATGTCGTGGTAACTAAGATTCGTCTATACAATATATGGTAGTGCGTCGGGAAGGGGTACCTTTCTGATACGCCGGAGATAGATGGCTTATTCACGCATGTTCCATTGGGTAATTGAGATCAAAGTAAGTCCGAGTTACTACAATCATCCCAGGTAGAGGAGGACACAATGCTTGGCAAGGCGAGCGAGCCAACATTCCGCGGGATTGAACAGGGAGCAGAGGTGACCCTGGCGCTTAGATCGCGGCCGGCGAAGATCGGACAGTGGAGTGAGTCGGCCCTCCGCGTTCTCAAAGAGCGTTACCTGATGAGGGACGAGACAGGTGTTAGAGAGACGCCGGAGGAGATGTGCTGGCGGGTGGCGGTGGCCATCGCCAAGGCCGAAGGACAGTGGGGCAGAAGTGAGACGGAAGCTCGCCAAGTCGCGGAATCGTTTTACGATGTAATGGTTGAAGGGAGGTTCCTTCCTAACTCTCCCACGATGATGAATGCCGGCAAAGAGAACGGGATGCAGTATTCGGCCTGTTTTGTGCTTCCTGTTGATGACTCCATGGAGGGGATCTTCGAGGCGGTCAAAAGGGCGGCGATTATCCACCAGTCGGGTGGCGGGACCGGTTTTGCCTTCTCGCGTCTCAGGCCGAAGGATACGCTGGTGAAGTCAACGGGCGGTAAGGCGAGCGGTCCCATCAGCTTCCTTCGCGTATTCAATGCTGCCACCGAGGCGGTCAAGCAAGGGGGGGCCAGACGTGGCGCCAACATGGGGATTCTCAAGGTGGATCACCCTGACATCCTGGAGTTCATCGACTGTAAGCTGGACGGCGGGATCACCAACTTCAACATCTCGGTGGCTGCCACCGAGATGTTCATGGACGCCCTGGCAAAGGACGAGACCTACGAGTTGGTCGATCCGCACACCAAGCTCGTGACCGGCCATCTTCGGGCTCGCGAGGTCTTTCAGCGGATCGTCCAGGCGGCCTGGCGGACCGGTGATCCAGGGATGGTCTTCATCGATCGCATCAACGCGAGCCCAGCCAATCCGGTCCCGCAGGATGAGCTGATCGAGGCCACGAACCCCTGTGGTGAGCAGCCGCTTGGTCCCAATGATGCCTGTAACCTAGGTTCGGTCAATCTGACCAGATTTTACCTCGCCTCGATTCCGGCGGATGCCAGGGCGGCGGAGCGAATCGATTGGGTTGGACTGGAGCAAGTGGTGCGGACGGCAGTCCGCTTCCTGGACGACGTGATCGACGTCAATCCGTACCCGCTCCAGGACATCATCGAGGAGGTCCGAAACAACCGGCGGATCGGCCTCGGCGTCATGGGCTGGGCCGATCTGCTGCTTGAGCTTGGTATTCCATACGATAGCGACGAGGCGGTCACGCTTGGTGAGGAGATCATGGGCTTCATTCGGCGAATCGGCCACGATGCCTCCGAGAAGCTGGCAGAGGCGCGAGGGCCGTTTCCGCGCTGGTCACGGAGCATTTACAAGGGCAAGAAACCTCTTCGCAACTCCACCGTCACGACCATTGCGCCTACCGGGACGATCAGCATCATCGTGGGTTGCTCTTCCGGGGTCGAGCCGATCTTCGCCGTCGCATTCAGCCACATCGTAGGAGACCGGCACCTGACCTTTGTGAACCCGATCTTCGAGGAGGTCGCGAAGCGACGGGGCTTCTACAGCGAAGAGCTGATGCGGCGGGTGGCCGAGCGAGGGACGGTTCGCGGGCTTGAAGGCGTGCCGGAGGACGTTCAGCGAGTCTTCGTCACGGCCCACGAGATCGAGCCCGCCTGGCACGTCAAGATGCAGGCAGCCTTTCAGAAGCAGACTGATAATGGTGTCTCCAAGACGATCAACCTGCCCAACTCGGCGACGCCGGAGGACATCGCCAAGGCCTATATGATGGCGTATGAGCTGGGCTGCCTTGGGATCACGGTCTTCCGCGATGGCTGTAAGGGCACCCAGGTCTTGCATCTCGGCACCGGCGCTAAGCCTGCGCTGAGCCCAGCCGAAGAGCCTGTCTTGAGCGATGCCGAAGTGGTGGCACAGCAGGAGGCGCCGCAAGCGCTTCCAACCGTCGTGGAGATGGGCCTGGAGGCAGCGCTCAAGGTCAAGCCGAGGCCGCGGACCATGAAGGGTGTCACGTACAGGGCGGAGACGCCGCTCGGGACCGCCTTCATCACCGTAAACCAGAACGGCGAAGGTGAGCCGTTTGAGGTCTTCGCCAGCGTTGGGAAGGCCGGGAGTGATACCTCTGCCGTATCCGAGGCGATCGGCCGACTCATCTCGATGATCCTCAGGCTGCCGTCACCGATGTCGCCCAGGGAGCGGGTCGAGCAGATCGTGAGCCAACTCTCCGGCATCGGCGGCCGCCGACCGATGGGCTTCGGTAAGGGTCGGGTCCGGTCGTTGCCTGATGCCATCGCCCAGGTCCTGTCCGAGCATATCGGTCTGACCGAGCCCGGCGTTCAAGAGATGCAGGCGGCTCTTGGCAAGACGACCCAGAAAGCAGGCGACATGTGCCCTGACTGTGGCTCGGCTACCCTCGTCTACGAAGAGGGTTGCCAGAAGTGCTACTCCTGCGGGTTTAGTGAGTGTTAGATCGCCTTCGCACCACGATGCTGTGCGCCCAAGAAAGCGAGAAGCTGCACGAGTCCATAGTAACGGACGCTATCTGAGGATGGATACGGCAGAGTGACCGGCATGCCCCCCCATTAGCGCAGGCTAGATTCTCACTGGCTCCCTCTTCAACGAGCCGATGCGGGTGGAGAGCGTGCAGGCCAACGGCTCAGCGAGCTGGGTGGTCGGGCTGGTCGGCACGCACTCGGAGCGCTTCCGCAAGGTGATGGCTTAGGAGGCGTCACTAAAAAGGTGGTTCAGCAGAGTAAGGTGCGGCGTGCGAAGCCCGAGGTACGATCAATGGAACTGACGCGGCGGCAGGAGATCATGGCGATGCTTCGGGATGGCGAGTGGACGCTGGACGAACTGGCCAGGAACTTCGTGGTGTCAAAGAAGGTGATCATCGATGACCTCGAGCATATCGCCCGCTCTGTCTCCAGACCCTCCCGCCTCCAGATCCATCCCCCAACCTGCGAGGGGTGTGGCTATCGCTTCAAGGGCCGGGCGAAGTACAATGATCCTTCCCGCTGCCCAATGTGCAAGAACGAACACCTTCGCTCCCAACGATTCCGGATCGCCTCATGATATGTGGCGTAAAGCCGTCTTGAGTCAGCCTCGCAAGAAGGCAAAGCTGGAGGAGAACAGACGTCATGTCCACGCAACCGTCAAAAGAGATCGAGATCTTTCCCAATCCTGAGCCCGGGCGAGACTACGAGATCCACCTGACCTGCTCGGAGTTTACCTGCCTCTGCCCGCGGACAGGCCAGCCGGACTTCGCGACCCTGACGCTCACCTATGTCCCTGACAGGCTGTGCATCGAGTTGAAGTCGCTTAAGCTTTACCTCTGGTCGTTCCGGAATGAAGGTCACTTTCACGAGGCCGTTACCAACCGGATTCTGGACGACCTGGTGAAGGCGTGCCAGCCCCGCTCCATGAAGTTGGTCGCCGACTTCTACGTCCGCGGCGGCATTCACACCGTTATTACTGCCACGTATCAGCCGAACGACCGAGGGTGACCAATACACTGGACGCTCGCCAAGCTCGTCCCTTCCTTTCCCACCTTGATTTCTTCACACTACCCACCCTATAATAAGCTGGCTTTTTCGTCGTACCCCTCTTGCAGAAGATTCGAGGAACGCTTTCGATGAGGAGGGACCGATGGAGCGGAGCGAGTTGGAGCTGATGACGGCCCCGAAGCTCAGGGAACTGGCGCTGGAGAAGTATCCTGAGATCACAGGGGTATCCGGGAAGAACCAAAGAAGAATTGGTCGAAGCGATCATCGCTGAAGAGGTGCGTCTTGGCCTTTGGCCAAAAGAGGAGGTCCAGCGCCGGCCGCTCCAGGCTTCAGAGTGGCAGCAGCGGATCAAAAAGCTGAAGGCGGAGCGCGGGCCAAGGCGCTCGACACAAAGGATCGGAAGGCGCTCAGGACAACCCGGGGCAAGATCAAGCGGATCAAACGGATCTTGCGAAAACTGAAAGAAGCATCGTAACCGATCACCGACCGTCCCGCCGAGTTGTACAGTCTGGTCTCTGGTAGGATCTTTCCAACGATAACCGTACGAATGGAGGGGGAGACTGATGCCTAGCTATGATTTCAAGTGTGTGAAGTGTGGCAAGAAATTCTCACTGACGATGGGCATCAAAGAGCGGGAGACCAAGCGGCTGAAATGCCCGAAATGCGGGGCTGGAAAACCGGAGCCTATCTTCTCGACCTTTTTCGCCAAGACCTCGCGCAAGAGCTGAGGTGGGAAATGATCCTGTCCATCCTTCATGGGTGGGGGTATTTATGAACTGTGATTGGCTCGGAGCGGGCGAAAGATCATGGGCAGTGGGTAGCAAGAAGTGAGAGTAAAGCAGTGAAGAGAAACCGACAACTCTCAAGAAAGAGCCCTGGGCGGCTGGCCGTTCTTTTGCTCGGCTGTATGCTTACCGCTCTCCCGGTTATCGCCGTCGGCGCTGGTCAAGAAACCGTCCAGCTCGACAGTTCCCTCGAAGCCCTCGGGTTCATTAAGGTTCAGAACGATCCGGATGCTCCCGACTTTACACTCCAGGACGTTTCAGGGAAGGCGGTCCGGCTGGCTGACCAGCGCGGAAAGGTCGTCTTCCTGACCTTCTGGGCGACCTGGTGATCCTACTGTCTGAGGGAGTTTCCCTCACTCGAGCGCCTCTACCAGCAGTTTCAGAAGAAAGATTTCGTCGTCCTCGCGGTGAACATCGCCGAGCCGCCCGATCAGGTCCGGAACTATTTGCTCAAGCATACGCTCACCTTTCCCGCTCTTGTGGACGCCACCTCAAGCGTCGCCAACCTGTACGGGGTTCGCGCCACGCCAACCCGGTACCTGATCAATCGCGATGGAAGGGTCGTGGCCGGGAGCATCGGGCCGAGGGATTGGGCGGGCGAGGATGCTCAGAGGCTTATCGGAATCCTTTTGGATGCCGGCAAGACGCCCCGCAGGAGGTAAGGAGCGGGCGCCATCGATGAAACGCCCGGACGTAGAACGCAGATCGGTCGATCCGCTTATGTCGCGACGCTCCGTAGGGTGACCTATGAAACGGCTTCTCCTGTATACCGCAGTCGTGATCGCATGCCTGGTGCTTTCGGTTGGGGCATGGGCGATGAGCGACCCGCCGCCGGCTGCCGATGACCACGCCCAGCTCGAGTTTCTCACGCGCCATTGGCAATCGCCCATCCCGCCTCAAGGTAAGCCGCCCGCCCATTTCTCGTCGATCGAGGCATCTCTTGACCCGGAAAGTTGCGCCGTCTGCCATCGAACTCAGTACGAGGATTGGAGCAGCAGCCTCCACAGTAAAAGCATGGGGCCGGGCGTCATAGGCCAGACGATGGAGTTGATCCATGGCGATCCCAAGATGGCGCTCCTGTGCTACAGTTGCCATGCCCCTCTCACCGAGCAGCAGGAGAAGGTCGTAGACAGAGGCGGTCCCCCCTCTTTTTTCAAGAGGCACCGCGCCTTTTCGGCCTCTCCGCCGAACGCTTCAGGGAACTGGGTCAGCACCGCGTTGAAGTTCAAGAGGCACCGCGCCTTTTCGGCCTCGCTGCAGCAAAAGGGCCTGACTTGTGTCGGGTGCCATGTCCGGGGGCACCAGCGCTTCGGGCCGCCAAAGCGAGACGGCTCGCTCGAGAATTACTTTCCGGCATCGCAGCTCCCCCACGGCGGCGCCATCAGGACGGCGGCCTTTGAGCGATCCGAGTTCTGCAAAGGGTGCCACCAGTTCGAGCCGAACGGGTCTGCCCTGAACGGTAAGCTGCTCGAAAACACCTATAATGAATGGAAAGAGGGGCCGTATGCGCAGGGAGGGATGACCTGTCAGGGCTGCCATATGCCGGAGCGGCGGCATCTATGGCGGGGGATCCATGATCCTGAGATGGTCAAGCAAGGCGTATCCGTCCGTCTTTCGGTGAACAAGGATCGCTACCAGGTCGGCGAGCAAGTTCAGGCTGAGATCACGCTGGCTAATACCGGGGTTGGGCATCATGTCCCAACCTACGTCACGCCGAAGATCGTGGTCCGATGGGAGTTAGTAGATGCGGACGGCAAGCAGGTGAATGAGAGTGTGCAAGAGGAACGGATCGGGCGAGAGGTCACGCTTGATCTGACACAAGAACTCTTTGACACCAGGATTGCGTCCGGGAAAAGCCGTACCGTTCGCTATGTGAGAGCCATCGACCGGGCTGGGCTCACGCTGCGCGCCTCCGTCGTCGTGGTGCCCGACGATTTCTACACCCAGTTCTTCGAGGCGATCCTACCAAGAGTAAAGGCGAAGGAGCCCCGGGCCCTGATTGAGCAGGCCATACGTGAGGGACGCGCAAGGTCCTACATCCTCTTCGCGAAGAACCTAACGGTGTCGTAACGCAGCTCATCGCTGCGAGCTGACAGCTATACATTACGATATATGTCTCAGGTAGTTTGTCATTCCGGGCTTGACAAGCCTGCCCCGTACTTGATACGGGGGAATCCAGTGCCTTTCTGGGTTGCCGCTCCCCGCTTCAAGCATGCGGGGACAAGCTTCGCGGGGATGAAGACCATTTAGCTTAGAGGCGGCATCCGGCGGGGAATATGAAGCGGGGATGTTGCCGTGGTTCAACAGGCTGACAAGGAGGAGGGTAAGTGAAGAGGCAACTCATCGCGTTTGCGGTCATCACGCTGCTGGCCGCAGGACTGGCTTGGGGCTCTGACTATTACATGAATCATGGGCACTGGTACGCAAAGGAACCGGAAAAGGACTTCGCCCTCGCGAGACTTCTTGCCGATATTCGGACGTCCACTTCGCGGTATCAGGACCTGGAGCAGGCCAAGGCGGATGGGTACGTGCAGATATCGGGAAATGTGCCGTTAGAAGGCTACCACTTTTACAAGGCAGGGATCGCGCAATTTGATTATGCCCACCCCTCTACACTGCTTTACACCGAAAGGCAGGGGCATTGGCAACTGGTCGCCCTGAAGTATGCAGCTCTAGGAGCCCGTCCCGCCGAAAGCCCGTTTACCGGAATAGACTGGGAGCGGAGCCTGGCGATCTGTCGCTATGCGGACTGGCAGGAATATCGATCACCATCTCGCGAAGGCTGCCCTCAGATTCATCCTGAGACGAAAAGCTCATTCACTACCTGGTACCCGGACACGTGGGTGATCCGTCTCTGGATCTGGTATCCGAATCCTTACGGGTTGTTCGCAAGCATGAACCCTCTCCTGGCCCCATTCGACGATCGAACGATCCCGCCCGACGAAGCGGGAAGCTGGGAGACATGGAAAGCGCATACGGAGTTCTCGAACTTTAACCATCACTTTTCGGGATGGCTGGTACTCGTCATGGGTATGGCGATGACAGGCTCCGCCCTCTGGGGAGGTCAGAAGTCCAGGTTCGCCCATCTATGGCCTATGCTGACGCTGGGCGTGGCGCTATTCATCCTGTACCGGAGCGACCCGGAGTATTGGCCGTTCGGCCCAAAGACGCTGACCGAACTCCTGGGTGACCGGGAGGCCATCGAGCATAAGCTCTCCGGCGTCATCGTCCTCGCCATGGGGTCTGTGGAATGGCTGCGGGCGCGCGGTACATTCAGTCATTGGATATGGGGAATGATCTTTCCCTGGCTTGCCATCATGGGAGGGGTGACCCTGTTATTCCATCTGCATCCGATCAGCAACTTCAACTACGTCGGGCGAAGCAATTCACCTCACACGACCGAGGGGGTCACCGCGCTCCTTGCCGGTATGACGTATCTCCTGGGAACGTTGGGGATCATGAAACAACGTTGGTGGGGGCTGGTTCCGGCTCTCTTCGTGATTCTCATGGGCGTGCAGCTCATCGTCTACGTCGAATAGAGGCGCCGCAGCGACAGGACGACCGCCGCGCACGACTCATTCCTTCTTCCACGTCCCGTCGGATTCGGTGCGCCGCTTCAGGCTCAACAGTGTATTCGACAAATCGTTCCTGAGCATAAAATCTTCCAGGAACCTGGGGATAAAGAAGCCGCTGTCTAAGGTGGTTGTGTATCGAAGAATGGTCTTACCCTGGCTGTACGAGTGGAACTCCCAAGCACCGAACGTCTCCGCAATGTCGTGTTTCCTCGATTTATCCAGCGTCCAGCTCACTGTCCTCTGCTCGGGTTTGAAAATCAGATCGATCGTATAACTGATCACGCCGAGTGGAACGCGAACCGTCTCGGTGACCTTCATGGTACTTGTTGTCTTTTCCAGAACCTCAACCTTCTCGAGCCGCGGCATAAATTCGTCGAACTTATGATAGTTCAGCATGACCGCCCACGCGACGTCCGGTGGCTTGTTGATGATGCAATAGGCTTTGACTTTGGCGCCACGCGCACCGTCCTCTGTGGGGTAGGTATCTGTCTTGACCACCACTCCGCCCTTTTCCATCCTGGTTAATTCACCTGCCGTAAGTCCAGTGGTCGCGGACTCACCCGCCCCTAAAGAGGCTGCCTGAAGCAGTAACACGGATGCGGCAAACATGAGGGATTTTACCTTGGGCCTGTGTAGCACGTGAAAGAACCTCCAGTGTGGCGCATCGTCCTTGACACGGGCGTACCAACGCTCCGCGCCTCATCTCGAATGATATCTCGGATTGTCAATTGTGTCCATCACGCACAGGGGAATGCCGGGCTCCCCTTGCCGTGAAACTTGCCGGGAGGTGCACAGCATCCCAGGGCGAGCTGCAGCGGCTCGGTGGCAGGCCATGGAAGCGGAATCCGCCTGGCCTATCGCTGTGCTTGGGAGGCTTGCATGGCGGTGACGTCAGAGAGGGCGGTCGTAGAGCCTGCAAGTCTTGTAGCGATATCCGCGCTAGAACTCGACTCCACGAATTACAGGGAAGTTGTCTTCGACGATCCAGGACGCCTCGACTGAACTGATTAATAGCCATAGAGATCAGCCGCAATGCCAGTGCTGTGGAGGATCAGCGACAGGCGAGGTGCTTGGAGGCCGAGGCGAAGCTCAAGCGGATCATGGCCGAGCTATCGAACTTAGAAGGTCAGTCCGCTAAGCGCCAAAAGGCCATGGGCCGGATCGCGGCGCGAAAAAGACAGATCGATCACTGGATGCGAGAGGAGGCCCTGCGCGCCATTGAAATCCACGAGAAGGGCTGTCCCCGCCTCTCAGTCAGTTCAGCGGGGCCTCGCTATCGAGTGGGACGGCGAGGTGCGAGAGGAGGAGTAGCTCTCACAGCTTGACGTGCGCCTTCAGCACGCTTGGGCTTTCCTGCTCTCAATGCGAAAATCCTGTCATCGGAGCAGAGGCGGCACGTTTTTCGCCCTTGCTATGGCTGCCTGAAGAGGCTCGGTCCTGCCGTTCGTAAAACCCTATGGTCGCGGGGATTGTTTCCGCCTGACGTCCAACTTCCCCTGGTCAATCGTTTTGCTCTTGTCGTCCTCAAAACAACAAAAATGTGAAAAATTGTGAAAAGAGGCTTGACGCTGTACCTAGGTCCAGGATGCATCTTATATACGGAGGAGGTGAAAAGGTGAACGGGTTGACCATCGGTCAGTTAGCCAAACAGGCGCAGGTGAACATTGAAACGATTCGCTACTATGAGAGGCGAGGGCTCCTGCCTGAGCCGCCCAGACGCGAGTCCGGCTACCGCCAGTACGCTCCCGATGCTGTGAAGCGCATCCAGTTCATCAAGCGAGCCCAGGAATTGGGATTTTCCCTCAAGGAGATCCAGGAACTGCTCTCGTTGCGCGTCGATCCATGGACGACAAGTGCAGACATCAAAAGGCGAGCTGAAGCCAAACTAGCCGATATCGATACAAAACTCCGCGACTTAAAAAGGATGAAGACAGCCTTGATGAAATTGACTGCTGCCTGTCGCGGACGCGGCCCGAGCAGCGAGTGTCCGATTCTCGATGCGCTTGAGTCTCGAATGGACTGAAAAGGTCCCACCTTAGTTTGAAAGGAGGTGATACCCGTGAAGATGAAGGAGAAGTTCTCGCTCTGCCCGGCATGCGGGGCCTGTCCGGAGGTGGAAATCCTCCAGCATGAGGGACAGCCTGTGGCCGTTCGTATTGGGGAAGGTGATGAGAAGATCACTCTTCAAAAGGAGGCCTGGAACACCCTCTTGCGGTACGTGAAGGAGGGAATCTTCGAGGAGCTGTAAGAACTGGAGGGGGGAGCCGTCTTTTCGAGATCGCGCTCCCCCCCGTCGCGGTCGTGACGCTGACGGTGGCCGCGCCCACCTGGGGCCGCGAACAGGACCAGCAACAGGGCGAGCCCAACACGGATCGCCATCGGACTGCTCGTGCGTCCATGGCCCGCATGGCATCTCACCCCCCCCCAGGAAGGGTAAGCGCCCCGGACGGGCTGGTTATCTGAGTGAAACGGATTCATGATGTCAGCACTCGCTCCACAACCGATCTGAACGCCTGCAGATCTCGGATCGGTTTCTCCAGGT
>Ga0209515_10000640_pt1 | contig 62031 bp, 54 predicted proteins | sample Subgroupgradi54m_FD_187454 | JGI IMG/M metagenome (GOLD analysis project Ga0209515, IMG submission 187454) | Subsurface groundwater microbial communities from S. Glens Falls, New York, USA - GMW60B uncontaminated upgradient, 5.4 m (SPAdes)... ...
AAAGCTTGTGGCGTGCAATCTTCGTTATATACAGGCAGAACTTCTTGAAACGCTTGTTTGGAATGAAATAGAAACCATCCTAGAGAATCCTAAGCTAATCGAAAAGGCAGTTCATCATAAAGAGGTTCATGATCCCGAGAGTAGGAAGAGCATTCAGGATGAACTTAACCGGTTGGAGGCACGACTGAGCACCATTGATAGGGAAGAACAGCGCATGCTTGAAGCCTATCGCCAGAGCATTATTAGCCTGGAGCAATTAAAAAGCCAGATGGCGCAGATTAAGGATGAATCTGAAAAGCTTGCGAAGCGAAAAAATGAGCTTGCTGGTTTTCTTGCCGAAAGAAAAAATATTAACGTGCAGGATGCCATAGATTACCTAGAGCAGATAAAAAAAGGAATGGAGAAGTTGACCTATGAAGCGAAGAAGAAAGTCATTCATCTTCTACATACGCACGTCATTACTAATATTAATGGGATAATTGACATTTTCTGCACGTTCCCCTCGAAAGAACTTGGTTTTTCAAACCATAGTTCTCATGTTTTTTCCCTGCAGCCGTCGGCAGGACCCATCTCATTGCCATCAGCGGAATGAATATCACATTGGTTGCGGGGACGCTTTTTTTCCTCGCCCTTTGCCTGGGTTTTCCCCAAAAAGCAGCCGCCTGGGTCGGACTTTTTTCTTCAACGGCCTACGTGTTTTTGTCCGGGGCCGATATGCCCGTCGTGCGGGCGGGCTGGATGGCCGCTCTTTTTTTCACAGGACTTCTCTTGGAAAGAGAAAAGGATTTATTGAACAGTCTTTTTTTCGCTTTCTTCGCCATCCTGGCAGCCGATCCAAAAGCACTTTTTCAGGTAGGATTCCAACTTTCTTTTCTTTCGGTTTTTTCTTTAATTGTCCTTTCGCCCAAACAATCTTTTCACGGTTTCGCGGACTGGTTTCAAAGTGGAGTCGTGCTGGTCGGTACGTTTCCTGTTTGCGTTGCTTACTTCAGCGTCTTTTCCTGCGTGAGTCTTTTTGCGAATCTGCTCGCGATTCCACTCTTTCATCTGGGAAACTTGGGAGGATTGGGAAGCCTTTTGGTGGGACAAATTCCCGTACTGGGACCCGTGTGGGTGACACTCACTTCATTTTTTTTGAAAGCGGGAATTTCATGGATTCAGTTTTGGGCGCGGCAATCGTGGGGTTATTTTTATCTCAAGCCGCCTTCTGCGGGACTCCTGATTTTTTATTACGCCGCCCTTGCGTTGGTTTGGGGAGTTTACCGATGGAAAAGTGCAAAAGGAATTTGGGTGAGGTCCTTTGCAGTTTCAGCCTGGCTTGTGATTTGTCTTTTGTTTTTCTTACCGCCGCCCAGCCGGAATTTTACCTTAACCGTTTTATCGCTCGGCCAAAATCAAGTGCTTTATGTGGAATTTCCGGGAGGGAAGCGTTGGCTCGTCAATGCCGGGCGCGCCACGCCAACTAATCAAGCGAGGTGGATTGTAAACCCGCTCCTCAGACGATACGGCGTGAGGCATCTCGAAGGAATTTTTCTGACTGATTTTTCGCGCCGTCATGCCGGAGCCCTTCCCACCCTGTTCGAAAATTTTTCCATTGGTTCGATTTTTTTACCTTCCGCGGCAGCTTTTTCCCCCGATCTGAATAAAGTCTTGGGTTCTCCTAAACGGCGGAAACTTCTCGTTTCTTTGCATGACGAAGATCAGATTCTAGTGAAAGACCAGTCGGGATTTCAGGTATTGGATGTTACTAAGAATCAGGCAACCCTTTTAATCGATTACCGGGGCCGGAAATTTTTAGTTCTCCCTTCGTGGAAGACAGAAGTCCTGGAATCTCTTTTGCCGAGACTGCAGAAGCTTTCTCATGTGGAGGTCTTAATTTTGCCGGGAGGGGGGAGGCCGAGGGAGTCCGAATGGCAGAAAATTCTCTCTTTCCTCGTCCCTGAGTGGGTCATTTTCACCCGACAGACTCCGGAGGTTGATGTTCTGTCGGATTCCCTCGATCAAGAAGAGATTCCTTACTATTTCCTTTCGGAAACAGGCGCGCTGAGGTTTGAAATTGTCGGAGAAAAGTGGCTGATCCGGCCTTATCGCGCGCCCTCCAATTGACAGCGTTTGGAGCCTGTGATATAGTGACTCAACTTTTCATAAGGAGTCTCCTTTCAACAAGTTGTGAGAAAAACAGTTCAATTTTCCATCACTGCGGTTTTCCTCTTTTTTCTGCTCACTCCCTCTGCTTTTCCAGCCTGGGTTTGGTCTCCAGAAGCCGGAAAATTTGTCAATCCTGACGCCACGGTTCAAGGCACTCCGCAGGAGCAATATGATTACGCAATGGAATTTTATAAGAAGAAGGATTTGAAGGAGACGGCGGAACAGTTACGGCGTCTGATCAAGAAATATCCCGGCTCTCAAGTTGCCCCCGAAGGTCAGTACCGGTTGGGTGTCGTTTATGAAGAAATGGGGGATTTTTACCGTGCCTTTCGGGCCTACCGTGATTTGCTTCAGCGTTACCCTCAAAATGAGCACATGAGCGAGGTGATTGAAAAAGAATTCCGCATCGGTAATCTTTTTCTTTCCGGCAGAAAAGCAAAAGTCATGGGACTTGGGATTCTGCCTTCAGGACCGCGCGCCATCGAGGTCTTTAAACACATCGTAGACACGGCTCCTTACAGTGATTACGGAGACCAATCCCAGTTTCATCTCGCCATGGCTTACAAAAAGACCAATCAATTTGAGCAAGCCATCCAGGCCTTTCAGGATGTCGTTGATCATTACCCGCAAAGTAAACTCGTACCCCAAGCCCGATATCAAATGGCGGATACTTCTTACCTCCAATCGGTAGCCGCCACGCGGGATCAGCGCGTCATTGACCGTGCCGCGGAAGAAATCGACGAATTTTTAAAACATCACCCGGACTCCAATATTTCCGACAAAGCGGCAAGGCTTCGTCAGGAAATCGACGAAAAAAATGCGGAAAAAAATTACCGCATCGCGCTTTATTATGAAAAAGAGAATTATCTCGAGAGTGCCTTTATCTATTATCGGGATGTTGCCACGCGTTATCCCCAAACCCAATGGGGCCCGAAAGCCACTGAACGTCTTCATGCCCTGGAAAGACCGGCCGAGTTTTTGAAAGCTCAAGAGGCCGAAGTCCTTACCAAAAAACAACAACTTGAAAAAGAGCTTGAGACGATAGGAAATTCCAATCCGGAACGGAAGAAGGAATTGGAATGGGAACTCGAGCGGGCAAAAAAAGAAGTCAAAGAGGTCAAGAAATCAAAACCCGAAACTCTCAAGCGCCGCCGCGCCGCCCTCCGTCAAAAAGAGAGCGAACTGAAGGACAAATGGAAGGTTCTTAAGAAAAAGAAGAAGCATTTTGCCAAAAATCCTTCCCAGGACCTTGTCGTGGCATTCAGCCGCTGGGAAGCTTCCTTGGAGCAAGAGAAGGCGGAATTAGCTCAAGAAAAAGCGAGGATCGCGGATTGGGACAAAAATTTGGGAGTCGATACCACACCTTTTTATACGCACCTTCCGACTTTCGGCAAGGAAATTTCCTCTCCTTTGGAAGAAGTCCATCAAGTGGAAGCCAAGCGTTTTGCGGAATTGGCCAAGAAAAAGGCAGGCCTGCTTAAAGAGAAAGAAGATCTCTACGTCGAATATGAAAAGTGGTCCGTTTTGGAAGGACCGGGCGGCGCTAAGACAGATGCCGTTTCCGGACCCGATCGTCGGAAATTAGAAGAGAAGGCCAAAGAGGTGGAAAATCTTTCAAAGACTCTTCAGGAAAAAGAAAACGACTATGAAAAACGTTTCGGGTCTTCTCCTTGGCAGAGTGTGTGGCGGGTTCCCAAAAAAGTGGTTACCCAGTCCGTGAGTGTCCTCAATCCTTTTGATGCCTCGCGAAAGAGTTGGAATTCCAAATCCGTCGAGGAATTGCGGACGCTTGAATCGCATTGGAAAGAAAAGGTAAGCGCTCAAAAAACCCTCGTGGACACGATCTCACAGGCCTTTGATGAAGAGTTGGCGCGTGCGGAAGAAAAAAGATTGGTTTCGAGTGTCGAGGAAAAAGCCACGGATCCCGCGGCCATGCGGCGTGCTCTCAAACAATTAGAGCGTGAGATCCGCGGCCGTTACAACGAAATTCAGGATCGTAATTCAAGAAAAAATGAGCTCTTAAAAGAACTGGAACGGCTTTTTAAACATAAAGCGGAGAGCGGCGGTTCCCTTGCGAGAAGCGGCAGGGCGGTGGCCGCGCCCGTCACCGGCGCTTTCAAATTAGGAAAGGCTTTTATTTTTGGCCTGCCCCAAAGAGACATTAAATTGACCCAACAGGCAAAGCAATTTTCCGGTCAAGAAGCCGAGGCAGAAACGGTAGCCCGTCTACGCAAAGAAATCGAATTGGAAAGCTTGCTGATCCAGGCCCGGAATCAGGAAATTCTAAAATTGGAAGGCGCTTTGGAAGCCCTGCGTGCCCGGGCTTCGCTTTCGGAAACCCCCATGGGACGATCCCTTCTCATCAAATTTCCTTATGTTTTTGTCCGGGAAGCCATCGTGAATGCCGGCCGACTCATTCCTAAAGAAGGTCGGCAGGATAAATTGATTGAGCAAATGAATGAGGAAACCGCAAAATTGGAAGCGTTGAAGAAAGAACTCAAAACGATCGAAAACCTTCTGGGCAAAAAACCCAAAGGCACAGAAGCCCCGAAGCCCGAGCCGGAACCCTCCGCAGAAAAACAACCGGATCAGGTCGCGCTTCAGGAGGAAATCCAGTCGCTTCAAAAACAACTCGAAGTGCGTGAAAAGAATTACGAGTCTGAGGTGGAGAGTTTCGGAAAATCACGCTGGTCAAAAATTTCCAGGAGCCGGGGCAAGCACCGGACCGATAAGGTTGAAAAGGTAGAGAAGGATCTGATGCAATTAATCGAAAAAGAACTAAAAATCCATCAAGAGGAAAAAGAGCTTCTCATAAAGAAAGAAGACGTCTTGGGCCAATTCTTAAACCAGCCTTCTTCGAATTCTTACGCCAAGGAGCTCAACCAGGAAAAAGAGCAAATCGAATCCCGTCTGAGCGAAATCCGCAAACGCCAAACAACGCTCAATGAAGAATTGAAGCGTTTTCAACCCGAAACTTATCTTCTGACCCGATGAAATCCCGTTCGTTTCTCTCTTTTATCCTTTTAGGCGTTTTTTTACTTTTTCATGGGGCTTGCGGCTACACCAACAAGACGACCCTTCCCCGAAATATTCGCACCATTCACATCAATACTTTTCAAAACAAGGTCCCCCTCGGAAAAATTTATGCTTATGAGCCGGGTCTTGAAATTAAAATTACCAATGCCATTATCCGGCGGCTTCATATCGACGGTAATTTAAAGGTGGTGGACAAGGAAAAGGCCGACGCGATCCTTGAAGGAGATCTTATTTCTTTTGATCAAGAAGGGGTTCGGTTTAGCGGTTTGGAACGGATCGAGGAATACCGCCTCTATTTGGTGGCGGCGCTTCGTTTGCGGGACCGTAAAACCGGAGAAATGATTTGGGAAGAACAAAATTTTTCCGGCGACGCCTCTTATTTTGTCCTGGGTCCGCGAACCGTTTCCCGGGGTGAGGCGACCGAAAAGGCAATTGATCGATTGGCCCGCAACGTGGTGGATCGAATTGTCGAGGATTGGTGAAACGTCCTCTTTTTTTTGTTCTGATCGGCGATTCCTTTCTGTGTGAAGAAAAGAGAAAAGAGATTCTTGCTTCGTTCCAAAAAGAATTCGGTCCCAATTTCGCCGTAACCCTCTGCCATACCGACGACCTTCCGGTCACTCAACTTCTTTCTGAAGCCCGCACGCTTCCTTTTCTCGCCCCGGCCCAACTACTTTGTGTACGCTCGGCCGAGCGATTGACTAAAAACGATCTTGAGACCCTTGGGGGCTATTTCGAATCACCCAACCTGCAGACTTTTTTTATCTTTGAGGCAGAAAAGCTGGACAAGGCCCATCCTTTACTGGAGTGGGCGAAAAAATGGGGACAGGTGATTTCCCTTCAAGCCCAACAGGGGAGGATAGCGGAAGATTTTGTCCAGAAAAAACTCAAACAGGCGCGGAAAAAGATTTCTCCCGACGCCCTGCGGCTTTTGGAATCCCGCGTCGGTGATTCTTTTATTTTTCTCGACTCTCTTTTAGACCAGTTAATTCTTGATGCGGGAGATAAATCCGAGATTGATCCTTCGACGGTCGAGGCCTTGGAGGAAAAACTCATTCGCTTTGAGGGTTTTGATTTGATCGAATCCCTTCAGGAGCGAAATCTCCCTCAAGCTTTGCAGATCCTAAACGATTTATTGGAGTTAAACGGCGAAGATTTTATTTCTCTTTTGGGACTTTTACATTGGCAGCTCCGGCGTTTTTGGGAGGCCAAAAAAGCAATGGCAGAGGGAGCTCAGGAACGGGATTTGTGCGCCAAGCTTCGGCTTTACCCGCCGCGGGATGCGATTTTTTTCAGGCACCTACGGCGCTTTTCCCGCCAAGATTTAGAAAAAATTATAGAAACGCTTTTTGATTTGGATTGGAAACTCAAAACCGGCCGGGCGGAAGGGCGTTATGAAGTTGAAAGCTGGCTGGTTAACGCGATTGGCTGAATTTGGCGAGAAGGTGGGCGATACGGGCTTTTTTCCGGTCGGCCCGACCTTTCGGAACGACTCCGCGGGAGACCGCCCGATCCCATTTGGAAATGAGATTTTGCGCCACAGACTTTGCTTTAGTTCCGTCTTCCTGACGAGTCAGGTTGGCCCACAAAGTTTTTAGCTCAGAGCTGACCGCCTGATTCCGTTTTCTTTTCTTGGAGTCTTTTCGGATCTGCTTAATCGCAGCGTGAACATTTGCCATAGGGCGCGAACTGTACCATACCCTTAAAAGCGAGTCAAGGCGGGAATTGGCGAGATGAAGAAATCCCATTTGTTGAAAGCGGCGGGTTTGATCGGGGGTCTTACCTTGATCAGCCGGATCCTGGGAATGATTCGGGACATTCTCAGCGCGAAAGATTATGGGACCACCTGGCAGTGGGACGCCTTCATTTACGCCTTCATGCTTCCCAATTTTATGCGCCGCCTCGTGGGGGAGGGCGCCCTCTCGAGCGCCTTCATTCCGGTCTATACACAGACGAGGGAAAAAGAAGGTCACGAAGCAGCAACCCGTTTTGCGAATGTTATTTTCACGCTGCTCGTTTGGTTTTTAGTTCTTTTTCTTTTAGTTGCCGAAGTCGCCATCTTTTTTCTTCTCAAATTTCCCTCCCTTCCTCCCGTGGTTCGTCTCACTTGCGAACTGCTGCAGGTCCTTTTTCCTTATCTTTTTTTTATTTCACTCTGTGCACTTTCCACGGGGATTTTGAATTGTAACCGACATTTTTTTTCGCCTTCCTTGGGCCCGATCATTCTGGATATCGTTTGGATTGTGGGGATGGTATGGATTTCGCCCTTAGGAGGGCCCGAGCCCGAACGTCGCGTTTTTCTTTTGGCAATTTGCCTTTTATTCTCGGGAGCGCTCCAGCTGGCGGTTCAGCTTCCCTCCCTTTTCCGCGCCGGTTTTAAACCTCAATTCATTTTCGATTTTTTTCACCCCGGCCTGCGCCGTGTTGCAAAATTAATTCTTCCCGCAATTCTGGGATTTGCCATCGTTCAGGTAAATACGTTGGTCGACATGACCTGCGGTTTCTGGGTGGGGTCGGGTGCCAATTCGAGTCTTTTTTACGCAAACCGCCTGATGCAATTTCCGCTGGGTGTTTTTGCGATCGCGATGGGGACGGCCGTCCTTCCGACGATTTCCCGACAAAGTGCCCGCCAAGAAATTGAAAATGTAAACCGCACCCTTTCTTTTGCCCTCAGGACGATTTTCTTTATTATCCTTCCCGCTTCGGTGGGCCTGATCGTACTCCGGACCCCCATCGTGCGGCTTCTTTTTGAGCGCGGCGAATTTGATGCTTATTCCACGGCGCGCACGTCTTTTACTTTGCTTTGTTACACCCTCGGACTCTTTGCTTATTCCGGCCAAAAAATCATTGTGACCGGATTTTATTCACTCCAGGACACCCAAACTCCCATGAAAATCGGCGCCATGGCCCTTCTCATGAATATTGTTCTGAATCTGATCCTGATGGGGCCCATGAAGGAAGCGGGGCTTGCCCTTGCGACTTCGATCGCAGGGATCTTTAATTTTCTCTTTCTGGTATATCTTTTTCAAAAACGGATTTCCAATTTTCCCTTTGTCGAAATCTTCACTTCCGGCGCAAGGATTCTGGCCGCAAGTCTGGTTATGGGCATCTCTGCTTCTTTTCTTTATGAGAGAATTTATTGGATGATTGGAACGCAGAAAGAAACTCTTCGGCTTCTTATCGCTGTCTTGGGGAGTATTGGGGTCTCCATTTTGATTTATCTTGGCTTTTCCCTTCTTTTCCGGGTCCCCGAAATTCGTGACGCGATTCGTTGGTTTAAGAAAGTGCGTTCGAAGCCGGAAGTACTGGAGAAGGCAGGGGAGGAAGAACCATTGTAACGATTAAAAGCTTTCGCGAGAAAGCGCAGTCCCTTCCGCTGACCTCAGGCGTCTACCTGATGAAGGATGAGGAAGGCGACGTTCTCTACATCGGAAAAGCGCGTTCGCTCAAAAAACGCGTCCAGTCTTACCTGCGAAATCAAGTCCAGCTCCCCAAGATCACTCTGTTAGTTCCAAAAATTTATGATGTGGATTACATCGAGACTCCGACGGAGGTCGATGCCCTTCTTTTGGAAGCGCAGCTGATTCGCAAATATCGCCCCCGTTATAACAGCGAACTGAAGGACGATAAAAGTTATCCGCTCTTAAAAATTACGGGTGATGAATTTCCGCGAATTCATGTCACGAGGAATAAATCCGACCGCAAAGCCCGCTATTACGGTCCCTATACCGACGCGAAACTTTTACGGGAGGCGATTACCCTTATTAACGCACTTTTTCCTTTGCGAAAATGCCGTAAACTTCCCAAGAAGGCCTGTCTTTATTATCACATCGGCCAGTGTCTTGCGCCCTGCATCAAACCCGAAGTCAAATCCGAATACGATCGCGTGGTGGAGGAAGTGAAAGAGTTTTTGGGGGGAGGGAAGAAAAGTTTCATGGAATATTTGACCGACCGGATGTTCGAAGCGGCGAAGGAACTTCGTTTTGAAGACGCGCAATTTTTTAAAGAGCAGATTCAGGCGCTCGGTTGTCTCAAGAAAAAGCGTTTTTCTCTTCGGACCCTCGAAGCGCGGGTGGTCTTTTCGGCAACTCTGGAATTAAAACGACTCCTCCAAATGCCGAAACTTCCCGAAAAAATAGTTTGTTTCGATGTTTCCAACATTCAGGGAGATGAGGCCGTTGCCTCGAAGGTCGCGCTTTACCGGGAGTTGCCGGACAAATTAGAATACCGGCGCTATAAAATAAAAACCGTTACGGGAATCGACGACTACGCCATGATCCAAGAAGCGCTCGGCCGGATGCTCGTCGGCATCAAGGAAGGGCGGGAGACTTTCATTCCCGATCTGATCGTGATTGACGGAGGGAAGGGACATTTGAATGCGGCCCAGGCCATCCTCAAACGCGAAAATTTTGAAGAGATTGAACTGGTCTCCCTCGCCAAACGTTTTGAGACGGTTTATTCCGCGCGTTTTGGAAGAGAAGTTTCCGTCCCCCAAGATTCTCCGGCGCTTCATCTGCTGCAAAAGATACGCGATGAAGCGCATCGGTTTGCCATCACCTATCATCGTTCTCTTAAGGAAAAGGGAATGATACGATCCGTTCTGGATGAGATTCCGGGAATCGGTGAGAAAAGGAAGCGGATTCTTTTGGAGCAATTTGATTCCCTGGAGATCCTCAGCCGGACCGGCGTGAAGGAGCTGGCCGGCATTCCCGGCATGAACCGTCCCACGGCCGAAAAAGTCCTTATTTTGCTCACCAAGAGGTAGCCCTTTTAATAACAGTTTTGATATACTACCCGACTTATGGAGATTACCCCCAAGGAAATTAAGGAAAAGTTTCGATCTCTTCAGGAACGACTGAAGGAGATCAGGGGGTATCTTTGACCTCGAGTCTAAAGCCCAAGAAATCACCCGCCTAAATCAAGAAATGGCCCAGCCCGGTTTTTGGGACCGGGGCAAAGCCGCCCAAGAAACTGTTGAAAAACTCAAATCCCTCAGGCGTCTTGTTGAGCCTTTTGAAAAATGCGAAAAAGAAGCTCACGAACTAACCGAACTTTTAGAAATTTGCGAGGAAGGGGACTCTGATTCCATGCGCGAACTCCTCGAACATTATGACCACCTGGAGCATGAAGTAGGAGCGCTGGAATTTCAGCGGCTTCTCTCGGATCCGCTCGACAGCCACAACGCCATTTTAAGTATCAATTCGGGCGCAGGCGGGACCGAGTCTTGCGACTGGGCGGAAATGTTAATGCGGATGTATCTCCGATGGGCGGACCGTCATGGCTACACTACGCGCACCGTGGATTTTCAACAAGGAGAAGAAGCGGGAGTGAAAAACGCAACTTTTTTTGTCGAAGGGGCCTGGGCTTATGGATATCTTAAGGCCGAATGCGGCGTTCATCGGCTGGTACGCATTTCTCCTTTTGATTCCAATAAACGCCGTCACACTTCTTTTGCCTCCGTGGATGTGATTGCCGAAGTGGAAGACGTGCCGGAAGTTGAAATCAAGGAAGGCGATTTAAAAATCGACACTTACCGGGCAGGCGGAGCCGGGGGGCAGCACGTCAATAAAACCTCCAGCGCTGTTCGCCTCACTCATATCCCCACAGGGTTAGTTGTGCAGTGCCAGAACGAACGTTCCCAACATCAGAATAAAGAAGTCGCCATGAAAGTTTTGCGTGCGCGAATTTTTGAACGCGTGCTCAAAGAGCGCGAAGCGGAACTCAAAGCGAAATACGGCGAGAAAAAAGAAATTGCTTGGGGCTCTCAAATTCGCTCCTATGTTTTTCATCCTTATACTTTGGTAAAAGATCACCGAACGGGCGTTGAAACATCCAACGGTCAGGCCGTGATGGACGGGGAGCTCGATGAATTTATTCAAGCTTATTTAAAAGCGAAGGTGAAAAAATAATTATGGTCGGAATGATCCTTAAAAAGATTTTTGGGACGCAGAACACGAGAACGCTAAAACGTCTTTGGCCCATTGTGCATCAGGTTAACGCGCTTGAGGCTCAGATCCAAAAACTTTCCGATGAGGAACTTCGCGCAAAAACCGAAGAATTTCGGGCGCGTCTCGCCCAAGGGACAAAATTGGATGATCTTCTCGCGGAGGCCTTTGCGGTTGTGCGCGAAGCCGCCCAGCGCACCGTTAAGATGCGGCATTTCGATGTGCAAATTCTCGGAGGGGCCGTTCTTCATCAAGGAAAAATTGCTGAAATGGGTACCGGCGAAGGAAAAACCCTCGTTGCCACTCTTCCGCTTTATCTCAATGCCTTGGAAGGGAAGGGGTGTCACTTGGTTACGGTTAATGATTACCTGGCCCGGCGCGACTGCAATTGGATGGGACCGATTTATGAGTTTCTCGGGATGAGCGTCGGTGTGATCCAGCATGACATAAAAAACGAGGCGAGGCAGGCGGCTTACCGGTGCGACATCACTTACGGTACGAATAATGAATACGGTTTTGATTATCTGCGCGACAACATGGTGGTGAATTTGGAAGACCGCGTTCAGCGGGAACTCCACTATGCCATCGTCGACGAAGTGGACTCCATCCTGGTTGATGAAGCGCGCACTCCTTTGATTATTTCCGGACCGGCCGAGGAATCGACGGACAAATATTATCGGATTGACCGGATCATTCCGCGGCTTGAAGCCGAAAAGCATTATAAAAAAGACGAAAAGGCGCACACCGTTATGCTGACTGAGGACGGCATTAAACGTGCGGAAGAACTTTTAGGCGTGGAAAATCTTTATGAAAATACGCAGATCGATTTGATCCATCACATCAATCAAGCCTTGCGGGCCCACGCCCTTTTCAAACGCGATGTGGATTATATGGTCAAAGACGGCAAGGTCGTCATCGTGGATGAATTTACGGGCCGTCTCATGCCGGGCCGGCGCTGGTCCGACGGGCTCCATCAGGCGGTGGAGGCAAAAGAAGGCGTGATTATCGAGCGGGAGAACCAGACCCTTGCCACCATCACGTTTCAAAATTACTTTCGCATGTACAAAAAATTAGCCGGTATGACGGGAACGGCCGCCACCGAAGCGGTTGAGTTTCAAAAAATTTATAAGCTCGATGTCGTGGTAATTCCACCCAACAAAATCTGTATCCGAAAAGACGCGGCGGACTGCATCTACCGGACCGAACGTGAAAAATTCAATGCGGTGGTGGAAGAAATTGCCCAGCTCCATCAATTGGGCCGTCCCGTTCTTGTCGGTACTATTTCCATCGAGAAATCGGAGCGGTTGAGCCAGCACCTGAAACGAAAAAATTTACCTCACACCGTTTTGAATGCGAAATATCACGAAAAAGAAGCTGAAATCATTGCCCAAGCCGGACAAGAAGCAGCCATTACCATTGCAACGAACATGGCCGGCCGGGGAACCGATATCGTGCTGGGGCCGAGTGTTGCACAAAAAGGCGGGCTTCACGTGCTGGGCACCGAGCGTCACGAGGCGCGCCGAATTGATAATCAATTGCGCGGCCGATGTGCGCGCCAAGGCGACCCGGGATCTTCTAAATTTTTTATTTCTCTGGAAGATGACTTGATGCGGATTTTTGGCTCCGACCGGATTTCCGGGCTCATGCAGAAACTGGGTATGCAGGAGGGAGAGGAAATCCAACATCCGTTGGTTTCCAAAGCGCTCGAGACAGCTCAGAAGCGGGTGGAGAGCCGGAACTTTGAAGTCCGCAAACACCTTTTGGAATATGACGACGTCATGAACCGCCAGCGCGAAATCATTTACGGAGAAAGAGACCGTGTCCTCAAAGGGGAGAATCTCCGGGAGCATTTTTTTGAAATGATTGAAGATATCTCTGAAAGCCTTCTGCTTCAGTACATGAATCCGGACATCCGAGAAGAGGAAAAAAGGCCGGGCGAACTAGAAGAGGTAATTTCTCAAAAATTTGGCACCTCTTTTAAAGGGTTGATCGAAGAAGCCGGCAGCGACGTGAACGAGCTTCAGGAAAAGATTTCTCAAAAAGTGAAGGTCCATTACGAATCCCGGGAAAAGAATTTCGGGCGCGAGCGGATGGAATTTCTGGAACGCTACATTTTATTGCAGGTGATCGATTCCAAATGGAAGGAACATCTCCATTCGCTCGATAATCTCCGCGAAGGAATTCACCTGCGGGCTTACGGACAACGCGACCCACTTGTGGAGTATAAGCGCGAGGCCTTCGAGATGTTTGATGAGATGGTGGAAAATATCAAAAACGATGCAGTGGAGTTTCTCTTTAAGGTGGCGGTGGTGCGCGAAGAGCAAATGACGAGCACCTTTCAGAAGACGCCGCAGGAATTTGTTCACCCGGAAGCGGAGCGGATTCCCACAGCTCAGGGAACGGGCGAGGTGACGATCCCTTCGCCTTCGGAACCCTCCATCCTGCGCGGCGCAAGCGCGCCTCCCCGTTCTGCCGGAACTCCGACGGTTCGGAGAGACGAACCAAAAGTGGGGCGTAATGATCCTTGTCCCTGTGGCAGCGGAAAAAAATATAAGAAATGCCATGGTGCGTAGGAGACTGGGCTTCGCCGTACTTTCAGGGTTTCTTCTAACACTTTCCTTTCCGCGCTGGAATCTTTGGATGTTGGCGTGGGTTGCTTTCCTCCCTCTTTTTTACTCCTTCGAAAAATCCCGTAATTGGAAAGAAGCCTTTCTTTATGGATTCACAGCAGGATTTACTTTTTTTCTTCTTTCGATTTCCTGGCTGCGCCATGTCACCGTTTTTGGAATGTTAGTTGTTACCACCCTGTCGGCTTTTTACTGGGGACTTTTTGGGATCCTGTTTTATAGGGTCCGGCGTTCGACCCGTTTCCTTGCACCGAGTTTAATTCTCTCCGCCTGTTGGGTTGCACTCGAATTCATTCGTTCTGAGATTCCGGTTTGGGGATTTGGCTGGAATCTTTTAGGCGCCTCGCAGGCCTCTAATCTTTTGGTGGCCCAACTCGCAAGTTTGGGCGGTATCTACAGTGTAAGTTTTTTTGTTTTGTTAGCTAATCTCGTATTTTTTTTATTCTTTCACGGTAATCATAAAAAGGATGTCCAAAATCTTTTCCTCTTTTTACTTCTTCTCGGAGCGGTTCTCCTTTTTGGATGGAGCCGGATGGAAACTTCGAAGCCCCGATCTTTTTTCCGCATTTCTGTTTTACAAGGAAATATTCCCCAGCTTTTGAAATGGGATGCGAGTTATAAAGAAGAAATTCTTAAGATCTATCTTAATTTGACAGAACTCGCCAGCTACGACCACACCCAGCTCATCGTCTGGCCGGAGGCGGCTTACCCGGGATTTTTTAACCGCGAACCGGAAGCCGAGCGCATCAAAGATCTGGTCCGAAAAATCCAGACCCCGCTTTTGGTGGGAAGCCCCCACGAAGCGGAAGCCGTTTTTTATAACAGTGTCTATCTCCTGAGTCCAGCGGGAGAGATCGTCCAACGCTATGACAAGATTCGATTGGTTCCTTTTGGGGAGTATGTCCCCTGGAAAAGGATTTTTGGATTTTTGGAACGTTATGCCTACGCCTTGGGAGTGAGCGATTTCAGTCCGGGCCATGAATTTACGGTTTTTAAAATGGGGGAGGAGGGTCCAAAATTTTCTGTGTTAATCTGTTTTGAAGATATTTTTCCTTCGCTCGCCAGAAAATTCGTGGATCGGGGTGCCGGGTTTCTCACGGTAATCACCAATGACGCCTGGTTCGGACATTCGAGCGCTCCCTACCAGCACCTGCAGGCTTCGATCTTTCGCGCTATTGAAAACGGTGTCTTCATTGTCCGCGCCGCCAATACAGGCGTTTCCGGATTCATCAATTCGCGCGGCCAAGTGATGGAAAAAATCCAAAATCAGGAAGCGAAAGATACCTTTATTATGGGGGGAGTGACTTATCCGATGGATTTTGTCCCTGAGCAAACGCCTTATCGATGTGGCGGCTGGCTTTTCCCGCAGGGTTGCCTTCTGATTGCGCTCCTCTTTGCGGTGGCAAGCGGATCTCCAAAAAGAAATCTTTCCAAAATTGCGGTGTTTATTTTTTTGACAATTCTCTCATCAGGCTGCATTCGAGTAGCGGGCGGCGCTTTTTATACCAAAAAAGGAAAAGAGGGCGAACCTCCCCAGGTCAAAGAAGTCTACGCGGATTCGGATGAACTTTTGCGGGGTAAATCTCCCGGGAAAATCGAGACTTGAAATGATTAAAGGATTTGCTACTCGCGAAGGTACGGAAAGATTCAAGAAACGCTTTGAAGGAAAACTGGCTCCGGGACATTTTCGCGAAGGCCAGGGGCTTTGGTTTTCTTCTATCGGCGCGGGGAGTTATTTGGGTGAGCCCGATGAAAAAACGGATCAGCTCTACAAAGAAGCCCTCAAGGTCGCATTGCGTTCCGGCGTCAACGTCATCGATTCCGCCATTAATTACCGTTGCCAGCAGAGCGAACGCAGTTTCGGAGTGGCCCTCAAGGAATTAATTGAGGCCGGAGAAATTCGTCGGGACGAAGTGATTATTTGCACTAAGGGCGGTTTTATTCCCTTTGACGGGAATTATCCGGCCAATCCGGCCTCTTATTTTCAAAAAACTTATGTGCAAACCGGGATTTTAAAACCCGAAGATGTCGTTCAAGATTGTCATGCAATGACACCGCGTTATCTTGAAGATCAACTGGCCCGAAGCCTGGAAAATCTCGGTCTCGAAACTCTCGATCTTTACTATATCCACAATCCAGAGATCCAGCTTTCGGAAGTGGAGCCCAAAGAATTTGCGAAGCGGCTTCAGAGTGCGTTTGAATTTCTCGAAAAAAAGGTATCGGAGGGAAAAATGAGGATGTACGGCATGGCCACTTGGAACGGCTACCGCAATTCTCCGGAAAGTTCGGACCATCTTTCATTAGAAGATATTCACATTCTTGCGCGGGAGGCCGGCGGGGTAAATCATCATTTTAAAGCCGTTCAGCTTCCGCTCAATCTCGCCATGCCTGAAGCCTGGGCCCTCCCAAATCAGAAATACGGCGCCCAAACCATTTCGTTTTTGGAACTGATCCAAAAGCTGGGGATTCTGGGAATTTCAAGCGCTTCGCTCCTGCAGGGCAAGCTCACCGCTCCATTTCCGCCCGAATTTCAAAATCTTTTCGGGCCGCTCAAAAAATCTTCCCAATGCGCGCTTCAATTCGTGCGTTCCTGTCCGGGGGTGATCACGGCGCTGGTCGGAATGAAAAATAAAGAACACGTTCAGGAAAATCTCGAAACCGCGCAGATTCCCCCGCTCCGCAAAGAGGAATTGATCCGGCTTTTTCAGGAAAAATAAGGAGCTTCGCCATTCGTAAGATTTTTCGCTGGAGTTTTTTTCTATTACTTTTGGTTCTCTTTTTTTTGTTGCGGCTTGTCCCGGGCGTTTACCGCAAATCCCAATCGTTCCATCCTTTTCAGATTATTAATGCCCATGAACATTTCGAGTCGATTGAGAACGTGCCGAAATTTCTGGAGGCCATGAAACGAAATGACGTCGTAAAGACCGTCATTCTGGGAAGCCCCGAAGCCACCTTTTCTGGAGGCAAACAGGAATTTTACGGAGAGGAAAAAAACAATCAGGAAGTCCTAAAAATCGCGAAGACTTACCCGGAAAAATTCATCCCTTTCCCAACCCTCAATCCGCACGATCCCCAAAAACTAGAAAAATTTAAAGGCTATCTTCAGGAAGGAGCGAAGGGGCTCAAGCTTTACAGCGGCCATGTAATGTTTCATGACGTGCCGCTCGATGACCCCGCGATGTTGCCGGTTTATGAATTTTGCGAAAAGAACAAAATCCCCGTGTTGTTTCATGTGAATGTCGGTTATTACCAAAAAGAATTTGAAAGCGTTCTTCAGAAGTTTCCCAGACTCAAAGTGATTTGTCCACATTTTTGCCTCTCGACCATCCGGTCGGAGAGGTTTGAATATTTGATGGATCGTTACCCTCATTTGTATACCGACCTCAGTTTTGGTGATATCCAGTTTTTGAAGGAAGCGCTGCTTCGATTTTCAAAAAATCCGGAAAAATATAAAGAGCTTATTCTCAAATATCAAGATCGCATATTTTTTGGGACCGATATGGTGGTGACGGATGTCTCTTACAAATCAGCGGATTGGTTAATACAAGTGACGCGTGGCTACCGCGACCTCTTAGAAAAAGAAAGTTACTCCTTTTTTGTCATGGAAGGGTTTACCTTGCGGGGACTTAACTTGAAGCGGGGAGTGCTCGAGAAAATTTACCGGAAGAACTTTGAGCGTTTTTTGAAAAGTTAAACGAGGGAAAGACCACCGTCGGCGATCACGGTTTGGCCGTAGATCCAAGCCGCTTCCTCACCGGCGAGGAAGGCCACCACCTTGGCGAGGTCTTCGGGTTTTCCGATTCGCCCGGCTGGGGTGCGGTTCAAGACTTCTTTCTTAAAAAGCTCCTGTTGGGGAAAGGATCGCATCGCATCCGTGTCAACGAGGCCCCCGGAGACGGCATTGACGCGTATTTTTTTGGGTGCAAGTTCAACAGCTAAATAACGTACTAAAGTTTCCAGAGCTGCTTTGGAGATTCCGATCGCCCCGTAATTGGGAATATAACGTTTGGATCCGAGGCTGGAGAGCGCAATAATGGAACCGCCTTGTTTCTCCATCCACGGAAGTGCGGTTTGGGTAAGAACAAGAAAAGCTTTTGCGTTCACATCGAGAGAAAGGTCCCATTGATTGATCCGAAGCTGGCTAACCGCTTTAAAGGCACCGAGTGCGGCGTTATGAACAAGGATATCAATTTTTCCGAATTTTTTACCCGCCGTCTGTACCAGCTCCTCGGCCTCTTTGGGATTTCCTACATTGGCACGAAGGGTGAGAACGCGCGAACCTTGAGCGGTCAAAATTTTTTCCGTCTCCCGGGCCGCTTCTTCATTTCGGAGATAATTGAGGACAATGTCGGCCCCTTGGCGGGAGAAAAGCTCAGCAATGGCCCGGCCAATGCCTCGGGAGGCACCGGTAATCAGGGCAACCTTACCTTGAAAAGGCTTCATGGGAAAGGAATTGTAACATTGGAGGAGAAGAATGAGCAATAAGCTTGAAGAAGACTACCTGGACTTTATCCAAATTCAAGGCATGAAGGGCCAGATTGATATTTCAAAGGTAACAGCCGAGCTGGAAATGAACGAGGAAGAACTTTTTGAATTCGTAAACGAGCGGGTAACCAAGCTGGAGGAACAAGGCTTCAATTCTCAGAATGTGGGGGAGTATTTAGGCACCCTTTTGCTCTTTGGCTATTGGCTCCGAGGCCTAAAATAAAGCACTCTTGGTTTCGGGCTCTCCTGTGATATAATTTCCGCTTTGAATGACGGCTAAGATTGCAATTCAGAAGGCTCAACGGCGGGGTTTAGATTGGATTGTGGGGCATTTCCCCGGTGCAGGTCTGGATCGTAGGGCCGAAAATTTCGTCTCTCTTTTCAAAGAATTCATTCCTTCTTCGTCTCGGGTTCTGGATATCGGCGGTGGCTGGGGATTTTATGAGGAACCCCTCCGGCGCTTGCGTGGCTGTGAAGTCACCGTCTTGGATGTGGTCGAGCCGGGATTTCGCAAAGTTCCGGTCGTGGTCTATGAGGGAGAAAAAATCCCTTTTCCCGACCAGTCCTTTGATGTCAGTTTGCTCGTGACCGTGCTTCATCATGTGCCGGATCCGGAAAAAATTTTAAGGGAAGCCCGACGGGTCACGCGTCGATTCGTGATCGTGGTGGAAGATCTTTATCATACCGCACTGGGGCGGCTTTGGACGATTCTGAGGGATAGTTTTTATACTTTGGAATTTGTGGGTCACCCTCGAAATTTTAGGACGAAGGACGAATGGTCTCGTTGTTTTAAAGGACTCGGATTTCATACGGAATCCGAAAAAGAAGTTTACACTTCTCTTTTAGGGATACGAATTCTCAACGGAATTTTTGTTTTAAGGAGTGAATAATGTCTGAGCCTCAGATTTTTGAAAAAATTCAGGAATGTTTGGCCGGAGCGCTCGGGATTGAGCCGGAGGAGATTCGCCCGGAATCTTCGCTCGTCCGCGATCTCGGCGCCGAATCGATTGATTTCATTGACATCATCTTCCGCATCGAAAAAACCTTCGATATCAAAATTCCAAGCGGAGAGCTTTTTCCCGCCAATCTTCTCAACGAGGAGAGGCTGGTGCAGGAAGGCCGCGTGACGTCTGAGGGGTTAAAGGTGCTGCGAGAAAAAATTCCGTATCTTAATTTGACCGAATTCGAAAAAGATCCTCAAGTTTCCCGGCTGGCAGAACAATTTAACGTTCAGATGATTCTGGATTACGTTCGCGACCGGGTTGCTAAAGGTGTCCAGAAATCTTAATGCGGCTGGGTAGCGAATTTGTCGGAGCAGGGATCGATTTAATTTCTTGGCATCGGGTCAAACGCTTCCTTTCGCAACACTCCTTCGATTTTCTAAAACGCCTCCTTACTTCCTCGGAACAAAAATCTTTTAAAAAATCTCGTTCGCCGCTCCAATTTTTCACGCGCTGTTTTACGGCCAAAGAAGCTTATTTTAAGGCTTGCGGAGGAAGCGCAATGGGGGAGGCGGGTTTTAATCAAATCGAAACCTCCCTTAAACGCAACAATCGCTTTCTCGCCTCTTCGGCCCATTTGAAGGTGAAGGGTGAAGGATCTTTTTTCAAGAGTCCGGATGGAATCGGGGCTCAGATTTTAATTTGGAAGGAAAATTAGACTCATGAGCTGGATTTGGCTTGATGGAGTGGAGACTTTTGAAAAAGCAAAATCGGTTAAGGCTTGGAAAAAATGGGACGCCTCCTTTCCGAACGCTTACCTTGTGGAGATGGTGGCCCAGGCGGGTGCTATTCTGCTTGGGGCGGAAAGCAGTTTCGAAAAAGACATCGTTTTCACTAAAATCGAAGACGTTCAATTTCTTGCCCAACCCGAAGCCGGAAAACGCTTAGAAATTGAAGTCGAACCCGAAAGCCTGCGCATGGAAGGCGGCTGGTTTCGCGGTCAAATTTTTCAAGAAGGACAAAAATTATTGGAAGGGCGGGTCCTGCTCATGAATATCGGCCGGCTTCGTCCCGACGGTCAAGGCCCCATTACTTTTCCCCAGCAACTCATCGAAGCCATCAAATCGTGAAAAAAAGAAGAGTCGTTATCACCGGCATCGGAACCTTGAGTGCGTGCGGCATTGGTTATGAGCCGCTTTGGAAAACCGCTTTGGCCGGCAATTCCGCCATTCGAGAGCTTTCCGATCTATCCTCCAATGGTTCCCCGATTCGCGTGGGCGGGGAAATCTGCGAATTCAAATCCGAGGATTTCGTCAAATCCAGAAAAAGCCTGAAGGTCATGAGTCGCGATATTCAATTGGCAGTTGCCGCAAGTACGCTTGCTGTCCAAGACGCCGCTTTGGTGCTGGATCCGGCAGACCGCCCTCGGGCAGGTGTTACGTTAGGTTCGGGCCTCATTAATAATGAACTGGAAGAGCTGGGTCTTGGGATCAAACAATCCTTTGATGAAAAAGGACAATTCCAATTGAAGCGATTCGGTCGCGAAGGAATCCGCGCCCTCTATCCTCTTTGGCTTCTGAAGTACCTTCCTAACATGCCAGCCTGTCATATTTCGATTCTTCATGGTTTAAAAGGACCGAGCAACACCCTAACGACTTCTTCCACCGGCGGGGTTCAGGCGGTAGGCGAGGCTTACCGGGTCATCGAACGCGATGATGCGGATTTGATGCTGGCTGGAGCCACGGATTCAAAAATTAATCCGCTCGGTCTTTCGCGGCTTCATCTCTTGGGACTTCTTTCCCAGCGCAATCACGTTCCCAAGGAAGTTTATCGTCCTTTCGATCGTCATCGTGACGGAATGGTCGTAGGAGAGGGAGCCGGAATTTTTGTTTTGGAAGAGCACGAACACGCCTTGAAAAGAGGCGCGCGGATTTACGGAGAAATTTTAGGTTACAGTGCCACCTTGCATTCCCAGGAACGCTCGATGAAAAATGCACTCGGAGAATCGGGGCGTGAGTTAAAAGAAATCGGATTTGTTCATGCCAATGGGAGCGGAATTCCCGAGGCGGATATTTCCGAAGCAAAATCTATCGCACGTGTTTTTCATAACGGCGCAAGCCGCGTTCCCGTCATTGCCTCGAAGGCCGTTACCGGCCATTTGATCGATGCGGCCGGCACGACGGAATTGAGCATTGCTTTGCTCGCCTTTCACCGGAAAACCCTTCCTCCGATCGCGAATCTTAAAGAGCCGGATCCGGCCTGCGACCTTAATTTTGTGATGAATGATTCTCAGCCGGTAAAAGGAGATGCTTTTCTTCTCAATGCATTTGGCTTAGGGGGTCAGAGCGCGGCGCTCGTGGTGGGATCCAATGGAAAATAACGGAAACCGGCGCGTTGTCATTACGGGAATGGGAGCCGTCACTCCTCTCGGGCTTTCGGTGAAAGAGAACTGGAAAAATTGGATCGCGGGAAAATCCGGGATCGGAAAAATTTCACTTTTTGACGCGAGCGAATTCCCCGTGCGGATTGCGGGTGAAGTTCACGACTTCGATTTTGATTCTTGGCAAAATCAGGAGAAGGGATTGGAATCAGCCGGCCGATCCACTTTTTTTGCGCTCGAAGCCGCACGTGAAGCATTTCGCGACTCCGGTTTAGATAATTATCCGCAAGATCCTGAACGTTTGGGGCTTTATTTCGCAGCCGGCGACTGGGGGATCAATTTCGAAGGTTTTGTGCGGACCATGTCGGCTTCGTGGGGAGAAAACGGAAAAGTGGTGAATTCGGGAAAATATATTGCCCGCAGCGGGGATTATTTGCAGGGTCACGAAGAACACGAAATCCAGCCCTTCATGACGGTGAGCCATTTAGTTTCTCAATTCGGGATTGAAGGTCCCGTTTCCAATTGTTTAACGGCATGCGCTGCATCTTCGCAAGCCATCGGAGAAGCGTCGGAATGGATTCGGCGCGGAGAGGCCGACGTAGTTTTGTCGGGAGGGTCTCATTCCATGCTCCATCCGCTCGGCCTGGCCGGTTTTAGTCTCTTAACTGTTTTATCAAAAAAAAATGACGATCCGACGCGGGCCTCGCGGCCTTTTGATAAAAAAAGAGACGGATTTGTTCTCTCGGAAGGTGCGGCGGTCGTGATTCTCGAAGAGCTTTCCCATGCCCTCAAGCGGGGCGCTCCCATTTATGGTGAAATCATTGGCTACGGCTCCACCGCGGATGCGTACCGCTTGACCGATATGGATCCGCAAGGGGACGGCGCCTGCCGTGCCGTGTCGCTTGCGCTTAAAAAAGCAGGTGTGGCTCCCGAAGGAATTGATTACATCAATGCTCACGGTACGGCCACAACCGTCAATGATTCAATCGAAACGCTAGTGATCAAAAAAGTTTTTGGCGAAAGAGCCTACCGAGTTCCCGTAAGCTCCATCAAATCAATGCTGGGTCATTTAATTGCGGCGGCCGGCGCGACCGAACTCATCGCCTGCCTTCTTTCCATTCGGGAGGGCGTGGTGCCACCCACCATTAATTATGAAGAACCCGATCCCGTTTGTGATCTGGACTATGTTCCCAATGAAGCGCGCGACGTAAAAGTAGATGTGGCTCTGAGCAACTCCTTCGGCTTCGGAGGCCAGAACATTTGTCTGATCGCGAGGCGTTATGAAAAGTAAGGTTTTATTCATTACGGGAGTCACCGGGGGAATTGGCAGAGAACTCCTGCGTCTTCTGCTTGAAAAAACCCCGCACCATCTTCTTCTCTTGGTTCGTCCGAAGGGAAACGATTCTCACGAAAAAAGAATTGAGAAATTGCTGGCAAAAATGGGAATCAACGGAAAATCCAAAGAGCGGATTCAGGTAGTTGCCGGAGATGTGACCGAACCCCGGTTGGGTCTGAGCAAAAAGGATTGGGACACCGTCGTGGAAAAAACGGATGAATTTTATCATTCCGCGGCTTTGACGAATTTAGGGGCGACTTGGGAAGAGGCGGAAAAAATTAACCTTCAGGGGACCCTTCACGCCCTTGATTTGGCGCGAAAAATTAAGGAACGGAAAAAATTCGATCGTTTTTTTTATTTTAGTACGGCTTATGTGGCAGGCAGTCTCACACCGATTCATGCTTTAGAAGATGAACTTCCGGAACATCCGGTTTTCAGCAATGCTTACGAAGCAACCAAATACGAAGCCGAAAAGAAAGTTCGAGAAGAATCGGAAGCGGGCCTTCCCCTCACCATTTTTCGGCCGAGCATTGTGGTGGGAGATTCGGAACGAGGGGCCGTTTCGGAATTTAACGTCATCTATCCTTTTTTACGTTTTTTTGCGCACGGTCTCCTGAGCCGGATCCCTTCGCGGCCGGAGCATTCCTTCAACATTGTCCCCATTGATTTCGTGGTACAGGCCGCTTTTGCCTTAAGCCAACAGGAAGCCTCCCTCGGCAAGACCTTCCATCTCGTGACGGAAAACCCACCGACGCTCAAGATGCTTTTGCAGGTGAAGGAAGAATACGACGGTTTTCCTCCCGTGGAAGTGGTACGGCCGGAGAATTTTTCAATCGACGATCTTAGCGCGCAAGAAAGGCAAATTTTTTCAGCCCTCGATCCTTATCTCGGCTACTTGGGAAGCGGACTTACATTCGATACGAAAAATACGCGGGAAGCTTTAAAGGGAAGTCAGATTTCTTTTCCGAAGACCGACCGAGTTTTTCTTAAGAAGATTGTCGATTACGCGATTCAGAAAGGCTATTTTCTTCAGTCCTAGTTTCATCTCCACTTCACTTCTTTTTTTCTAAAAGCCGTCCAGGACGCATTCAATAAAATCCCCGCCAGAACGAGTCCCGCAAGCGGATGCAAAACCGCATAGCGGCGTGGTGCCCCCACCACACTGTGAGTTTTCCAGGCCGTTAAAAATATGAGAACCAGAATCGGGAGACCCATTGGCATCAACAGAAAAAGGAAGGGAAGAAAAGAAAAGAGAAAAAGTGATAGGGATTTTTGAAGAAGCAAAAAATAGTTTTTATCAAAGGCGTGAAGATAAATCCTGCGCCAGCCCGACCAGATGCCGCTCAACCCGCGATACATTCGCGTGCCAAAAATTTTAGTGCCAAAACCACATTCGATTTTAAACCCTGCTGATTTACATTCCCGCACGAGGGCGAAATCTTCCAAGTAAGCCCCTTTTACTTTTTCATGACCGCCGATTTTTTGATAGGTCGTTTTGCGAATCATCAAATATTGGCCGTTTCCAAAAGTGACGGGAGATGTGGGATCATTCACTTTCGAGAAAGGAAACCAGAGTCCAAGAAACCCCATGGCCGCCGGTTGCAGCGTTTTTTCCCAAAAACTTTCGACGAGACAGCGGGGAGTGAGCGTCAAAAGATCGAGACTTCTATTTTTTGCATGGGTGAGGGAGCTGGAAAGGGAGGCAGGTTCATGACGCGTGTCGGCATCGGTAAAAAGAAGCCATTCACCCCGAGCGAAAGGGATCCCTTGCGCCAGCGCCCAGTTTTTGCCGGTCCACCCGGAGGGCGTAGAAGGAGCGTTGACGGCCCGAACCTCGTTCGGGTATAAACGAACATATTCAGAAAGAATCTGCCCGGTACGGTCTACGGAATGGTCATTAATGACGATAATCTCTTTAGCGGGATAATTTTGTCGAAGGAGGGCTTTTAGGCAGGCCTCCAGATTGACTTCTTCATTTTTAGCCGGTACGAGAATGGAAATAAAAGGCGTGGGAAGAAGGGGCGGAAGAACGGTCTGAACCGCCGGATTTTCGCGCAGGGCCCGAAGGGCTCGCCCGGCCCGTATAAGCCATATAAATACCGTGAGAAGAGAAAAGAAAGATAAAAAAAGAGACATAAACGGCATTAAGGTATCACAAAAATGAATTATATTTTCCGAAATTTGGCCAAAATCGTTCTCATCCTCCGGTGGCCCATTCTTTTAGTCTTTTCTCTGGCCACGATCTTTTTAGCAGAGAAGGGTTCGTCTCTCAAAATCGATCCTTCCACCGAAACGCTTTTCGCCAAGAATACTCCGGAATTCAAATTCTACCGGGAATTTCGCGAAAGTTTCGGAAGCGATTACTTGATCGCCCTTGCCATAAAAACTTCCGATTATTTGACGCTTGATAACCTTCGCCAGACCCAAGCGCTCACGACGGTTCTTACTTCGGATGGCCGCGTCGATCGGGTGATCAGTCTTACCAATGCCATGGATGTAAGGCACAAGTTTTTGGGTGTTAAGGTCGAGCCCGTGACCGCAGGCGTCCTCGAGGGGAGTAAATCCCTTCAAAAGTTTCGGAAAGAAGTTCTTTCCAATCCTTTCATTCAGGGAAATCTTTTGTCCAAGGATGGAAAAGTAGGAGCCCTTTTGATCCGCCTGAAGGCCAAAAGTGACGACGCCGAATTTTTGCGCGGTTATGTGGCCGATCTTCGTTCGATCCTCCGTACTTTCCCCTGGCCGGGCGCCGAGTTTTTTGTGGCGGGAGCCCCGGTCGAGCAACATGATTTTGTCGATGCGATCCGACGCGACCAAATGTTTTTCATCCCTGCGGTGGGACTTTTTCTTGTCCTGGCCATTTTTTTGATTTATCGCCATTACACCAATGTGGTCGTGGCCATGTCGATTGTTCTAGTTACGCTGCTCTGGACCTTTGGCACCATTGCTCTTTGGGGAAAGTCCCTTAATTTAGTCAATTCTCTTTTGGCGCCCGTCGTGATGATCATTTCCGTGACGAACGCCATTTATCTGATTAATCTTTTCTCCGAACTCCGCCCCCATCACGCAAGCGAACGGGAATGTGTTTGTCTTACGTTGCAACATCTGGGAGTTCCTTGTTTTCTGACATCCGCCACGATCATGGCGGGGTTCCTTTCTCTTTTAACCAATCCGGTTCCCGCGGTTCAAAGTTTCGGCCTTTTCGCCGCTTTGGGCGTCTTTTATTCCTACGTGATCTCAATGATTTTGATGCCGCTTCTGCTTCCGATGCTTCCCTTCCGCAATCATTCCAAAGTGGATCCGGAAAAAAGATTTTTCAATCGCGTGGTAATTTTTTATTTGGAGAAAATTGAATTCCATCTGAAATGGTTTATCCTCACAGCTTCGGCGGTTCTCATCGTGCTTGCTTGGGTGGGAATGAGCAAAATTCGTATCGATACAAATTTGATTCATGACCTTCCGCCGGGTTCCCCCCTAGCCGTCGCCACTCGATTTATCGATGACCATCTTGCCGGTGTTTACTCTCTGGGTTTTTCGATCGAGCGCCGACGTCCGGGACCACTTGTAACCGTCAAGACATTAAAAAAGATTGACGAGCTGGGTCAATTTCTGGAAACTCAGCCGGAACTTACTAAAGTCAATTCTTTGGCAATCTTAATCAAAAAAATTCACCAAGCCCGAATCGGCATGGCCTCCGCATTTAAAATTCCGGAAAGTGAAGGGACGCTGCAAGATTATGTCCAACGGATGGCCACATCGAATAATCCCGATTTTTGGAGTTTTATTTCCCATGATTTTCGGCGCATCCGGCTTGAGGCGCGGATGAAAGCGGTGGGGACGGAAAGAGGCCGCGCGATGGAAGATCGGATTTGGGATTATGTCAGGAAAAATTGGGGACCGGATTATGACGTTCGGCTTACGGGGAACGCCGTTCTCCTTGGGCAAATGTCCGAGCGTCTCGTTTCCAATCAGGTGGAAAGTCTGGGTTTCGCTTTCTTGATCATCCTCGGTCTGATCGCTTTCTTTTTCCGTTCCTGGAAAATGGCCCTTCTCGCCGCAATTCCCAATCTCATTCCTCTCCTGGGACTTTATGGTTTGATGGGTTATTTAAAAATCAACCTTTCGACACCCACCGCTATGATTTCCAGCGTGGTTCTGGGGTTAGTGGTCGACGCTTCGATTCAGTTTCTCTACCGGTTTCGGTACGAATTCTTGCACCGGAAGCATTACCTGCAGGCGCTTCATCATACGTATCGAAATGTGGGGCAGGCCATGGTGGTCACCACCATGATTTTAGTTTTTGGATTTGCCTCGAGTGTTTTCGCGAGTTTTCGCCCGACCGTTTATTTTGGCGTTTTGACCAGCATAACCATCTTATTCTCCTTAATCTGTACGCTGGTCCTTCTTCCTCTCGTGCTGGTTCTCCTAAAGCCCTTTGGCCGGCAGGAAGTGATCGGGCATTCCTCGAAACACACTTTGACACCCCGAAAGTCCTCATCTATAATCGCTGATTAAACTTAGGATAATTTAACCGCGATGATCTCCGAATCAGAATTAATCCGTGAGCGTAAAGCCAAGCGCGAGTCCTACCTTAAGGCGGGGGTCACCCCTTATGGCGAACGGTTTCTGCCCATTGAGCCAATCTCTCAGGTCCTGAGCCAGTTCAGCGAAGGAAAACAGGTCCGTCTGGCCGGTAGGGTTATGGGCCGGAGAAGCCACGGCAAAAGCACCTTCTGCGATCTGAAGGATGAGCGGGGGAAAATTCAGGTGTATACCAAAGAAGAAATTTTGGGCGCTGACAATTATGAGCGTTTTACTCAACTGGATTTGGGTGACATTATCGGTATCGAAGGAACGCTCTTCGTTTCGAAAATGGGGGAGCGCACCGTTAAGTTGGAAAAATATGTGCTTCTCTCCAAGATTCTTCAAGTGCTTCCCGAAAAATGGCATGGCTTGAAGGACATAGAGGCGCGTTATCGCCATCGGTATGTCGATTTGATGGTGAATGAAGAAGTGCGGAAAACTTTTCAACTTCGGAGCGAAATCCTTCGCGACATCCGGCGTTTTCTTGATGACCGGGGATTTGTGGAAGTTGAAACCCCGATGATGCAGCCGATTCCGGGCGGTGCGCGCGCGCGCCCCTTCGTGACCCATCACGAGGCTTTGGATACCGATCTTTATCTTCGGGTCGCGCCGGAACTTTATCTCAAGCGGCTTTTGGTTGGTGGAATGGAAAAAGTCTATGAAATCAACCGCAATTTCAGAAATGAAGGGCTCTCGATCCGCCACAATCCCGAATTCACCATGATGGAACTTTATCAGGCGTATGCGGATTACACCGATATGATGGCCCTCACCGAAGAGCTTATCTGCCACCTTGTAAAAAAAATACATGGCACGGAAGAAATTGCTTACGGCGAAAAAAAGGTGAATTTTAAAACGCCGTGGAAACGGATTTCTTTTTACCCGGCGCTTGCCGAGAAAACAAAAGTTGATTGGCGGAAGGCCGATATCAAGAAAGAGGCGAAACGCCTCAAGGTGGAGTTTGATGCCTCAGACGAGACCATCGATGTCCTGAATGCCGTTTTTGAAACTTTTATTGAGCCGGACCTTTGGGACCCCACTTTTGTGATTGATTACCCGGCCGTGCTCACTCCTTTGGCGAAATCGCAGGAAAAAGATCCGGAGCTCGCTTACCGGTTTGAGCTCTACATCGGAAAAATGGAAATCGCAAACGCCTTCTCCGAATTAAACGACCCTGTGATTCAACGGGAGCGTCTTGAAAGACAGATGGAAATTATCGGCGGGAATAAAAAAGTGGACGAAGATTTTCTGATGGCGCTCGAATACGGCATGCCTCCTGCGGGGGGACTCGGCATCGGCATTGACCGTCTTGTGATGGTTCTCACCAACAGCCCTTCCATCCGGGAGGTTGTCCTTTTCCCACAGCTTCGTCCCGAGGCCAAATAATTATGGGCTATGAATCCTGGATTGCTTTTAAGCATCTGACGCGGCGAAGGAAAAGCGGTTTTATTTCGCTCATTTCCATGATTTCGGTTTTGGGAGTGGCGGTGGGAGTCATGGCCTTAATTGTCGTTCTGGCGGTAATGAGCGGTTTTGATCGGGAACTCAAATCAAAAATCGTTAACGTCCATCCGCATCTTCGGATTGAAAAAACAAACGGAGTGGAACATCCTGAAAACTTAATCGATCAAATTCATTCCTGGAACCGTCCCGAAATCGCGACGATCGCCGCTTTTGTGGAAGGTCAGGCAATTTTACGCTCGGAGCGAAATGCTACCGGCGTCGTGGTTAAGGGAGTGGATCCCATTCACGAAGATTTATCGCTTTTTAGCCGGGATCTCAAGTGGGGAACACTTGATTTCCAGCCGGTTGAAAGAATTCATGTGAAGCACCGGTTTTTCGGTCTTTTCAAAAAAGTCGAGCGACATTATACGCCCGCGGTGGTATTGGGAGAGAGCCTTGCTCAAGTTTTGGGCGTTGGACCGGAAGATACCGTTTCTCTCATCGTGCCGTTTTCGGAGCAGGGCAAATCTTTTTCTTTGGAGCAGGCGCAGTCTCAGGTTTTTCGTGTGGCAGGAATTTTTCGGTTAGGGATGAATGACTTTGACGGAGGCCTTGTTTTGATCCGATTGGGGGAGGCCCAAAAAATTTATCATTTGAAGGACCGGGTGACGGGATTAGGGGTCCGCTTTCACGATGTCGATCAGGCGGAAACGCTCAAAAGTATTTTTCAAACCCAATTGGGGACGGACTACTGGGTGCGTTCTTGGTACGACCTTAACCGCAGTTTTTTCTCGGCCCTTAAAGTGGAAAAAAATGTGATGACGATTCTTTTGGGTCTCATCGTTCTGGTGGCGGCTTTCAATATCGTCTCGACCTTAATTATGGTGGTGATGGAAAAAACCAAGGACATCGGAATTTTACGGGCGCTCGGAGCAACGCGCAGAAGCATCCGGAAAATTTTTGTATTAGAGGGGTTCAGCGTCGGTGTTTTTGGCGTGATGCTCGGATCCGTCTTGGGACTCGTCATGGCTTGGAATTTAAATCCCATCGCGGATTTCGTGGAGGAGACAACGGGTTTTTCGGTTTTCCCGAGCGATATTTATTATCTGGATCGGATTCCGACCGAAATTAATTTTTTGGACGTAACCACGATCATTGCCCTGGCCCTTTTGACCTCCGTATTGGCAGGAATTTACCCGGCAGCGCGGGCCGCCAACTTGAATCCTGTGGAGGCCTTGCGCTATGAGTAAACCGGCTCTGATCGTGGCGGAAAAAGTCTGCAAAAATTATTCAACACCCGAAGGCCCGCTGTCTGTTTTAAAGGGAATTGATTTTTTACTCTTCGAAGGAGAAATTGCCTTCATTGTCGGGAGATCGGGTTCCGGTAAATCCACCCTTTTGCATATTTTAGGCGGACTGGATCGTGCGACGGAAGGAAGAATTTTTTTTAAGGGAAACGATTTGAGCCAAATGAATGAAAAAGAACTCGCGCTCTATCGCAACCGAAAAATCGGATTTGTCTTTCAGTTTTTTCATTTGTTACCCGAATTGAATCTTTTTGAAAATATCCTGCTCCCGAGCGTGATGTCGGGAAATCAGAACCCGACGCGGGCGCGTGAATTAATCCGGCGAGTCGGCCTGCGAGGCCGTGAGAACCATTTTCCGAATCAACTCTCCGGCGGAGAACAGCAGCGCGTGGCGATTGCACGCTCTCTGATGAATCAGCCGGACGTCATTTTTTGCGATGAGCCGACCGGAAATCTAGATGATGAAACCGCAGATCTCGTCTTTGATGTTTTGTTGCGGCTTCAGCGCGAATCGGGAAAAGCCCTGGTGATCGTGACTCACGATGAACGGCGGGTGGAGAACTATCAAAAAGTTTACCGTCTTCATGACGGAATTTTGAGCGGAGACTTAAGAGGAGAGGTTTCTCATGGAACTTGAAGTTTACATTGACGGAAAATGGTATCCGAAAAGCGAGGCCAAAGTCTCGGTTTTCGATCACGGCTTGCTTTATGGAGACGGTGTTTTTGAAGGCATTCGTTCTTACAACGGACTGGTTTTCAAATTGGCGGAGCATTTGACGAGGCTCTATGAGTCCGCCCACACCATCATGTTGAAGATTCCGATGGACCGAAAAAAAATGACTGAAGTTATTATCCAAACGCTTCGCAAAAATAAACTTCGCGATGCTTATATCCGCGTCGTGGTCACGCGAGGCACCGGTGATTTGGGTTTGGATCCGAAAAAATGTAAACGTGCCACGATCATTGTCATTACCGACAAGATCGTGCTCTATCCCGACCGGCTCTACAAACACGGGCTTGAGATCATTACCGTTCCTACGGTGAGAAATCTTCCGGAGGCGGTGAATCCGGCGCTCAAATCGCTCAATTATTTGAACAACATCCTGGCGAAAATTGAGGCGACAAACTCCGGCTATGTCGAAGCCCTTCTCTTAAATCATCAGGGCTATGTAGCAGAATGTACCGGCGACAACATTTTTATGGTCAAAAATGGCACTCTTCTAACGCCCCCCAGTTATGTGGGGGCTCTGAAAGGCATCACGCGAGGCGCTATTTTGGAAGTCGCCAGGCGTAAAAAAGTGCCCACCGAAGAGAAACTCTTGACTCGTCATGACCTTTTTAATGCGGATGAGGTTTTTCTAACAGGGACGGCAGCGGAGATTATTCCGGTGGTTAAGATGGACGGCAGGACGATTGCTGAGGGGGAACCGGGCTCCCTGACACAGTCCTTAATGAAGGCCTTCCATGACCTTACGAAAAAAGACGGGGTTCGCTATTCCCTTTAATCCTCCTTTTGGTACTCATTTTGCATGCCATGATATAATTATGTGGCTAAAAAATGATCTGTAACGTTTGCGGTACCAACGAGGCGACGATTCACCTCACTGAAATCGTGAATGAGCAGATGGTTGAAATCCATCTTTGTGAAACGTGTGCCCAGGAGAAGGGAACGGAGTTTAAGACTCATTTTAATGTGAACGATCTTTTAAGCAGCCTGACGGATTTGGCTAAAGAAATCACTTCCGATGAAAAGATCCTAACAAAATGTCCCAATTGCGGCCTCTCTTATGAAGAGTTCGGCCGAACGGGACGGCTGGGATGCGCCGAGTGTTATGAGGCGTTTTCGAAATTATTAATTCCGCTGATCAAGCGGGTCCAACATTCCGTTCAACATGTGGGAAAAAGACCTTCTCGGTTGGCGACGCCGCCGCCTTTACAAGCGAAACACGATTTACGGGAATTGCAAAACCGGTTGACGAAATTAATCCAGCAGGAAGCGTTTGAAGAGGCGGCCCGGCTGCGGGATAAGATCAAGCAATTGGAAGAGAAAATGAAGAAAGGCAAGAAGAAGACTTAATGAGCGAAGCGATAGATCAGCTTTTAAAAGGTTCGACGGAATGGTTGCGGGGCAGTGGTCCCGAATCGGAGATCGTGATGAGCTCGCGCATCCGTCTGGCCCGAAACCTCGCGGGTTTTCCTTTTGTGAGCAAGCTGGCAAAGGAGCAAGAAGAAGACGTCATCGATTTAGTGGAGAGCTCTGTCTCCCACGCCCCCACTTTAAAAGATGTTTTTTTTATCCGATATCATGAAGTGACAGAGTTGGATAAGCAGTTTCTCCTTGAGCGCCACTTGATCAGCCGCGAACATGCCGTGGAGCAGGGAGAGAAGGCCGTTGCCGTGAGCCCCAACGAAATCGTGAGTCTCATGATTTTGGAGGAAGATCACCTTCGGCTGCAAGTTTTTCAATCGGGTTTCAATTTGACGGAGACCTGGCGCATCGTCAATGAAATCAGTAACGAGCTGGAGAAAAGTTTACCATTTTCATTTCACACGAATTTGGGTTACCTGACGGCCTGTCCTACCAATGTAGGAACAGGACTGCGGGCTTCTTGCATGCTGCACTTGCCGGGACTTGTCTTGACTAAGCAGGTGAATAAAGTGCTTCAGGCGTTGTCGAAATTGAATCTCGCGACACGGGGACTTTACGGAGAAGGAAGTCAGGCCACGGGAAATTTTTTCCAAATCTCCAATCAGATCACTTTGGGACAAAATGAAGAAGAAATCCTCTCGGGGATCGAGAAAGTGATTCACCAGATGGTGGCCCACGAAAGGGAAGCGCGTCATTATCTTTTGGAAAAACGGCGGACCAAGTTTGAAGATCAAATCTGGCGCGCTGTCGGGACGCTCAAGTCGGCCCGCGTGATTGCCTCCGGCGAAGCCGTTCAACTTTTATCGCTCGTACGCCTCGGAACGGATTTGGGGTTCATTCAGAATTTGAAACATCAAGAACTCAACAGCCTCTTTTTACTCATCCAGCCCGCTCATCTTCAGAAACGCAACGGTCGTGCATTGGGGGCGTCGGATCGGGATGTGCGCCGCGCCGATCTGATCCGAGAAAAAATGAAAGGAGTATCACTCTAATGTTTGACCGATTTACCGAAAGAGCCCGCAAGGTCATTATCCTCGCCAAAGAAGAAGCAAAACGTTTTAATCATGACTATATCGGAACGGAGCACATTCTTTTGGGTCTTATTAAAGAAGGAGAAAGTGTTGCCGCCGCTGTTTTGCAAAACTTGGGTTTGTCTCTGGATACGATTCGCTTGGAAGTAGAGAAGCTTGTGCAATTCGGCCCCAGCACCATTGTTTCGGGAGATATTCCTTTTACTCCGAAGGCTAAAAAAGTTATTGAGCTTGCCATGGATGAAGCGCGTCGGTTGGGCCATAACTACATCGGTACGGAACACCTGCTTTTGGGTCTCATTAAAGAAGGAGAAGGGGTTGCTAGCCACGTTCTCATGAATGTCGGACTTGATTTAAATAAAGTTCGGGCTGAAGTAATCAAACTTCTCGGTTCCTCAGCGCCCGGAGGCGGCAGTTCCGGAGGCGGAGGAGGTACTCCCTCGGTCGGCGGAACCAAAACCAAGACCAAAACACCGGCATTGGATTCCTTTGGCCGTGATCTTTCTCAATTGGCGCGCGAAAGTAAACTCGATCCCGTGGTGGACCGGGAAAATGAAATTGAGCGCGTGGTCCAAATTCTCGCCCGGCGGACAAAGAACAATCCCGTTCTCTTGGGAGAAGCGGGTGTGGGAAAGACAGCTATTGTTGAGGGTCTGGCCCAGAGGATCGTGTCAGGCGACGTGCCGGAGGTCCTCGCCGATAAACGGATCGTTGTCCTTGATCTGGCTCTTATGGTTGCCGGGACAAAATACCGCGGCCAATTTGAAGAGCGCATCAAAGCCGTGATGGATGAAATTCGCCGATCCGAAAATGTCATCATCTTTATCGATGAACTTCATACTTTGGTGGGAGCCGGAGGAGCGGAAGGCGCTATTGATGCCTCGAATATCCTGAAGCCTGCGCTCTCACGCGGAGAAATCCAGTGCATTGGCGCCACAACGCTTGACGAATACCGCAAATACATTGAAAAAGACGCCGCGCTGGCCCGCCGGTTTCAGACCATCATGGTGGATCCGCCCACGGTGGATGAAACCATCGAAATCCTGAAAGGTCTGCGGGATAAATATGAAGCGCACCACCGAGTTAAAATTTTGGATGAGGCGTTGGAAGCGGCCGCCAAACTCTCAGACCGTTACATCACGGGACGATTCCTCCCCGACAAAGCGATTGATCTGATGGATGAAGCCGGTTCCCGCGCCCGACTTTCAGTAACCACCCTTCCGAAAGAACTCAAGAAGCTGGAAGGGCAAATTGAGGAGCTCAAAAGAGAAAAGGAAGCGGCGATCAAAGGACAGGATTTTGAGCGTGCCGCAAAACTTCGTGATGAAGAAAGAAAAGCCAAAGAAGAACTGTCACGGCTTCGCAAAAGTTGGAAAGAATCCAAATCCGAAATCGAAATCCAGGTGACCGGAGAGGACATTGCCACGATTGTCTCGAAATGGACCGGCGTTCCTCTCCAGCGCCTCGAGGAAAAGGAAACGGCGCGTCTTCTTCGTATGGAAGATGAAATTCACAAACGCGTGATCGGACAAGAAGAGGCGCTTCGGGCCATCGCCAATGCGGTCCGCCGCTCCCGTTCCGGACTGCGCAGCCCCAAGCGGCCTATCGGTGCCTTTATTTTTCTCGGCCCGACCGGAGTCGGAAAAACGCTTCTGGCCCGTGCCCTGGCCGAATTCATGTTTGGCGATGAAGACGCAATCATCTCCATCGACTGCTCGGAATATATGGAAAAATTTAATGTTTCGCGTTTGGTGGGCGCTCCTCCCGGTTATGTGGGCTATGAAGAAGGAGGACAGCTCACAGAAAAAGTCCGCCGCCGTCCTTATTCCGTCATTCTCTTTGATGAAATCGAGAAAGCGCACCCGGATGTTTTTAACGTGCTTCTCCAGATGATGGAAGACGGTCGTCTGACCGATTCCTTTGGGAGGAAAGTTGATTTCAGGAACACGCTCATCATCATGACTTCAAACGTCGGCGCGGACCTCATCAGCAAACAGGGCGAACTTGGGTTTCGGGCAAAAGGCGACGAAGAAACTTATGAAGATATGAAACGTAAACTCCTTGATGAGGTAAAAAAAGTTTTCCGCCCTGAATTTTTAAATCGCGTGGATGACACCATTGTTTTCCATCCTTTGCGTCGGGAGGATCTCGAAAAGATCGTCGAGATCGAACTCAAGGAATTGAAGGGCCGCTTGAAGGAGCGAAAAATGGAAATCAATTTGGCACCCGAGGTTTTAAAATTTCTCATCGATAAGGGGTACGACGATAAGTACGGCGCGCGTCCGCTCAAACGAACCATCCAAAAATACATTGAAAACATACTTGCCGAAGAAATCCTCTCAGGGAAATTTCAAGAAGGCGACAAGGTCAAAGCCGAACTCCGCGGAGAAATCATCACGTTTGAGAAAACTTCGTGACCACCCCCCCGACAAAAAATCGTTTATGGATAGGGGTTTTTGCCGGTTTCATTCTAACGATGGCCGGCGTGGGTTACGGATGGGTTCAATCGCGCCTCACGGAACCTGAAGTCCGAAATTTTTTCGAGGCAAAAGCGCGCGAAATTCTAAAGTCCGATATCAAAATCGGCAAAGTCGGTTATCTTCCCCCCGCCCAAATTTTTGGCAAAGAAATTCAAATAGCTCCGGGTTCCCAAGTCCATCCTGATTTTTCCATCGTTCAGATTAAAAAAATTCAGTTGGGTTACGGTCTCGTTAACCTCATCCGCCGTGACTTTAAAATTCCGTCAACAGTTCTCATGGATTCTCCCCACGTCTTTTTTCCCACTCATTCCGCCCAATCGGCTCTTTCCAAATCAGCTTTTTCTCTTCCAAAGATGGTGCCGACAAACCTTCAAATTCAAAAAGGAGAATTTCATTATCCTTGGGGAGAGACGGGAAAGGAATTGGTGCTTCACAATGTCCGGTTTGAAGCGAAACCCGATTTGAAGGGCCGGATCCGGCTCAAGCTCGCTTCCGACATCGGCGGGGTGGGCGAGGGGCGAGTGGAAATTGAAGGGTGGACCGAGCCCCAGTTTAATCATTACGAGCTCGAAGTTCGTTTGAAGGAAGTGACTTTTCTTGCTGAGAGCGGGATCCCTCTGAGAAAAATGCACGGACAATTCCGTCTTACCGAAAAATTAATCGAGACAGGAGGTCTGACCAGTTTTTTCCATGATTGGGCGATTCAATGGACCGGAAAAATCGAAAATTGGCAGACCCAACCGAAAGTTTTTTTTGACTTGTCTCAGAAGAAAAGCAAATTTCCTTTTCAGTTATCGCTCCAGATGGATTTTGAATCTCAAAAAGTCTCGGGCCGTCTTTCGGGAATTGGCCGAAGTTATTCTTTTCAAGGAAAGGTCGTTCGAGAGGGAAAAAAAATTCTTTTCCCGAAATTGGAATTCCCTCAAGGCTTTGTCGGAACCGGAGAAATCGATGGCGCAAGCGGGGATTATCACTTGACCATGCAGCAGGACCGGCGCCGGTTTCAAATCCATTCCAATTTCAACCGATTCGATTTTCAAACCAAGTTCCAACTGGATCACGCCTTGATTTATCATCTGGATTGGGTGGTGAGCGGAGAAATCCGTCTCGATCCTCTTCCCAAAGAGGGGGAGGGATCGCCCCGATTTAAAGGCCACGTCAAAACCGATTATTTGGTTCTCGAATATGAACCGCTTCAAAATTTCGAAGGAAGCTTTGAGCTAAGCGATGAAGGAATTCAAGCCATGGATTTTGGTTGGGGTGGGGTTTTTCATCTGGGGGGAAGGATCTTGTTTAAAGGAGGAGCGCCGCGCGAAGACCTTCTCTTTCGCGTGGATGGATTTCCGTTGGAATCAATCCGAGATTTAGGACACCGTCCGCTTCCCGAAAATTTAAGGGGAGAGTTGGAAGGAAAATTGAAAATTCGGGGGGAACTCCGCCAACCAGAAATTCAAGGTTTCTTCACGATTCAAGATGGAAGGATCCAGAACCTCGATTTCGACCGGGCCATCCTGCAATTTCAGGGATACCCCCCTTACCTCAAGCTCTACGATTCTAAAATTTTCAAAGGACGAAATACCCTTAAAATGATAGGGGCCATTAACCTGAAACTCAAAAATCTTTTTCACGGCATTCAGATCAAGGGGCCGGATTCGCTGGTGCTTTGGAAAGGTATGAGCGCTTTCTTGAAGGAAGGGGAGTCGGCGATTCAAGCGGAGAAGCCTTTAAATAAAAAAATAAGTATGGGTCTCGAGGTGGGGACGGGATCGACGGATTCTCAGAACAACGATCATGATGAAGCGCACGCCATGCTGGGCCCCAAAGTGAGATTTTGATGCATCCTAAATTAAAAGAACTTCGAAGATCGGTTTCCCTCAGGTTGTGGCTCGGCCGATTTGGCTCAAATTCTATTAGTTTTGCGCGACACGCCGGAGGAATCACCCTGCTTCTGCGGGATGCGGTGACGACCCTTTTTACGACACCGCTCCGCTGGCAAGCCACGATTGATCAAATGAATTTGATCGGCGTGACCTCTCTGCCGCTGGTTTTTCTGACAGCCCTCTTTACGGGCATGGTCCTTTCCCTGCAATCCGCTTACCAGCTGAAACTTTTTGCGGCCCAGCAATTCACTTCTGATCTTGTGGCCTTATCGATTACGCGTGAACTCGGCCCAGTTCTGACGGCCATGGTGGTTGCAGGGCGCGTGGGCGCTTCCATTGCTGCAGAACTCGGAACCATGAAAGTTACGGAACAAATCGACGCGATGCGCGCCTTGGCCACCGACCCGATTCGTTATCTGGTGGTACCGCGGCTTGTCGCGGGATTTTTTATGCTTTTCTTTTTGACGATTTATGCCGATTGCATCGGGATGTTGGGCGGTTATTTCATCGCCGTCTTCAAGCTGGGTATCGGTTCCCATCAATACATCAAACGCAGCATCGATATCTTGATGATCAAAGACATCATGACGGGGCTTGTCAAAGCCTTCGTTTTTGGTACCGTCATTTCCATTGTCGGTTGTTATTTCGGCTTTCAGACGGAGGGCGGCGCCGCCGGGGTGGGACGCTCCACGACGCTGGCGGTTGTGAACGCCTTGATTTTGATCATCGCCCTCGATTGTTTTTTCACGGCGCTCTTTTACTTTTTTTAATTTCGATGATTCAAATTAAGGGACTGCATAAATCTTTCGACACCAATCATGTTTTACGCGGTCTGGATCTGGAAATCCGGACCGGTGAAGCGCTCGTGATCATCGGCCGTTCGGGATGCGGGAAAAGCGTTCTTTTAAAACATATCATGGGAATCGTTGAACCTGACCAAGGAACCGTGGTGATCGACGGGACGGATATTTTTTCCCTTTCGCCGCGCGAACTGGATCAATTTCGCCTCAAGTTAGGAATGCTTTTTCAGGGAGCCGCACTTTTTGATTCCATGACGGTCCGGGAGAATGTGGGGTTCTCGCTTTATGAGCATACCCAGCTTCCTTCCGATACGATTGCCGAAAAGGTGAAAGAAAAATTGCGTCTCGTGGGGCTTAAGGAGATCGAAGAGCTCATGCCTTCCACTTTGTCGGGAGGAATGAAAAAAAGAGTGGGCCTGGCCCGGGCCATCTGCAATGATCCGAAGATCATTCTTTATGATGAGCCGACCACGGGGCTGGATCCGATCATGGCAGACGGCATCAATGAGCTCATTGTTCAAATGCAGGAAAAATTGCGCGTGACGAGCATTACGGTTACCCATGATTTGAAAAGCGCTTATCGCATCGCCAATCGGATTGCGATGCTTTATGAAGGGAAAATCATAGCGTTGGGAACGCCGGAGGAAATTAAAAATACCCAAAATCCGATCGTCCGGCAATTTATCAGCGGTTCGGCCAGCGGGCCTATCACCGCAATTAACGATTGAGATTTAATTAAAATAAAGCTAAAAAGGAGATCTGATGGACGCGACACAGAAGAGACGAACCGAAATTATCGTAGGGGTCTTTGTCATCCTGGGTTTTGTCCTTCTTTCTTTGATTGTTTTCTTCGTGAGCGGTGTTTCTATGGTGCGTTCCGGCTACAAGATTAACGTGGTTTATAACTATGTCAGCATCCTGGACAAAGGGGCACCGGTTCGTATGGCAGGAGTCCGGGTCGGTGAAGTGAGCAAGGTCACTTTGCAGGAAGATAAGGAAACGGGAAAAACCAAGGTTCGGATTCAAGTTTTCATTGCAAAGGGCTTCGAAATTAGGGAAAATTATCAGTTTAATATACGGGGGACCCACATCTTGAGCGAACCCCATATCGAGATTACCCCCCAGCCGGGAAGGGCCCCTTATTTTAGTGACGGAGCGGTGGTGGAGGGGGTCGATCCGGTTCCGGTGGAAGTTTTGGTTGATCGGGCAAACCAGATTGCGGCTGATCTGGAAGCAATTTTGGGACGGTTTAAGGGGGCCCTTGAGGATAAGGAAACGGGGTCCGATATTCGGCAAATTACCAAGAATTTGGCCGCCTTGACGAGTTCTTTGAATAAAGTCTTAGGCGGTTCGGAAGAAGAAATGAAAGATTCCTTAAAAAGAATGAGCCACACGACCGAATCTCTGGAGACTATCCTTGCCAAAATTCAGAAAGGAGAAGGGACGCTCGGAAAGCTTGTCTATGACGACACGCTTTATCAAGAATTAGAAGCTTTTGTTCGTGAGATTAAGACTCACCCATGGAGATTGATGAAGAAGGACAAATAAGAATGAGCTTTAACATTTTAATGAATATTGTTTATTCGATAATAAAAAGGAGTGCTACCCATGATTCTCGTACTCAGGATTCTATTCGTCGTTTTGTTTACTTTTGTAGGCTATGTCTCGGAATTCCAATGGCTGTTTCCGTTTCATCTTCCGCAAGGGCATTTGATCGGCGCGGCAGTCGGACTTTTTTTTGCACTGCTGGCCCTCTCGCTCGATATATTCTTTAAAAGATTTACCGTCCGGAATATCCTCTCGATTCTTTTAGGGGTTGCCCTCGGGCTTTTAGTCCACCGTCTTCTCATGCAAGTGGCGGGCTATGCCGGGCTCTCGCAGGAAATTCTTCATCAGCTGGGAATGCTTTCCGCGGTGATGTTCAGTTATTTGGGAGCGGTGATCATCTTGCGGGGCCAAGATGAATTCAACCTGATGATTCCCTTTGTCAAGCTGGAGAGCAAAGGAGCGGGCGAAGAACTCATCCTTCTCGATACGAGCGTCATCATCGACGGTCGGATCGCGGATATCGCGGAAACTCATTTTTTGAGCGGGAAATTCATTCTACCTCGGTTTGTATTAAAAGAACTCCAGTTGATTTCCGATTCCTCAGATCCCCTCAAGCGCAATCGCGGCCGCCGCGGTCTTGATATCCTGAACCGGATCAAGAAAAATCCTAATCTCGAGGTCAAGATTCAGGAAATGGATTTCCCGGAATTTTCCACGGTCGACGCAAAATTAGTAAAATTGGGTCAGGTTCTGAACGGTAAGGTTTTTACTAACGACTACAATCTGAATAAAGTGGCCGAGTTGCAGGGGGTGAAAGTTCTTAATATCAATGAACTAGCCAATGCCCTGAAGCCGGTGGTTATGCCGGGTGAGGCGATGCAAGTCAAGATCTTAAAAGAAGGCAAAGAACACGATCAAGGCGTTGCTTATCTGAATGACGGGACGATGGTGGTCGTGGATAACGGCCGGCGGCGGATCGGCCAGACTTTAAATGTGACCGTTACAAGCGTTCTTCAAACGCAGGCCGGACGGATGATTTTTGCCAAGCTTGGAGAAGCCGAGGAGCCGGCACGCCGGTAGGCAAGTGAATGTCAGTCTCATTATCGCGGCAGGCGGCGCGGGAAAAAGGTTTCTGAAGGGAAAGCACAAACGCAGTCCCGGAAAACTTTTTTTCCGCCTCGGCGGAAAACCCGTTCTGGCCCACGCCCTTCAATCCTTTAAAGGCATCCCTCAAATCCGGGAAATTATTTTGGCCGTTCGTCCAGGAACCGAAAAATGGGTCAAATCCGAGGTCATCAACGGATACTCCGGCCCAAAAGTCCGCCTCGTGCGCGGAGGACGTACCCGTGCCGATTCCGTCCGTAATGCCCTGGTGCGAACTTCTCCAAAAAATGGCTGGGTTTTGGTCCATGACGGCGCCCGCCCCTTTCCTCCCAAAGATTCCATCCGGGGTCTTTTCAATAAATGTTCGGATACAGAAGCCGTTATTTTGGCGCATCCCGTGATTCCGACGCTCAAGCGTGTCGCTCCCGAAAATGGGCGGATTCTTGGGACGGTAGACCGCAGCGGACTTTTTGAGGCCGAGACTCCCCAGCTGGTTCGCCGCTCCTTTTTATTGAAGGCCTATAAAAATAATCCCAAAGCTTCCTCAGCTACTGATGAATCCTCACTTGTGGAATCGCTGGGAGGCCGGGTGAAAGTATTGGCACATTCCGGGTGGAATGTGAAGGTGACGACGCCCGAAGATTTACAGCTGGCCGAGGCCTATTATTCCTCGAAAAATCCTTCGCTGCCCACTCTGGGATTTGGAAAAGACACTCATCGACTGGTTTCGGGCCGGAAATTTTATTTGGGAGGCGTACGGATTCCCTTCGAGAAAGGCGCGCTGGGACATTCCGACGGCGATGCGCTTCTTCACGCGGTAAGCGATGCAATTTTGGGAGCGGCCGGCCTAGGCGATATTGGTGAATGGTTTTCAGATAAAAACCCGCGAAATAAAAATATCCGGAGTGAAAAAATTTTGAGAAAAGTTCTCGAAGAAGCGCGCAAAAAGGGCCGAAAGCCTTCCCATGTGGACACCCTCATTATTTTGGAAAAGCCGCGGCTCGGTCCCTATAAAAAAGTCATTCAAAGAAAAATGGCCGGTCTCTTAAACTTGCCCAAAGATGCGGTTTCGATCAAAGCCAAGACGATGGAAGGCCTCGGTCCGGAAGGTGAGGGCCGGGCCGTGACCTGTGAAGCCCTCGTAACCCTTATTCAGGTTCCGCAATGATTCGCGTCCGGTTTGCACCTTCGCCGACAGGGTTTCTTCACATTGGAAATGTCCGTACCGCCCTTTTCAATTATCTCTTTGTAAAGCGCGAAGACGGAAAATTCATCCTTCGGGTTGAAGATACCGATAAAGAACGTTCCCGTCCGGAATTCCGTGAGGCCGTGATTGAAGATTTGGCCTGGATGGGGATCCGCTGGGATGAGGGGCCGAATACGGAGGGCGATGTGGGACCGTATCTTCAATCGGAGAGGCTTGAGCTTTATCAAAAATACGTTCAGAAATTAATCGCAGAAAATAAGGCCTATTATTGTTACGTGACGGAAGAAGAAGTCGAAGAAAGTAAACGCCTCGCGCATTTGGAAAAACGCCCGCCGCGCTTTGATAACCGGGGAAGGAATTTTACCAAAGAAGAAATCGAAAAAAGAAAAGCGCGCGGGATCAAACCCACCGTGCGTTTTAAAATCGAAAACCCCCAGCTCAAGATGCACGATTTGATCCGCGGTGAAGTGGAATTCAATTTGGATGAAATGGTGGGAGATTTTGTGATCCAGCGGGCGGATGGGATGCCAACCTTTCATCTCGCGGTCTGTGTGGACGATGGCCTGATGAAAATCACGCACGTGATCCGCGGTGAAGATCATTTGTCGAACACGCCGAAACACATTCTCCTTTTGAAGGCCATGGGTTTCACCCCTCCGCAGTATGGGCACCTCTCTTTGATCCATGGACCGGGAGGGGAGCCGCTTTCCAAACGCCTTGAATCCGTATCGGTGCGCGAATTTCGCAGGCGCGGCTACCTGCCGGCTGCTTTGGCCAATTACATCGCGCTTCTCGGCTGGTCGCCCGGGGACAACCGCGAAATTTTCACTTGGGAAGAACTCAAAAAAGTTTTTGATCTGAAGCGCGTCAATAAATCCGCCTCAATTTATGACCCTCATAAACTGGATTGGGTGAATGGGCAGCACTTGCGCGCCCTAACGGATGAAGATTTTTCGAAACATGCTTTAGCTTATTTAAAAACTCAAAAACTTTTAAAATACAATGAAACGCTTGTTCATAAAACCCTGCCGATCTTCAAAGACAGCGTGGAGCGTTTTGACCAGCTTCCCGAGCGTCTTGATATTTTGGCAGATAATTTTTCCTATGAGAATTCGGAACTTATTCGAAAACCCGAAGCCAAGGAAATTTTTCAAGCGGGACTCGCGGCCGTTCAGAATGTTTCCGGCCCGCTAGATTTTGATTCCTTCGTAAATACGATTAAACCGAAAGTAAAGGCCAAGGGAAAAGACCTCTTTATGCCGCTTCGCATGGCTCTGACCGGCCGGGAACACGGGCCGGAACTCAAGCGCCTTTTTCCGATTTTGGGTCCGGCTACCCTCAAACACCGGTTCGAGCGCGCCCTTTCCCAATAACTCTCATGCCCCTTCAATTTTTCAATACGTTGTCGCGTCAACTGGAAGATTTTAAGCCGCTTCGCGAAGGCGAAGTCAAAATGTACACTTGCGGGCCCACCGTCTATGACTTTGCCCATATTGGAAATTTCCGTGCGTTTATTTTTGAAGATTTGCTTAGGCGATTTCTTGAGTTTCAAGGTTTTCAGGCGAAGCACGTGATGAATGTCACAGACGTCGATGACAAAACGATTGCGGGTGCAAAGCGCGAGGGAAAAAAGCTGGAAGACTTTACGAAGAAATACCTGCAGGCCTTCTTTGAGGATTCGAAGTCGCTCTGCATTCTTCCCCCTAATCATCCGGCAGAAGCGCCGCGAGCCACTCATGAAATTCCTGCCATGCTGGAACTGATTGAAAAACTCATCAAGAAAGGCTCGGCCTACGTGAGCGAGGGTTCCGTTTATTACCGCGTTTCTTCTTTTCCTAATTACGGAAAACTTTCCAAAAAAGACCTCAAGCGAAATATCACGGGTGCGCGGGTGGATGTGGACGAATACGAAAAAGAAGAAGGTGTGGATTTTGTCCTCTGGAAGCGGGCGAAAGAAGGCGAGCCTTCTTGGGATTCTCCTTGGGGAAAGGGGAGGCCGGGTTGGCATATCGAGTGTTCGGCGATGAGCATGAAATATCTCGGCGAGAGTTTTGACATCCATGCGGGGGGTGAGGATTTGGTTTTTCCCCATCATGAAAATGAAATCGCCCAATCCGAGGGAGTGACGGGAAAAAAATTCGTGAATTACTGGCTCCACTGCAAACACCTTCTGGTGAACAGCGAGAAAATGTCAAAATCAAAAGGGAATTTTTATACGCTGCGGGACCTGCTCGCCAAGGGCTACGACCCCGTTGCGATCCGCTACGCCTTACTTTCCGTTCACTACCGTCAGCCGCTCAATTTTACGTTGGACGGTCTGAAAGAGGCGTCGGAAATCATCAAGAAACTGGACGATTGTTATTGGGAGTGTCTCAACCGGCTTGAGAAAAAATCTCCCGCCAAAAAATCGGATGCCCTTCCGGATTATTTAGAAAAAATGGCGAAAGCTTTGGGAGATGACCTTAATATTTCGGAAGCCTTGGCTTCTCTTTTTGATGCCGTCAAAGAGATCAATTCTCGGCTTTCCTCCAATTCCCTGGATGAGCGCCAATTAAAAGCTTGTCTGGAATTCTTCACGCGGATTGATAAACTCTTGGGGCTGAATATCGTCACCGAAGCCTCCGTTCCGGCGGAAGTCATCGGCCTCCTGGAAGAGCGGCAGGTCCTCAGAAAAAATCCGAATTTCAGAGAAGACAAGGGCTTACAGAAAAAGTCGGATGACCTGAGGAAAAAAATCGAAAAATTGGGTTGGCTCGTTAAAGACGGAAAACCGGGAGAATCATCAACGCTTAAGAAAAAGAGAAGGACATGGGACTGAGGAAAAGGGGTTACTTCATTAGTTTTGAGGGAGTGGAGGGAAGCGGCAAGAGTACGCAAATCCGTTTTGCCGTGAATCATCTCCGCAAAAAGGGTTATCCGGTGCTTTTTTTCCGGGAGCCGGGCGGAACACCCACCAGTGAAGCAATCCGGAAGGTCCTTCTCGATAAGCGCCTGAAGGAAATGCAGCCTGAAACGGAACTTTTGCTTTATCTGGCGGCACGGGCTCAGCTTGTCCGGGAAAAAATCGAGCCGGCGCTTAAAAAAGGAAAAGTCGTTGTCTTGGACCGGTATGAAGACTCCACTCTGGCTTATCAGGGTTTCGGCGGGGGAATTCCGGTGGAAATAATTCGGGAACTGAGTCTTTTTGCCCGCGGATTTTGCGTTCCGGACCTCACGTTTCTTCTGGATTTGGAACCGAAACAAGGCCTCAAAAGGAGCGGCCGCCACGATCGCATAGAAAAAAAGCCGTTTTCTTTTCACAAACGCGTCAGAGAAGGATTCCTTCAATTGGCCCGGCGTGACCCCCGGCGGTTTGTGGTGATTTCAAGCCGCGAGACGATTCCTGAGGTCCGGAAAAAGATTGAGAAAAAACTCGATGCCATCTTCTAATCCCCTCCTGCTGGCTCATCTCGAATCCGACCGGATCGCGCATACCTATCTTTTTACGGGCGCACCGGGAGAAGAAAAGACCCTTCTCGCCCTGCAATTCGCCCGGGCCCTCAATTGTGAAAAAAAGAATTTTTTACGCGATTGCGATTGTGCAAGCTGCCGCAAAACCCAAAACCGGACCCATCCGGACGTGCAATGGTTTGTGGGCGATAAAAAAACCGGCTCCATCAAAATCGAGGAAGTAAGAAATAAGCTTTATCAGGCCTCCCTCAAGCCTTATGAGGGCAAGTGGAAGGTTTTCATCGTGGAGGAGGCAGAAAACCTTACCCTAGAGTCCTCTAATGCTTTATTGAAGACGCTGGAAGAGCCCCCCGGGCATTGCGTTTTCCTTCTCCTTGTCGAAAATAAGGCTCATCTGCTGGAGACAATTCAGTCGCGCGCCTTTGAGATCCGGACCGCCCCGGCCCCGGAAAAAGACCCCCGCGAAAATGAAAAAATCCGGCTTCTCGTGGCCAAAGGCTGGGACGCTTTTTTTGAAGGCCTGCGGGAAGATTCCCGGCCGGAACTGGTGGGGGATTTGGAGACCCTGCTTTTTTATTTGCGGGATAGTTCGGTCACCGCCTGGAGGCAATCTCCTGAACGTTCAAAAAAATATCTCGACGCCGTCCGGTCTGTTTATGAAACCCAAGAGGCCTTGGATGCGAACGCCAACCAAAAGCTTGCGCTCACTCATTTGGAGATCCAGCTCGGAAAAATTCTAAATGACTAAGCCTTTCTACATTACGACGCCGCTTTATTATGTAAACGCAAAACCGCACATCGGCCACGCCTACACGAACATCCTCTGCGACACTTTTGCCCGTTATCGGCGTCTCCGCGGGGAAAAAGTTTTTTTTCTGACGGGCACGGATGAACACGGTACTAAAATCGAGAAAGCGGCCCGCGCGGAAAAAAAAGAACCGCGCGAGTATGTCGATGCAATGGTCCCGCAATTTGAAAAACTTTGGAAGCTTCTCGGAATCCAATACGATCACTTTATTCGAACTACCGATGAGGAACACAAGAAAATCGTTCAGGACATCCTGCGGGATCTGGAAGCGAAGGGGGAGATTTATAAAGCCAGTTACAAGGGCTGGTACTGTGTCCCGTGCGAATCTTTTTGGACTAAGCTTCAATTAAAAGAGGGGAAATGCCCGGATTGCCGGCGTGACGTCCAGGAGCTCTCCGAAGAAAATTATTTTTTCAGGATGTCGAACTATCAGAAATGGCTAATCGACACCATCCAAAATAATTCTGATTTTGTCCGGCCGAAAATCCGCCGTAATGAAATCTTAGGATTTCTCCGCGAGCCCTTGGAAGATTTATGCATCACGCGGCCGCGCGCGCGTCTTTCGTGGGGGATTGATTATCCCAATTCAAAAGATCACGTGGTTTACGTTTGGTTTGACGCGCTCATCAATTATTTGAGCATTACGAAATATAAATCCGTAAAAGAAAAATTTTCCGATCTCTGGCCGGCCGACATCCACATGGTGGGTAAAGACATTCTCCGCCAGCACGCAGTCTATTGGCCGATCATGCTGAAGGCCTGCGGCGTGGAAATGCCGAAGATCGTCATGGCACACGGCTGGTGGACCATGGCGGGTGCAAAAGTTTCCAAGTCGCGCGGCAATGCCGTGGATCCGATGGAGCTTGTTAAAAAATACTCGGTCGACGCCTTCCGTTATTTCCTTTTGAACGAAGTCACGATCGGAAATGACGGAGCTTTTTCCGAAGATTTGCTCGCTGAACGCTATACGACTGATTTGGCCAACAGCCTCGGAAATTTATGGTTTCGGTTTGCCAGTATGCTGGAAAAATATTTTGATAAAAAAATTCCGGTAGCCGAAGGGAAAGCCGCCGTGTTAAGCGAGGCGTTGAATCTTTGGGATGAGGTGGATAAGACCATGTCCTCCTATGACCCGCGGGCTGCTTTGTCCAAGATCTGGGCCGTTGTGACGCTTGCCAACCGATTTATCGAAGATACAAAACCCTGGGTCTTGGCGAAAGATCCGTCAAAAAAGAAAGAATTGGCGGCCACGATGGTGGTTCTTGCCGAAACCCTGGCGCATTTGGGCGTGATTCTTCTTTCCTTTCTACCTCAAACTGCCGATCAAATTATTCGCCGCCTCCAGCTACCCGAAAAAATCGTAATTCAAAAATCGGAACATTTCCGACGGCCTTTTACAAAGTCGGGTACGGTTATTGAAAGAGGAGAAGCGCTTTTTCCGAAATTAGACGAAGAAAAAGCAGCAAAATGAGTTTTGTCGATACGCACGTCCATCTCCATTTTCCCGATTATAAGGATGACCGGGAAGCCGTCATTGAACGCTCGCGTGAATCGGGCGTCGAGTTCTTTATCAATGTGGGAACGGACGTCAAAAGTTCGGAAGAATCCGTCAAGCTGGCCCATCAGCATCCCTTCGTTTACGCAAGCGCCGGAATTCATCCGCATGACGCGGGCGAAGCGCACGACGAGGATTTTCCCGCGATTGAGCGGCTTCTTCACGAATCCAAAGTGGTGGCCATCGGGGAAGTGGGGCTCGATTTTTTCCGCAATCTTTCACCCCCTGAGGCCCAAAAAAAAGTTTTGAACCGGTTTTTCGACCTGCATCGTAAGACCAAGAAGCCCCTGATTCTTCACATTCGCGAAGCCCATCGGGAGATGAAAGAGCAAATTCGTTCAGAGCTGGGGTCTTCCGGCAAAGGTGTTCTTCACTGTTTTTCTTCGGACAAAGAAACCATGAAGGAATTTCTCGATCTGGGATTTTATATCTCATTTGCCGGTCCTCTGACCTACAAGAAAAACGATGCGCTCCGCGAGGCTTTCGGGGCCTGCCCCGCGGACCGCTTGCTTCTGGAAACGGACGCTCCTTTTCTCCCCCCTCAATCCAAAAGAGGGAAGCGCAATGAATCGAGCTATCTTTTGGAGACGGCGGAAATAGGTGCCGGGATAAGAAAGACCTCACTTGAGGAGCTTGGCCGCATCACGACGGAAAACGCAAAACGTCTTTTTTCTCTATGACTCTTTTAAAGGATACTCGAAATTTCTTGGCACGGGAACGCGGATGGGCGCTTCTTTTTATTTTTCTGATCAGTCTGATCGCTTTCAATCTCGTTTGGCACACAAAACCTGAAAAACAAACCTCTGAGGCGGTCAAGCAGTTGGAACAAGCCGAGACAAGATTAAAAACCCAAATTCGCGAAGCCGGGGGCATCGAGGCCTTCCTCACGAAAAGGCCGAGGCTCATGGTGGCTTTCAATGCCTTCACATTCCTTTTGGTGGTCACTTTGGTTTTGGGGATTTTTATAAATGTCTCCTGGGTGAGGCGTCCGGATTGGAGGAGCCGGTTACGGGTAGAGGACCCGCCCGATGCCCCGTATTGGGGACTCGGAACGATCTTTAAAGTCGCTTTGTTTTTTATTTCTGTTGTCCTGGCTGTCGGCTTGCTCTTGTCTTTTATCGGATCGCATTTTTTTCCGGAAAGCGGCATGAATCTTATGGCCCTCGTTCATACAACCGTGGCGGATTTTTTATGTGTGGGGTCGATCCTTTATTTTGTCGGCCGGCAGGGCGGCAGCTGGCGGGATTTGGGCCTGAAAAAAATCCATCTTTGGGAGGATTTGAAAATCGGCATAGCAGGCTATGCGGCGATCCTGCCATTTTTTTTCCTGACCTTAATGGGCGTAGCTCTTCTCGCTTCAATTTTTTCCTACGAGCCGCCTCCGCATCCTTTGGTGGGAATCTTTCTGGAGGAAGAGAAGCGTTCTCCCTTCACCGTTGTCTATTCTATTTTCCTCGCCTGTGTAGCGGCGCCGGTCTTGGAGGAAATTTTTTTCCGCGGCTTCTGTTATCCCGCTTTTAAAAAAAGATGGGGAGTGATGCGCTCGCTTTGCTTGAGTTCCGCCTTTTTTGCCTTAATCCATGAAAATCTCTTTGCCTTTGTGCCGATTTTTATCCTGGGTCTGGGCTTGGGCTACCTTTATGAGAAAAGGGGAACGCTTTTCCCTTCCATCCTCCTTCACATCATGCATAATTCGATTTTTATTGCCTATTTTTTTCTGGCCAAGAAAATACTCACATGAATTTACCGGGTTTTTTCTCCGTCGTCTTGGCAGTTTTCGTTTTCCTAACGAGTGTGGTCCTTCACGAATGTTGTCACGGCCTCGTGGCCAATTGGCTGGGGGATCACACGGCACGGGATGCCGGGCGGCTTACGCTCAATCCCTTGAAGCACATCGATCCTTTTTGGACCATCATTTTGCCGGGCCTTCTTTTCATTTCAACCCATGGACAATTCGCCATCGGGATGGCGAAGCCGGTTCCGGTCAATTTCGTTAATCTGAATAACCCGAAGCGGGATATGATTTTCGTCGCCGCCGCGGGCCCCTTTGCAAATTTTGTCCTGGCCACCGTTCTCACTTTTCTTTTTAAAGTTACCGGCGTTCCCATTTTTCTTTATGCGGCCTATTTCAATATCGGACTCGGCTGTTTCAATCTCGTGCCGGTCCCGCCGCTGGACGGCTCGCGGATTCTGACGGGCCTTCTTCCGCGCCCGCTCGCTTTATTTTTTCTCCGTCTGGAACCCTTCGGATTTGTAGTGGTCCTCGCCCTTTATTTTACCGGTACCATTTATTGGATCCTTCTTCCCCTGATTGATCTTTCCTGCCGGCTTCTGGGGATTCCCCCCATTCGTTGGTGAACCGTGGCTTTTCCTCCACTCGTTTTCAAAAATAATCAGTTAAGGCTTCTCGACCAGCGCCGGCTCCCCAAAAAGGAAACCTGGCTCACGTGCAGAAGCGCTGAAGACGTGGTCCGGGCCATTCAGACAATGGTAATACGTGGCGCTCCTGCCATCGGCATTGCGGGGGCCTACGGTCTTTATGTGGGAATCCGGAATTTTAAGGGAAGCCCCAAAAATTTCCTGAAGGTTTTCCGGGCCAAAGCGCGGATCTTGCGGGAGGCCCGACCCACGGCCGTCAATCTTCCATGGGCGATTGAGCGGATTGAAAAGAAAGTCCTGTCCCAGAAAAAACTTTCTGTCGAAGAATTAAAGAAACTGATCCGCGAAGAAGCCCAAGCCATCCTTAAAGAAGATGAAAAACTCTGCCGCCTGATCGGCAAATTCGGCGCAAAGGTTTTTCGCGCGGGGGATTCGGTCTTGACCCATTGCAATGCCGGCGGTTTGGCCACCTCAGGCTTCGGGACGGCGCTCGCTGTTTTTTACACGCTTCAAGAAGACGGAAAACCTTTTAGTGTTTATGCGACCGAAACCCGGCCGCTTCTTCAAGGCTCTCGCCTGACGGCCTGGGAGCTGTCAAAATCCAGAATTCCCTGCACGCTCGTCTGCGAATCCGCTGTGGCGAGTCTGATGAAACAGGGAAAAATCCAAAGGGTGGTGGTGGGAGCCGACCGGATTGCCGCGAATGGGGACACCGCCAATAAAATTGGCACTTATTCCATTGCGCTTTTGGCCCGGGCGCACGACATTCCTTTTTATATCGCCGCACCCGGGACGACTTTTGATCCTTCTCTTGGCTCGGGTGAAAAAATTCCCATCGAGAAACGAAAGCCCGAAGAAGTGACCCATGGTTTTGGCAGGGAAACCGCGCCGCGAAAAATCCGCGTGGAAAACCCGGCCTTTGATGTAACTCCCCACGCGCTCATCACCGCCTTTTTTACCGAAAAAGGCGTGATTTATCCGCCCTTCCGGAAAAATTTACGTGTCCTCAAAAAAATTTAACTCAGAGTCCGAAGACGAGACGCTTCATTTTGCAGAAGCCTTAGGCAAAAAACTTCGCCCCGGCGTTGTCGTGGCGCTCGCCGGTGAAATCGGAGCGGGGAAGACCGTTTTCATCAAAGGGCTCTGCCGCGGGTTGGGGGTAAAAAAATCCGAGGAAATAAAAAGCCCCACTTTTGTCCTGCTTCATCTCTATCAAGGAAAAATGCCGATCCATCATTTTGATCTCTACCGGCTGGAAAAGGAAAAAGAACTGGATCCCATCGGCTTCGATGAATTTATTTCAAATCAATCGGCCGTCTCGCTTGTCGAGTGGGCGGACCGCATCCCTGAGCGGGTTCCCAAAGAAGCTCTTTGGGTGCGATTGAAAATCACGGGCCCCCGCACCCGCGAGATTTCCCTTTCGAAGTGAAAACGGTTTTGGCGCTCGAAACTTCAACGAAGACACTCAGCGTGGCGCTCGGCACGCAGAAGGGCAAGGTCCGCGAGCTCCACTCTCAAAGTCCGCTCCGGCATTCGGAAAATTTAATTCCCCTGATTGACCGATTATTGAAAAAAGAACGGCTTTCCCTGGACCAAATCGACGCCTTCGTCATCGACCGGGGCCCGGGTTCTTTCACGGGCCTCCGGATCGGTTATAGCCTCTTGAAAGGCTTCCTTGCCGTGCGCAAAAGGCCTTGCTATGGAGGACTCAGTTTGGATATGATTGCAGCCAAAGTAGCTCCTGCACCGCATCTGGGGGTCCTCCTTGATGCTCGGCGGGAAAAAATTTATTCCCGCTTTTACCGGTTTCATAACGGAAGTTGGATGCCGGAAGGGAAAAAATTAGAGCTCCTTTCCATGGCAATATTAATTTCAAGACTCCACAAAGGAACCATTTTAGCCGGGGATTTTTCCGCTCCCGCCTCGGAATTTAAAGTCCGTCCTGTTTTTCCTTCCGCGCGCACCTTAGTGGAATGGTTTCAGACAAAAAACCCTTGCCTGACGCCTCTCAAAACCCCGCAAGATTTTGTTCCGCTTTATTTCCGCTCCTCTGAGGCCGAAGAAAAGAGAAGAGAAAAACTCCGTGGCGATTGAAACCCTTTCCAAAGAATCTCAGACCTTAGCCCCGAATGGGATTTGGGCTGAGATTTATTTAGAACGGATCCTCCATAACCTGCAGGAGATTCGGGAAAAGGCCGGGTCCGGGGTGCAGGTCATGGCCGTCGTAAAGGCAAACGCTTACGGCCACGGCATGGTCCCTGTTTCCAAAGCCCTTCAGGGAAAAGTGGATTTTTTAGGGATTGCTTCTTTGAAGGAAGCCTTTCTCCTGCGAGCCGAAGGCGTCACAACGCCGCTCCTGGTTTTTGGACACGTCTTTCCCGAGGAAATTCCCGTTGCCCTGCAGAAGAAATTAATTCTCACGGTTTCAAGCCTCGAAGAAGCGACGACCCTTTCCGAGGTCAGCCAGCAGTTTCAGCGCAAGGCCTCCGTTCACGTCAAAGTGGATACAGGGATGGGCCGGCTCGGGATCCCTTACCACCGCGCTTTTGCCGAAATCACCGCCATGGCCGGACTGCCGGGCCTTCAACTGGAGGGAATTTATACTCATTTTCCCACGGCCGAAAAATTTCCGGATGAATTTACCCAAAAACAACTCGCTAACTTCGAAAAATTGATTGCGGATTTGGAAGCCAAAAAAATTACCTTTGCTTATCGTCATGCCGCTAACAGTGCGGGCGCTTTGCGGATTAAATCGAGCCGGCTCAACCTCATTCGCCCGGGCCTTGCACTCTACGGCCTTTATCCGGACCCGTCTTTGGAACCTCAAATCACTTTGCAGCCGGCCCTTTATCTCAAAACAAAAATCGTCCTCTTAAAACACCTTCTGCCGGGCGATTCGGTGGGTTACGGTCGTGAGTTTATCGCTTCCGGTCCCACCACGATCGCCGTCCTGCCAGCGGGATATTCTCACGGTTATCCTTTTCAGCTCTCGGGAAAAGGAGAAGTCATTTACCGGGGCAAACGCTTCCGGATTGCAGGGAGGGTTTGCATGGATGCCATGATGATTGACCTCGGGCTCACGACTCAAGCGCGCGTTGGAGATGAAGTCATCCTGATCGGTTCCCACGGCGATGAACGGATCCGAGCGGAGGAGCTCGCCGCCTTGGCCCAGACGATTCCTTATGAGATTGTGACACGTCTCGACCCCGGTCTTCCGCGTTTCTATCATTGAAGTCAACTCCGCCCAAAATTTACCGCTTCAAAGAAATCGATTCGACGACGAGCGCCGCTTTTCGTTCCGCCGACAAAGGCGCTTCCTCAGGGTCCATTTTTGTAGCGGAACACCAAACGGATGGTCATGGAAAATGGGGGAGGAAATGGGTTTCGCCTCCGGGGAAAAACCTCCTCTTTTCCGTTCTCCTTCATCCCCGGCAAAAAGTTTCGAAAGCTGCGGGAGTGACTCAAATTGTCTGTCGAAGTGTGGCCCGAGTGTTGCAAGCCCGTTTTGATCTTCATCCGACTTTCAAACGGCCCAATGACGTGATGATAAAAGAGAGGAAGATTTGCGGCATCTTGGTAGAATCCAAGGGAAGCCCGAATGGCGATCTGGAAAGCCTCGTGATTGGCGTGGGACTCAACGTGAATTCAGAGGCAGAAGAGCTGGTTTCGGGAGCAACCTCCATACGGGAGGAGACCGGCCGGCGACAGGCACGGGAGAGTCTTATGAAAGAGCTCATCACTCAAATGAAAAAGGATCTGGGGGAATGGTGGATCGAATGAAGGGAAAGCTTCTCTGTATTGACGTAGGGAATACTTCAGCCAGCTACGGCCTGTATGAGAAAGGCAGGTTTGGACTGGCCTCTCACGCGCCTTCAAACACTATCCCAGAGGTCGCTAGGAAATTGATCAAGAATAAGAACGCCGGCCCATTTAACCATGCTGTTGTCTCATCCGTCGTCCCACAAATAACCCAAAAGTTAAGGAAAGCGCTTTCAGGCAGTAAAGGCCTTCATTTATGGGTTATAGGGCAAAATTTAAGGGTTCCGATTAAACATAAGTATCATAAAATAAACCAGTTAGGCACAGACCGTCTCGCTACGGCCTATGGGGCTTTAAAGCTTTACGGCGCCCCCATCCTTATATTTGACTTTGGGACGGCCCTTACCTGCGACTACGTATCTTCAAAAGGCGTGTTTGAGGGAGGGTTGATTATCCCGGGACCTCAAATTTCCCTGAAAGTCCTCTCGGAGAAAACCGCCCTTTTACCTTCGATAAAGTTTCCCCATAAATCGGGCCTTCTAGGGCAGGACACCAAAAGCTGTATGGAGGCGGGCATCCTTCAAGGCTACGGTGCAATGGCGGATGGTCTGGTGGAGCGATTTCGTAAGCGCTACGGGAAAAAGCTTCGGGTCGTAGCTACCGGGGGACTCGCCAAGACGCTTGCTCCTTATATGTCTCGGGTTGACCTTGTCGACCCCCTCCTCACCCTTAAGTCACTCGCCCTCCTTTTCAAAGCGAAACCTCACTCTTCTTGACAATTTGGGCCCTAGCCTTAGAATATTGGCACTCTCGTCTAGGGAGTGCTAGTTGCACGCTCTTTTAGTACCTACCTAGAAATTTCATCAGAGAAAACACATAAAGTTGAAAGAGGAGGATTTAAAAAATGGCGAAGCAAATTCTTTTCGAAGATGAGGCCCGCAGAACGATTCTCCGCGGCGTCGATAAATTGGCGGACGCGGTGAAGGTAACCCTCGGCCCCAAAGGCCGCAACGTTGTTTTGGAAAAAAAATTCGGATCACCGACCATCACCAAAGACGGCGTGACCGTGGCAAAAGAAATTGAGCTGGAAGACCCGTATGAAAATATGGGCGCCCAAATGGTGAAAGAAGTTGCTTCCAAGACTTCCGACATCGCGGGCGACGGCACCACAACGGCAACGGTGTTGGCTCAAGCCATTTACCGCGAAGGACTGAAAAACGTTACTGCAGGGTCCAATCCGATGAGCCTGAAGCGCGGCATCGAAAAGGCCGTGATCGCAGTCGTTGAAGAACTCGGCAAACTTTCCAAAGCCATCAAAGATAAAAAAGAAACCGCTCAAGTGGCGACGATCGCCGCCAACAATGATTCCACAATCGGAAACCTCATTGCCGAAGCCATGGAAAAAGTCGGCAAAGACGGGGTCATCACGGTCGAGGAATCTAAGACCACGGCCACGACGCTTGATGTGGTGGAAGGAATGCAATTTGACCAAGGCTATCTGTCACCTTATTTTGTGACCGATGCCGAGCGGATGGAAGTGGCGTTGGAAGAGCCTTTTATCCTGATCTATGAGAAAAAGATTTCTGCCATGAAAGACTTGCTTCCGCTTCTGGAAGCCGTGGCGCGCGGAGGAAAACCTCTTTTGATCGTTGCCGAAGAAGTCGAAGGCGAAGCCCTCGCCACTTTGGTCGTGAATAAAATCCGAGGCACACTTTCTGTCACCGCCGTAAAAGCCCCCGGCTACGGGGACCGGCGCAAAGAAATGTTGGAAGACATTGCAGTTCTCACCGGCGGCAAGGCCATTACCGAAGATCTCGGAATCAAATTGGAAAATGTCCAGGTCAAGGATTTGGGCCGTGCCAAACGCGTCGTGATCGATAAAGACAAGACCACGATCATCGAAGGCGCCGGAAAATCAGGCGAGATCCAAGGCCGGATTGGTCAGCTCAAAAAACAAATCGAAAACACCGATTCTGACTACGACAAAGAAAAGCTTCAGGAGCGGCTCGCGAAGTTAGCCGGCGGCGTGGCCGTGATTCATGTCGGCGCTGCGACCGAGACTGAAATGAAAGAAAAGAAAGCCCGCGTCGAAGACGCGCTTCACGCGACCCGTGCGGCCGTGGAAGAAGGCATCGTTCCGGGCGGCGGTGTGGCGCTTTTGCGCGCTTCCGCAGCTTTGGATAAATTAAAATTAAAAGGCGACGAACAAATCGGCGCTGAGATTGTCCGTCGCGCCCTCGAAGAGCCGATTCGCCAAATCGTGGAAAACGCGGGCGAAGAAGGTTCTGTCATTGTCCAGCGCGTGCGCGAGGAAAAAGGCGCGTTTGGTTTCAATGCCGACACGGGCGAGTTTGAAGACCTGCTTGCGGCCGGTGTCATCGATCCGAAAAAAGTGACGAGGAGCGCCCTTGAAAACGCTTCAAGCATCGCTGCTCTTCTGATTACTACAGAAGCCCTGATCACCGAAATTCCCGAAGAGGAAAAGGCATCGGCAGGAATGCCGGGCGGAATGCCTCCGGGCGGTGGCATGGGCGGAATGTATTAAAAATTAAAATTAAAATAATTAAGGAGGAGTTTCAATGAAGATTCGACCGTTAGGCGATAAAGTTTTGGTGGAAGTTTTGGAAGCCGAAGAAAAAACCAAGGGCGGGATCATCCTTCCTGACACCGCGAAAGAAGAGAAGACCGAAGGCAAAGTCGTGGCCGTCGGCGCGGGCAAAGTACTCGACTCGGGAAAAATCCAGGCGCTCGAAGTCAAAAAAGGCGACCGCGTGATTTACAATAAATACGCGGGAGATGAAGTCTTGATCGACGGCAAAAAGCACAAAGTCCTCAAAGAGAGCGAAATCCTCGCCATCTTTGAGAAGGATTAATCATGCCGGCGAAAGAACTCTCCTATAGAGAAGAAGCCCGCGCCCGCCTGAAAAAGGGCGTGGACCTTTTGGCGAAGACGGTCGGTGTCACGCTCGGACCCCGCGGCCGCAACGTCGTTTTGGAACGCAAATTCGGCGCTCCTCTTATCACCAAAGACGGGGTTACCGTTGCCAAGGAAATTGATCTGAAAGATCCTTATGAAAATATGGGCGCTCAAATGGTTCGCGAAGTGGCGGAAAAAACTTCTGACTTGGCCGGTGACGGCACCACAACTGCGACGGTCCTGGCCCAAGCCATCATCGCCGAAGGACTGAAAAACGTGACGGCCGGCGCCAATCCAATGTCTCTGAAGCGTGGCATCGAGAAAGCGGCCAAAGCGGTCGTGGAATCCTTGAAAAAACTTTCCAAGGCCGTAAAGGGGCGTGCCGATATTGAGGCCGTGGGAATGATCAGCGCGAACAATGATCCGGCCATCGGAAAACTTTTGGCCGAGGCGCTTGAAAAAGTCGGCAAAGAAGGCGTCATCACGGTGGAAGAGTCCAACACGATGAAAACGGATATGGAGACCGTCGAGGGAATGCAATTCGATCGCGGCTACATTTCTCCTTATTTCGTTACGGACGCCGAACGGATGGAAGTTGTTTTAAAAGAACCCTACATTTTGATCTACGAGAAAAAAATTTCCTCCGTGAAGGAAATGATTCCGCTTCTTGAGCAGGTGGCGCGAAGTGGTAAACCCCTCGTGATTTTGAGTGAAGAAGTAGAAGGCGAAGCGCTTGCGACCCTCGTTGTCAATAAACTGCGCGGGATTTTATCCGTTGTCGCCGTCAAAGCCCCCGGCTTTGGCGACCGGCGCAAGGCCCTCATGGAAGATATCGCGATCCTCACCAAAGGAAAATTCATTTCCGAAGACCTCGGCACCAAACTCGAGAATGCGGAACTCACGATGCTCGGGACCTGCCAACGGATCGTCGTGGATAAAGACAACACGACCATCGTAGGCGGTGCCGGTTCTCAAAAGGAAATCAAAGCACGCTGCGAACAGATCCGCGTGCAGGTTGAAAAATCCGATTCCGAATACGACAAGGAAAAATTGCAGGAGCGGCTCGCGAAATTAGCAGGAGGCGTGGCTGTCGTTCGTGTCGGCGCCGCCACCGAAGTCGAAATGAAAGAAAAGAAAGCACGGATCGAAGACGCGCTTCACGCGACTCGCGCCGCCGTGGAAGAAGGGATTGTTCCGGGCGGAGGCGTGGCGCTTTTGCGTGCGATTCACAGCTTGGAATCCCTGAAGCTTTCGGGTGACGAAGCGACCGGAGCCACCATTGTCCGTCGTGCCTTGGAAGAGCCGGCCCGTCGCATTGCCCAGAATGCCGGTTGGGACGGTTCGGTCGTAGTTCGTGCTATCCTGAAGGAAAAAGGAAGTTACGGTTTCAATGCCGAGAAACTCGAGTACGGTGACTTGGTCGAACAAGGCGTGATCGATCCGACGAAAGTGGTCCGCATTGCGATGGAAAATGCGGCCTCGATTGCGGGCCTTCTCCTCACGACCGAGTGCGCGATTGTGGAGAAGCCGAAAGAAGAAGAGAGAAAAGAAGGCGGTCACTCCCACGCCCACTGAGCCGTTGACAAATTGAACCTTCCCCAGTAGCATATCTCATGGTTTCGGGAACGGATCCAAAAATTCAGGGCCGGACAGAAAATGTCCGGCCCTTTTTGTTTTTATTGGAAGCGGAGGAGTAAGGCACATGGCTGAATTCATCGGAAGAGACAGGAAGGCAAGGCGCGCTTATGGGTTCGACGAAATCGCGCTGGTCCCCGGCGAGCTCACCGTGAATCCGGACGAAGTCGATATCCGTTGGAAGATCAACGGAAAAACTTTCGCCGTCCCTTTCTTGGCCTCCGCGATGGACGGGGTCGTGGACCCGGCCTTTGCCGTGAAGATGGGGAAAATGGGTGCAATTGCCGTGCTCAATCTGGAAGGTGTCCAGACCCGCTACGAAAATCCCGAAGAAATTTTTGAAAAAATTACCAAGGCCTCGTCTGAAAAGGCCACCGAACTCGTCCAGAAGATGTACGTCCCGCCGATCAAAGAAAAACTGATCACCAAGCGCATTCGGGAAATCAAAAAGGGGAACGTCCCCGCGGTGGTGTCTACCATCCCACAGCACGCGGAAAAATTTGGGCGGATCGCCCAGGAAGCGGGCGCCGATCTTTTTGTGGTCCAGTCCACCGTGACGACCGTGCGCCACCTTGCGAAGGCCTATCAGGTAGTCGACTTCACAAAATTTTGCAAGACGATGAAAATCCCCGTGATCCTCGGCAACTGCGTCACTTATAAAGTAGCGCTGGAACTGATGGACACCGGCTGCGCCGCCATCCTCGTGGGAATCGGCCCGGGTTCAGCTTGCACCACGCGCGGGGTTTTGGGCTTGGGCGTTCCGCAAGTGACGGCGATTGTCGATACCGCCGCAGCCCGCGAAATTTATTTTAAGAAAACAGGCCGTTACATTCCGATTATTGCGGACGGGGGAATGTCAACGGGCGGTGACGTCTGTAAATCTTTTGCCTGCGGCGCCGATGCCGTGATGATCGGCTCGGCCTTTGCCCGTGCGAAAGAAGCGCCGGGGCGGGGGTTTCATTGGGGGATGGCTACACCGCATGCCAATCTTCCTCGTGGCACGCGGATCCGCGTCGGCACGACCGGGACGCTCGAAGAAATTCTTTTCGGGCCGGCGAAACTAGACGACGGGACGCAAAACCTGGTAGGCGCACTTCGCACTTGTCTGGGCAACGTCGGTGCGCGTAATATTAAGGAGTTTCAATTGACCGAGATCATCATTGCACCGGCCATTCGGACGGAAGGAAAACTTTTTCAGGCAGCTCAAAGGGTAGGAATGATGAAATGAAACGATTAACCAAGGAGGAATCAATGAAGAAAGCAGTAGCGCTTTTGCTTGTTTTAGTGCTGGCCTTCGCCGCATTTCCCGTGCCCGCTTATGCCGTCAACACGGCAACGCACGGAAAGATCGGCGGGAAATCGGTCGTCGCAGGACTTTGCTCGCTCATCATTTGGCCCGGTATCGGACAGTACTTGAATGACAACGAAACCAAAAAGAATTGGACCCACGCCCTCATCGGACTTTTCCCTCCTTTTCGCCTCTGGTCCGGTTGGGACGGTTTGATCGCCCGTAAAGGCGGCCGTTGGGACGGTAAGATTTAAATTTGAAAGCGTGAAGCACGACACGGTCGTTGTCCTGGATTTCGGCTCGCAATACACACAGCTGATTGCGCGCCGAATCCGGGAACACCGTGTGTTCTCGATCGTCCTTCCTTACAACGCCTCCCGAAAAGAAATCCTCTCCCACAACCCACGCGCGATTGTTTTTTCCGGATCGCCCGCCAGTGTCTACGCCAAAAAAGCGCCGCTTCCCGATCCTGCGCTCTTGGAATCCGGCCTCCCTGTCCTCGGCATCTGTTACGGCTTGCAGTTGATCGGACATTTCTTGAAAGGGGAAGTGACCCGCTCCGATACCCGCGAATACGGCAACGCCGAACTTTTGGTCGACACGGCCGACGGCCTTTTTGACGGCCTGCCTAAAAAATTTATCTGCTGGATGAGCCACGGCGACAAGCTCTCGCGCCTTCCCGAAGGATTTCAGCCGCTCGCCCATACGTCCAGTTCGCCTTACGCCGCCATCGCGGATTTCAAACGCAAAATTTATGGCGTCCAGTTTCATCCCGAAGTCGTGCACACGCCCTTGGGTAGCCAGATCCTCGGCAATTTTCTTTTCCGGATCGCCGATTTAAAACCGGGCTGGAGCCCGCGCTCTTTTATCGAAGAGTCAGTCGAGAAAATCCGTGGGCAGGTGGGGAAAGAAAAAGTGGTGCTCGGGCTCTCAGGCGGTGTGGATTCTTCCGTCGCCGCAGTCCTTCTTCATAAAGCGATCGGTGACCAGCTTACCTGCATCTTTGTCGATAACGGGCTCCTTCGGCTGGAAGAGGCGAAACGAATCCGCGAAGTCTTCGGCGAACATTTCAAAATGAAAATCCGTTTTGCCCCGGCCCAGAAAGAATTTCTAAAAGGCCTGAAAGGGGTCATTGACCCGGAGAAAAAACGAAAAATCATCGGCCGGATTTTTATTGAAGTCTTTGAGAGCCAAACAAAAAAATTGGGACACGTTCCATACCTTGCGCAAGGGACTCTTTATCCCGATGTGATCGAATCGGTTTCCGTTTACGGCGGGCCGACCAGCACGATCAAAAGCCACCACAATGTGGGCGGGCTCCCCAGCAAAATGAAATTCAAGCTGGTGGAACCCTTGCGGATGCTCTTTAAAGATGAAGTCCGGGAAGTCGGCCGCGAGCTTGGGCTTCCGCCGGAAGTGATCGACCGCCAGCCTTTTCCCGGGCCGGGCCTGGGGGTCCGCATTCTGGGGGAGGTGACCAAAGAGCGCCTCGATCTTTTGCGGCGTGCGGATTGGGTGGTGATCGATGAAATCAAAAAAGCCGGGCTTTATAAAAAGCTGTGGCAATCCTTCGCCGTCCTTCTTCCGATCCAGTCGGTCGGAGTGATGGGGGATGAGCGCACTTATGAAAACGCAGTGGCCGTCCGCGCGGTTACCTCTCAAGATGGAATGACCGCCGACTGGGCCCGCTTGCCTGATAACGTCCTCGCCCGCATCTCGAATCGCATCATCAACGAAGTCCGCGGCATCAACCGCGTCTGCTACGACATCTCCTCCAAACCTCCCGGGGATGAGTACCGCGTTGAGACGACG
>Ga0209515_10000642_pt1 | contig 61886 bp, 63 predicted proteins | sample Subgroupgradi54m_FD_187454 | JGI IMG/M metagenome (GOLD analysis project Ga0209515, IMG submission 187454) | Subsurface groundwater microbial communities from S. Glens Falls, New York, USA - GMW60B uncontaminated upgradient, 5.4 m (SPAdes)... ...
GCGAGGGCGCTGAGCGCCAGCGCCCTGGTCATCGTGGATTGTGCCGTGCGATTCGCGCGCGTCACGTTATGTCTCGTCCTTCCCTGAAGGCGATGTCCCGATGAAACTGAACTCCACCGGTGTTTCTCCGGGGCGCTGGCGGGTCACGACCCCCCGCATCGTCGAGCCGTTGATTTCCCCGCGCCAGCAGACGACTTCGCGGTCGGCGTTGGTCTGCATCGTTTCCCACACGACGGTGCTGTTCTGGGAGCTGAGGGTGTAGTTCGAGGACTGAAAGCCCATCCCGCCCATCTGCTCGGAGGTAAAGCGGCCGCTCTTGAACTCCAGCGCATCCTGCTGGATCGCGCCTTCGGCGGCGTTGACCGGCTTGACCTGGATCGTCCACCGGGTGCCGCTCAACCGCGGCGCCGCAGCAAACGAGGCGAGCGCAGCCTGCGAGTCGTTCCCGACGGCCGCAGAGCCTTCGGGTGCGACCATGACAAAGACGGTCTGCTCATGGGACAGCTTGCGGGCGATCCGAGCCGCGGCACTCCGGCCGTACACGGCCGCGGCAACGACGATGCAGCAGGCAGCCGTCACGCTGGCAGCAACCGACATTGAAGGGACATGCCAACGGGGTCGGGCAGTCGACCGAGCCGGAACAATCCGCTCCGGCGAGGAAGTGCCGCGCGCCGCTGGGCGCGCGGCCTCGCGGCGCTGCCGGACCAGTTCGGCGAACGATTCGGATCCGACCACGCCGCGGCAGACCTGCTGATCAAACATCCGCCATGCCTCCGGGGTCATCTCCGCCGCGCCGATGGCGGCGGAAAGACTGGACCATCGCCATGCCGAAGCCTCCGAGACGATGCCGGCCTCAACCGGCAGGCGGCGCAGGTAGGCGGCAGCCGGCAGCAGTGCGGCTTCTTTCTCCATGAGTGCTGATTTAAACCGCTCTTGAAACAGGTGGCCGGCGTGGCCGTACCGTTTGTTGTAGCGCTTCGTGTGCCGGGAGTTCAGCGCGTGCATGATCTCCGAAATCGTGGCGTCGTTGGTGAGCTCGATGCAGAGGGAGAGCCGATCCGGCAGAAGAACGAACGCGGACAGGATGAAACCATATTGAGCCTGATAGCCTTTGAGCAGCTCCAGATACGCGGCATAGTCCTGCTCATCCCGGAACAGCTGCAGCCCGGGCAGCGCACGGGAGCTGACCAGGTGCAGGGCGCCTTCCACATGGATTCGGGGCGGCCGCGGCATCAGCGCCTCCCCGCCAGTCGAGCCCCGGCGGTTTTCCACATCAGGGCGAGATCCCGAGCGAGGGCCCGGAGGCCCGAGTCGAGGGACTGAGCTTGGAGTGCCTGGCACCCAAGCGTGAGTGCCTGGCACCCGGAAGCGGGCACAAAAAAACTACGGCTGTGAATGCCGTAGTCAAGCGATGCGGAAGGACCGCATCCCTTGGTGGCGCTCGTTGTCCATCTCGTCATGCTCATGCGGACACGCCCCAAACAACAACGTCCTCCGACTGGAGGACGCTCATGAACCTCTGGCAGCCCGGCGACCCTTGGTACCCGTTTGAGGGCCCGTGGCTTTGCGTCCTATCCTTTCGGATAGTTTGCCCTGAACAGCCTTCCGAATTGTCAGATAGCCGGTGAACAGGCGTTCACTCGTTAGTTAAAAACTTACCTGCTGCGACTGCTGTTTGTCAATGGCACCCCTGATATCTTTTTGAGGCGCCGCCTGCAACTTTACCGCTTTTTCTTCTTTTTCTTCGAGGGCTTCTCATCAGCCGCGGCAGCACCGGCAGAGGCCTGGGCCGGCTCGGGAGCCTTGCCGACCGCCCTGCCCTGCCCTTCGCGTCCGCTAAAGGTATAGTCTTCCGGCGCGCCTTCGGTCGGATGCTTGCTCAGCACCCCGCGCATGGTCGAGCCGCGCAGCTCGCCGCGCCAAAAGGCCACCCCTTCCCCTTCCTTGGTCTGCATCGTTTCCCAGACCGGCACGCCGTCTTCTCCGACGGTGAGTGTGTAGTTGGAGGTCGGGTAGCCCGCCTTGGTGAGCCGGTCCGACTTGACCTGCTTCTCATCAAAGGTCAGGCTGTCCTTTTGCGTCTTGGTTTTTTCTCCGACGATCGTGGTCAGCTCCACATCCCAGGTGGTGCCGGCAATCTGGGCGCGGACCTGATCTTCCGGGCTCTTCGCCTTCGGCGGCTCGGGGGCCGGCTCCTGGGCCGGCGCGTCGGCTGCCGCAGGCGCGGCGGCCTCGGGTGCGGCCATCGGCTCTTCCGCGCCGAGAGCCCATGCCGGGACGCTTAGACAAACCCCCAGTGCCAGCAACAGCCGCATGATGGTCATTTCAGACTCCCTCCATGAAGGTTGGCAAGCCGGTAACGTCCTATCAGTATACCTTATTCCAGCCGCTCCTTGACTTCCCATGCCTGCCAGGTCGCGACATACTTTTTCGCCCAGTTGGCGTTGCGCCCCCGGGGATTAATCGCCAGGTATTTCCGGAAAAAGGCCATCGCCCGCTCCCGATCCGGGATGTGCTCAGCATAAATCACGCCGACGTTGTAGTGCGCTTCCGGGTCATCCGGCCGCAGCTCAATGACCTTCTGGAACTCCTTGAGCGCCTGGCCGAACTCTTTCCGCTTGGTGAATAGAATGCCCATATTGTAATGGGTGTCGGCCAGCTCGCGCAGCAGCCGCTGGTGCTCGCGGGCCATGCCGGTCACCGGCACGGGCAGCTGGGTGACCTGCCGGCGCAGCGAGGCGTTGTTGGAGACTTCCTCTGAATACTCTTGTTGCAGCGTTTGCAGCCGCTTGCCCAGCCGCATCAGCTGCTCCGCCGTCTGCTCCTCCCGGCGGGCTTTGGCGCGCAGCTCCCGCTTGGTCTCCGTGGTCGCGCGGCGCATCTCTTTTTCCTTCCGCCGCATGTCGTCCAACTGGGCGCGCAGCTCCTTCTCATGCGACCGGCTCTCGGCGCGCTGCAGCTGGCGCTCCAGGTTCTGGCGCTCCTGCACCAGCGCCTCCTGGCTGCGCTGCAGCTCCACCAGCTGCTGCTCGAGCGGCTCCAGCCGGGTCAGCAGGTCCAGCCGCTCCGCCTCCGCCTTCATGAAGACCTCTTCCATCATCTGGCGGTTCGCTTCGGCTTTGTCGCGCTCCTGCAGCGCCCGCGAGATTTGGGTGAACAGATTGTCCCGGTCAACGGTCAGCTGCTCGTGCTTGGTGGCGAGCTCGCCGTAGCGCTGCCCCAGGTCGTCCAGCCGCTGCGCCAGCTCCCCTGATCGCTGCGCGACGGCGCGCGAGCGCCGGACCTGGGCGAAGAGCACCGAGCCGCCCACCCCGGCGGCCAGCAGGCCGGCGATCATCAGCGGGCCGAAGGACCGCTTGCGCGGAGGGGCGCCTTGAGGGTCCGTCGAGCCGTTCATTCCTCCGCCGCCTTCGACCGCTCCTTCCGGGAGGGCCGATCCGACAGCGTCGGCGCGTAGTCCCGGTAGTCGAGCGTATGGCCCCGCTCATCGCCGGTGAGGGGCTGGGTGTCGTCGTCCTTGATGATGTGCGGCGTGATAAAAACCACCAGCTCGCTCAGGGTGTCATCCCGGTCCACCCGCTTGAACAGAAAGCTGCCGATGACGGGAACTCTCCCGAGGTAAGGAATTTGCTCGTTGGAATGCTTTTTCTCGTCCTTCCGCAGGCCGCCCAGCACCACCGTCATGCCGTCGGCCACCACCATGTTGGTTTCCGCCGTCGAGGTATCCACGATGGGAATCTGGTTCTTGCTGGGTGTGGTCAGCGTGCGCACGACGCTGGAAACTTCCGGCTTGATCTTCATCGACACATAGCCGTCGCGGTTGATGCTCGGCGTGACCGCCAGCTGGATGCCGACGTCGATGAACTGCACGTCCTCGGCCGTGGTGGAGGTCGTCTGCCCGGTGGTCGTCGTCGTGGTGACGTAGGCCTCGCGGGTGCCGACGAGGATCTTGGCCTCTTGGTTCTCGACGACCAGCAGGCGCGGATTGGACATGATCTTGGTCTGTCCGACGGTCTCCAGGTAGCGGAACAGCTCATAGCCGTCGCGCGAAACGGTGCCGAAGAGCAGGTTGCCCAGCTTCACCGAGCTGCCGCCCAGATCGAAGTCCTTGATCGGGATCTTGTTGAGGGCCGGCACCTCGGAAGGCGCCGTCCCGGTCGTGGTATTCCGAAAATCGCCGAAGCCGCCTATGCCGGCCTGCTCGATGCCGTGGAATTTCAAGCTGGAGAAGACGGTGTCCCAGTCGATCCCGGAGTCCATCGAATTGGTGTAGGTCACCTTCACGATCTTGGCGTCGATCAGCACTTCGCGCGTCTTGCGGTCCAGCGAGGCGATCAGCTGCTCCAGCTCCCGGGTGCGCTCCGGAAAGGCCTTGATGATGATCTGGTTGGTGCGCTCATCCGCCTTCACGTAGCCGAGCTTGTTGGCCTCGACATGGTCCTTGAGCCGCTCTTCGATGTCCTTGGCCTTGGCGTACTTCAGATCGACGGTGTGCACCTGGCCGCTCTGCTCCAGCGTCGCCAGCGACTCCTCGATGGACTTCAAATGCTCGGGGGTATCCAGGATCATGACGGTGCCGCTGTCCTCATCGACGAGCACCTTGCCGACTTCGCTCTTGAGGGTGTCGATCAGGTTGAACGCCTGGGCCGGGATGGCGTACTGCAGCCGGAACGTCTTGACCTGCCGCACGTCGGAGAACCGCTGGCCGTAGAGCTTGCGGTACTCCTCCTCCGTCATGATGTTGTAGACGCTGCCCTGCTTATCGTAGGCCAGTTCGTTGCTGCGGAGGATCAGATCGAACGCGTCGCGCAGCGGCACGTCCGTCAGGAACAGATTGACCCGGCCGCTGACGTTCTTGCTGATGGAGATGTTCAAGCCGCCCTTGGTCGCCAGGTATTTGATCGCATCGGTCGCTTCCGTGGAGCGCAAATCCAGCGAGACGATCTCCTCCATGCCCTTCAGAGGCGTCAGCTGCGCGTCGGCGGGCAGCAGCGCCACCTCGTCCTGCTCGGCGAAGGCCTCGCGCATCCGGTTTAACCCCCACAAGACGGCGAAAACAACCAGCACGCCGGCCAGAATCCGGCCTTTGCTCACCGGCTCACTGAATAAGGGCTTCTTCGCGTCCATCGCTCACAGTGACGCCCTGGGCGTCGATTTTTTTCACGGTCAATCCGTTGAAGCTCTCCCCGATCTTCACGACATGGGTGCGCTGGGAGACGGTGTCCTCGATCAGCGCCTCCGGCACGCGGCCGCGGCTGAGGCCCACGACGATGAGCGTTTTGACCACTTGGGCGATGCCGGTGGCCTCCGGCTCCGCCGGGCCCTTGGCCTGAGTCAGGCGCGAGAGCCCGAAAGGATTCCGGCTGGCCAGCGTGGTTTGATAGTCGGCGACCGGCTTCAAGTGCCCCGCGGACAGGCCGGCGGATGGTGTTGCGGCCTCCGGCCCCGGGCGGCCCGGCAGCACCGCGGCCACCGGCGGGCGCAATTGAATGAAGAACAGATCAACGATGAGATACGCGCCCAGCGCGATCAGCACCACCCAGCAGATCCGCTCGACCAGCTGCAGCCGCCAAAGAAACGCGTCGGAGCGCCGGCCTTCCCCTTGCGGCGGCACGATCCACTGGCGGAACTGCTGGAACTTCTCGCGCGGCCAGCGGCCCCACGGCGCTGAGGGCAGCCCTCCCAGGAATTTCCCCCAGGCGGGCTTCGGCAGGCGGGGCCTCGAGGGCCCCTCAATCATACGGAGGAGTTGCTCTTCTGCAGTCTCTTTGGCAGGGACCATCCGGCTTCCAGTTCTTCGGTGACCAGTGAATCCACCAGCTCTTCGTCGATGACGCGCCCTTTATTCATGACCAGCTGCCGGAGGGCCCGGTGGCACAGCATGGCGATGCGGCGGGGATAGCCTTCGGAACATTCCTGAATGCGCTCGATGGCCTCCTCGCTGAACAGCGGCACCCGCGACTGATAGCCGGCCTCGCTGAGCCGGAACTGGATCATCTGCCGCGTTTCGGCCAGATCGAAGGGCCCCAGCGTCGCCTTGAAGCTGATGCGATCGGTGAGGTTGGGCATGGAGGTCAGCAGCGGCAGCAGCTCCAGCTGGCCCAGCAGCACCAGCTGCAGCAGTTTCGCATCGTTGGTTTCGTAGTTGAGCAGGATGCGCAGCGCCTCAAGCGACAGCGCGTTCAGTTTATGCGCCTCGTCGATCACGATGACGACCGTCTGCCGCTCCTCGATGCCCTTCCGGAACAGGTAGCGTTCCAGCATGTCGCGGTAGTCGACCAGCGTGGGCTGGGGGGAGGCCACATTGATGTTGAGCGTGCGCAGGAGCGAATTGAAGAACAAATCTTCCGAAGGATAGGTCGGATCGAGGACGAGATGGAAGATGAAGCCCTCGCGCTCTTTGAGCATCTGGATGAGCTTCCGGCCCAGGGTGGTCTTGCCGGTGCCGATGTCGCCGAGCACCACACTGAGGCCGCGCTTCAGGCGGAATTCCACGATGAGGTTCGCGAGGACGGAGCGATGCTGCTGGGATTGGTAAAAAAATGCGGGGTCGGGACTGGTGGAAAACGGCTCTCGTTCAAGCCCTAGGACGCGGTAATAACTCATGCCACCTTTTGTGGCTGGAAGAAGAACGGGCTGCTAGCCGTAGACAGCCGCATTCATCCGTCCAGCAAGGGCGCGCAGTGTCCGGGAAACACCGCAAACCCTTATGAAAGCATTGAACCAAAACGGCTCCGGCTTGTCAACGTAAATTCCTGCCGCGCTGCGGCATAGTGCGCGCCTCATTCGATGACCGCCCCTTGATCCGCCTGGGCCCAGCGCGAAGGCGCAAACGCGGCCTCATAGGCCACTTCGACCGGCCGGCCGCCGGCGAGGGCTTCGAGAAACTGTTTGAAGCGCAGCATGCCATGGCGCCGGATGAGCGCCTCCACCACCAGCCGCGCCTGCAGATAGGCGCGCCGGATATCCGCAGCACCGGTGGGCTGCTGGAAATGGCGGTCCAGCCATTTCAGCGGAATCCACATCGTCTTATCGCGCATGCCCTGCCGGAGCCGCTCCACCTCCGGCGCCGGCGGCAGCGGCTGCTCCTGCAGCTGGGCATAGCCCTCATGGACCCACACCGGCACGCGCGAGCCGTAGAGATTGAAGAGAAACGCATGCGCCAGCTCATGCCCCACCACGTCGGGCAGTGCGGCCTGCACCAGGTCATCCACCCGCAGCCGGATGCGCCCGTCGTAGAGCCCGATGGCCCAGTCCCGCTGGCCGTGGACGCGGCGCAGATCCTCCTCGCTGTACACGATCACCATCAGCGTCGACGGACCGCGCCCCAGCTCGGCGGCCAGCGCGGCGTAGCGCGCCTCGAGCAGCCGCTCAAGCGCCGCCGGATCCACCGGACGGGAGGCTTGAAAACGGATCGTGAAATGGGGGGTCGTGCGGTCGGCAAATCCGCGCTCGATCAGCTGGTCCCGCTGTGCGGTCGCGATCCGGTTGTCGATGGCCGGCTTGAGGCCGGCGGAGGCCTGGCGCAGCGCCCGGCGCCACGCGTCCAGCGCTCCGGCCGCATCGCCTTTGCGCGTGTGGAGCACATCGCCGAGCAGCAGCCAGGATGCGCTGTTGGACGGATCTTGCACCGATGCCTCGCGCAGCGCTGCCACCGCCTCATCCACCCGGCCCGCGGCGTCGAGCTCGCGCGCCCGGTCGGTCAGCACGCCGGAGAGATTGCGTTTCGCGGTGGCATCATTGGGATCGGCGGCCAGCGCCTGCCGCAGCAGCTCAACGCCTTCTTCACGCCGGCCGGCCTTTGCCGCCGTCACACCTTGATTGTTGAGCTCTGTGGAGGTCGCTGCGGTGAGGAGGAGCCAGGAGGCGGCCAGCACGGCGAGTCCTCGAGGGGGACTCAGCCGCATGCGGTTAGGAGGCGCCCGGAGGGTTGAGCGGCAGGAGGAACGCAAACCGGGCGCCCTGCTGGCCGTCGCTTTCGGCCCAGATGCGCCCATGGTGCAGCTCGACGATTTCTTTGGCGATGGCCAGGCCCAGCCCGGTGCCGCCCATGTCGGTGGCCGCGCGCTCGCCGACCTGCTGAAATTTATTGAACAGCTTCGGAAGATCGGCGGTGGAGATCGCCACGCCGTTGTCGGAGACGCTGACTTCAATAGCCCCGCTGGCCGGCACCGTCCTGGCCTCCACGATGACGCGGCCCTGATTCGGCGTGAACTTGATGGCGTTGCCGATCAGATTCACCAGGACCTGGCGGACGCGGCGCTGGTCGAACGGCAACAGCGGCAGCTCGGAAACCCGCTTGCCCAGGGTGATGGATTTGCTCTTCGCCCAGGCCTCGAAGGATTCGCAAACGCCGTCGATCACCGGCCCGAGCGCGGCCCGCTCGAGCTTCAAATCCTCCTTCTGCGCTTCGAGCTTGCCGAGATCGAGCAGATCGTTGATCAGCTGGTTAAGCTGCTCCAGGTTGTTCTGCACGAGCGTCACGAACTTCAGCTGCTCTTCGGTGATGGGGCCCGCGACCCGGTCCGAGAGGATCAACAGCGCGTGGCGCATGGCCACGAGCGGGTTGCGCAGCTCGTGGCTGACTTTCGCGAGGAAATCGGCCTTCAGCTGATCCAGCTCGCGCTGCTTCGTCACGTCGCTGAGAACGGAGACCATGCCGACCGTCTTGCCGTCCTCATCGTTGATGACCGCGTTGCTGGCGCGCAGCACCCGCTTGGTGCTGTCCTGCTTCGCGTTGAGGACGATCTCGCGGTTTTCGTTGTCGCGCTGCACCAGCGCAATCAGCTGCTCATCGCTCTGCTGCTCCATCAGCGGCCGGCCGATGCGGTCCTGCGACTTGACGGCCAGCAGGCGCTCGGCCGCCGGGTTCATCATCACCACTTCGCCCTTGTTGTTGATGACGACCAGCCCCTCGGCGATGCTCTCGAGCACCGAGGTGGTCTGCTTTTTCTCGGTCAGCACCTCCTGGAACTTCTGCTGCAGGATCGTTTCGCTGCGGCGCTTCTCCTCGATGACGTGCTCGTACTGCTCCTTCATTTCCTGCTTCACCGTATGCACGCGCTGATCCAGACTGCGGCTCATCAAGTCGGAGACGCTGCGGGCCACCTGCTCGCGCTGCTGCTGCGTGCCCGGCAGCTGCTTCAGCTGGGCGGTGATCAGCGGCGTAAAGGTGTTGGGGTCGGTGGTCGTGCGGGCGGCGGACGAGGCGGCGCCGGGCTGAAACTGCGTCTGGCTGGTGCGCCGCGAAAAATGATAGAGCACCCAGCCGATCAGCGGCGCCAGCAGGACGGTCGCGACGATGATGATGCTGCGCTGGAATTCTTCCGAGGACATCGCTAGTCTTCAGACGGGGGCGGCTGCTGGCCGGTCGAAATGACCGGCCCTTCTCCCGCCACCCGGATCCACTTGCCACCCATGTACACTTCTTTCACATGGCCGCGGCGGAAGCCGCGCCGGTCTCTGCGGCGATCCGGCGATCCGGATCCTGCCCGTTCCGGGCGCTTTGCCCCAGCCTGCGGTTTTGGCGCGGCAGGGGGCGGTGGCGACACCGGTTTGGCGCTGCTCTGGGGCGCGGGAGCTGGGGGCGACGCGCCGCCTCGGCTGCGTCCGCGGCCCCCGCGATGCCGCCGCCGTCGGCGGCTTCCGCCTCCGGATGGCGGAGCGGCCGGAACTAATGCCGATGGCGCTGAAAGTTCCGACTGGCTGCCGCCGGCCGAGCCGGGGGCCCCGCGCTCCGCGCGGGGTGGCGACGGAAGTGTCGCAGCCGGCGGCAGGCTGCGGTCGCGCCCTCTACCACGATGGCGGCGCCGGTGTCCGGCAGGCGGCGGCTCGACGGCCGCGCCCTCGGCGAGAAGCTCGACGCCGTAGCGCTGAAACAGCGCCGGCAGCGCCCCGGGATCCGTCACGCGGGCAAGCTCCCGGAAGAACTGCTCATGGCCGGCCGGCGCCGTCGTCCAGGTGAACTGCAGCACGCCGGTGCCGGTGTTGCGCAGCTGCTGCGCCGCCCCGCGGGGGATGTAGTGGCTGACGCCGGGCACGACGGTGATCGACCGCCCGTCCACCGTCAGGCGGCCCTGCCCCTTGTGAAAGAAGAACAGCTCCTCCCGCTGCAGCAGCCGGTGGGCCGGCAATCCGCCGCCGGGCGGCAGGGTCATGATGCCCGAGGAAAACGGGCTGCCGCTGAGCGCCGGATCGACGAGAATGATGACGTCTCCGCGCACCGGCGCGGTCAGCCGCAGCGTTTCACCGCCGCCTGATGACGAGGAGGATGCGGAAATTATGTTTTCGCCTCGCACGACGTCCGGCTGCACGGACAGACCTTCGCCAGCGCCAGCAGGCCCATGACGCCCGCGACCCCGATGACGCCGTAGACCACCTTCGAGGCGGTCGTCAGCTCGCCGAAGAGCCGGGCGACCAGATCCAGCCCAAAAACGCCGTACAATCCCCAGTTGATCGCGCCGATGGCCACGAGCACGCTGACCACCTTGCAAACCGCACACGATTTTCCGGTCATGCCCATGCCCCACCTCCTGGTTGACGCGCCCTCACCGGTAGTTCTCCGCCTGAATCGGAATGCCGAAATTTTTGCCTTTCACCGCCTGGATGACCGCCTGCAAATCATCGATCTGTTTGCCGGTGATCCGCACGGTGTCGCCGTCCATGCGCGGCTGCACTTTCAGCCCCAGATCTTTGATCGCCTTCATGATCGCCCGCGCATGATCGCCGCTCAACCCCTGCTGGATGGTGGCCTGCTGCTTCATGGAGCCGCTTGGCAGGGCTTCCGCCGGTCCCCAGGCCAGCGCATTGAGCGACACGCCCCGCTTAGCCAGCTTCGTTTCGAGCACGTCGATGACGCTGCGCAGCTGCGCCTGGTGATCACCGGTCGCCTTCAGCGTCGGCGGATCATCCTGGAACTCGATGGAGGCGCTGCTGCCCCGGAAATCAAACCGGGTGCTGATCTCTTTTTGCGCCTGCTGCAGCGCGTTGCGCAGCTCCTGAAAATTCACCTTGGACACGATGTCGACGCTGTGCTCAGCGGCCATCTACTTTCCTGAAATGCCGACCTTCAAGGTGACCCGCGTTTCATCCGAAGCCCACGGCCACAAGGCGGCGTAGAGGATTTCCTGCTGGTCACCCTGTTTGAGGTAGAGGCACTGCTCCGCCCGGATGCCGCCGATGCCTTGGACCGCCGATTGAAACGGCCCCTCGAGCGCCGCAGGCTTTCCAAACTCCTTCACCGGCGGGCCCAGGGCCGCCGCCAGCACCTCGCAGCAGCGCGCTAAATCCTGGCTGGAGAGAACCCCTTCGAGATAGTCCCCCGTCGGCGGCGCGCGGCGCACCAGCATCGGCACCTGCTTCTGCAGCGAATCCACCAGCGGTTGCAGCGTCGCGTGGGCCATCACTGCACCTGCATGTCCACCGGATAGCGCACCCGGTAGGAAAGCCGCAGCTCCTGTTTTTGCGTCGGAGCCAGCTCCAGTTTCCACGTAAACACCCCGGGTTTTTCCGGATCTTTCTCGACCTCGGGCGGCGAATACTGCACCGACTCCACCACGATCTCCTCCCGCTGGGAGACCGGCACCTGGTCAAACGCCGTCACCGAGATCCGGCGCCCGGTGAAGTTCTCGATGGTCGTCAGGAATTCGTAGTCGGTCGACTTGGTTTTTCCTCGCAACCCCGGCAGCAGGCTCACCTCGACGCGCTCCTTTAGTTGTTTGCGCTCCACCTTCACCCGTTCATCCACGCCGAGGAACAGGTCCAGCTCCTCCCCCGGAGCGATCAGCTTCAAGTCCGACGTGGCCACATACGCGCCGTCCAGAAAGACCGACACCGGCCCGGGCAGAAACAGCGCCTCGCTGGTATTGACCGCCTTGGCGCGCAAAAATGCATACGGGGCCAGCCGCGGCGTCGTTTCATACGCCAGGCCGGCCTTGAACACCTGGGTGCTGATGGGCACGCGATGCGGCTGCCAATCGGCCGGAATCGTCGACGGCTTGGGCAGCGTGTAAGTTACCGCCGGCCCCTGGGTCGAGGCCGCGGCGACGGCGAGGCCGGCCTCCTTCTCAAGCACCTCGCTGGACTGCGCGCGCGCATCCTTTGCCTCGGAGGCTCCCATTTCCATCGCCGCGTTCATCCGCATGAGGCCTTCGGACAGCGGCTGCTGCGCCTCCCGCGGCCGCAGAAACCACGGCTCAAGCTCGGGCATCGATCCGGCCAGTGCGGGCTGCGCGGTCGACAGCGTCAGCGCCGCGTCAATCCAGTCTTCGCCGGTGCCCTGCCGCACCAGCCCGTACGTCAGCAGCCCGACTTCATCGGCGGTGCTCAGCGCCCGCGCTTCATAGCTGGGCTGCCATGATGCGCCCGGCACCCGGTAGGAGACGTCCAGCCGGAAGGTCCCTGCGTCCCGGACGCCCACGTCCACCAGAATCGCCGTTTCCTGCCGAAGGCGGCCCTGCGTCAACTCGGCGAGCTCGCGCTGCAGCCGGTCCAGCTCTTCGGCGCGCTCCTGCAGTTCCTCATCGGCCTTTTGGTCGCGCTCAAAATTCTTGAGATACGCTTCATCCATAAAATTCAGCAGCGCTGCGGCATCCGAGGCGCTGGGCGACTTCGTAATCAAGTCCTTGCCGATCTGCTCGCTGGACGCGGCCTTGATGGAAGCCAGATAGGCGCGCTCCTGCCCCAGCACCTCCTTGAGTTTCCGCAGCTGCTGCTGGCGGCGCATCGCGTTGCGGATTCCCTCCTCCAGGGCTTTGACCTTCGGATCCTGCCCGGTTTCAAGCTGGGTTACGGCCAGCCGCACGCCGTAAATCGTGACCTCGGCCTGGCCCAAGCCGCGCGCCGTCACCGAATCCGGCTCCACGGCGCCGGGCAGCGGCGCAATCTTAATGACATGCTCGCCTTTGGGCAGATGCAGCGCGGCGGAGCGCGTCACTCCGGCCCGGTCCGGGAAGACGGTCACCGCCGCGACCCTCGAGTCCGCCTCGATGACGTCGGCGGCGCACGGGCTGGCGGCGATCAACAGGCCGGCCAAGACGACTGCGGTGCGCATGCTGTCTCCGTGGTTAGACATTGAATCGAAAGTTGAGGATATCCCCGTCTTCCACGATGTACTCTTTCCCTTTGAGATACGCCTTGCCGGCGCTGGAGACCGCCTGCTCGCTGCCGAGCGCCATGAGGTCCGGGTATTTGATCAGCTCGGCCCGGATGAACCCGCGCTCGATGTCGGAATGGATCACGCCGCCGGCCTTGGCCGCCGAGGAGCCTTTCCGGACGGTCCACGCGCGCACTTCATCGGCCCCGACGGTGAAATAGGAGATCAGCCCCAGCGACTCGTAGCTGACGCGGGTCAGCCCGTCGATGGCCGGCTCGCTGATGCCCAATTCCCCCAGGAAGGCGGCGCGCTCCTTCGGATCGTCGATCTGGGAGAGCTCTTCTTCGATCTTGGCCGAGACCTGGACCAGATGGATCCGCTGCTCCTTGTGCCGCTGTGCGACCTGCTCCAGCAGCCGGCGGTCCTTCACCGCCTCCTCGCCGACATTCAGGATGAGCAGCAGCGGCTTTCTCGTCAGCAGCGCAGCACTGCTCAGGATCTTCTCCGCCTCTTCCTCGAGTGGCAGAGTCCGCAGCGGGCGGTTCTCATTCAGATGCGCCTGCAGCCGCGTCAGCAGTGCTTGCTCCGTGTCGCGGTCAACACCGCTGCGCCGCGCCGACTCCTTGGCGATCCGCTCCAGCCGCTTCTCCACGAACAGCAGGTCGTTGAGGATCAGCTCGGCCAGCAGCATGTCGATGTCGCGCAGCGGATCGACCGAGCCTTCGATGTGGAAGACGGCATCATCCGGAAAGGCCCGGACGACCAGGCCCAGCACGTCGATCAGCAGCAGCGCCTTGAACAGCTCCTGGTTCTTGGCCGACTCCTTGGTCACGTCCGGCATGAGGAGATATTGGATCGTCGCCGGGGTGGTCTTCTTGGGTTTGTACATGCCGGCGAGCCGGTCGATCCGCGGATCGCGCACCGGGCAGATGCCCGGCACGCCGCCGGTGGTGGGAGCGAGGCGCTGCGCGTCCACCTGGGTCAGCAGGCGCAGCAGCGTCTTCTTGCCGGATTGCGGAAGACCGATGAGCCCGATTTGCATGAGAGCTTAGTGACGTCGGCGGCGCGGCCCGTGGCCATGCCCGCCGCTTCCCTGGTGGCCGCCCTGATGCCCGCCGTGAGGCCCTCCATGGCGCCGGGGCGGCGGCCCATGATGCGGCCGCTGCGCGCCCGCTTTCTTGTAGTCGAAATTCGGCAGGGTGATGCGCGGCAGCGTTTTGTTCAGCGCCTTCTCGATGTCGCGCACCATCGGCTCCTCATCGTGATCAACGAGGGTGAAGGCATCGCCCGTGGCGTCGGCGCGCGCGGTGCGCCCGATGCGGTGCACGTAGTCCTCGACGGTGTTCGGGATGTCGAAATTGATGACGTGGCTGATGTCTTCGATGTCGATGCCCCGCGCTGCGATGTCGGTGGCCACCAGCACCTGGCTGCGCCCGCGGCGGAACTGCTCCAGCGCCCGCAGCCGCTGGCTCTGGCTCCGGTCCCCGTGCAGCACGGAGACTTTCACGCCGCGCCGCTCGAGCGTTTCCGTGAGCCGGCTGGCGTAGTGCTTCGTGCGGGTAAAGACGAGCACCGAGGTCATGGCCTGCCCGCGCAGCAGCTCAACCAGCAGATCGGTTTTCAGATGGCGCGGCACCGGATAGACCGCGTGCCGGATGCCCACCGCAGCCGAGGAGCGCTGTCCGATCTGGATCGTCACCGGATTGTGGAGGATCTGATTGACCAGCGCCAGGATCTCCGCCGGCATCGTCGCGGAAAAAACCAGATTCTGGCGCCTCGGCGGCAGCACCCGGAGGATTTTCTGGATGTCGGGCAGAAAGCCCATATCGAGCATCCGGTCGGCCTCATCGAGCACCAGCACGGAAAGGTCCACGAAATCGATGCGCCCGGAATAGATATGGTCCAGCAGCCGCCCCGGTGTGGCCGAGATGATGTCGATGCCCTGCCGCAGCGCGCTGATCTGCGGGTCCATTGGCACTCCGCCGAAAATGGCCGAGCCTTTGAGGTGGACGTGGCGGGAGAGCGCCTTGAGATGCTCCATGGATTGCAGCGCCAGCTCGCGGGTCGGGGCCACGATCAGCGCCCGGACATGGCCGCGGCCGGGAGTCTGCAGAAGCTTGTGGAGAATCGGCAGGACGAAGGCCGCGGTTTTGCCGGTGCCGGTCTGCGCGCAGCCGATCACATCGCGCCCGGCCAAAATCGGCGGAATGGCCTGCGCTTGGATCGGCGTGGGACGGATAAACCCAAGATCTCGAATCCCCTTGAGAAGATTCGGATGGAGCCCGATATCATCAAACGTCTGCTCGGGCCCGTTCGGAGTGCTGGTAGGCTCAGACATGGTAATGATTATAACTTGTTCAGCCGCAAAGGGGAATCATCGTCCGCGGCGGGCCTGGCGCCATTCCCAGGCGAGAGGCAGCAGCGAGAGCAGGATCACGCCGATGATCACCAGATGCAGGGACCGCTCGATGTTGGGGATCGATCCCAGCCAGTATCCCGCCAGGGTCATGCCGGCCACCCAGCCGATGCCGCCGGCCACGTTGAAGGTCAGGAACGTGGCGTAGCGCATTTTACCCACTCCGGCTACGGTGGGCGCAAAAGTCCGCACGATCGGCACGAACCGCGCGAGGATGATCGTTTTGGTCCCGTATTTTTCATAAAAGCGCTGCGTGCGCACCAGATGGTCTTTATGAAAGAGCCTCGAGTCCTCCCGGCTGAAGATGCGCGGGCCCAGATGATAGCCGATGGCATAGCCGGTGCTGTCGCCGGCGATGGCCGCCGCACTCAGCAGCACGAGGAGCCAGCCGATCTGCAGCGTCCCGTCGGTGGCCGTCAGCACGCCGGCCGTCACCAGCAGCGAATCGCCGGGAAGAAAAAATCCCGCCAGCAGCCCGGTTTCGGCGAACACGATCCCGACGAGCAGCGCGTAGCCGCCCCACCGGATCAGCCCATCCAGATCATGCACCCATGCGAATCCCGCCGTCAGCTCCATCCGCACTCCCGTGTCAGCTCAGCACTCGAAATACTTTGAACCGCCCGCCGCCGCCCTTGATCAGCCGCACCCGCACTTCCAGATGCCGCAGGAGCAGCGCTTCCACCGCTTCGTTGGCCTGGCCGCCGACCGGCTTGGCCTTCACCCATGCCTCAAGCCGCCCGGGCCCGAGGCTGATCAGCACATTCTTGCCCGCGTTCGGATGCACCTTGACCGACAGATACTGGCCGTTCATCCCGCACGCCTGGCGGCCTCGAGCAGCGCCTGCGGTGTGGCGCCGTCGCGCGGAAACAACGCACTCTGCAGCCGCACCGGCAGCCGCGCGGTCGCGAGCACGTTCCGCAGCCGCTCCAGCATCGACTCCAGCCCCTTCTCATCGGTGACGGCGGCGATCACCAGCGTCCGGTCATCAAGTGCTAGAAACCGGTCACCGCCGTGCGTCGAGCGGCGCAGCAAGGCTTCCGCGCGCTTCATGGGCTCGGCGGCGGCCGGCCCGGTCTGTTGCGGCGCGAGGAGCAGCAAGCCGTACTGCCCGGCCTCGGCGGCCGCATCTTCCTGCGCGCCGGCGCACAAATCGGCGAAGAGAAACGCAGCCGTGGCCACCGGCAGCGTAAACCGGATCGTCGTGCCCTTGCCGGCATCCGATTCTACACGGATGAGGCCGCGATGCCGCTCAATCGCCTGGCGGCAAAAGGCCAGCCCCAGTCCGCTGCCCTGCGATCCGGGAGCATCAGGCGTATGGACGTGCGTGAAGGGCTCCATCAGGCGCGCCACCTGTTCGGGGGTGAGCCCTTCGCCCTGGTCCTGCACTGAGACTTCGACGTCGGCCTCTTTGGCCCGGGCGCTGATAAGCACCTCGCTGCGCTCCGGCGCATGGCGCAGCGCGTTATGCAGCAGATGATCCATGACCTGCTGAATCGCGATCCGATCCGCATACACCGGCGGCAGTGCCTCGGCCTCGCACCGGATCGTGTGCGTGCCGGCCAGCAGCTGCCAGTGCGCGCACCGCTCGCGCAGCAGCGCTTCCAGATCGGCGGACTCGCGCGAGAGCGGCCGGCGGCCCGTCTTGAGCAGCGACAGGCCGAGCGCTTCCTCCACCAAATGGTTCAGCCGTTCGGTATTCTCCTCGAGCATCGCCACGAGGGAGCGCTGCTCGCCGGTGAGGGGGCCCATCACGTCATCCTTCAGCAATTGGACGCCTTCCCGGATGGCGGTCAGCGGCGTGCGGAGCTGATGGTTGATGGTGACGAGAAAATCATCCTTCAGATTCACCATCGACTCCAGCTCGGCGCTGACCCCCTGCAACTCCACCGCGCGCTCCGCCTTCAGCCGGGTGAGCTCCTGCGCGGCCTGTTGGAACCGTCCCAGCACATCGGTGACCAGCGTGCCGACCAGCTTCAAGTTGGCCAGGGTCAGATCGGCGAGCTTTTGCTGCTCAGGGGAGAGCGGACCGGCCACCCGTTCGCTCAACAGCGAAACCGACTGCTGCATGACGAGCAGCGGCGTGCGGATATCATGCGAGAGGCGCGAGAACAGCGCCGGGGAAACGTCCGGATCAGCCATCGGATTCCGCGCAGGCGGCCAGCGCTTCGGCCAGTCCGGGATACCGGAACGAAAAGTGATGACGCCGGGCGGCCTGCGGCATCACCCGCTGGCCGGTCAGCAGCATCTCGGCCATCTCGCCGAGCAGCAGCCGCAGCGCGGGTGCCGGCGCCGGCAGCCAGGAGGGCCGATGCAGGGCGCGGCCGAGCGCTTCGCAGAACTGCCGCATCGTCACCGGCTCGGGTGCCGTCGCATTGACCGGGCCGCCGATCTCCGGATGCGCCATGATCCACTCGATCAGGCCGTGCACATCATCGCGATGAATCCATGAAAGCCATTGCCGGCCGTTGCCGAGCGGTCCGCCGAGCCCGAGCCGAAACGGCGGCGCCATCTTCGAGAACGCGCCGCCGCCCGGCCCCAGCACAATGCCGATGCGCAGCAGCGCGACCCGCACCCCCAATCCTTCCGCCCGCAGCGCCTCAGCTTCCCACGCGCGGCATAATTCCGCCAGGAACCCTTCCCCCGGCGGCGCCTCTTCTCCGAGCGGCTCATCGCCGCGGGGACCATAATAGCCGACGGCCGAGGCATTGATCAGCAGGCTGGGCTTGCGGGGGGCGGCGGCGATGGCCTCGACGAGGCGCCGGGTCGTGCCGATGCGGCTCTCGCGCAGCCGCTGTTTCTGCGGCGCGGTCCAGCGCTTGCCCGCGATCGGCTCGCCGGCCAGGTTGATGATCGCCTCCGCCTGCGCCACGGCCCGCGGCCAGTCCGCGTCCCAGGAGATGACGGGAATCCCGTGCTCGACCGCCGGCCGGCGGCTGATGACGGTCAGCGCATGGCCGCGCTGTGCCAGCGCGCGGCACAGCGGAGCGCCGATGAAGCCGGTGCCGCCGGCGATGACCAGATTCATGCGGCCTGGCCTGACGCGGGTTCGCCCCACTCCTTGATGGCCTCGGAGAGCTGGTCCAGCGGCTGCTCGACGCCTTCGACTGCGTAGCGCGCCACCGTCTCCCGCCAGGCGGCCAGCCCCCGCGGCAATTCCGACAGCAGCTCCGGATATTCGCAACCGAGCGCTGCGGTCATGCGATGGCTCATCTCGCGCACCTCTTCAGCGACGGTGGAAAGCTCCGCATACCGCAGGCCGCTGCCGTCGCGCGGCAGCCGGAACGCCTCGGTGAAGAGCCGCAGGAGGGCGAGGTTGAGGCTTTTCGCGTCAGCCTCCTGGGCGTCGAGATGCTGCCAAATTTTCCGCGTAGTCCAGTAGCGGAACAGCAGCCCCAGCTCCCGCTTGAGCGATTTGTCGATCACCGCCTGCAGCGACGCATCGCTCGAGGGCAGCAGCGACTGCAGCCGGTCCCTCAGCTCTTCGACACCGCGCGAGCAGGCGAGAAAAATGTAGAGCGAACGGATGCGGATCTCCTCGGGCGTCATCGGGACTGGCGCATCGCCGCCTGCAGCTTCGGAAACACGCCGTGCGCGATCGCCCAGCGCGCCGCGACCAGCGCCACCAGGGCCGCCACAGCACTGATCACTTTCCAGCATTGGCGCAGGTCGGTGACGGTATAGCCCAGATAGGTCCAAAGAAACATGGTGGGCAGCAGCCCCAGCAGCGAGGCCAACGCGTAGGGCCCGAAGCCGATGCGGGAAAATCCCAGCCCGAAGTTCTGCACATCGAAGGGCATGTTGGGCACGAGACGGATGAGCAGCACGGTGAGAAATCCGGACTCGCCCACCCGCTGATCCAGCCGGGCGAGCCGGCCGCGCAGCAGCCCCTCGATGGCCTCCCGCCCGCAAACTTTCGCGATCAGGAACTGCCCGTACGCCCGCAAGAGCGCGCCGGTGAATGCGGCCAGAAACCCGGGGATCAGGCCGAAGGAAAGGCCGGCGGCCATGGCCATCACGCTTGCCGGCAGGGGAATGAGCGGCTGCGCAAACATGGCGATATAAATGACCGGAGCCCACCAGCCGTACGCCTGGATGGTGACCCGCACCTGGTCGGGTTTTAAGCCGGTCCATTGCATCCCGGAGGCCTTCAGCGCCGCCAGCACGGCCACGCCGCCCAGCAGGAACCCTCCGAGTTTCAACCACTTCCAAAAATTGCGCGACATAACCCTACCAGCCTATCGGACCCCTCTGCCACCGTCAAGCGCCAGCGTTGACGCCGGCGTCATCGCATGTTATTCTCCAACAGATGCATCTGCAGACGCTGACCAATCTGCTCTTCCCTCCTGCCTGCCTGCTCTGCCACGACCGCCTGAACAGCTCAAGCCTTTTGTGCGATCGGTGCAGCCGGGCGATGCCGCGCGCCGGCCCTCCGGTTTGCTCGCGCTGCGGCGCCGGGCTGCCGGGCGCCTTTGACGCCGTGGCCTGGTGCGCCGCCTGCCGCCAGACGCCGCTGGCCTTCGAGCAGGCCCGCGCCCCCTGGACGTATGCGGGGGCGGCGCGCGAGGCGGTGCAGCAGTTCAAATACCACCGCCGCTGGCGGCTGGGACGCTGGCTGGCCGACGGCATGACGGCGACCGCGCAGCGCTCCTTCCCCATCGAGCAGATCAGCGCCGTGCTGCCCGTGCCCCTGCACTGGGCCAAACGGCGGCTGCGCGGCTTCAATCCGGCTGAACAGCTCGCGCACCGGGTCGCCGCAGCGCTCGACAAACCGTGCCGGCCGCACGCGCTGCGCCGCACGCGATGGACGCCGACTCAAACCCGCCTCTCCCCCCGGCGCCGGTTCCAGAATATGCGGCGGGCGTTTGCCGCGCGGGCGCCCTCCGCGGGGGCGGTCCTGCTGGTCGATGATGTGCTGACCAGCGGGGCGACGGCCGATGCGTGCGCCGCCGCACTCAAAACCGCGGGCGCCTCCAAGGTTTTTGTCCTCACCGCCGCCCGGACGCCGGGCGCATGAGAACCCTGCGGGTCTACGTCCTGCGCGAACACGCCGCGCCCTTTTTCGTCACGATGGGCGGGCTCACCGCCGTCCTGCTCATCGGCAACATCATCAAATTCGCCGAGCTGGTCGTCTCCAAGGGGGTCAACCCGTTTGATATCCTGCGGCTGATAATCTATCTCATCCCCTACATGCTCACCTTCACCGTGCCGATGGCCTGCCTCGTGGCGATGGTGCTGGCCTTCGGCCGCCTCAGCACCGATTATGAGCTGATCGCCATCCGCGCCTCGGGCGTAGCACCGATCCGGCTCGTCTTTCCCATGGTGATGGTGGGCCTGATCATCAGCGCGGCCCTGCTGATCGTCAACGACCGCGTGGCACCCGCCTCCCATCTGGCGTTCCGCCGGCAGCTGAAAGCCATCGGGATCAAGCAGCCCACCGCCTACCTGGAAGCCGGCACCTTCATCAAGGAGTTTCCGCCCTACATCCTCTTCGTTTACCACGTCGACGGGCGGAAACTGTACAATGTGCGCATTTACGAGCCGCAGCCCAACGGCCCCACCCGCACGATCATCGCCGAGCGCGGCGAATTCGAGCGGCTGGCCAGCCGGCGCGGCGTGCAGCTGAAACTCTATGACGGCACCGTCGACCAGTGGGATCCGTTGCATCCTGGCGCCTTCTACAAGGCCGCCTTCGGCGAGTACGCGATGGCGCTGCAGTCCGGCCGCGAGGATCCCCAGCGGATGAACAAGAAGGTCCGCGAAATGACGTTTAAGGAGCTGGCGCAGGAGCGCGCCCGGCTGACGGCCGAAGGTATCGACGCGCTGCCCATCAGCCTCGAGCTGCACCGGAAAATCGCCGCCTCCTTCGCCGCGATGCTCTTCGTCTGCTTCGGCCTGGCGCTGGGGCTGCGGCTGCACCACCACGAGCGGCTCATGAGCTTCGTCTGGATCCTGACGATTTTCATGGTGTACTACCTGGCGACGATCGGCATGAATGCCATCGCCCTGAAAGCATGGCTGCCGGCATGGCTGGCCATGTGGGTCCCCAACATGCTCGGAGCCGCAATCAGCAGCGTCATGATCGCCGAGGCGGTCCGCCGATGAGAATCCTGGACCGCTATGTCGTGCGGCAGCTGGTGCCCGTGTGGCTCTGGTGCATCGCGGTCTTTCTCTTCCTCAGCTGCCTCATCGACCTCTTCGAGCATCTCGACGACATCCTGCGCTACCGCATCGCAACGAGCACCGTCATCGAGTACTACCTGAATTTCCTGCCGATGGTCTACGTGAAAGCCTCGCCGCTGGCTCTGCTGCTGGCCGCAGCGTTCGTCGGCTCGCGGCTGTCGCGGTATCAGGAGCTGCTCGCGATGAACGCCAGCGGCACCAGCCTGCTGCGCGCCAGCGTGCCGTTTTTGTTCATCGGATGGCTCGCCAGCTGCCTGGCATTCGTCATTAACGACCAGATCGTGCCGGCGACCTCGCTGCGGTACGAGCAGCTGCGGATCGAGGCGTTCCACAGCACCACCGACAAGAACATTATCGAAAACGTGGCGGCGATGGACTCCTTCAACCGGCTCTACCACGCGCGGCAGCTGCTCGTGGACGAGCAGGAGCTCACCGACCTGACGGTCCTCGAGCATGACGCCAACAACCAGCCGGTGAAAAGCCTGCAGGCCAGCCGCGCCATCTGGACGAAGCACGGATGGCTGCTGCTCTATGGGCGGATCTACCGGGTGGGGCCGCGGGGCGTGCTGCGGGGAGAGCCGCAGCCCTTCGTGGAACGGCTCATCAGCTATCCGGTGACGCCGTTGTCCTTCAGCCAGCCGGAGACGCGCCCGGAGGCGATGCGCTACGGCCAGCTGCGGCTGATGATCAAGCGGCTGAAGCGGATGGGGATGAAAAACTTGCGGCGGTATACCGTGGAGCTGGCGGCGAAAATCACGCTGCCGCTGATGAACCTGCTCGTCTGCCTGCTGGCCTTCGCCGGCTCAACGCAGCTGCAATTGCGCGGCCATCTGCGCGGGCTCGGGCAAAGCCTGGGATGGGGAATGCTGTACTATCTCGGGGTGGGGCTGGGCGAAGGCATCGGCAAAAAAGGCCTCTTCTTCCTGCCCGCCGCGGTGGGCGTCTGGGCGCCCCATCTGACCGCGCTGTGGTGGTGCCTGCGCGTGATCCGGAAAGCCCCGTAACCCGCCTTACGTGCCGATCTCCCACGACGACAGATAGTGCCGCTGCGCCGGGCTCAGGCGGTCCAGCGTGACCCCGAGCGCCTTCAGCTTCAGCTGCGCGATCTGCACGTCGATGGCCTTCGGCATCGGATAGACATGGGGTGCGAGCCGCTTGCCCTTCTGCACGATGTACTCCGAGGCGAGTGCTTGGTTCGCGAAGGACATGTCCATCACGCCGGGCGGATGCCCTTCGGCGCAGGCCAGGTTCACCAGCCGCCCTTCCCCCAGCACGTTGATCCGCCGGCCGCTTTTCAGCGTGTATTGGTGGATGCCGGCCCGCAGCACCTGCCGGCGCCGTGAGAGCCGCGCGAGCGCCTTCAGGTCGATCTCGACGTCGAAGTGGCCGGCGTTGGCGATGATCGCCCCATCCTTCATCCGCGTGAAGTGCTCGGCTCCGAGCACCTGCGAGCAGCCGGTGACCGTGACGAAGATATCGCCCCGGCGCGCCGCATCCTTCAGGCTCATCACCTCGAAGCCGTCCATCACCGCTTCCAATCCATGGATCGCGTCCACCTCGGTGACGATCACGTGCGCCCCCATGCCGCGCGAGCGCTGGGCCAGCCCCTTGCCGCACCAGCCATAGCCGGAAACCACGATCACCGAGCCGGCGAGCAGCCGGTTGGTCGCCCGCAGAATCCCATCGATGGTGGACTGCCCGGTGCCGTACCGGTTGTCGAACAGATGTTTCGTGTCCGCGTCGTTGACCGCGATGACCGGGTAGCGCAGCTTGCCCTGGGCATCCAGGCTCTTGAGCCGGATGACCCCGGTCGTGGTTTCCTCCGTGCCCCCGACCACCGACTTGCCGTAGCGGGCCGGCTCCTTATGGATCGTGGAGACCAGATCCGCGCCGTCATCCATCGTGATGTGCGGCGAGGCGGAGAGCACGGCCTGGATATGCTGGTAATACGTTTTGCGGTTCTCGCCCCGGATGGCGTAGACCGGGATCCCGAAATCCTTCACCAGGCTGGCCGCGATATCATCCTGGGTCGAAAGCGGGTTCGACGCGCACAGCGCCACATGGGCGCCGCCGGCCTTCAACGCCAGCATCAGATGCGCGGTCTCGGTGGTGACGTGCAGGCAGCAGGCCAGCCGCACGCCCTTGAGCGGCTTGGTGCGCCCCATCCGGTCGCGGATCTGCGACAGGACCGGCATCTGGCTTTCCGCCCAGTCGATCTTCGACCGGCCGGCCTTCGCCAGCCTGGGATCGTGAATGTGGAATTTGCTCTTGCTCGCCATCCCGTTGCGCTGAATCCTATTTGTGGTGGCGGGCAGCACGCTTGATGTCATTGACCCGGTCAACCTCCTCCCATGAGAACCCGTCCTCGTCGCGGCCGAAGTGGCCGTAGGCCGCCGTCTTCAGGTAGATCGGCCGGCGCAGTTTCAGCGTGTGGATGATGCCCGAGGGTGTTAAGTCGAACTGCTCGCGGATGATCTTCAGCAGGCTGGCCTCGGAGAGCTTGCCGGTGCCGTGCGTGTCGACCATGATGGAGACCGGCTCGGCGACGCCGATGGCGTAGGCGAGCTGGATTTCGCACTTGTCGGCCACCCCGGCGGCCACGAGGTTCTTCGCCACGTAGCGCGCCATGTAGGCGGCGGACCGGTCCACTTTCGTCGGATCCTTGCCGGAGAACGCCCCGCCGCCGTGGCCGACGACCCCGCCGTAGGTGTCCATGACGATCTTGCGGCCGGTCAGCCCGGTGTCACCCATCGGCCCGCCCACCTCGAAGCGGCCGGTGGGATTGACGAAAATCTTGGTCTTCTTGTCGAGCCACCGCTTGGGGACGATCGGCTTGATGACCAGCTCCTTCATGTCCTCGCGGATGCGGGCCAGCGGCACGCCGGCTTTGTGGTGCGCGCTGACGACCAGCGCTTCGATGCGGGCCACGCGGCCGTCGTGGTACTCGGCGGTCACCTGCGTCTTGCCGTCCGGCCGCAGGTAATCCACCTTGTGCTGCTTGCGCACCTCGGACAGCCGCCGGGCGAGCCGGTGCGCCAGCATGATCGGCAGGGGCATCAGCTCCGGCGTTTCGTTCGTCGCATAGCCGAACATCATGCCCTGGTCGCCGGCGCCGCCCTTGTTGACGCCGAGCGCAATGTCGGGGGACTGGGACTGGATCGAGGTGGAGACGCCGCAGGTCTTGTAGGCGAAGCCGTGCTCCGGCTCCACATAGCCGATGCGGTGGATCGTCTCGCGCACGATCTGCGGGATTTCGATGTAGCAGGAGGTCGTGATCTCCCCGGCCACGAACGCCAGCCCGGTCGTCACGAGCGCCTCGCAGGCCACGCGCCCGTTGGGATCCTTGTCATAGATCGCATCCAGCACCGCGTCGGAGATCTGGTCCGCGATCTTGTCCGGATGCCCTTCGGTGACCGATTCCGATGTGAACAAGTGACGCCGCATTACGCGCTTCCCTCCTGAGGCTTCACGTCCATTTCTTTTGCACCGTCTGGTAGGATTCGAGCGAACCGATATCATACCACGCGCCCGGCATCATTTCCCCATACACGATGCCGCGGCCGACCAGCCATTCGATGAAGTAGCCCGGCGCATCGGCATTGCCGCCGCCGTCGAGGAAGGTCCGGATGTCGCCGCGCATCGCCGCCGGGAAATAGTAGACGCACAGCGCCACTTCGGCCGACGGCGGGCTGGGCGACTTCTCGGCGAAACCGGTGATGCGGCCGGTCTGATCGCGGATCACGACGCCAAACTGCGTGGCTGCCTGCCGCGAAGGGGCTTCCCAGAGCGCGATGGTGGGCTTGGGCGCGTGGCGCTGCGCAGCCTTGACGAAATCGCCCAGCGGCCAGTGGAAGAGATTGTCGGTGCCGATAACCAGCAAATCGTCCTGCGGGCCGGCCAGCCGCGCGGCCAATTCCAGGTCGCGGATCGCACCCAGCCGCGTTTCGACCGTCTCGGTGCCGTCATCCACGACCTCCACCGGCGCGCTGCCCCCCGGCCCGCCCTTCGCGAGAGCTGAGGCGGGGGTCTTCTGCCATGCTTGGAACTGCCCGGCGAACCGGTGGTTGGTCACCAGCACCCGTTTGAAGACCGACGGCACGGTCTTCACCGAGTCGAGCACCGCATCAAGAATCGTCCCGCCGCCCAGCGGCAGCAGCGCCTTCGGCTTATCCTTTGTCAGCGGATAGAGCCGGGTCGCGTAGCCGGCCGAGAGCAGCACGACTGTCACGGCCATCGTCACTCCACCAGCGCCGGGGCCACCTGCTTGAGACTGGCCGTCAGAAACGCCTCGACTTCCTTGCCGGTCCGCAGCTTCATGGCCTGCTCGGTGACCGACTTGGCAAAGGAGTACTCGACGGAACGGATGACCTGTTTGACGATCGGCAGCTGCACCGGGGAGGTGGAAAATTCATCCAGCCCCATGCCCAGCAGCAGCAGGCTCAGCGCCGGCTCCCCGGCCATCTCGCCGCACATCCCCACCCACAGCTTGTGGGCGTGCCCGACGTCGATGATCTGCTTGACCAGCCGGAGGATCGCCGGGTGCGTGGGCTCGTAAAGATAGGCGATCTTTTCGTTGACGCGGTCGACGGCCAGCGAATACTGGATCAGGTCGTTGGTGCCGATCGAGAAGAAGCTCACCTCGCCGGCGAGCAGGTCGCAGGTCATGGCGGCCGAGGGCACCTCGATCATCGCCCCGACCTCCATCTCCTTCGAAAACGGGATCCCTTCCCGGCCCAGCTCCTCGCGCACTTCGTGCAGGATCTCATTGGCGCGGCGCAGCTCCTCCGGCCCGGTGATCATCGGGTACATCATTTTCAGGTTGCCGTGGACGCTCGCCCGCAGGATCGCGCGCAGCTGGATGCGAAAAATATCCGGCCGGGCCAGGCTGAAGCGGATCGCCCGCCAGCCCATGAACGGGTTCATTTCCGAGGGCAGCTGCAGCGGCGAGAAGAACTTATCGCCCCCGAGATCCATCGTGCGGATGATCACCGGGTGGGGCGCGACCTGCTTGGCCACGCTGCTGTAGGCCTCGAACTGCTCCTCCTCCGTCGGGAAATCCTGCCGGTTCAAGTAGAGAAACTCGGTGCGGAACAGCCCGACGCCCGAGGCGCCGTGCGCGATGACCGACGGCAGCTCATCCGGCAGCTCGATGTTCGCGGAGAGAATGACCTTGTGGTGGTCGAGCGTTTCCGCCGGCAGATCCTTCAGGTGCAGCAGCTGCCGGCCGACCTCCAGGTAGCGCCGCTGCTCCAATTCATAGCGCTTGATCGCCTCCGCATCCGGATCGATGATCACTTCCCCGCGGGTGCCGTCGACGATGAGCCGCGCGCCGCGCGGGATCTTCTTGGTGGCCGAGGCCAGCCCCACGACCGCCGGGATCTCCAGCGATTTGGCCATGATGGCCGTGTGGCTGGTCCGGCCGCCGATGTCGGTCACAAACGCAAGGACGTGCCGCTTGTGCATCTGCGCCGTCTCCGACGGGGAGAGGTCGCGCGCGACGACGATGCCGGATTCCTCCAGCCGGGTCACGGCGTCGGGCTGCTTGCCGAGCAGGTTGCGCAGCACCCGCTTGCGGATGTCTTCGATGTCGGCCGTCCGCTCCCGCAGGTACTCGTCCTCGGTCCTGGCGAAGGCTTTCAAATGGCGCTGCAGGACGTCGCTGAAGATCGCCTCGACGTTGAGTTTCTGGCTCCGCAGGCCGTTGATGATCTCTTCGCGGACGGACTGGTCTTCCAGCACCAGCAGGTGGGCGTTGAGGATTTCGGCGTGCTCCGAGCCCAGCTCCTCGGAAAGCTTGCGCTGGATGCCCAGGATCTGGTGGCGGGTTTTGATGAGCGCTTCTTCCAGGCGCAGCATCTCGTAGGGGACCTGGTCCTCGGTGATGGAGCGCCGCGGCACCGAGAGCTCTTCGCCGTCGAGGAAGAGCGCCTTGCCCATCGCAATGCCCGGAGCGGCGGGAATGCCTTTGAGCGTTGTGGACATCAGGACTTCGGCGTTTCCGGCAGCGGGGTGGTCATCAGCTCGATGAGCCGCTCCAGCGCCTCGGCGGCGTCCGGCCCGTCGACGTGAATGGAAATGCGCGAGCCCTGGTGCGCGGCGAGGGTCAGCAGCCCCATGATCGATTTGCCGTCCACGATTTTGCGGCCCTTTTTGACCGTCACCCGGCTGGAAAACTCCTTGGCGGCCTGGACAAACAGCGCGGCCGGCCGGGCATGCAGCCCCTGCCGGTGGACGATGCTGATGGTTTTATGCAGCGGCGGCATGAACGCTCCAGCGCACCCGGCCGGTCCAGGAGGCGGCCTCCCCCGGCGTCCAGAAGCACATGACGCAGAGGCCTTGATAGGTCCGTTCCAGCCCGGCCTCGGACTCGGAAATGGTTTCAATGGGATAGTGCGCCACCGTCGCCGGCGGATGAAACTCCGCGCGCAGCGTCACCCCCAGCGCCGGTTCGGAAACCTCAAACCGGCTCACGCGCAGCTGCTGCCCCGGGCCGTCCAGCCACCGCGCATCGCGCAGCCCGAGGTTGAACTCCAGGCCCAGCACCGGCGGCGCGATCCCCTCGAGCCGGCAGACGCACTCCAGCGACGGGCCGCGGACTGCGGCCCGCACCGTTTTGCGGATCCGGCCGGTGGCCAGCTCCTGCGTCATCCGGACTTCCGGCCTTCCGGCCCGGCGCGGCGGCTGCCACGCATACCGGCCGGGCGACCAGAGCCGCTCCTCCTCCCACCGGGAGCCGGCCAGCTCGTCCAGCGTGGGCATTCGGCGCAGCCCGTAATCCAGAAAAAAAGTGCGCCGGTGGTCGTCGTAGATCAGGGTCGTCTCCAGCCGCGCATCCTTCAACCCCACGGCATCATGGATGCTGGAGGGCGCCTGGCTTGCGGGTGCCGCGGCCTCGCGCGGACGCTGCAGCACCGCATGGTAGGGCTCGGGCCGCCGGCTGAGCGTATCCAACAGGTTGACCCGGAGTGCGAACAGGCTCCAGTCGGTCACCGCACCCCCCTCGGCCGGATCCACCGTCAGGCTCATCGCCGGCGTGGCCAGGCGCGCCTCCATGCGGCCGTCGCCGTCGGCATCCGCCGCGGAGACCGAGGCGCGCCGCTTCGCGGCCCGGTGCAGGAGTGCTTCCGCTGCGATCAAATGCCGGTAGACGGCGCGGCGCAGATGCGCCAGATACAATCCGCCGAAAACCCCGTGCCAATAGGCGCAGTTGCACTGGCCCAGATACAGTTCGCGCGATGCCCGCCGCAGCAGCGCCGGGCTAGCCAAGCCCGCCTCACGGATTGCGCGCAGCTGCCCGCTGATTTCCAGCATCTTCTGCTGCATCGCGTTGGCTTCGGGATATTTCACGAAGAAGTTCCGGAAAAAACCGCCGGACCACTCCAGCATCTCGTCATAGCTGCCGCACGGCAGATAGACGCGCCCCAGCGGTTCGGTGCGGGCCGCGTAGTCGCCGAAGGTGCCGGTCGCCAGCCATCCCTGCTCCCGTTCCAGCATCCCGAAGAACGATTCCAGCCAGCCCTCTTCATGGACCCAGCGGTAGGTGTTCGGCCAGAGCCCGAACTTTTCCCCGTCGTCCGCAAAGGTAATCGCCACCGGCTCATCCCGCCGCAGGCCGCGGAGGAATTCGAGCGTCCGGTCCGCCGGCTGAAATGGCAGCCAGTACCGCAGCCGCTTGGAAGACGGAAAGATCCGCACCGAGCCGCCGCCGGCTTCCGTGATGTAGGAGCCGAAGGCGTCCCAGAACCCGTCCATGTCCAGCGAGGCGCCGGATGGCAGCCAGGGCTTCACCGGCAGAAACTGATTCACGTCGAGCATGGTGTAGCGGATGCCGGCGCGCGAGAGGGTCGAGGGCAGATCCGGCTCCCACACCCGCTCGGTCAGCCAGAGCCCTTCCGCGTTGCTGCCGAACTGTTTCCGCAGGGTCGCGCGCATCAGCGCAATCTGGCCCTGGCGGTCGGCCTCGGGCAAGAGCGGCAGGATCGGCTCGCCGTAGCCGGAGGCCAGCAGCTCGATCTGTCCGCGGCGCGCCAGGTTCCGCACCCGCGCCACAAATTCCGGCCGGTTGGCCGCCAGCCACTCGAGCAGCGGGCCGCTGTAGTGCAGCGCCAGCCGGACGGAGGGATGCCGCTCGAGGGCCTGCACGAAGGGCTCATAGGCCTTGGCGTACGCGTCCTCAATGACGGAGTGGAAGTTGCCGACCGGCTGGTGGCAGTGGACTGCCATCAGCAGCGTCACGGGGGCGGTCATTCCCGGTGGGCGGTGGTCCGTGGACGCGCGCCATCCGCGGCCTCCGGGCCGAAGTGCACCATCGGAAGCCGCGCCCGATTGCCGACGATCAGCTGCACGATCAGCTTGGCGACCTTGTACGGGTCATGGCGGACGTAGTTCTCGGTGCTGATGATGTCCTCGGCGACAACCTGGTAGCCCAGCTCGCGGATGCGGTCGCTGTCCGCTTCGACGGGAAACGCCTCTTCGGTGCGGTAGCGTTCCAGCAGCGTCGGCGGCACCGGCTTGGTGTTCACGAGGCAGAGCTGGATCAGCCCGGGATTGGTGTGCGCGATCAGCGCCCGCACGTGGTCGCTGGCCCGGAAGCCGTCGGTTTCCTTGGACTGGGTCATCACGTTGCACACGTAGATCTTCAATCCCTTCGACTGCACGATCGCATCCACCATGTGGTCCACGAGCAGGTTCGGAATGATGCTGGTGTACAGCGAGCCGGGCCCGAAGACGATCGCGTTGGCGTTGCGGATCGCCTCCATCGCCTCGGCGGAGGGCTGGCAGCCGGACGGCTCCAGATAGACGCGCCGGATGGGCACATCCGAGCTGGAAATCTTGGTTTCGCCCAGCGTCACACTGCCGTCGTGATGCTCCGCAACGAGGCGCACCTTGTTGTTCGTCGCCGGCACGACGCGGCCGCGGATGGCCAGCACTTTGCTGGAAGCCTGCACCGCCTGCTCAAAATCGCCGGTGATCTTGGTCATGGCGGTGATGAAGAGATTGCCGAAGTTGTGCCCCTTGAGCGCGGAGTCCTCCGCGAAGCGGTACTGGAACAGCCGCTGCATCAGCGGCTCGGTGTCGGCCAGCGCTACGAGGCAGTTGCGGATGTCGCCCGGCGGGAGCATGTCGAACTCCTGCCGCAGCCGGCCGGAACTGCCCCCGTCATCGGCCACCGTCACGATGGCCGTGATGTTCGTGGTGTACTGCTTCAGGCCGTGCAGCAGGGTGGAGAGGCCGGTGCCGCCGCCGATCGCCACGATCTTCGGCCCCTTCTCAAGATGCCGCCGCTGGAACACCAGCTCCACCAAGTCCTGATTATGGTCGGGAAACACCGCCTCGAGCAGCGAGCGGATGATGAGCAGGACGCCGGAAACGAGGGAAAAGAGCCCGCCGAGCAGGATCACGAGGCTGATGAGCCGCAGCAGGAAGCCGCCTTCCACGGTGAAGAGGGCGGAGCCGATCCCGAACATCAGCAGGCCCCAGATCGCCATGAAGATCCAGCGCTTGACCCGCATGCCGGGGTAGAACCATTTCATGAACCGCATTGGATCGGCAGACATTGAGTCTCGGAGTGTTGAACGGTGTGAGGGAGTGCGCTGGCTTAATGCCGGTGTTCGTCTTCCTCGCGAATGATGCGGACAAGCGTCTTTTCGTCCTTGGAGTTGCGAAGGCCGTCGCGGAAATGCTTGTCTTTCAGCAGGCGGGAGATGCGGGCCAGCGCCTTCAGGTGGGGGCCGGCCGAATCCTCGGGGGCGACCAGCAAAAAGAACAGATGCACGCGCTCGCCGTCCAGCGAGTCGAAATTCACGCCGGCGCGGGAGACGCCGAAGGCGGCCACCAGCTTGGAGACAAAGTCCGCCTTGCCGTGAGGAATCGCCACACCCTGCCCGATGCCGGTGGAGCCCAGCGACTCCCGCTTCAGCAGGATCTGCACCAGCCGCCCGGTATCCTTGTCCTTGATCGAGCCGGCCTTGACCAGCAGCTCCACCAGCTCCCGGATGATGTCCTCTTTCGCCTGCGATTTGACATCGGTGCTGACAGCCCGCTCATCCAAAAACTCCATGATATTCATTCGCCCACCCTCATCGCTGATGCCGCTCCTGGTTTGAGAGATGAAAAAAGTGGAGCGGGAGACGGGATTTGAACCCGCGACCCTCACGTTGGCAACGTGATGCTCTACCCCTGAGCTACTCCCGCAAATCCGGTATCCGTGGGCGAGAGAGGGTTTGAACCTCTACCCCTTTCGGGACAGGCTTCTAAGGCCTGCGCGTCTGCCAGTTTCGCCACTCGCCCGTCATGAGAAAAAGTGGGCCGCGAAGGCTTCGAACCTTCAACCTTGGGATTAAGAGTCCCCTGCTCTACCAATTGAGCTAGCGGCCCGTCAAATCCGCAATCTCGAGTCCGGCCAGAAGTCAAAAGCGCGCCCGGCAGGATTCGAACCTGCTGCCTCTTGGTTCGAAGCCAAGCGCTCTATCCAAGTGAGCTACGGGCGCAACGACGTGGCGGGAATGCGCGGCACGGCCAATCGTGGCTCAAAAATTGTAACATGCGCACCGCGGGGAGGCAAGCGCGGTTAGAGCCGGCGGACTGCGCGTTAGGGGCTGCGGCTGAGGCGGTAAGGATCAAGCAGCCGCCTGGCGGCGGCCGGCTCCAACAGCCGGTGCTGGACGACCAGCTCCAGAATCGAGCGGCGGGACGCCTCCGCTTCTTTCGCCACGTTGGCCGCATTAAGATAGCCGATTGTCGGCGCCAGCGCGGTCACCAGGGCAAGACTGCGGTGCGCCAGCGTTTCACACCGGGTGGCATCGGCCGTAATGCCCCGGATGCACTTCACCGCCAAAACCCGGCTGGCGCTGGTCAGCAGGCGCATGGATTGCAGCAGATTATACGCCACAACCGGCATCATGACGTTGAGCTCCAGCTGGCCGGCCTGAATGGCCGCAGCGACGGTGGCGTCGTGCCCGATGACCTGAAACCCGACCATCGCGATCATTTCCGGCACCACCGGGTTCACCTTCCCCGGCATGATGGAGGAGCCAGGCTGAATCGCCGGCAGGGTGATTTCCGCAAACCCGGTGTTCGGGCCCGAGGTCATCAGCCGCAGATCATTCGCGATGCGGATCAGCTCCAGGGCGGCGCTGCGCAGCTGCCCGGAGAGCCGGCCAAAATCGGCCAGGCTCTGCGTGCGCTCCTGCAGATCCTCGGCCGGGCGCAGCGGCAGCCGCATCCACTGTTTCAGCGCCCGGATCGCCAGCGCGCGGTAGCGCGGCGGCGCGTTCATGCCGGTGCCGACGGCCGTGCCGCCGAGATTCAGCTCATGCAGCGCTGCGGCGGTCTGCTGGATGGCCAGCCGCGCTTTCCGGACGGCCAGCGCGTAGGCGCCAAACTCCCGCCCCAGCCGCACCGGGACGGCGTCCTGCAGATGGGTCCGGCCGGGTTTGACCACCCGGTCAAACTGGCGCGCCTTGACCCGCAGGGCCTGCTCCAGCTGGATCAGCGCCTCCGACAACTCCGGCAGGCGCAGCAGGGCGGCCAGCCGGATCGCCGTCGGAAAAGTGTCGTTGGTCGACTGCGACATGTTCACGTGGTCATTGGGATGCAGCGGCCGGTAGGCGCCCTTGCGAGCGCCCAGCAGCTCATTGGCCCGGTTGGCGATCACCTCATTGGCGTTCATGTTGAATGAGGTGCCGGCCCCGGCCTGATACACGTCGACGACGAACTGGGCGTCGAACCGTCCCTTGAGGATCTCCTCGCAGGCGCGGGAAATCGCGTTGGCATGGCGGCGCGGCAGGAGGCCGCAGGCGGCGTTGGCGGAAGCGGCGGCCTTCTTGATGAATGCGTAGGCCCGGATCATTTCCACGGGCAGCCGCAGGCCGCTGATGGGAAAGTTCTCGACGGCACGGAGGGTCTGGATGCCGTAATAGGCGGAGGACGGGACCCGCTTGGTCCCGAGGGAATCATTCTCGAGGCGGGTGGTCATACGATCAGGAGAACTCGGCGAAAATCTCTTCGAGCCTGGGCGGGCTGGCCGCCTGGGCCTTCTTGATCACCTGCGTGACCCCCTCTTCGAACGTCGGCTTCGACACCTGGTAGAAGATGCCCAGCGGCAGGTGGTCGGTCTGCAGCGACAGCTCGAAGGCCTTCGCCCGGTTGGTGACGTCGTGGTCTTTCGGCACTTCGGCCAGCCGCGGCGGGATCACCTTATAGGTGTTATAGAACGTGATGCAGGGGCTGATCACGTTCACGAAGGCAAACCCCTTGTGCTCCATCGCCTTGGTGATCAACTCGGTCAGCTCTTTCGGCTTGCCGGAATAACCCTGCCCCACGAAGGAGGCGCCGTAGGCGATCAGCATCGCCAGCGGGTTGAGCGGCTGCTCGATGTTGCCGTACGGGGTGGAGCCGGCCTGGAAGCCTGTCGGCGAGGTCGGCGAGTACTGGCCCTTGGTCAGCCCGTAGGTGGCGTTGTCCATGATGACGTAGAGCATGTCCGGATTGCGCCGGGCCGCGTGCGGGATATGGCCGCCGCCGATGGCGAAGCCGTCACCGTCGCCGCCCACCCCGATGACATGGAGATTCGGGTTGGCCAGCTTCACCCCCAGCGACACGGGCAGCACCCGCCCATGCAGCGTGTGGAAGCCGTAGGATTTGATGAACCCCGGCGTGCGGCCCGAGCAGCCGATGCCGGAGACGACCACCAGATCCCGGGGATGGATCTTCAGCCCGGCGAGCGAATTGTACAGCGACGACAGCACGCCGAAGTCCCCGCACCCCGGGCACCAGATCGGGTGCTCCTCGGTCTTATAGCTTTGCGGCGTGAGCTCTTGGACGGCTGTGGACATTCGCAGCCACCTCCTCAATCTTGTCGAAAATCTCCTTGGGCGTAAACGGCAGTCCGATGCACTTGTTCAATTGAATGAAGTCGTAGGCGAAGCGCTTGCGGAGTGCTGTGGCGAACTGCCCGGTGTAGTTGAGCTCCGGAATGATGATCGCCTTCGTGCCGTCGATGAAGGACTTTAATTTGGCCAGCGGCTGGGGGTAGAGGATCTTCGGATGCAGCGCGCCCACCGAGTAGCCCTTGTCGAGCGCCATCTGCACCGCCTCGCGGATGACGCCTTCCGTCGAGCCCCAACCGATGATGCCGATTTCCGGATGCTCTTCGCCATAGAGCCGCACGAGATCGTTCGACAGCTCTTCCACCGAGTGGAACTTCCCATACCGCTTCTGTGTCGAGCGCAGGTGCATTTCATGGTTCGAGGCCGCGGGGTAGCCGCCCTCATCGTGCTCCAGCCCTTCGGCCACGTAGCCGCCGCCTTCCATGCCGGGAACGGACATCGGCGAGACATTCTCCGGCGTAAACCGGTAGCGCTTGTAGTTCACCAATTCCTGGCCTTGCGGCTTCCGGCGTTCGATCACCGGCACTTTCGTCGGGTCCGGCACCGGCACCGTCGCCTTCCGGTGGCCCAGGTACTGGTCGGAAAGCACCACGACCGGCGTCTGATACTGTTCGGCGATGTTGAAGGCCCGCATGATGCCGTAAAAGCAGTCTTCGACGCTGGTCAGCGCCATCACGACGCGCGGGCAGTTGCCGTGGCCGCCGTAGCATGCCAGGTAGAGATCGGCCTGCTCGGTTTTCGTCGGCATGCCGGTCGACGGGCCCACCCGCTGCACGTCCACGATGACCGCCGGAATTTCGGCCGCCACCGCCAGCCCCATCATCTCGGTCATCAGTGAAAAACCCGGGCCCGAAGTCGCGGTCATCGCCTTTTTGCCGGCAAACGAGGCCCCGAGCACGGCGCCGAGCGCCGAGATTTCGTCTTCCGTCTGCACCACGTAGCCGCCGATCTTCGGCAGCTCGCGCGCCAAAAATTCCATGATGTCGGTCGCCGGGGTGATCGGATAGCCGGCGTAGATGCGGCAGCCGACGGCGATCGCCCCCAGCGCCAGCGACTCGTTGCCGGAGAGCACCAGCTCCTTGGTCTTGCGCGGGCCGGCCCCCAGCCGGATCTGGTCCAGCTTCTGCTTCTGCTTCGCGTAGTCGACCCCCACTTGCAGCGCCAGCAGGTTCTTCTGCACCACCGCCTCGCCCTTGCGGCCGAACTTCTCTTTCAGCAGCGCAAGGAAAGTCGCCACCGGAATGTCGAAGAGCTGGGCCATGACGCCGAGTGCCACGATGTTCTTGGTCAGTTTGACGCCGACTTTCTCCGTCGCCAGCGACGTGAGGGGAATGCCATAATAGATGAGGGAGTCCGTGGAAACCGCCGAGAAGCTGTCCGAATCGAAGAGGACGACACCGCCCGGAGAGCGCACATCGTTGACGTGCTTGTCGTAGGCTTCCTGGTTGAAAGCGACCAGCACATCGAGGGCCGCCCCCTGGGAGAGCAGCAGCTGATCCGAAGCGCGGATCTGGTAATTCGCGTGACCGCCCTTGATCTCGGCCGGATAGGTGCGGAAGGTGTAGATTTCAAACCCGGAGCGCGCCAGCGCCAGCGTCAGCATCTCGCCGGTGCTGATGACCCCTTCACCGCCTTCCCCGCCGATTCGAAACACGTAGTCAATCATCGTCAACTCACAATTTCACCGCGCGCGCCGGCGCGTTCTCGGCCGGCGGTTCCGCGGTCCAGCTTGTCCCGTTTCTCCAAAACTCCAGCGCGCCCTCCGGCCGCTTCGCCTCTTTCGTAAACTGCAGGATCAGGGACAACACCGTCCGCTGCGCCTCGTCGGTGGACTCGCCGGCGACGAGGGCCGCTGGTCCTGCGAATTTCGGCCTGATACAAGTATACCCTTCTGCCGCATGCCCTTCTAGGAGCAGATTTTCCAGCTCGTTGCGGCCCAGAATCACTTTGGTGCGGGGTCCCAGGCGGAAGTGGCGCCCGATCGCCAACAGCTCCATGTCCTTGGTGGTGGGCTTGTCCTCGTGCTCGAAGAGGTCTTTGGCCTTGCGGGCAAACTGCTCATCCGTCAGCAGGCAGCCGCCGGCCGGCGTCGAATAGCCGCTGATGCGGTTGACCGCCGCCAGATCGATCTGCTCGTGGCGAGAGCGGCCGGCGATGCGCAGCAGCCGCTCGCGGTCCACGATGCCCAGCAGCTCCGGCAGCGTGGGGTCGAGCAGTTGCGCGCTCAACGGCCTCAGCAGCAGCCCTTCCAGCCCGCTCTCCGCCTCGATGATGGACAGCGGACGGCGCATCTGCGACATCGGCCGCTGGCCCAGCACCTCGCCGGTCACCACGAAGCCAGCACCGATCTCCTCCATGAACCGCTTCGCGATGCGGAACATGTAGGCCCGGCAGTCGATGCAGGGGTTCATGGCGGTGCCGTAGCCGTACTTGGGGGCGCGGATCACGTCGAGGTAGGCGTCGCCGACGCTGAGGATCATGAGGGGAATGCCGAGCTGCTGCGCGCATCCCTGCGCTTTCTCTTTTTCGCAGCAGCCCCAGCTCATGGAAAGAAACAAGCCCTGGACCTCGACGCCTTGTTCCAGCATCAGCTTCGCGGCCAGGGCGCTGTCCAGCCCGCCTGAAATCAGGGCAACGCACTTTTTTTCCATGAGCGTCTCAGAAATTAGAAGTCAGAGGCCGCGTTCGTCCGGCCTCTGACTTCGTGGTCTGACTCAATTACACGGAGATAAAGATGTCGTCGCCTTCAACTTTCACCGGAAACGTTTGCACCTTCTGCGAAGCGTCCGTGCCGCAGGCGCCGGTCTTCACGTCAAATTCCCAGCCGTGCCACGGGCACGTGACCGTCGAGCCGGCAAGACTGCCCTCACCCAGCGGGCCGCCGCGGTGCAGGCAGGTATTGTCGGTGGCGTAAAACGACCCGTCGCAGTTGAACACCGCCAGCGTGCGCCCGCCCGCTTCCACCACCTTGCCCTGCCCGGAAGGAATCTCGGAACGGCTGGCGACCTTGACCATCTCGGCCATGGACTAAATGAAGTCCTCCATAATGGAGGCCAGATCATTGCGCTGCAGCGGCTGCTTCGAGAGCGCTTTGCCGCTGCGCAGTGCCGGCTCTTCATCCTCATAGGTGGGACGCTCCACCTTGTAGAAGAGCCCCAGCGGGATCCTGGCACCCCACTCAAATGCCTTCTCCATCGCCAGGCGGAAATCGGAGGTGTCGTGCTTTTCGTCCTCAAGCTTGTAGACCCGCTCGCGGAACCAGGGGTAGGTGTTGTGCTTGTTATAGGTCACGCACGGGGAGAAGACATCGACTAGCGCGAAGCCCTTGTGCTCGATGGCGCCTTTCATCAGCTGGGCGAGATGGAGATTGTCGCCGGAGAATCCGCGCGCCACGTAGGTCGCCCCGCAGGTCAGGGCCAGCGCGATGGGACTGAGCGCAATCTCGATCGTCCCTTCCGGTGTGGACTTGGTGCGGATGTCCTTCTCCGTCGTCGGAGAGGCCTGGCCGGTGGTCAGGCCGTAGATCTGGTTGTCCATGACGATGTAGGTCATGTTGACGTTGCGGCGGCAGGTGTGGATGAAATGGCCCACCCCGATGCCGTAGCCGTCGCCGTCGCCGCCCGTGGCGATCACCGTCAGATCGGTGTTGCCCAGCCGGGCCCCGGTGGCCACCGGCAAGGAGCGGCCGTGCAGCCCGTGGAACCCGTACGCATTGATGAACCCGGGCAGATTCGAGGAGCAGCCGATGCCGGACACCACCTGCACGTTGTGCGGAGCGATGTCCAGGTCAGCCAGCGATCGCTGCAGCGCGTTGAGGACGGCGAAATCGCCGCAGCCCGGACACCAGTCCGGCTTCACTTTTCCGATGTACTCTTTCACCTGTGCCATCTGTGTCTGTCTCTCCTGGGCTTAATGCTGCCGCGTGACTTCGGCCAGCGCCGGCGCTTCGAGCGGCGAAAAGTCTGGCGGCAGCCCTTCGTCGCTGACCACCGACACGGTCGTCGACTCTTTGGGCTTGGTCTTCAGCAGGGTGCGGGCCTGATCGACCACCTGTTTCAGCTCAAACGGCTCCCCGTCATACTTGCGCAGGTGATGCTGGATGCTGATCCCTGTTTCCATCCGGATGAGCTTGACCCCCTGGCCCACATAGTTGCCTTCCACCGACAGGGTCATCTTGCACTTGGAGAGCAGTTTGGTGACCTCTTCGGTCTGGAACGGCCACAGGTATTTCAGGCACAGGACGTTGACCTTCAGCTCTTCGGCCTTCAGCGTTTCCATGGCCTCGAGCATCACCTGGTAGGTGGAACCCCAGCCCACCATCGTCAGGTCCGCCTCCGCCGGGCCGTCGATGACCGGCGCGGGCAGCTCCTTCAGCAGATAGGTCATCTTGCGCATGCGCTTTTCCATCATCTTCACGCGCACGGCCGGGTTGGTGAACACGTCGCTGATGACGATGCCCATCTCGTCGTGCTCGTCGGTGGCCGAGGTGTAAATGGTGCCCGGCGTGCCGGGCAGCGCGCGGGGCGAGACGCCGGTCTTGGTGTCGGCAAACCGCTTATAGCCGCCGTTGCCGCCGCTTGAGGTGACCATTTCGCCGCGCTCAATCGGCACGTGCGTGATGTTGACCCCCTCGAAGGTTTCCAGCCGCTCGGCCAGGTAGATGTCGGTGCCGATCATCACTGGGCACTGGTATTTTTCGGCGAGGTTGAACGCCTGGATGCCCATCGTGTAGCACTCTTCCAGGGTCCGGGGCGCCATGATGACCTTCGGAAAATCGCCTTGCGAGGCGCCGAGCAGCTGGAACAAATCGCCCTGCTCCTGCTTGGTCGGCAGCCCGGTCGAGGGTCCGCCGCGCATCGCTTCCAGGATGACGACCGGGGTTTCCGTCATGCTGGCTTCACCGACCGCCTCGGTCATCAGCGCAAATCCGCCGCCCGAGGTGCCGGTCATCGCGCGCACGCCGACGTGGCCGGCGCCGATGGCCATATTCAACGCCGAGATCTCATCTTCGCATTGCTTCACGAGCAGTCCGGTCTTTGCGCCGTACTTCACCAGCCAGTGCAGCAGCGAGGAGGCTGGGGTCATCGGATACGCGGAGTAAAACCGGCAGCCTGCGGCGACTGCGCCGAAGCCGACCATCGGATTGCCGCCGGCCAGCGGGCGGCGCTTGCCGTCGCCCTTGCCGATATGCAGGCCGCCCGGCTTGGCCTTCGCCTTGGCGAACGCTCCGGCCTTGTCGAAGGCATCGAGGTTCACTTTAATGACCGCCTCGCCCTTTTTATTGAACCGTTCTTTGATGAGTTCGCGGATCGCCGCCGGATCCAGCCCGATGACCTGCATCAGCGCCCCCATCAGGGCGGTGTTTTGCATCAGCTGGTTGCCGGCGAGCTCCATGATCGGCAGGCCGACGAGCTGGACATCCTTGCCTACCTGCTCCGGTTTGGCCTGGAACTTGTCGGTATTGTAGAAGACCGCCCCACCCGGCATGACCCGCTTGCCGTACCGGTTGAGCGTGTCCTGATTCAAGGCGACCAGATAGTCGAGCTCATCGCCCTGCGTGTAGACCTTGTGGGTGCCGATGCGGATGTGCATGCAGACATGGCCGCCGCGGATCACCGATTGATAGCTGTTGTAGGCGAAGACGTGGTAGCCGGAGCGGGAGCAGGCCTTGGCGAACGACTCCCCGGCCGAGGCGATCCCGTCGCCGGCCGCGCCGCCGACCCATACCGTCAGTTCTGTTTGAGGGGCTGTCATGGCATTAAACCAGGGCCGCTTTAGCGACCGGGGGGCGGCTGATCTCCTGCGTCATCTTCGTGATCCGGCCGGCCACTTCCAGCGCCTCGCCGAAGCGCCGCTGCCACATGTTCCGTCCGAAGATAAACCCGGTCACCCCGGCTTCCAGCGCCACCTTGACGTCGTCGAAGAGCTCGACATCGGTGCGCTTGGAGCCGCCGGACATCAGGGTCAGCGTCCGGCCGGCCGAGGCCACAACCTTCTCCAGCATCTCTTTCTTGGAGAGCTTCAGGTCCTGGTATTCCTTGGGATACTGCGCTTTCTTGGTCTCGTCATACTTCGGGTAGTTGACCTTCACCACGTCGGCGCCCAGCTCCTGGGCGACGCGCGCGGCGTAGTCGATCGCATAGAGGCTGTCCTTGCCGCCCTTGGCCTCCATGTATTTGCCGCGGGGGTAGGCCCACATGATGACCGGCATTCCGACGCGCTCCGCCTCCCGTCTCACCTTGCCGAACTGGATGAAATCCTCATCCTGCCGCGGCGAGCCAATATAGGAGGTGTAGCCGATGGCATCCGCGCCCAGCCGCAGCGCATCCTCGACTGAGGCGTTGCACGGCGAGAAGGCCTCGTCATCCGGCGGCACTTCGGTCTTGCCGTTGATCTTGAGAATCAGCGGCACCTTGCCGGCGAAGGAGCGCATGTACTTTTCCGCCAGCCCGACTTGAAAAGCGATGGCGGAGAAGCCGCCTTCAAGCGCCAGGCGCAGCTGGAACTCGGGGTTGAGGCTGTCCGGGTTGACAAAAAAGTCGCGCGGTCCATGCTCCAGGCCCTGGTCGATGGGGAGCACCATCATCCGCCCGTAGCCCGGCCCGTATTTGTACAGCAGCCGGTACAGGCGGGATTTCTTCCCCGCCGGCAAATCAAGGTCTTCGATGGTCATGAGCCGCTTCGACATTCCCACTCCTCCTAGAATTTGATCCCAGCTTCCTTGAGAAACCGCACATCCGAGTCCGTCAATTCAAAGCGCATCTCTTCCTTGGCCGGCTTGCCGCCGATGAGCGGAACCACGTAGATCGCCAGCTCCACCTGCTCTTCCCGCAGCATCTTGCGCAGCTCGCCGAATTCGGCGGCCTGTGCCACCATTTTTTGAATCGCCTTGTTCAGCCGTTTGAGGTGTTTCGCCAGCCGCTTCTCAATGTCCATGCTCTGCGCCCTCCAGCAGCTTCTCCGCTGTCTGCGACACCCGCATTGAGCAAAACTTCGGTCCGCACATCGAGCAGAACTTTGCATCCTTGTAAAACCCGTCCGGCAGCGTCTCATCGTGCATCCGCTTTGCCGTTTCGGGATCCAGCGACAGCGCGAACTGCTGCTCCCAGTTGAACGAAAATCTGGCGCGGGAGAGCGCGTCATCGCGCTCGCGCGCGCCGCGGCGGCCTCTGGCGACATCGGCCGCGTGGGCCGCGATCTTGTAGGCGATCACGCCGTTGCGCACGTCCTCCTCGTTGGGCAGCCCCAGATGCTCCTTCGGCGTCACATAGCACAGCAAACTCGAGCCGTACCAGCCCACCATCGCCGCGCCGATCGCCGAGGTGATGTGGTCGTATCCGGGTGCGACGTCGGTGACGAGAGGGCCGAGCGTGTAAAAGGGCGCATCGTGGCAGTATTTCTGCTGCAGGCGCACGTTCGCCTCCAGCTGATCCATCGGCACGTGGCCCGGGCCTTCAATCATCACCTGCACATCCTTGGCCCAGGCGCGCTCGGTCAGCTCGCCCAGCGTCTTGAGCTCGGCCAGCTGCGCCTCGTCGGAGGCGTCGGCCAGACATCCCGGCCGCAGGCTGTCGCCGAGGCTGTAGGAGACGTCGTGCGCGCGCAGAATGTCGCTGATTTCGTCGAAATGCTCATAGAGCGGATTTTGCGCCCGGTGCGATGCCATCCACTGCGCCAGCAAACTGCCGCCGCGGCTGACAATGCCGGTGATCCGGTGTTTCACCAACGGCAGATACTCCATCAGAATGCCGGCGTGAATCGTCATATAGTCGACACCCTGCTCCGCCTGCTCGCGGATGACCGTCAGCAGAATCTCCGGGGTCAGATCTTCCACGCGCTTGACGCGCGTCATCGCCTCGTAAATGGGGACTGTCCCCAGCGGCACCGGGCTGGCCGCAATAATCGCTTTACGGATCTCCGGGATGTTGCCGCCGGTGGAGAGGTCCATGACGGTGTCCGCGCCGTAGTGCACCGCCATGTGGAGCTTCTTCAGCTCCTCCTCCTGGTTCGAGGTCACCGCGGAGTTGCCCATGTTGGCGTTGATCTTCACCGTCGCCACCAGGCCCACCCCCATCGGATCCAGGCTGGACGCCAGGTGGTGGATATTCGCCGGAATGATCAGCCGCCCGCGGGCGATCTCAGAGCGGATCAGCTCCGGCTCCAGCCCTTCCCGTTCGGCCACCCGCTTCATGGCATCGGTCATCACCCCCTGGCGGGCAAACGCCAGTTGGGTGACCGGCTTGGACTCGTTTGAAGGCTCTCGAGGGGTCAACATCATCTCACCATTCCGAAGGATTATTTTAACATACCAGCTTGGCTTGCGCTAGTTCGGACAGCCGCCTCGCTGACTTGGCTGGCAATCCATTGCGCCACTTTGGGATGGGGCAAGAGGGCCTGCTCCTGCAGGACATACGAAAGCCCTTCCAGCCGCTGGGGGATCTTTTGCTCGATCCCGCCGTTGGCCAGCAGCAGGGGCACCACCAGCACCCGCCCTCCCTGGCCCAGCTCCTGGACGGCGCGCCGCATCCGCTGGGTCGCCGCCTCCCGAACCGGCTCAGGCGCGTCATCCCGCATCGTCACCGGCACCACGGCGCGAAATCCTCCGCGGCCTTTGATCTCCCTGGCCAGCTGATCCATGGAGGAGAGCCAGCGGGCTTCATCCTCATCGGAGACCGGTCCATGGGCCACCAGCACCACCGCTTCCTGATCAGGATGCTCGCTGATGCGCGCGGCCCGCTCCAGGAGGATGTCGGCGACAACCGGATCGTTGTCGAGAGGGTGCGTCATGATGACCGGCGCATGCAGAGTCACCGGATGCGCATGCTCCTGCCAGGGACCCTCGGGCCGCAGTCCCAGCACATACTCGAACTGCCGCATCACTTCAGAGGCCGAGGAGATCAACAGCGGCACCACCACGATTTGCGTGGCACCCTGCGCATCAAGATCATCCAGCCCCTGCTGGATCTGCGCCACCTCGTCAGGATGCATGCCCATGCCGAAGGCGATGGCGATGGGGTACGGCAGCGGCACGGCCTTGACGGTGGAGCGGACGGTGTCGTTCCACTGCTCGTTGCCGCCGTGAGCCAGGACGAGGACGCCGACGCCCTGGGCGTGCGCTGCCGAAGCCGGCAGCAGCAGCCACAGCGCCAGGAGAAGCCGGCGCGTCATGAAGCGAAGTTCGAGCGGATCAGCGTGAGGAACTCGGCGCGGGTTTTTTCGCTGGAGCGGAACGCGCCCAGCATCGAGCTGGTGACGGCCCGGGCGTTCTGCTTCTGCACGCCGCGCATCATCATGCACAGGTGGTGCGCCTCAACGACGCAGGCCACCCCCAACGGCTGCAGATTATCGTTGAGCGCTTCGGCGATTTGGGTCGTGAGCTGCTCCTGCACCTGCAGCCGGCGGGCAAAGGTTTCCACCAGCCGCGGGATTTTGCTTAGGCCGATGATCTTCTTGTTCGGCACGTAGGCGATGTGGCATTTGCCGAAAAACGGCAGCAGATGGTGCTCGCACAGGCTGTAGAAGTCGATGTCCTTCACGACGATCATTTCATCGTGCTTCACCTGGGTAAACGCGCGCACTAGGACCTTCTTCGGGTCCTGCTTGTAGCCGGACGTCAGAAACTGCAGCGCCTGCTTGACCCGCAGCGGGGTGCGCTTCAACCCTTCGCGGTTGGGATCTTCCCCCATCAGGCGCAGCAGCAGCTTGATGGTGTACTCCCACTCCTTGCCGGTGGGAATCTCCAGCACTTCTTTCAGCCGCCGCAGCTCGTCATCCCCTTTGTGATGGGGCATGGTTACCGTCCGTTGGTTTTGGCCGACGACCAGTTTTCCATCAGATTGATGAGCAGGCGCACGCCGATTCCGACCGCGCCCCGGGGCACGTAGGGCTTGTCCCGATCCGCCCAGGCGGTGCCGGCGATGTCCAAGTGCGCCCACGGCAGGCCCTCGGCGAACTCTTCGAGAAACTTCGCCGCGGTGATCGTGCCGGCCTGCCCGGTGTCGGTGACATTCTTCAAATCGGCCACATCGGATTTGATCTGCGCGCCGTATTCATCCCACAGCGGCAGCCGCCACACCCGCTCATACGTGGTCTTGCCGGACTGGTTCAGCCGCGCGGCCAGCCGCTCATCCTTCGTCATCAGGCCGATGGCTTCAGCGCCCAGCGCCACGACACAGGCGCCGGTCAGCGTCGCCAGATCGACGACCGCGTCGGCCTTGAACCGCTTAGCGTAGTGCAGGCAGTCCGACAGGACCAGCCGGCCTTCGGCATCGGTGTTGATGACCTCGACCGTTTTTCCGGAGAGCGTCTTCATCACATCGCCGGGCTTCTGCGCCGTGCCGGAAGGCAGATTCTCCGTCGCGGCAATGATGCCGACGACATGGTACGGCAGCTTGAGTGCTGCGGAGGCGCGCATGATTCCCAGCACTGCGGCAGCCCCGGACATGTCGTACTTCATCAGCTCCATCTTCAGCGACGGCTTGATGCTGATGCCGCCGGAGTCGAACGTGATGCCCTTACCGCAGAAGGCGAAGGTCGCTTTGGCGCGCGATGGCTTGTATTCCATCACGATAAACTGCGCCGGCTGGCTGCTGCCCTGGGCGACGCCGACGATGCCGCCAAAGCCCTGCCGCTTCAGCTGCGCAAACGGGGTCACCTTGCAGGAGAGCCGGTACTCGCGGGCGATGGCGCGCGCTGCATTGGCCAGGTAGGTCGGTGTCACGATGTTCGCCGGGCCGTTGATCAGGTCGCGGGCCAGCGAGACGCTCCCCGCGAGGATCGTGCCCTTCTCCACCGCGCGCTTGGCCGGTGCCACGTCGCCGCCGCGCTCGGTGACGAGCGTGACCGATTCCACCTTCCGGCTCTGCTCGTGCTTCGGAATTTTTTTCAGCTGGTCATAGCGATACAGCCCCAGCAGCACCCCTTCGGTCAGCGCCTGGGCCACGATAGCGGAGGAGCCCAGCACGCGGTCGCTGAGCACCGGCAGGTTGATCGCTTTCTGGCCGCGGGCCCGGGCCGCTTTCGCCGCGGTGCCGGCAAACTGGCGCACGCGCTCAAGCGATAAGTCCTTGAACTTGCCCAATCCGACGACCAGCACCCATTTGCCGCGGTGCGGCAGCAGGGTGGCTTCGTTGAGCGCGCCGCGAAACCCGGACTCGGCGATCAGTTTGCCCAGCGCCTTGTCGCGCGCCGAGGAGGCGGGCAGCAGCCGCTCCGGCTTCTGCTCGCCTTCAAACGCGGCGAAGACCGGCGCTCCGCCGCGGATTTGCGCCAACTGACCGGATGTCACCTGAATACGCATGAAACCTCCTCGTTTATCCTGTGTGGCTCAGAAAAAATGGCATCAGCTGAAACCCTTCTTCAAACCGTGTTGATGAGGCCTGTACCGCCCGTTCATTATACGTGGTCACGGAATCTTTTGGGCCGCCAGTTGCATAGAGGGCAAACGGCACCGGCTCGGCGATGTGGGTCTTCAGCGCGGTACTGGTTGGATGGTCCGGCACGACCAGGATGGCGAACGGCTCGCCGCGCTTCTTGAGCCCGGCCAGCAGCGGACCGACCATCCGCCGGTCGGTGTCCTCGATCGCCTGAATCTTCTTCTGCGCATCGCCCATGTGGCCGGCTTCGTCGGTGGATTCGATGTGGATCAAGACAAGATCGTGATCGTCCAGCGCCTTGAGCGCGTACTCGGCCTTGGCTTCATAATTCGTGTCGAAGTAGCCGGTGATCCCCGGCACTTTAAGAATATCAAAGCCAACCAATGTGCCAAGGCCGCGCACGATGTCCACCGCGCTGATACAGGCGCCCCGCAGCTTGTACTCGCTCTTAAACGGCGGAAACTTCGCCGCCGTGCCCTGGCCCCAGAACCACAGGTTGGTCGCCGGGGTCTTGCCCTCTTTCGCGCGCCGCTGATTGACCGGATGCGTCTTCAAGATCGCCGCCGACTCGTCCATCAGCCGGCGCACCTCTGCGGACTTCGGGCCGGCGGGCAGATGGGGTGCGACCGGCTTGCCGGAGATGTCGTGGGGCGGCGTGCACTCGGTTTTCGCGTACTCGGCGCCGGCAACGACGGTCAGATGCCGGTAGCTCACACCGGGATAAAACTTCACCCCATTGCCGCCGAGCCGCTCATTGACCGTGGTGATCAGTTGGGCCGAATCGGCGCTCTCGATATGGCCGGCCGAGTAATCGGCCATCACGCCGTCTTTCACCGCCACGGTGTTGCAGCGGAACACCACTTCCTGCGGGCTCAGCGGGATGCCCTGCGCCGCCGCCTCCAGCGGGGCCCGGCCGGTGTAATACTTGCGCGGGTCGTAGCCGAAGACGCTCATGCAGCCGACGTCGGAGCCTGGCTTAAAGCCTGAGGGGATCGTGTGCGACCAGCCGGTGATGCCCTGTGCGGCGATCCAGTCAATGTTCGGATGTTTGGCGACTTCCAACGGAGTCTTGTTGCCGAGCTCCTTGATCGGAACATCGGCTACCCCATCAGGAAGAATGACGACGTATTTCATCGGGCGGTCAATGCGGTCACGCTGCGGACGCGTTTCACGACGGTCGGAATGATCTCCAGCGCGCGGTCGATCTCTTCGTCGGTGGTCGGTTCACCAATCATCAGCACCAAAGCACCCTTTGCTTGCTCTTCAGAGAGTCCCATGGCCTTTAAGACATGCGAGGGGCGCATCGATTTGGAGTTGCACGCTGAGCCAAGGCCGGAGGCGATGCCGGCTTCGTCCAATCCGAGCACCAGTGACTCGCTCGATGCGCCATCGATGCAGACGTGGAGGTTGTGCGGCAGCCGCGAGGACCAGGAGCCGTTCACGCGCAGTGACTCGATGCGCTGCTGCAAACCGTCGCGCAGCCTATCCCGGAGACGGCTGAGCCGCTCAACACGCTGCGGCAGCTGCTGCCGGCTGACGTCAGCGGCAACGCCCATCCCGACAATCGCCGCGACATTCTCCGTCCCTGACCGGCCGCCCTGCTCCTGCCCGCCGCCTTCGAGCAGCGGCAGGATCCGCACGCCTTCGCGAACAAACAGCGCAGCCGCGCCCTGCGGCCCATAGAACTGGCTGGCGGCAAGGCTCAGCGCGTCGACGCCGAGCTGTTTGACATCAATCGGCCAATGGCCAGTGGCGGCAATCGCATCTGTATGGAATAGCGCGCCGTGCTCATGCGCGATGGCGGCCAGCTCGCGGATCGGCTCGATGGTGCCGACCTCGCCATTGGCCAGCATCATCGACACGAGCACCGTCTCGGCGGTGATGGCCGATTTCAACGCCTGCGGTGAAACCAGCCCGTCCCGGTCCACTGGCAGCGTCGTCACGTTCGCAAGTCCATCCACTTCAAGCCGCCGCGCAGCGAGCGAGACCGACGGATGCTCGATCGAAGAAATGACGAGGTGACTGCCCTTGCGCTTGTTCGCCTGGAACAATCCGCGCACCGCCCAGTTGTTCGACTCGGTGCCGCAGGAGGTGAAGTAGATCTCGCCGGGCTTGGCATTGATGAGTGCCGCCACCTGCCCGCGCGCCTGCTCCACCGCCTGATGCGACTTCCGTCCCTCAGCATGAACAGCGGATGGATTGTCTCTGCCTGAAGCATGGTCCAGGTTGATGCGAGCCATGATTAATGCGCTGATGTTCCCATATTTCGCAACCGATCGAAGGCGTAGATGCCGGTGTTGTGGCCGTCGCTCCAGGTGATCGAGATGGCATAGCGGCCGACGAGGTCGATCTTCAGCGGATGCACATCCTGCGGGATCTGGTTGATGATCAGGCGCTTCTGGCCGGTGACTTCATCCACGCAGCCGGCGCACGGACACTGCAGCCGCAGCTCACGGGCCGGATACACGCTCTCCTGCCCATCCTGCCAGCGGATCTTCACGTCGTGCTGATTGGCCCGCCCGATCTCAACGGGCGTGGAGGCCTCCATCGTCATTTCGGGGGAGCTGGGGCAGGAGCGGTGGAGAGCGCCTCAAGCGCCTGCAGATCCTCGCCGGCGGATTCCAACGGAGCGGTTCGAGTGCAGAGATTGGTGCTGATCGTGCCGGTTTTCGCATCGCGGATCGCATAGACCAGATAGCTTCGGCCCACTTTAAAGTCATAGCCGCACATGTTGCCCTGCGAGGCGGTGAGGAGCTTGATAGTGGAAACGGGCTCCCCTTTCCACATCCGTGACACGACCATGCTGACCTGCTTCGCAATGGGAATCTCGGGCGACGGATCGACGGCGGTCACCGTTCCCTGAAAGACCAGGGCGGAATACTCATGGGCCTGTTGCGGTGTCGGATTCGGGGGACAGGTGCACGCTTCGCCGACAGCCGGCGCGATGAATCCGCACGCCAAGATCCACAACCACAGTGTCCGTTGCATCCGATGCCCTCCGCGCGTTAAAACGTCACTTTGACCGCCGGCGTCAGCTCGCCCTGCATGCCGCGAATGCTCACCTGCGCGGCCAGCTGCTCGGCCGCGGCGATGAAGGCTTTTGCGGCCGGCGCCGACGGATCACTCAACACAATGGGCTTGCCCGTATCCGAGGCCAAGCGCACCGGTGTGGCCAGCGGGATCTCGCCCAGAAACGGGATCTCCAGCCGCTCGGCGATCATCCGCGCTCCGCCGCTGCCGAAAATGTCGTCCCGGTGACGGCACGCCGGGCATTCATAATGGCTCATGTTCTCAATGAGGCCGAGGATGGGCGCATTCATTTTCTTGAACATCGCGATGGCTTTTTGGGCGACGTTCAGCGCCACATCCTGCGGCGTCGAGACGATCACCGCGCCGGTGACCGGAATCAGCTGGCAGAGTGAGAGCTGCACATCGCCGGTGCCGGGCGGCAGGTCGACGAGCAGATAATCCAGCTCGCCCCAGACCACCCCGCCGAGAAACTGCTCCACCGTCTTGTGCAGCATCGGACCGCGCCACACCACCGCTTCGCCCGGCTTCATGAAAAAACCCATCGAGATGACCTTCAGCCCATACGCGTCCACCGGGCTGATGCGGTTCTGCTCATCCACCGTCGGCTGCTCCCGGATGCCGAGCATCATCGGGATGCTGGGGCCGTAGACGTCCGCGTCCATCAGCCCGACGCGGGCGCCGCTGCGCGAGAGCGCCATGGCCAGGTTCGCGCTGACGGTCGATTTGCCAACACCACCCTTGCCGCTGGCGATGGGGATCACGTTTTTAATCGCGGGGACGAGCCGGCCGGAGGGCTGCGGCCCGATGGTCGTGCGCACCTGCGAGGTCATGGCGATGTCCACCTGCGAGACGCCGGGCAGCGCCCGGATCGCCTGGGCGGCCTGGTCGCGCAGCTGCTCGCGCACCGGGCAGGCCGGGGTCGTCAGCTCGATGGTGAAGCCGACGCGGCCGCCCTGCACCTGCAGGTTTTTCACGAACCCGAGCGAGACGATGTCCCGCCGCAGGTCGGGATCCTGCACGGCCTTCAAGGCGTTGAGGACTTGATCCGTTGTGACGCTCATTGGAGGGACAAAACCTTGCGGTGGAGCGGTCTCAGCCTTCTTTGGCGCTGACGGCCTGCTCCAGTTTGGCGCCGGTGCCGCGGGGGATGACCATCCAGAAGAATTCCTGCGAGTCGTCCCAATTGGTCAGCAGCTCGAGCGCCAGGTTGCTCTGTGTCGCCACGAAGTGCCGCTCGAGCAGCATCCGGACGTTGGTGATGTCTTGCGCGCCGTCGAGCCGTTCCAGCTCGACGAGCTCCAGATTGACGCGCTTGGGAAATTTCCCTTCCCGGTCGAAGACATAGGCGCGGCCGCCGGTCATCCCGGCGCCGAAGTTGCGGCCGGTCTCGCCCAGCACCAGCATGATGCCGCCGGTCATGTATTCGCACCCGTGGTCGCCCAACCCCTCAACCACCGCGATCGCCCCTGAGTTGCGCACCCCGAACCGCTCGCCGGCCCGGCCCGCGGCGTACAGCACGCCGCCGGTGGCGCCGTAGAGACAGGTGTTGCCGATGATCGAGTTGCGGTGCCAGGCGAAGGGCGCCTCGTCACTGGGCCGGATGATCAGCTCACCGCCGGCCATGCCCTTGCCGACGTAGTCATTCGCCTCGCCGATCAGCGTGAGCCGCATGCCGTTGATGGAGAAGGCGCCGAAGCTCTGCCCGGCCACGCCGCGGAAGGTGACATGCACCGTGCCTGCGGCCAGGTTGTTCTTGTCGCCGAACCGTTTGGCGATTTCGCCCGCCACCCGGGCTCCCACCGTCCGGTGGATGTTGCGGATCGAATAGCTCAGCTTGACCGGGCCGCGGCCCTCAAGGGCCGGTGTGGCATCGATGAGCATCTGGTCATCCAGCGGCTCGTCATGCTGCCGGTCGTTGCGCGGATAGGTGTGGATGCGCGAGCCTTCGGTGATCACCGCCATGAGCGCGTCCAGTTTCACCGTCCTGGCTTTCGGCGGCAGCTCGGGCAGCGCGCGCAGCGTCAGCAACTCGGTGCGGCCGATCAGATCCTCCAGCCGGCAAACGCCGAGGGCGGCCATGTATTCGCGCAGCTCCTGCGCCACAAACCGCATGTAGTGGACCACCATCTCCGGCGTGCCGGTGTACCGGGCCCGCAACTTGGGGTCTTGCGTCGCCACCCCGACCGGGCAGGTGTTCAGATGGCACTGGCGCGTCATCACGCAGCCGGTGGCCACCACCGCGGCGGTGCCAAAACCGTACTCTTCGGCGCCGAAGACCGCGGCCATCAGCAAATCGCGGCCGGTCTTCATGCCGCCGTCGGCGCGCACGATGACCCGCTCGCGCAGCCCGTTCATCCGCAGCGTCTGCTGGGTTTCGGCCAGCCCCAGCTCCCACGGCAACCCGGCGTTCTTGATCGAGCTCAGCGGGCTGGCCCCGGTGCCGCCGTCGTGCCCCGAGATCAGGATCGTATCCGCGTAGCCTTTCGCCACGCCGGCGGCAATGGTGCCGACCCCGGCCTCCGAGACCAGCTTGACGTTGACCCGCGCGCGCGGATTGATCATTTTCAAATCGTAGATCAGCTGGGCGAGGTCTTCGATCGAGTAGATGTCATGGTGCGGCGGCGGCGAGATGAGCGAGATGCCGGGAATGGTGTGCCGCACCCGGGCGATGTCCGGGGAGACTTTATGGCCGGGCAGCTGGCCGCCTTCGCCGGGCTTGGAGCCCTGCGCCATCTTGATCTCCAGCTCCTGCGCCGACATCAGATATTCCGGCGTCACGCCGAAGCGGCCCGAGGCCACCTGCTTGATCGCCGAGTTGCGGTTCATGTTGGCATCGGTCGGATGGTAGCGCGCCGGATCTTCGCCGCCCTCGCCTGAGCCGGACTTGCCGCCGATGCGGTTCATCGCGATGGCCAGCGTCTCATGCGCCTCAAGCGACAAGGCGCCGTAGGAGATGCTGGCGGTGGCGAACCGCTTCGTGATCGCCTCGATCGACTCAACCTCGTCGATCGACACCGGCGGGCCGAGCGGCTTCACGTCGAGCAGGTCACGAAGAGCTGTTGGCGGCCGGCCGTTCACTGAATCCGCAAACTTCTTGTAGACCGCGTAATCGCCATTTCCCTTGATGGACTGCTGCAGAAACCGCACCATCTCCGGGTTGAACGCGTGGTATTCGCCGTCGCGGCGGTACTTGTAGAAGCCGCCGGCATCGAGCGCGATCTTGCCTTCGGCCTGATAGGCGCGCCGGTGCCATTCCAGCGTTTCCGCCGCGAGATATTCGTACGTGATGCCGCCGATGCGCGAGGGCGTGCCGGGAAAGCACTCCTGGATCAGCTCATCGGAAATTCCCAGCGCCTCGAAGATCTGGGCGCCGCGGTAGCTGCCGATGGTCGAGATGCCCATCTTCGACATGATCTTCAAGACGCCCTGGTCCATGGCCTTCTTGAAGTGGGCGACCGCCTGGTCAAAGGTTTCCGGGGCGAACCGGCCGGCCTGATCCATCGCATGGATGGTCTGATACGCCAGATACGGATACGCCGCCGAGGCGCCGTAGCCGATCAGACAGGCCAGCTGGTGCACGTCGTGCACGTCGCCGGCCTCGACGATGATGGAGGTCTTCATCCGGCGGCCTGCGCGGATCAGATGGTGATGCACCGCGGCGGTGGCCAGCAGCGACGGAATGGCGGCGTGCTTCGCGTCCACTCCCCGATCGCTTAAAATCACAATCGTGGCACCCGCATCCACCGCCTTGACCGCCGCCTCGCGCACCTGCTGCAGCGCCGGGCGCAGCGCCTGCTCGCCCTTCGCCGCTTCAAACAGCAGCGGAATCGTGGCCGACTTCAGGTCCGGCTTGCGCAGCGAGCGGATCGCATCAAACTCCCTCGGCGAGAGCAGCGGGCTGGTGGACAGCACCATCCGCTTCTTGGCCGCACCCTCCTCAAGCAGGTTGGCCCGGGCGCCGAAGACGGTGTTGAGCGACATCACCAGCTCTTCGCGGATCGGGTCGATCGGCGGGTTGGTCACCTGGGCGAAGAGCTGCTTGAAGTAGGTGAACAGCGGCTTGGCCTTGGCCGAGAGCACCGACAGCGGCGCGTCATCGCCCATGGACCAGATATTTTCCTTGCCGGTTTTGGCCATCGGCTCGATGACCATCGAGAGCTCTTCGTCGGTATAGCCGAAGGCGATTTGATGCCGGGTCAGCGTCTCCGGCTCGACCGTCACCTCATCGGCGATCGGTCCGTCGATGATCTTGTCGATGGGCAGCAGGCTCTTCTCCACCCAGTCGCGGTACGGCTTGGCCGCGGCCAGCTCCTGCTTGATCTCCTCGTTGCGCAGCAGCCGCTTGCGGCGGGTGTCGACGGCGAACATCTGGCCCGGGCCCAGTTTGCCCTTCTCCACGATGCGGGAGGGCTCGATGTCCACCACACCGGCTTCCGAACCCAGGATGACGATGCGGTCGCGGGTCACCCAGTAGCGCGCGGGCCGCAGCCCGTTGCGGTCCAGCGAGGCGCCGACCACCGTGCCGTCGGTAAACGCCAACGCCGCCGGGCCGTCCCATGGCTCCATGAGGGTGGCGTGGTACTGATAGAACGCCTTGACCGCCGGGTCGATTTCCGGCATGGCCTGCCAGGCGTCGGGCACCAGCATCATCATCGATTGCAGCAGACCGCGGCCGGACATGATCAGCAGCTCCAGCACGTTATCGAGGCTCATGGAATCCGAGCCGCCGGGCTGCACGATGGGCAGCAGATCCTTCAGCTCCTTGCCCCATAACGCGCTCGAGAGCTCCGGCTCGCGGGCCGCCATCCAATTGCGGTTGCCGGCCAGCGTGTTGATCTCGCCGTTGTGGGAGACAAACCGGAACGGCTGGGCCAAAAACCAGTTCGGGAAGGTGTTGGTCGAGTACCGCTGGTGGAAGACCGCGATCGCCGAGGTGTAGTCCGGGTCTGAGAAGTCGCGGTAAAAGAGCGACAGCTGGGGGGCGACCAGCAGCCCCTTGTAGGAGAGCGTCCACGAGGAGAACGAGGGGATGTAGCAGTCGGCGAGCTTGGACTTCTCCCAGGAGAGCTCGATGCGCCGGCGCACCAGGAACAACCGCCGCTCAAACTCCTCCTTCGGCACCGACGGAGAACGCCCGATGATCGCGTGCCGGATGGACGGCATGGTCTGCAGCGCCTTATCGCCCAATGCCGACGGATCCACCGGGACATGGCGCCATCCGAGCAGCTGCAGTCCGCCGGAGGCGATCGCCGCTTCGACGATGCGGGACGCCTGCGCTGCAATGTTCGGGTCTTGGGACAGGAAGATCACGCCGACCGCCAGATCGCCCGGAGCCGGGGCATCGATCCCCTTCTCTTTCAGAATCTTGGCGAACAGCCGGTGCGGAATCTGGGTGGTCACCCCGGCGCCGTCGCCGGTTTTGGCATCGGCCGACACCGCGCCGCGGTGGGTCACGTTGCAGACGCACTGCACCGCCCAGTCGACGATCTGGTGGCTGGCTTCCCCGTCAATGGAGGCAACGAAGCCGACCCCGCAGCTGTCGCGCTCCGCGGCGGGGTGGAACAGGCCGATCGGTTGTGGTGTATGGCTTGAGGTCATTCGGCAGGCAACCCGTGTAATCCTAACCAGTTATTTTATCGATTTATGGCGGATTTTGCACCAGAAATCGGGCAGGATCAGGGGCGGTAGCGGAGGACTTGGACGACCACGCCGGAAAACAGGATAGCGTTCAGGATGGCGAAAGCTTTGAAGGCCGGATCCGGGGAGGCCAGGCCGGAGGGCAGCATGACCAGGATGCAGGCATAGACCCCCAGCACCCAGGAGAGGCTGATGTCGCCGGAGGATTTCCTGCGCTCGATGCGCAGCATCAGCGGGATGTTCCACAGCGGCATCACGATCGCCGCAATCAGGCCAAGGGTCTGGATCATCCGGCTGGCTTGAGCGCCAGGGTCGCCGCATTGACGGTGAACTTGAGATATTCGATCAGGACATTGAGGGCGCTGCGCGGCTGCTCCCACCAGCGTTGCGGCTGAAATCCCTCGTACGGGCTGGGGTGCGACAGAAGGATGACCGGCTCACCCTTCAGCACGCGCCGGAAAATAAACTGCGCGCGATGGGACGCCGTTTTGGAGGTGATCAGCACCAGGGTGGCGGGAAACCTGCCGTGGAAGAATTCGCGCGCTTCCCTGGCTTCGTTGATCGTCCCGTCCGCCGACCGTGGCAGATAGGTGATCTTGCTTCGCGGCACCCCGGAAGCCGTCAGGATCCGCTCGGAGAGCGCATGATCCGGATCCTCGATCTTCAATTTGACCAGCTCCTCCCACGCCCGGCCGCGCGGCTCCGGAATAACATAGATGTGCTCGACACGGCCTGCCTTGTACAGATCGCGGGCTGCAAGCGGCCGCAGCACATCACCGCCGGAGAGCACCAGCGCCGCCTCCGCCCGCTCAAATGGATCGTCCCGCACTAGAAAGTTGCCCGCCTCCACAAACGCCACCGCGGCCGCCACCGCCAGCAGCAGCACGCCGAGCGCCTTCTCACTGGCGCGTGCGGGCCTCCGGGGGGCGCGGCCCATCACTTACCGCGAGCCTTCCAACTGCGAGGTGCAATGGCCGCACCGGGTGGCGCGGATGGGAATCTCAGAGAGGCAAAACGGGCACGGCTTCATCAGCGGCTCGGGTGAGGCCTCCGGCCGCTTCAACCGGTTGATCTGCTTGATGACGAGAAAGATCGTAAAAGCCACGATGATGAAATCGAGCATGGTGTTGAGAAACACGCCGTAATTGATCGTCGGCGCACCCGCCTCCTTCGCCGCGGCCAGCGACGGATAGGCCTGCCCATTGAGGCTGATAAAGAGGCTAGAGAAGTCCACGCGGCCCATGAGCAGGCCGATCGGCGGCATGAGCACGTCGGCGAGCAGCGAGCTGACGATTTTGCCGAACGCGGTGCCGATGACCACCCCGACCGCCATGTCCACGACGTTGCCCTTGACCGCGAACTCTTTAAACTCTTTCAGCCTCATGCCATTTTCCTCAGGAACTCGGCCAGGTCGCCCCCGAGCTGCTCGACGGCCTTGTGCTGCCTGGCATCTTTCAGGCTGCCATCCGGCGCGAAAGCTTCATGCGCTTTCGACACCGCCACCTGCTGCGGCAGCACCAGCACCTTGATGTTGGTCAGCACCCACCGCAGATGATAGAGACTGCGCAGCCCGCCCAATCCGCCCGGCGAGGCGCTCATCAGCACGGCGACTTTGCGGTCAAAGCAGGCCATCGGCGCTTCCCCGGCCTCGGAGCGCGAGGCCCAATCAATGGCGTTCTTCAGCACGCCGGTGATGCCGCTGTTGTATTCGGGCGAGGAGATCAGCAGCCCGGAATTCGCCAGCATGAGCTGCTTGAATTTCTTCGCGTTCTCCGGCAGCCCCTGCTCCGCTTCAAGATCTCCGTCGTAGAGCGGCATGGGCAGATCGCGCAGATCGATGAGCGTCACGTTGGCGCCGGCCGCCTTCGCTCCGGCGACGGCGATCTTGATGAGCTGCTTATTGAAGGAGCCGGCGCGCGTGCTGCCGGCAAACGCGAGGACGTTCATGATTCGATGCTGTCACCAGATGCGCTCGGCGGGACTATCTGGGCTGGCGCGGGCGGCCCGGCGCTCTGTGAGATTTTCCGGTCCGCTTTGCGCTGGCGCTTTGCTTCTTGCTTTTGTTTCTTTTCTAAATCCCTCTTCCGCTTTTCAAATTGGTAGTTCACGTGTGCCATGTGGCAGCCCTTCCATCGTTATGCATCGTAACATTGTCACCGTCAAAGATGGTCGTCGTCATGACGTGTGCGCCAGGATGCGGCGGGCCGCTTTGCGCAAATCATCGTTGCGCACATACGCTCGACCCTTCGGCAGGGTCAAGGCGTCCACCGGCACATGCACAAACCCGTTCGTCTCCTCATGCCCCGGGCCGGCATGCGAGCCAAATTCCATCGGAAACGTGCCAGGCGTGCGCGCGCGCCAGGCAAAAATGACAAACGTCCCGGCATCCGGATGGTGGCACAGGCTCACCAGATCCTCGGCGATCTCCGTCAAATACGGATGATCCTCACCCACCACCCTGTGCGCCTCTTTGGGAAGCTCAAAGGCCCCCGCTGCGGTCCAGGCGCGCGCCCGCCCTGGTGTTGCCGCGGCCATCACGATGGGGACCTTGGCCTCGCGCACCAGCGCCTCGGCAAGCTGTTCTTTGGCCTCCGGAGAAACCTCTTCAGGCGCGTAGATATGCCCGATCGGTCCCATGGCGGCGACGATGACGCGCGGCGCAGCGCTTTCTCCCGCCTCGGGTGCCGGCGTGGCCAGCTTCGAGGTCCACAACAGGTTCGCCCGCCAGTGCGGCACGCCCTGAGGATGCTCGATGCCCCAGCCCCGCTCTTTGAGCTGGCCCTCGAACACCGCAGTCACCGCGGCCTGGATCGAACGGCCGTGCTCTCTCGCATACGGCAGCGTCTCTTCCTGGCCATGGTCGGAGTAGATCCACACCTCGTACTCGCGCCGGCTGGCGCGGCGGGCCGCCTTCCAGATCCGGCGGATGGCATGGTCGATCCCCTTCAGCGACCACCGGGCCAGCCGGGAGTGGGGCCCGCGATGGTGGGCCTGCTCATCGTAGCCAGCCAGGTTCACGTGGATGACGCGCAGCCCGCGCGCGATATCGACCTTCACGGCGGCCGTCACGACCTCGCGCAGCACGATGCAGATGGCCACGCGCAGCGGAATGAAGCCCAGCTCCTTCAGGAGGCGTTGGCTGGTCAGCATCCCCCGCGCGCAATCCAGCACCGCCAGCACGAGCTCCAGGACGGCCAGCAGCGCGGCGCGAATCACAATGTGCAGGTTCAGCACAATGGCGAGCGACAGGGACACCGGATTGAGCGCCTTCAGAAAACCGGCCCAGCCCATGGACGTCGAGCAGAAATGCGCGGCCTTGGCCCCGCCGGAAAAGATGTTGCCGTAGGAGCTGCCGGCGGCGAGCAGCGGCTCGCCGGCTTGCTCGAGGCGCGCCTCGACGGCTGCGGCGGCGGAGGGCTCAAACATGTGGCAGACGCGGCGGGTGCCGCGGTCCACGAAACTGAAAGCCGGCACGCACGTTTTGACACCGTAGAACAGCTCGCCTTGGACGCCTGGGGTATTCGAGGGCAGGCCGGAATAGTGCGGGGCGCTGACATAGCCTTGCCGCTTATAGCCCAGCCACTTCAAGAACGGCAAGTCACCCTGCTGCAGCCCACGATGGAACTCGGTCAACCCTAGCCCATCGATCTGGATGAGTACGAGGCCGCGTTGGGTGCGCGGCTCCTCGGCCCGCGAGAGGTTCAGCAGACGCACCATCCATTCGCTCTGGCTGAACCATCCGCCAACAACGCGCGGCACCTGCCGAAGCCGTTTGGAACCGGTCACTGGCGTAGCAGTTCGAAGAGGATGCTCATGCGCAGCGCCGTTAGCGGGGCGTCGTTGTCGTAGGTGCGTTTAATGTCGGTGGAGGACATGCGGTGCAAAATATGGGTCCAATGCCGGTGATCTAGCGGAGGGCCGCCGCGCGTTTTCGGCCAAGCAGCGCGTCCAGGCTCCAGTCGCCGCCGCCCTGTGCGGCGATGTACAGGAAGATAAAGCACAAGAGGACCGCGGGCTCGCCGTGGTTCTGAATCGGCCAGGCACCCTTGGGCGCGTGAAACTGCCAATACGCGACCGCCATCTCGCCGGACAGGATGAACGCGACGGGCCGGGTCAAGAGTCCGAGCATGATCGCCAAGCCGCCAAAAAACTCCAGTATCCCGCCAATGCCCATCTGGGACAGCAGCGGCGGTTGACCGCCGAACTCGGGAGGAATGCCCCCAAACCACGCGAACAGCTTCATGCCGCCGGCCTGGAAGAAGAGCAGACCCGCCACCACCCGAAGCAAGAAGTGCGTGACCTGTTTGGCCCTGTCCATGTTCATTGTGTGCCTCCTCAGTTGTCTGTTTTTCCTCGCCAAAGGCGAGGAAAAACGGGTCCAACGCCAGGCTGGAGCGCCACCAGAAGCCCTTACCTTGGGACCCCGAGATGGAAGAGGCCAGCGAAGCGCCTCCCTACATCCTCTTGATCGACACCTGGTTCCCGATCCGCCGCAGACGCCGCCGGAGGCTCCTCAGCAGCGAAGTCTAGGCCGCAAGCCTGTCCAAGCAAGCTTCAATTAACCACCGAGCAACTTTCGCGCCCTATTCGCCGTTTTAGCATCGATCCGGTCCTGCTTTAAGAACTCGGCTATCCGCTGATCGGTGTATTGTTCCCCTAGCCTGCCGGTAACTGCCTTCTTGCGCAACTTTTCGAGCTCCTCCTCATAGCCGCGTCGAAACCGCTGATCCTTGAGCAGGCGGCTCATCACCTGCCGATGACTGATGGCCCGAATCTGTTTCATCTCTCTCATCTCCGACGACAGTTAGGCGCCCGGAAATTCCCTGATCCACTTTTGAATACGTGGGTCCTCGGGATGATGGGACACTTTCCCCTGGCTGACGAAACGCGCAAATATCTGATAGGGATCGTTCTTGTCCCCTTCCTTGCGCAGACTGCCTTTGTCGTTTAAATAGAGAGACAGGATGATCTTGGGCGTCGTGGAGAATGCAAAGAATAATCGGTAACGCGCTAACCCCTGCTTGTACCGCCGATACTTTCTCAGCTCATTCTGGAGTCGATAGGAGGGGTGGTTGGGATCCTGTGGAATGATGTCGAGCGTCGCGTCGTAGACCCTCTTGGCGAGCTTTACTGTCTCGTGCTGCTTCAAGGCCTCGCGGTCAAGTGTCTTGCTCAGCGCCTCGATTTCCCGATTCAATGCAACCGTTCTCTGGAAGAAGAGATCATGGGCCTTCAGCAGATAGTCATGCGTCGTCGTCATCGGCCATTTCGCTGAAGAGCTTGACTACTTCAGGACTCCACACTTCGGCCGGGTCATGCAGTGTCTCCGGATGCTTCATCGCGTCCGCTCCGAGCGCCCGGATAAAGGTCACAAAGAGCGGGTCGGATTCCAGCGTATCAAGCCGAGATTTCGGTGAAATCAGCACCCCTTCGTGAGAGTATCTCAGGACGACTTCTCTGCTCTTAATCGTCGCGACGAATTCCCTCGGCAACGTAATGGCATGGCTGTGACCATGCTTGAAGAGCTTCCGAACCACGGTGTTCATTGCTCACCTCCTCGTGGGCTCTATCACGATTAGAAGTATATACTAGGTATGCACTACCTGTCAAGAGCCTAAGTCCACTTCACCTCATCACTGGCACTCCGGCCCCGGCATGGTTGCCTCATGAATCGCCTCAGAGTATGAAGCGATTACGCCTGATAATCGCTTCACGTGAAGTGGTATATCGAAAGTGCAGTAAGTCGCATGAGATTGACACTACTGCACTCTGGATATACCGGTTGAGCTTCTACCTGACCTGAGGCGACGACTCTGCGTCCTTTGGTGGAGATCGCGTTGGTGGGGTCTAGCAGCAAACAGTGGTCGGAAGTACCTGCCCTGTGGCTCGATACGTCGGGAAATGCCACCTTCCTCCGCGTCCAACGCCAGCCTGGAGCGCCAACAGAGCCGGCTTCCCTGGGACCCGGACTTGGAGGAAGCTAGTGAAGCTCCTCCCTACATCCTCTTGATCGACAACTGGTTCCCGATCCATCGCAGACGCCGCCGGCGGTCTGTCAGCGCAAGGGTTCAATCTTGAGGCGCTGGTATCTTGAGTCGACGATCTCAGTAAACGTGCCTCGAAAATCGGCCGGCAGGCGGCTGACCTCGATGAGTTGCGTCATGCGACTCAACTTGCCGACGAATTTCTGATAGCGGACTTTCTCCGGAATTTCCAAGTTGTCCGCGAATGCGTCGACATCATTCCGTGTGAGGTTGTTCCGTTTCCCATGTAGCGTCAAGGCGGAATCCTCCTCACTTGGGATGACCAGCTTGGTGCACACTAGATCGTACGCCGGAGCGAGACGAACACCCTCACGCTTGTACGTCATCGAGTAGTTTTGAAAATGCGCGTCACCATTACCAATCAAAAAGTTCAGGACGACGCGCTCAAAAAACAGCTGCACATCAAGCCCTGGCACGGCGGAAACCTCTTTCAGCTTCTTGCCGATCTCTTCCAGAGAGCCGGCGTACTTGTCCTTCTTCTCGAGGATTTGGTAGAAATTCTCTTGGTGGATCTTCTCTTTCCCCACCCGATCGAAGCGCTTGACCACATAGGCCAGCGTGCCGTCTTTGAGGGGCAAGAGGCAATGCGGCGGTACCTCAATCTCCAGCTCCATCGCGATATCCATGCAACAGCTCTCATTTTCCGGGACATAGGGGTAGTGCTGGATCTGCGGCTTCAAGATGTATTCCCCGCCTTCAGCCACCGGCACCAGTTCTGCCTGAGCTTTGTTCAGCTGCAGCGACAATTTCGGCTGCACCCCGGAAATAGACATCTTCCCCACCATGGCTTGTGCGCGCAGCGGGATGTCCATGAGAGACAACGGAATGGTAGGTTCTACATCGAGATTGAACATGGCCCTGACCGATTTTACGTCAACCATCGTGCACCCACCCTTACTCTTCAGCTTTATGCACGGTCACAGCACCAATCGTATCTGCCGTAGTCGCGAGGAGAATGCCGAACGCATCCTGCGCATCGATCTTGGCGATGGCACTCACAATGGCCAGGTACCACCCCTCAGGCAAGAGGCCTCGAAAGAAGCTGAACAGCTCGCGTGACTCATAGGGTTCCTCACGCAACGGGAGCGAGAGAGAGATCGGCTGTCCCGTACGCAGGTACGCGGGATCGTACTGGAACTGATACCCCGTCGCCGTTTCTGATACGTAGCCGGCGACTTGATCCTTGTACTTAACCTTAGCTCTTCGAAGCGGTTCTGGGCT